>Ga0315329_10000237_pt1 | contig 21427 bp, 10 predicted proteins | sample M150032315metaG_FD_203459 | JGI IMG/M metagenome (GOLD analysis project Ga0315329, IMG submission 203459) | Ammonia-oxidizing marine archaeal communities from Monterey Bay, California, United States - M1 500m 32315 | ecosystem: Environmental > Aquatic > Marine > Coastal | place: USA: California...
GCAAAGTTTGCCTGGAGATACTATTGAACGGGCGATCAAAAAAGGTACTGGAGAAATTGAGGGCGTATCATATGAGGAGGCCTGTTACGAAGGATTTGGAGCTGGAGGAATAGCATTGATTGTTGAAGTTATTACAGATAATAAAAATCGTTCTTTTGCAGATTTACGGACTCTGTTTAGCAAAAATAATGGAAATCTTGGAGAGCCGAATAGTGTTTCTCATATGTTTGATCGTAAAGGCGAAATTAAATTATCAGAAGAATCCAGTGATGAAGAAGAAGTCATGCTTTTAGCGATTGAAGCAGGAGCTGAAGATGTCGTTAATGATGATGAGCTATATTATGTCATTACTGCTAATGATAAACTTTCAATGGTTGCTAATGCTATTTCGGCATCAGGTGCACAGATTGAATCTCAGAAGCTTATTTATGTGCCCAAAACAACCGAATCTGTTCGTGATCTTTCAACAGCGCGCCAAGTATTACGACTCTTTGCGGCGCTTGATGATTACGATGACACCCAGAATGTTTATGGGAATTTTGATATCACAGAACATTTAATGGAAAAGATTGAGATTTAAATTAATTAATTTTGATTTTATTTAGTATGCATCAAATACAGTATGAGCGAGACCGAAATTAAAGATTCTGACAATAAAGTGAACGTTGGAAAGAAGAGCGAGGACAATAATGCCTCAGCTAGTTCAAGTTCTTCAAGGGAGAAGAAAAAATCACCGAAGAGCAGAGGGCCTAAACCCAATAGGAATGCTAAGAAAAGTAAATCTTCAAGAGACAATCACTTTAAAGAAGAACTTTTAGGCCCACCTACAGAGCAAGAAGGAATTTTAGAGATCTCAGGCAAAGGGTTTGGATTTTTAAGAGAGCCTAGTAAGGATTTCAGGCAGACTCCTGATGATGTTTTTGTTACACCGGAAATAGTTCGTAATTTTGGTCTTAGAGATGGTCTTTGGGTTAAGGCCGAAACTCGGATGGGTAGGCGAGGGCCGCAATTAACAAAGCTATTAGACATTAATGGGCGTGATCCTAATGAATTTAAAACGATGCCATGGTTTGAAGAGCTGAAAGCAGTGAACCCTGATCGTAGACTCCAGATGGAGACTGATAAAGATCGAATGACAACTAGGATCATTGACTTGATTTCTCCTGTAGGGCGAGGTCAGCGTGGGCTTATAGTAGCCCCTCCTCGGTCAGGTAAAACAACTATCCTTCAACACATGGCCGAATCTGTTATAAAGAATCACAGCGGTGTTAAGGTAATGGTATTGTTGGTTGATGAGAGGCCAGAGGAAGTGACTGAATTGCGGAGAGCTTTGCCGGAGGCTGAAATATATGCAAGTTCTAATGATATGGAGGTTAAGATGCATTGTAGAATTGCTCAAATTGCAATTGAGAGAGCTAAAAGATTAGTTGAATCAGGTGAACACGTTTTCATGCTCATGGATTCAATTACTCGATTAGCAAGAGCATTTAATAACGCATCAAATAAAGGAGGGCCTACCGGCACTGGAGGATTATCGGTTCGAGCTTTAGAAATGCCTAGAAAGCTTTTTGCCGCGGCAAGAAATACCCGAGACGCAGGTTCATTGACAATTATTGCAACTGCATTAGTTGAAACAAACAGTGTAATGGATGACAGGATTTTTGAAGAATTGAAAGGCACTGGAAATATGGAATTAGTCTTGGATCGTGCAATTGCAGAGCAATATATATATCCGGCAGTTGACATATTCCGTTCCGGTACTCGTCGAGAGGAGTTGCTAATACCTCCTCACCAATGGGAGAAAATTTCCATAATACGTCGAGGGCTGGCTGGTCATCGCCCGATTGAAGCCATTGAACGTATACTATCCATCATGGAAAGATTTCCGAATAATGCGCAGATGTTATTGGATATTAAACCAATGCACTAGTATAAGCGGTTGATAGAGCTATAATTTACCTTTGAGTAATTAAGATTCTGAAAAAACTTATTAGGTTGTTTTCATGGATTGGATTTATTCCTCGAAGCGTGATCTTAATTAATCCGTCACCAAGGTATTCTTCTTTCAAAATAGTGTAGTTGGAATCTGAATTATTCCATTTCCTTAAATCTTGGGAGGTTTCAATTGAAACATAGACATCATCAGAACCTAATTTTCTGATATAACTAATGGAAGGATAGGGTTGATTTTGTACTGTGATTACGTTTCCAATGATCTTTCCTATAAGGGCATATTCGACTAGGTTGGAGAGCCCATTTTGATTATCATCACTGTTCGGATTCCCTTCAAAATGGATAACGTCTGAGTTTCCTGGATTTCCTTTAGTTTGAGAGCTAATTCTCCAGTTATTTGCCAGATTTGGGTCAGGATTCGTTTCTGGTGCTATTAATACCAATGAGTGTCCGTCGCCATCAGCGGCGACTGGCCAAGGAGAATCATCATCATAATTGAAGTCAATAACGGGAGTTCCTGCTCCGAAACTGAGTTTTATTCGTTCTCCTGAGTCGGACAGATTCTTAAAGAAGGTTCCTGCGACAAATTGTGGTGTGGAAGGATGTCCGTAACGAAGATTAAACGCAGCTTCATTAGCTACTATAAGTAATTTTTGCCCTGGTGCTATTTTCTTTGTGGCGCTCTCTGAGAAATTAAACTCGATTCCCTTTGTAAATCTTAATTCTTCAAGGTCTAGTGAGATTGGACCAATGTTTTGAATCTCCAACCATTCAAAGTCAGTATCATTGAGTTCAGGAATGGCATTCAATTCAGAAATACTTGGTTGAGAGGGATTATACATTATTTCACTTATTACTAAGTTTGACCATAGAGATAGATCAGGTTCAGTGACTGTGAACTGAGTTGGTTCAGACCAATGACTCCAACGATTTGTATTGTCCATATGGCGAACCCTTGCTCTATAAGTTTTCCCAACCCTTACTGCAGTAGCTGGCGGAGTGATTTCAGAAGCGAAAGTCGTAATTTTTCCAGATTTCCAATTGGCATTCCATTCGAATTTTGGAGTAAGGATTGAAGCGTCAGCGGTAATAGACATGTTAAATACCAGATCGCTACTTCCTGGTGACTGATTATGTAGTTCGACTGCAATTAAATTTGCGCCTTGTATAAAAGCACTTGCAGGAACCTCAAAACTATCAAAAACACCTTCTTTTCCTCCTGATGGAGCATATGTGTTATAATTGACAATGGTGCTGTCCGGGAATCCGTCTCTGAGAATTTCTTGCCCATTAACATATACAATTGCTGCGTCATCAACGTGCAGATTAAAGATAAACTGACTGAATTCCGCTGGGTCATCAACATTGATTATTTTTCTGAGATAGTAGGTAGGATGTTTTTCTGAAGCTAAAGGACCAAAGTCTAAAGTTGTCACTATTTGAGTGTTTAGAATACTGCCAAATCCAGCGGGTGTTTTTCCTTGGGACCAGCTGGAATCGTCATAGTCTATCTCTTTCCATAAATTTTCTTGATCAGTTCCATCATCAAGATATTTCCATTCTGAGCCAGTGCTGATGAAAGTAGTTTCACCTTTACTTATCTCGGCGATTCTCCATTCCATTGCTCCAAAGCTATTGGATCCATTTGGATCCGAAAAATCAGAGCTTTCGAATTTTAGTTCACCCTGTGGATGGTTTTCTATACCCTTATACGTGATTGAAGGTTTTCTTGGTATTGATGAATCGGAACCAAGCGCGTCAAGATAAGCATCCCTACCGGATCTTCCTGATGTGCCACTGTCTCTGGAAATGGAAGCCATATTCCCATCACTTCCCCCAACCCAGGACCCTCCAATGAACGCGAACTTCTTCATATCATTAATTACGTTTTCTAGGGGTGGGGGGCTTTCACTGCCTCCGCTAGCACTTATCCATCGATCGCGATCAGCATTGACTAAACCAGAAATCCGAGCAGCTAGAGGATCAAGTAGTAAGTCGATTTGTTCTTCTGTCCAAATTAGGTCTCGTATCTCTCTTACAACGTTACGATATTCGAGATCGAATTCGGGCCTTGGAGGATTGGTCCCATAAATTGCTTGCTTGCAAAAACCGACACCACCGTTCCAGTTTGGTCCCCAGCTAGTGTCTGAATCCCAAGGTAAAACCCAAAGTCTTCCATAATTTGTTTCTTCTGAAGGTTCAAAATAAAATGCACGATTTTTTAGATGCTCACTTGTATTTGGTTGTACATCATAATGGCGAATTGCATCTACGATAGCATGATAATGATTCCAGGAATTATAGTTCACATGTTGGTTTAGCCAATCATCTGATTTGTTTGGTTTTAATTGAAATATTATATTTTTAAAATCAGATCCGTCATCGACACCTTCTCTCGCCAGATAACGCCTCACTGACACCCCGTCAGTGCGTCCGCTTATGAGCTTATATAGATTTCCTTTTTTAAGATTATGGGTATCAAGGAATCGAACATCGAATTCCTCCATGGCCAATAACATTCCGTAATAGTCTCCCTGATATTGCCCATTGTTTCCTTTCGGAGCTTCCTCAGCTCCCCGAATCACTCGCATATGGAACCAATGAGTGTAAGGGGCGGGGGTTCCCGTCATATTCCAAAGGATATGATTAGCCGCTTGTTCTATCCCCCATGTATGATTTCCACGAGAACCCTTCATTTTGTGCGTTGCCAGATATTTCCATTCTGTAGGGTAGCTTTTCCCGTCAGTATCGTGAAATTGTGGATAGCTTCCTAGATTGAATCGAAATTTAAAGCTCCGTCTTCCGTTACCTGAGTATCGAGCATTTCTTTGTCGCAAACGATATCCCACATTGTCATATACTTTGCCTTCATAGACAAAGCTGCAGTTCCAGTTATAAGCACTTCTGGCATCATAATTGTTACGACCTATTTGGTCTCCGCCATTATATGCTACGGCTTGATCAAAATCTTTTGAGTCTGTGAGTATTTGATATACCGGTATTGAATTGATGAGTTCTGACGGATATGTATGAGGAGTAGGAAATGTCCTGCTTTTCTCAACTACATAATCGGGTATGCCATCATAAACGAAAGAGGCGAAATTCAATGCTGGGTCATCTTCGTAAGGTAGCTGAACGCTATTACCATCGTTGTCTTCTGTAATGATTCTGTATCTTAAGAGGCTTCTATTTGGTTGATTTGGTACAGTTGCAGTAAAGGTGCTGTCATTGGTGGTTTCATCATTACCAATTCCGTCATCCAACATTGTCAAAGTTTTCCAGTTTTCCGGATCATGATAAACAGGGTTAGGTTCACGTAGAGAGTTAGGACTAGAAATGAGTTTACTTGTCGATTTTGCAAGAAATGCAGGTATATAAGAGCCAGGAGCAACGACTTGATATTCTAGCCTGACATTCTTTACTCCCTCGTTATCAGTTATCTTTGCCGTAATGACTGTTTCTTGATTGGAGGTTGGTTCTTTAGGCCAGTGATTAACTTGTCTAGTGATTGGGGGAGCATTTTTTGTGTAGGTTGAGTTCTTGGTTCCTGGAGAGGGAATAGGCGGCTCTCCTTCTCCACGACTTGGCCGAATGATTTCTAGTTCTAGTCCAAGATCACTACTATTACTGCTGACATTGAAGAGTTGTACAGCAACTGTATTTTTTCCTTCTTGCAAATATCCAGCTACACCTTCAATGATTTCTTCTTGCCATGTTCCTTCTTGTCCGTTCCTGCTGGCAGTGCCGTTTGCGGCGGGTTCACCTATGTTCATGTTATATCTGAGTGCTTCGGTGCCGTTGATCCATATAATCATTCCATCATCAAGCATGAATCTTATACGGAGTTGTTGAGGAATCTCTTCTGGAGCAATGAGCAATTCGTTACGAAGAAAGACGGAGGTGAAGGAATTACGCATTCCATTTATTTCTGTTGCGATATCAATGCCCCGTACGCTGCCATAGCCTATGGGAAGAGTCGCATTGGCCCATGAATTATCTTCAATAAAATCTGTTTTTCGCCAATCACTAATTGGATCTGACGCTTCAGTATTCCCGGGCCTCCATCGCCAATCACTATTCCCTGTGCCAATTAATGTTAGTTCTGGTAATATTCCTGGAACTGATGAACTGCGCCAGGAACCTCCTAAATCATTATCGAGTAATGGATTGATTAGTTCCATTGAGGATCCAGATCCATTTGCACCGACAGGCCAGGGGAAACTGGACTGGTAGCGTACTGTGTCAGCAACTGTCCCATCAGAACGGCGCAACTCAATGCGTTCGCCATCACTTGCTAGATTGCCTGAATAAGGCCCTAAAGCTTCTTTACCATATGACTTAACGAGTTCTTCGGGATTCTCTGCTACTACGAGGTAACCCTTTGCTTTAATTTCTGTATTTTGAGGGAATTGATAGTCAATTCCATCGGAAAAAAACCATCCAGAAATATTGATGGAATCATCTGAAGTATTGTGTATTTCAATGAATTCATTCAATGCATTGTTAGGTTCACTATTATAATGAACTTCATTAATAACTATTTCACTATATGTGAGACTAATTCCGTAAAGAACGTATAAGGAAAAAGTAAATATTTTGGTAATGGTTTTAAGGGAGTAAGTCACGATAAATTGGGTTATTACTATATTACCTCTGATTTCAAGGTAAGGGAAGTTTCATACAAGATCCAATATGGAACCAAAATTTGGATCTACTAATCTGCGATAGGTGCGAACGGCTAACCCATCTGTCATTTCAGAAATAATATCAGTAATAACTCTGGCTTTTGCCGAATCTTCTTCTGCGTTAGCTATAGAATTTTCTGCTTCGGTGCTAACTAACCTAAGAGAGCGTTTAGTGTTTGAAATGTAATTATCAGAAAAAATATTAAAGAGTTCTTCCAGAACTCGTGCAGCTTTATGATCTAGTTGCTGGAGTTGTGGTGATTTAAATACAAGATCCAGAGAAATATTTTTATATAATTTGGATTCTTGTGCGATGTCTGAATTTACATGAATTTGATATTTGTAACGTGCTGTTTTCCCAGACATAAAGTTCTCTTCAGAATCAATGATGCTTGCTGCAGCAATGAAGTCGCCGACTTTACGGCCCATTAGCGGTTCGAGGCGTTGCCTGCTTATGGATCTGCAAAGTTGATTTAAGTGATCTGCATCATTGCCTTTCAGATTACTCGTTTCAGCCCAACGCTCCAGATTTTCAAGGTTGATGAACCCAGCGTTGGTTCCATCAATAATATCGTTTAGAGAATAGGCAGTATCATCAGCCCAGTCCATGATTTGGCATTCCACAGATTTAAATGCATTTCTTATATTGCCAGGATCGAATTGAAGTATTTGATTTTTATCTTCGAAAGCAAAATCAAGATGTTTGACTTGATAGTCATATATAAAGTGATTGAGAGCTCCGGGAATTTCAGATAATAGAGTTTTATATTTGAGTGTAGAATCCAGGAAAGCTCGCGTTGGATTCATGCCACGTTGACCGTAGATAGTTTCTGTGAGTTGACGTAGTGTTTGAGCGTTCCCTTCAAACCCTCCATGATCTTGCATTATTGAATGCAAGACTCGTTCTCCGGCATGACCAAAAGGAGGATGTCCTAAGTCATGGGATAGGCAAGCCGCTTCGACTAGATCAGGGTCTATGAAGTATCCCTCATTTAACAACGCGCTTCTTTTTTTTAATCTGTTGCATATTGATCTTCCAATTTGAGCGACTTCTAGGGAATGGGTTAAACGAGTGCGATAAAAATCGTATTCTCCGGAAAGAAACACCTGTGTTTTACTTTGGAGCCTTCTAAAGGAAGGAGTGTAGATGATTCTGTCGCGATCTATTTGGAAAGGGCTTCTGTAATCATCCGGACGATCATTCCCTTCTTCCTTTCTGGCGGTAATATCGAAGTCATTGTAGAACTGATTTGTCATCGATTCGCCAAGTATTAAATCTTAAGGAAATTGGACAATAGTTTTTTCCCATTTCCCGTAAGTATGGATTCGGGATGAAATTGTAAACCGTGTATTGGAAATTCTTTGTGCCTTATACCCATAATTTCTTTGTTCTCTGTTTTTGCTTCCGCGGTAATTTCTAAACAATCAGGAAGAGAATCTTTTTTTATGAGTAGAGAGTGATAACGAGTTGCTTCGAAAGGGTTTGGGACATCTTCAAAAAGTCCCTTTCCATTATGTTCTATCATGGATGTTTTACCATGCATTAGTTTCTCAGCGCGTACAATTTCACCACCAAACACTTGTCCTATAGATTGATGACCTAGGCACACTCCAAGGAGAGGGATTGATGGTCCAAATTCTTTTACCACATCACAACTTATCCCTGCTTCGTTAGGAGTGCATGGCCCAGGAGATATACAGATTTTTTCTGGGCGCAGAGTTTTAATTTCTTCAATTGAAATTTCGTCATTTCGTCGAATTTCCATGGCGGCGCCAAGTTCACCGAAGTATTGAACTAGATTATATGTGAAAGAATCGTAGTTATCGATAACGAGCAGCATATTTGCAATTGGATTTAAGCTTTTGATTTATAGCTGGAAAAGACATTTTGTCACTCATTGGGATAAACGCAATGCTTCATAGTGGGTAGGAAAAATGATGAATTTATTAAGTAGCTTTATTTTAGAGTGAAATCTGTGTTACTTTTTGCATTAATCATAACTGAGATTCTCTTTAAAAAATGGCACGACCAGTAGGCGAAAATATAGAAAAGAACCCCACAGCAATCAGCCGTCCCGAAGGCGGATGGTTTGCGAGGATATGGAATGAACGCTCAAAAAGTGTAAAGCACCTTATCAACCTAGGTCGTTCAACCCCATTCACTGTATGGGTGAGATCGATTCAAGATCAAAAGACGGTAGAATCATTGAATCAAAATTCTTCAGATTCTGAGGATCATCAAAGTACAGAAGATGCAATTCTTCAGGTTGAACCTATTTCTTTGCCTCCATCTAAAGCTTTTAGTATTTGGACTGAAATTTCACAAAACCTGAATCAACAGATTTCATCTTTTCCAATAGAAGCTTTTGAGGAAAAATTGTCTAATGTGAATGTTTCCTCTCTCCAATCTGATGGAGACGATTTGGAAAAAATAAGATCAAAAAGTTTTACGATATGGATTACGCCGGAAGCGCTAGCGGAGCAAAGATTCGTTAAAATGGCATTAACAAATAATGAGAAGGATCAAATTGAAGTCAAAACAACCACCGGCCCCGTAACTGAAAACAAAGAGTCAGAGCTTTCTCCTAAAGCGTCAAGGCCAGTCCTAGTCCCTGTTATCTTTTCTTTTTTATTAGTTGGAGTAATAATTTGGATGTTCGTTCGAGCAAATCACCTTGCAACGGTTAAAGATGATCTCTCAACGGTTAAAGATGATCTCTCTTCGGCTAAGCAAGATTTGATTGATAAAGGTGAAGAGATTTCTAATTTAGAGGAAACCCTCATTAATGAAAGGGATGCAAACCAGAAGGCGTCTTTGAATGCTAAAGAAGTTGCGAGGCTTGAAATTAAAAAAGCCAATGATGCATTTTTAGGGAAAATCAAAGAAGTGGAGATGTTGACCCAAGTTCGCGATAAGATTAAAAATGATTATGAAAAATCAATGACTTCGAATATGCAGGAGGTTCAGAAATTAAAGTTGGGAATTGCTAATATTGAAGAGAAAAATGAACAGGCTCAGGTTCAAATCTTAAAAGCCAATGAGGATAATCTTGATCTCACTAAGAAGGTTAACTCATTAGAAAAAGAGAAAGGTGAATTAAATAAGGCACTGTCAGATGCTGAGGTAGCTAATAAAAAAGCGCGCGAAGGTTATGTGGCTGCAATTCAAGCCGTTGAAAATGAGCTGAAAGCAACTAATGAGTTATTAGAGAAGGAAAAATCTAATTCTTTAATGATTAGTGAAAAACTGGATTTATCGGATTCGCAATTAAAGAAGCTGATGTTGGAGATTGAAAATCTTAATGCCAAAATAAAGGATTTAGAGCAGCCTGATTAACTATTTATAGAAAGTGGTTTTTTTTGCAAATGGTTCAATTCCCTTCGCCCGCTTCACTTCTCCTCCCTTCATTCTGAAAGATGTGCCGCTGGGATATGGCATTGGGGATTACAGACCTGCACAACATAAATTGTTTTAATTACGACTAATTGCCCTATGGCCAACGCTTCGCGACTCCATCGAGATGCGTAGCAAAGCGATTCCCATTACTTTTCTGACTAAGGTTAAATTTACTTATATTTAGTATAATGACTCTGCGATTCATTGCTAAGAGGATAAAAATAATACTGATAATTAGATCGATGATGTCATTTTAAATAATGGTAAAAGCCTATCAAACGCACCTTTACGTTCTACATTGTTCGTTATAAAATAATCCCTCAAATAAATAAATTTATGGCCAAAAAAATCTTAATTATCACAACACTGATCTTCGCAATAAAAATTAATGCTCTATCAGCTGAGAAATTGTTTAACGGTAAGGATCTTTCAGGATGGGACGGCAATCCAGATCTTTGGAGTGTGGAGAATGGTGTCATTGTGGGAGAAACGACTCCAGACAAGAAGACCCCTAGTAACACTTTCTTGATTTGGAAAGGAGGAGAGGTCGGAGACTTTGAGCTTACCCTAAAGGCGAGAGTTAAGGGCAATAATAACTCAGGAATACAATATCGATCCAAAGTGATTAATGCCAAGAGTTGGTCCGTTGGTGGATATCAAATGGACATGCACCCTGCTCCGAATTATCATGGCATGCTTTATGAAGAGCGGGGACGTGGAATAATTGCCCAGTGCGGTCAACGTGTAGTCATTGACGAAAAAGGCAAGAGGTCATTGAAAGGTAATCCTGATGCCAAAAAGAAATGCGATCTTAGCGAATGGAATGAATATTCTATTTCTGCATCAGGCAATCGCCTAGTTCATAAAGTTAATGGTCAGGTGACTGTGGAGATTGAGGATAATGAAATTTCCAAGAAATCATCTAAAGGTATCTTGGCGTTACAATTGCATGCGGGAGGTGCAATGAGATTAGAGGTAAAGGATATTGTTCTAATTAATAGAAAGAAAGAATCTGCTAAAGTTAGAGAATTATTAAAAGATCATAACATTGTTCTTATTAATGCGGCAAAAAAAACTTCAGTGCCTCAAGTCAAATGGATATGGAATAGTAAGTCTGCCAGAACAGAAACAATTTACGCTAGGCGGCAGTGGACTTTAAGTATTCCTCTCAAATCTTCTAAATTGAGCATTACATGTGATAATGGATTCACAGCATTCGTTAATGGTCAGAAAGTTGGTTCTGGTAGCCAGTGGGAAACTCATTATGAATTTGATATAAAGAAATATCTTCATAATGGGGATAACGTTCTTGCGGTGCAGGCTCACAACGAAGGCCAAACGGCAGGATTAGCTGCCAAAGTTAAGTTAGTCGCGGCTAACGGTGTTACTAGGCACATTGTCAGTGATAATGAGTGGATTGTAGCCAACAAAAAAGCTCCTGGATGGATGGCGCCAAGTGTGGACACTACTGGGTGGAAAAATGCAGTGGTAGCAGGTAAAATGGGAGATTCACCATGGGGAGATGTTTTCTCTAAAAAGGCTGGTATTCCAGTTGCTGTTGCCGCTAAAGGGACTGCGGAAGTGCACCCTAAAGGCTTTGAGGTGGAAAAAATTTATAATGTTCCTAAAGGAGAGCAAGGTTCATGGGTTTCAATGGCCGTAGATAATAAGGGCAGATTATATTGTGGAGATCAAGGAGGCAACGGCATTTTTAGAATCACCCTCAGTTCTGAAGAACCTAAGATTGAAAAGGTGCCTGTCCCAGTTTCAGGAGCTCATGGGCTATTGTGGGCATTCGATTCATTATACGCATGTACGAATGGTAACAAACCTGGTTCAGGATTATATCGCATCACTGATTCGGATGGAGATGATCTTCTAGATAAGGTTCAAGATATGCGGAGATTCGCTGGTGGAGGTGAGCACGGTCCTCATGCAGTTTCCCTTTCACCAGATGGAAAGCATCTCTACGTTCTTGGTGGTAATCATACTGCTGTCCCTAAGCCTGAAAGTTCTGCGCTAAAAATGAACTACGCAGAAGATCAGTTACTTCCACGGATGCCTGACGCACGTGGGCATGCAAGCAATATAAGAGCTCCGGGAGGATGGATAGCGCGAACTGATCCTGAAGGTAAAACATTTCACCTTTATTCCGCGGGGTTTAGGAACCAGTACGATATTGCTTTTAATAGAGATGGAGAAATGTTCACTTTTGATTCGGATATGGAGTGGGACAGTGGCACTCCTTGGTATCGCCCAACAAGAATCTATCATGTCACTAGTGGATCTGAATTTGGCTGGAGAACAGGCACTGGAAAATTCCCCGAGTGGTATCCAGATGTATTGCCTCCGACTTTGGACATTGGACCGGGCTGTCCGACTGGTGTCATGTCTGGTTTGGGATCAAAGTTTCCGGTGAAATATCAGGACGCTATTTATGCATTTGATTGGACCTATGGAACAATTTACGCGATTCACTTGGACCCTGACGGATCTTCCTATCAAGCAAAGAAAGAAGAGTTTGTTACTGGCGTTCCTCTGAATGTTACGGATGGAGTCATTGGGAAAGATGGTAATATGTATTTTGCAGTCGGAGGTCGAGGAACTCAGTCTGCGCTTTATCGCGTGAAATATTCAGGTTCTGAGTCCACTGCGGCCATCAAAACTAGAGCCAATTCTGAGACAAAATTGATTGAAACTCGAAGAGATCTGGAGGCTTTGCATGGTAAAGAGGTTCAGGGGTCCATCGAAAAGATTTGGCCCAAACTAAGTCATGCCGACCGTTTTGTTCGATACTCGGCTCGTGTTGCGCTAGAGCATCAATCTGTTGTTGAGTGGCAAGAAAAAGCACTCGAAGAAGAGGATCCTCAAACATTGCTTTCTGCTTTGCTTGCTCTGACACGACAGGGAGACGCTGCATTGCAAGGCGACATATTAGATGCCCTGTCTTTATTGAAAGTTACTGAACTTACTGAAGAGCAGAAACTAGAAGCTTTACGTGTCATGAGTCTTTGCTTCATTCGAATGGGTGAACCTGATGATGCCACTGCAACAGAAATTGCCGAAGCCATTTCACCACTCTATCCTGCATCATCTGATGCTATGAATAGGGAGTTGGTCGCTATGTTGGTTTATTTGAAGGCTGAAGATGTTCTTGCTAAAACTATTCCTTTAATGAATCAGGAAGCAGCTGGGTTGGAAGAGATTGAATTTGATGACAAGCTTTTGGCTCGATCAGGTCAGTATGGTAGATCATTTCAAAACCAAAAAGCGAACAATCCACAGAGGCAGCAAATATGGTATGCTTATGCACTCAAGAACGTTGAAGAAGGCTGGAATGAAAATCTTAGAAAACAATTCTTCGGTTGGTTTGCTAAATCCAGAAATTTTAAGGGAGGAGCAAGCTTTGGGGGTTTTATAAATAACTTTAGAAACGAATCATTGAGTAAAATTAAAGATGCAAAGATGCGAGCTGAAATGGATTCTTTGAGCAAAAAGCAAGTAGCACTCGTTCCGGAAGGATTTGAAGATGCTAGAATTCTTAAAGTAGGTGCAAAGCCAGGCATGAAATTCGATATTGAATCACTCGAAGCAAAAGCTGGAGAAAGGATAGGTATCGAATTCATCAATAATGATCCTACCGGACTTATGCATAATCTCGCGGTTTGTACTCCTGGCAGCAGGCAAAAAGTTGTGGCATCTGCGCTAACTATTGGCCCGAAAGCTATTGAACAGAATTTTGTACCTGATATTCCCGAAGTAATTGCTTCAACACCTCAGGTTGCCCCTGGTCGCAAATATGTCCTATACATGGTTGTTCCGTCTGCCTCTGGAAATTATCCCTATGTATGTACATATCCTGGGCATGGTCAGTTGATGTTTGGAACGCTCAAGGTCACAAACTAATGACTTAATTTTATATGCGAACCCTTTGTTTTATCCTTTTTGCTGTTTTTACAGCAGAGGCCAAGGATTTTCATTGGGCCTATGTATCTCCAACTAAGCCAAATCTACCACCAGTAAAACATGCTGATTGGGCTCGGAATGGAATTGATTTTTTCTGTTTATCGAGAATGGAATCGCGGGGTCATGTTCCCAAAGAAAGGGAATCTCCCGCACGTTTGTTGAGGCGAATCTTTTTAGACCTCATAGGAATACCTCCTTCAATAGAAAAAGTTGATTCATTTCTGTTAGACCCTTCTGATCAACATTTAGAGCAAATTGTGGATGAACTTTTAAGTTCAAATCACTTTGGTGAAAAATGGGCATTGGGTTGGTTGGATCTTGCAAGATATGCTGATTCTGATGGCTATCAGCGTGATGGATTTCGGAATGTCTGGCCATACAGGGACTGGGTCATAAGGGCCTTTAATTCAGATATGCCTTTTGATCAATTTACTATCGAGCAGTTAGCTGGGGATCTGCTCCCTGAAGCTACTAATGATCAAATCATTGCCACGGGATTTCATCGCGGACCGATATTAAATCTAGAGGCGGGAACTGATCCTGAAGAGGATCGAGTCAAGCAGGTCGTAGATCGCGTCAATACGACTTCCACAGTTTGGCTAGGAACTTCGATGCAATGTGCCCAGTGCCATGATCATAAGCATGATCCCTTTTCGATTCATGACTATTATTCGATGTTTGCTTTTTTTAACAATACTCCGATTGAGGGTAAGCGCAGGCCCGGAGGCAATGACGCGTCCATGGATTATGCGGGTTCTGACATTAAGGTTCCAGTTCCCACTGATGAGTTACACAAGAGAGATGAGGCAGCGAATAAGGCTCGCGAGGCAGAGAAGATTTATGTGAGTAAGGTCGAAGAGCTTTGCGAATCATTTTCTGATAATGAATTAAATGAGCTAGTTAAAAAGCATCCCAAAGAAATTGATCTAATTAGAAAATCCAAAATAGATTTTAAGGAAGCTGTAAAAATAAGTAAGGCTCTTTTTCAGAAAGGAGAATCTTCGGAATCACTTAATAAATTACAGAAAAATATTACTAACAACAAGAACCGCTCCAAGGGGGGAACTTTTCAAATCGGTTATACTTCTCGCGTTATGAAAGAGATGGAGGAAAAGAGAGTCACACATATCATGTTGCGTGGGGACTTCAGAAATGTTGGTAAAAAAGTAAGTACAAATACACCCCCATCATTACATCTGTTTCGGGATGAGTATCCTCGTAACCGCTTAGGGTTGGCTCGGTGGCTTGTATCTAAAGAGAATCCTCTCACGGCGAGAGTCACTGTGAATAGGATATGGGCAGAACTTTTTGGCAGAGGAATAGTCACAACGATAGAAGATTTCGGAACTAATGGCGCATATCCTACTCATCCCGAATTGCTTGATTGGTTAGCGGTGACTTTTCAGTCTGATGATTCTTGGTCATTGAAAAAGACAATTAAGCGAATCGTACTTTCATCTGTGTACTTACAGAGCTCCATAGTATCTAAATTAGAACGAGGCAATGATCCTGATAATAATTTTTATGCTAGGGGGCCGAGCCTTCGATTGCCTGCAGAATTAATTCGGGACAATGCTCTATATATTTCCGGACTACTTTCGACCAAAATGTACGGAAGGCCAGTGAGGCCAGTGCAACCCGCAAATTTTTGGCGAGTCATTGGTGAAGTGGATAACAAATATTATATATCGGAAAATGAAGACCTTTACCGTAGAGGCATATATACTATTTGGCGCCGTTCTGCTCATTATCCTAGTTTTGCTAATTTTGATGCTCCAAGTAGGGGAGCTTGCAATATAATGAGGAAATCCAGTAACACTCCATTACAGGCCCTGACGCTCTTAAATGATCCAGTCTATGTGGAAATTGCTAAGGCCTTTGCGGCCCGAATAAAAAAAGAGACTGCTGAATTAAATGCGCCTCAACAGTTGGAATATGCCTTCAGGCTTGCTCTCTCTCGGCATCCTAATGGCGCTGAGATTACAGCGTTAAAAAATATATATTTCATAGCTCTTGATACGGAAGGATCTGCTGAAAGTGCCTGGTTCGAAATAGCAACTACGTTACTGAACCTTCATGGAACGATAACAAAGTAGTCCAAAACGGTTGACTGATAATGGAGAAAGATCTGAATCAACGCCTGTTATCTAGGAGGGCCTTTTTACGTAATTCAAGTAGTCTCGGTGTAGGGTCCCTGGCCTTCAATGATCTTCTGTCTAGAGAATCTTCATCGAATCCTATTGCAGCTTATGACAAAGGAATTGCCCATTTTGCGCCAAAAGCAAAATCAGTCATTTTTTTACATATGGTAGGAGCGCCTTCCCAATTGGATCTTTTTGATTTCAAACCTAAACTAAAGGAATTTCACGGCGAACCAGCTCCTGCAGAGTTCATTGAAGGGAAGCGATTCGCTTTCCTTCGAGGGCATCCAAAGATGATGGCTTCGCCTTTTGAATTTGCAAGAATCAATGATGGCCAAGAGATTTCAGAGGTCCTTCCGTATCTAAAGTCGGTCGCTGGTGAAGTTGCTATTATTCGATCCATGCAGACTGAGGATTTTAATCATGCTCCTGCGCAAATGTTTTTTCATTCAGGTCTTAACCGTATAGGTAGTCCGAGTCTGGGATCTTGGGTCACTTATGGACTAGGATCAGAATCAAATGACTTACCAGCTTATGTGGTAATGGTTTCTGGGAGTGTTCCAGGAGCAGGCTCCACTCTTTGGAGTCATGGATTTTTACCTAGCACCTATCAGGGCATTGAGTTTCGTAGCACTGGTGATCCGGTCCTATTCTTATCAGATCCGAAGGGCGTTGATAGATCTCGCAGGAAGCGCATCATTGATGGAATCAATGAATTGAATGAATTGGAATTAAAAAATATAGGTGACCCTGAAATCAGAACCCGTATCAATCAATATGAGTTGGCATTTAAAATGCAGATGTCAGTGCCTGAACTAGCTGATATAAGAAATGAACCTGAACATATTAGGGACATGTATGGGAAAGGACGATTTGCCAATCACTGTGTGCAGGCTCGGAGGCTCGTCGAACGCGGAGTAAGATTCGTCGAACTGTACAATTCCGGATGGGATCACCATGGAGGAATTGAAAATGGTATAAAGAAAAAGGCTAAAGAGATTGACCGGCCAATTGCTGCCCTCATTAAAGACCTGAAGATGAGAGGACTTTTAGATGAGACTTTACTTGTCTGGGGTGCAGAGTTTGGAAGAACTCCCATGTTTCAGGGGTCAAAGTTAAATGGAGCGGGCCGAGACCATCACAAAGAAGCCTATACGATTTGGATGGCCGGAGGCGGCATCAGAGGGGGTATCTCTTACGGGCAGACTGATGATTTTGGATATTATGTAGAGAAGGATCCTGTTATAGTAAGAGACATGCATGCAACGATTTTGCATGCTCTAGGAATGGATCATGAAAGGGTCACTTTCAGGTTCCACGGTCTGGACCAGCGCCTCACAGGAACTGAAGAATCAAGGATCCATCATCAGCTATTTGGATGATCTTCTTTATATCTTTAATTAACATTTTTATGAGGCGAAGTTAGATTCTCCTGCCCCCTTTTAAATTGATGATTATCACTTCGCTTGAAACATTTATTTTGCATGTTCCGGTTACGCGGAACCATATCTCTGACAGTACGCATTCGATTACTCATTGGGGTATGCCAGGAGTAAGAATTTTTACAGATGAAGGATTCACTGGTTATGGCTTTACCGGAACGCATGCCCATTTAGCCAGTGATAGATTAATTACGGACTGCATATCCAATTGTTATGCTGAGTTATTAATAGGTCAGGAAGTGTCTGATATTTCCTTATTGTGGGAAAGATTGGCATATTATCCGCCACTCCAATGGGTCGGGCGTGCAGGCATTACAAAAATGGCATTGGCGGCGGTAGACATTGCGCTGTGGGATATTAAATCAAAGGCTTTAGATGAACCATTATGGAAGACTCTTGGTGGGAGTGAGAAGAACAAAGTTGAAGCGTATAATACCGACGGTGGTTGGTTAAACCTTTCAACTCAGATGTTGATCGATGATGTGCTAAGACTCACTGAGGTGGATGGTTACAAAAGTATAAAGATGAAAGTAGGTAAGCCGGATCATAATGAGGATTTGCAACGAGTCGAAGCGGTCAGAAATGCTGTTGGTTCAAGAGTTCGTATAATGACTGATGCAAATGGTCGCTGGCGTATGCCTGAGGCATTGGGTGTGGCGAGTAAGTTGAAAGATTATGACGTTACATGGATAGAGGAGCCTCTATGGCATGATGATGTGCGTGGACACAAAGCCCTTTCAGATGCTATACAGACGCCAGTTGCCTTGGGTGAAATGTTATATTCGTTGGCTCACTTTGAGGAATTTATTTTTTCTAAGGCAGTTCATTATGTTCAACCTGATGCGACCCGGCTTGGGGGAATTACTGAGACCTTGAAAGTGTCTAATGTTGCTTACGAAGCAAACCTCCCCGTAACTCCTCACGCAGGTGATATGGCTCAAACTCAAATTCATCTGAGTATTTCTCATCCAGGAATTGAGTTGTTGGAATTTATACCTTGGATCAAGGATTGCTTCATTGAGCCTCTTGAGATTAGGTCAGGTCATTTTGATTTCCCTAAAAACTCAGGAGCAGGCACTACTCTGACCGAAGATGCTATGAGTAAGTATGGGAAAAAGGTTTCCTAAATATCTATTATTATATAAATATAATAATTAATGAGTATGGAAAATCCTTACAGCATGTCCGGAGAAACAGTTTTGATAACAGGTGGAGGAACAGGCATTGGTCTAGGTATTGGAAGATGCATGCTTGCTGCAGGGGCTGAAAAAGTGATTCTTGTCGGAAGGCGTGAAACGGTGTTGGCCGAAGCTGCCGCTGAACTTGGTGAACGGGTCAGTTATCTTTCTCAAGATATCGCGCGAATTGATGAGATTCCAAGCTTTGCGCAAACGATTCTTTCTGATCATGGAGAGCCGACTTGTCTGGTGCATAATGCTGGAATTAACTGCAAGAAGCCATTCGTCGATTTACAAGATTCAGAATTTATGGAGGTTTTTGATGTCCATATACGAGGGGCCCTTGCCATTACGAAGGAATTTGTTCCTGCAATGCTCAACAACCGGTCTGGTTCAGTTTTGTGGATTTCCTCTATGGCAACTGTGATAGGTTTGCCGCTGGTCACTTCATATTCAATGGCGAAGTCTGCTATGCATGGAGCAGTATATAATTTATCTGCCGAATTTGCTCCGAACGGAGTCAGAGTGAATGCAATTTTGCCTGGTTGGATTGAATCCGCAATGGCATTAAATTCATTTAAAGGGGACGAGCCTAGGCGACAGAAAGTTCTTGGCAGGACGCCGATGGGCAGAATGGGCCAACCTGACGAAGTTGGCCATGCGGCGGTTTTTCTTTGTTCGCCAGCAGCGAGCTTTGTAACAGGTTCTCTTCTAACGGTTGACGGTGGGGCTTCGATTGGATTTTAATGTTTTGGGAGCCTAGATGTAAATCATTTGTGCTTCTCTATAAATTATAAAATCTATTTTAGATATTAACAAACTAGTGGGGTTGCTTTTTTTTTATCGATTCCTTTATGATGAATTCGTTTAAATTAATAGTGCATAAAATAAATTAATTTTTGCAAACTGAATGTCAGAATCAAAGCAGGAGCCTCTCGCGATAGTTGGAATAGGATGTCGGTTTCCGGGGAGAGCCAATAGCCCGGATTTGTTCTGGGATCTTCTCATAGAAGGGAAATCGGGAATTCGGGAAGTTCCCGATGATCGATGGAATGCAGACCGTTACTATCATCCTGATAGTTCAATTCCTATCAAGATGATAACCAAGTGGGGAGGTTTCGTTGAAGATGTGGACAAATTTGACGCATCTTTTTTCGGCATTTCCCCTAGAGAGGCCCAGCGCATGGATCCGCAACAGCGCTGGTTACTTGAGCTAACATGGGAAGCATTTGAAGATGCAGGGGAAAAGCCTATCAATTGGCGAGGCTCAGCCACCGGTGTCTATGTAGGCATATCATCAAATGAGTATGGCTCGATCCAAATGATGGGGGAGTCAGACATTGATGTTCATACAAATTCTGGCAGCACATTATCAATCGCTTCTAATCGTATTAGTTATCTCTATGATTTAAAAGGACCCTCCATCTCTATTGATACGGCATGCTCGTCTGCTCTCGTAGCGGTTAATCTTGCCTGTAAGAGTATTTGGAGTGGGGAATGTGATGCTGCGTTTGCTGGTGGTGTTAATGCATTGTTGATGCCTGATAGTTCAATTGGTTTTTCCAAAGCGTCGATGCTGTCGCCGAGTGGTCAATGTTTTGCTTTTGATGCCAGAGCTAACGGATATGTGAGAGGTGAAGGTGCAGGGATGATTCTTATTAAGCCTCTTGCTCGCGCGCATAGGGACGGCGATCGTATATATGCTACGATCAAGGCTACGGTAGTAAATCAGGACGGTAATACATCTTCGATGACTGTTCCTGGTAGAGAGTCACAAGCTGCTATGTTGCGTCAGGCTTACCAACAAGCCGGTATTGACCCTAGCAGAGTAGGTTACATGGAGGCTCATGGTACGGGCACGCCTGTTGGTGATCCTATTGAGACGCGAGCTCTTGGAGAAGTTCTTTGTGAGGGAAGATCAGAATCTGAACAGTGCATTATAGGATCTGTAAAATCCAATATAGGCCATTTGGAATCTGGATCTGGGATTGCGGGCCTCATAAAGGCAGCATTAGTTTTGCATAATCGGCAAATTCCTAAAAACCTCAATTACGAAACGCCCAACCCTAACATTCCTTTCAAAGAGTTGAAGCTAAGGGTGCCTCGGGAAAATATGCCCATGCCATCTATTGGTGATTTTCTTCCTGTGAGCGCTGTGAATTCTTTTGGGTTTGGCGGAACCAATGCCCATGTAGTTCTTGAGGCAGTAAAAAATGAATCTTGCCTAATAAGTGACGAATCTTACGAAAATTTGCTTGGTCGCCCATTTTTGTTGCCAGTCAGTGGAAACAGCGAAGCGGGTCTTGAGTGTGCAGCTAAATCGTACTGCGAATTTCTCAAAAACGACACTGATCACATTAGTGAAATTTGCACTTCGGTAGGTTTAAATCGTCAGAATCTTGATGAGAGAATGGTTGTCATTGGTGATGATAATAAATCAATAAGATCGACTTTAAAATCATGGATATTAAATCATATAGAATCTCCAGAATGTATTATTGGCAAATGCTCTGTTACTAATGCCGATCCAGTATTTGTATTTACTGGGCAGGGAGCACAGTGGTGGGGTATGGGGCAAGAACTGTTTCGAATTGAGCCCGTCTTTCGAGAAACGATAGAAAAAATTAATTCTCTATTAGAACCGTTGACTGGGTGGTCCTTGGTC
>Ga0315329_10000238_pt1 | contig 21323 bp, 22 predicted proteins | sample M150032315metaG_FD_203459 | JGI IMG/M metagenome (GOLD analysis project Ga0315329, IMG submission 203459) | Ammonia-oxidizing marine archaeal communities from Monterey Bay, California, United States - M1 500m 32315 | ecosystem: Environmental > Aquatic > Marine > Coastal | place: USA: California...
GGCGGTGCCGGCGTCAGGCAAGGCGTCCGGGACACCGGTCGGGGAATCAGGCACGCCGGCGATCCTAGAACTCCCGGGCCCTGTCGGGAATCAGTGGGAACGCCATCGCCCGACACCTGTGTCAGGTGGGACGCCGGGGTCAGGCCGGTCGCCTCCGCATGAGGGCGTTGCGACGGGCACGACACACCAGTTGATCCCGGGTGTTGTGGGCCCGGTGCTCGAACGTCACGATCCCGGCATCGGGCCGCGAACCCGAGGCCCGAGCCGCCACCACCTCGGTCTCGAACCGAAGCGTGTCGCCGATGAGGACGGGCGCCGGGAACGTCGTCTCCTCGAACCCCAGGTTGGCCACCGTGGTCCCCGACGTGGTGTCGCCCACGCTCACACCGACCAGCAGGCCGAGGGTGAACAGGCTGTTCACCAGGCGTTCGCCGAACTCGGTGCCCGCCGCGAACTCGGCGTCGAGGTGCAGGGGCTGCGGGTTGTGGGTCATGAGGCAGAACTGCAGGTTGTCGGCCTCGGTCACCGTGCGGGTCAGGGCATGGCGAACCACCAGTCCCACCGGCAGCTCCTCGAACCAGCGGCCCGAGGCGCCGTCGGTCAGGTGTTGTCGCTCCTCACCGACCGGGTCGTCGACCATGCGGGACAGTCTGGCCCGTCGGGCCGTCGCGGGACGCAGTGGTTGACCCGACCGCTGGCTAGTTTCGGCGGTCATGGTTTCCGCAGACCGGGTCAGCCCCCTCTGGACCCCCGACGACGCCCGGGTGGCCAGCACCCAGGTCGAGACGTTCCGGCGGGCCGTGGGCGTCGACGGCGACTACCACGACCTACACCGCTGGTCGGTCGACCACCCGGCCGACTTCTGGACGGCCGTGTGGGACCAACTCGGCGTGGTCGGCGACCCCGGGTCAGCGGCGGTGACCGACAACGGCTCGGGCCACCTCGCCGGAACCCGGTGGTTCCCCGGCGGGTGCCTGAACGTCGCCGAGAACCTCCTGGGCGCCGCCGACGACCGTCCGGCACTGGTATTTCGCGGCGAGGACCCCGAGGTGGCCGGCGGGCGGCGAACCCTGACCCGCCGGGACCTCCACGCACTGGTGTCCCGCCTCCAGCAGGCCATGCTGGACCTCGGCGTGAAACCCAACGACCGGGTGGCCGCCTGGTTGCCCAACGTGGCCGAGACCTGCGCGGTGATGCTGGCCGCCGCGTCCATCGGTGCCACCTTCTCGTCGACGTCGCCGGACTTCGGGGCCTCCGGGGTGATCGACCGGTTCGAACAGATCCAGCCGGTGGTGCTGTTCGCCACCGACGGCTACCGCTACGGCGGGCGTCGCCACGACGTCACCGGCCGTCTCGCCGAGGTGGCAGACGCCCTGCCCACCGTTCGCCGGATCGTCGTCGTGCCCGAGGACCCGACGGCCGGCCCGCTGGGTCCGCTACCCGACGGTGCCGTGACGCTGGACGCCTTCCTCGCCCCACACGAGGCCGGGGCCGTCCGCTTCCTGGACCTGCCGTTCGACCACCCGCTATACGTCCTGTACTCGTCGGGCACTACCGGGCGGCCCAAGTGCATCGTCCACCGGGCGGGCGGCATCCTCCTCAAGCACCTGGTCGAGCACCGCCTGCAGTGCGACGTGCGGGCCGGCGACCGGATCTTCTACTTCACGACGGCCGGTTGGATGATGTGGAACTGGTTGGTCTCGGGTCTGGCCGCCGATGCCACGGTGGTCCTCTACGACGGCTCGCCGTTCCAGCCCGACGGGAACCGGCTGTTCGACCTAGTCGACGACTGCGCCCTCACGCTGCTCGGGGTGTCGGCCAAGTTCATCGACTCGGTGGCCGCCGCCGGACTCCGACCCGTCGACTCCCATGCCCTGGCCGACCTGCGGACCGTCTGCTCCACCGGTAGCCCGCTCAGCCACGAGGGGTTCGCCCACGTGTACGCCGACTGGTCGCCCGACGTCCACCTGGCGTCGATCTCCGGGGGCACCGACCTCTGCGGCTGCCTGGTGGGCGGGCACCCCACCGGGTCGGTCCACGCCGGCCAGATCCAGGGACCAGTACTAGGCATGGACATGGACGTCGTGGACGAGAGCGGAACCACGGCCGGTATCGGGGTCCGCGGCGAACTGGTGTGCCGGGCCCCGTTCCCCTCGATGCCGCTGGGCTTCTGGGACGATCCAGACGACGAGCGCTACCACGCGGCCTACTTCGACCGGTTCGACGGGCTGTGGCACCAGGGCGACTTCGCCGAACGCACCACCGAGGGCGGCTTCGTCATCCACGGTCGGTCCGACGCCACGCTCAACCCGGGTGGGGTGCGGATCGGCACCGCCGAGATCTACCGCCGGGTCGAACAGCTAGACGAGGTCATCGAGGCGCTGGTCATCGGCCAACCGTGGCAGGGCGACGTCCGGGTGGTGCTGTTCGTGGTGACGGCCGACGAAGCGGTCCTCGATGACGCCCTCCGCGACCGGATCCGGGCCGGCGTGCGTTCCGGGGCGTCGCCGCGCCACGTGCCGGCCGTCATCCTCGAGGTGCCCGAGCTGCCGCGTACCCGATCGGGCAAGCTCGTGGAACTGGCCGTGCGGGCCGTGGTGGAGGGTCGACCGGTCACCAACCTGGAGGCGTTGGCCGATCCGTCGACCCTCGACCACTTCCGAGACCTACCCGAACTGGCCCCATGACGCGTTCCGTCGAACGCTCCTCCTGACCGACCCCCGTCACGGGCATCCCTCACGGGGCGCGACTCCGAGGTCACTGAGGGGAATCCCGGCGACCTGCAGGTGACCCAACTCGTTCATCGAACGCACCGACCGGTGACCAGCCGACGAGGCGGCCACCCGGGCCACCGAGGTGTAGTGGGCCTCGTAGAACATCACCCGCTCGATGCCCAACAGGTACGCCAGGTAGGCCGACACCACACCTCCGTGGCAGCCCACGGCAACGGTACGCGCCGGATTGGCGGCGATGATCCGCTCCATCCCCTCGACCACCTTGGCCTGAAAGGCCTCCGGGTCGGGTAGGTCGTCGCCGGTCATCATCGCCTCCCAGCGGGGATCGCCGCTGGCCTTGAGGTGCTCGATGGGGACGTACTCCAACTCGCCCTGGTCGTACTCGTTGACCAGCGGCTCGACCACCACGTCGAGGCCCAGACGGGCGGCCAGCGGAGCCACCGTCTGGTGGGCCCGGGCCTTGGGACTGGCGTACACGGCATCGACCTGCTCGTTCACGAGCCAGTCGGACAGGGCCGCGGCCTGACGGTGGCCCAGTTCGGACAGTTCCGGGTCGGCCTCAACCCCGGTACCGCGGTTGTCGACGGTGACCGGCAGGCCATGGCGGATCAACAGGAGTTCCATGACCGGCGGACAGTAGCGGCGCGACCGGTCCCCGGTACCTTCGGCGCCATGAAGATCGACGGAGGACTCACCGGACTCACCACGCCAGCAGACCGGGGCGGCATCGGCGCCATCGGCGAGGCGGCCCGCCGCCTGGAGGCTGCCGGCTACGCCGGGGCCTGGACGGCCGAAACCAGCCACGACCCGTTCCTGCCCCACATGGTGGCCGCCGAGCACACCGAACGCATCGAACTGGGCACGTCGATCGCCGTAGCGTTCGCCCGCAACCCGATGCTGCTGGCCAACCTGGGGCACGACCTGCAGCGCTACAGTGACGGCCGGTTCATCCTCGGCCTCGGCACCCAGATCAAGCCACACATCACCAAGCGCTTCTCCATGGAGTGGTCGAGACCCGCGGCACGCATGCGGGAGATGATCAGCGCCATGAGGGCCATCTGGGCCTCGTGGAACGACGGCGAGAAGCTGGCCTTCCGGGGCGACTTCTACACCCACACCCTGATGACCCCATTCTTCGATCCGGGTCCCAACGAGTACAGACCGCCCAAGGTGTTCGTCGCGGCGGTCGGTCCGCTCATGTCGGAGGTGGCCGGCGAGGTCTGTGACGGCCTCATCTGTCACGCCTTCAGCACCGAGAAGTACCTCCGTGAGGTCACCATCCCGGCCATCGAGCGGGGTCTGGAGAAGTCGGGCCGGACCATGGACGACTTCGAGATCGTCGGCCCGGGCTTCGTGGTCACCGGTTCGACCGAGGAGGCCATGGCCAGGGCGGCCACCGGGGTCCGCCAGCAGATCGCCTTCTACGGCTCGACGCCGGCCTACCGCACGGTGCTGGAGTCCCACGGCTGGGGCGACCTGCAGGACGATCTGAACCGGATGTCCAAGCAGGGACAATGGCAGGAGATGGGCGAGCTCATCGACGACGAGGTGCTGGACACGTTCGCTGTGGTCGGCGAGCAGGACGCGGTCGCAGCAGGATTCCGGGACCGCTACGGCGACTGCGTGGACCGACTGAGCTTCTACACCCAGGACGGCGAGGGTGGCCCGGAGTTCTGGGAACCGATCATCGCCGACCTCTCAGCCGCCTGATCCAAACCCCCACCGAGCGCCACGGACCCGACCGGTAGGTTGGAACCCATGGCAGATGACCTGCTTCCCCTCACCGAGGACCCGTACGCCACCACGACGTACCGGCACCTCACCGCCGACGGCGTGTCGACCGTCGAGGGCCCCGGTGGACGGACCTTCCTGGAGGTCGATCCCGAGGCCATCCGGCTGCTGACGGCCACCGCCATGCGCGACATCGCCCACCTGCTGCGGCCCGGACACCTGGCCCAGGTAGCGGCCATCCTGGATGACCCTGAGGCGTCACCCAACGACCGCTTCGTGGCCACCGAGCTGCTCCAGAACGCCTGCATCGCGGCGGGCGGCGTGCTGCCGTCGTGCCAGGACACCGGCACGGCCATCGTGTCGGCCAAGAAGGGCGAGCTGGTCCTGACCGGTGGTGACGATCGGGAGGCCATCTCGCTCGGCGTGCAGGACACGTACCTCACCTCGAACCTGCGCTACTCGCAGCTCGCCCCGTTGGACATGTTCACCGAACGCAACACCGGGACAAACCTGCCGGCCCAGATCGAGATCGAGGCCGTGCCCGGCGGCGCCTACAAGTTCCTGTTCATGGCCAAGGGTGGTGGCTCGGCCAACAAGAGCTTTCTGTTCCAGGAGACCAAGGCGCTGCTCAACCCCGAGAGCCTGTCCGGGTTCCTCGACGAGAAGCTCCGCAGCCTGGGAACCGCGGCATGTCCGCCGTACCACCTGGCCGTGGTCATCGGTGGCACGTCGGCCGAGCACACCCTTCGCACCGCCAAGTACGCCTCGGCCCACTACCTCGACCACCTCCCCACCGAGGGCAGCGAGACCGGCCACGGCTTCCGCGACCTCGAGTGGGAGCGGCGCATCCTCGAGATGACCCGCCAGTTCGGAATCGGTGCCCAGTTCGGTGGGAAGTACTTCTGCCACGACGTCCGGGTGGTACGCCTGCCCCGCCACGGCGCGTCGAACCCGGTGGGCATCGCCGTGTCGTGCTCGGCGGACCGCCAGGCCCTGGGCAAGATCACCGCCGAGGGGCTGTTCCTCGAACAGTTGGAGGAGGATCCGGCACGGTTCCTCCCCCAGGTGACCACCGACGACCTCTCGGCCGGCCTGGTACCCATCGACCTGGACCAACCCATGGACGCCATCCGGGCCGAGTTGTCGAAGCACCCGGTCAAGACGCGCCTGTCCCTCACCGGCACCCTCGTGGTGGCACGCGACATCGCCCACGCCAGGATCGCAGAACTGCTGGACGCCGGCCAGCCCATGCCGGACTACCTACGCGACCATCCCGTCTACTACGCCGGCCCGGCCAAGACCCCCGAGGGCTACGCATCGGGCTCGTTCGGCCCCACCACGGCCGGCCGGATGGACGCCTACGTCGACCGCTTCCAGGCGGCCGGTGGGAGCCTCGTCATGCTGGCCAAGGGGAACCGCTCCCGGCAGGTCACCGAGGCGTGTGCCCGCCACGGCGGCTTCTACCTCGGATCCATCGGTGGCCCGGCGGCCCGCCTGGCACTGGACTCCATCCGCAAGGTCGAGGTACTGGAGTACCCCGAGCTGGGCATGGAGGCCGTCTGGCGCATCGAGGTCGAGGACTTCCCGGCCTTCGTGGTCGTGGACGACAAGGGCGGCGACTTCTTCGACGAGGTGTCGACGCCCGTCGGGCTCACCTGAGACTGGGATCCCGAGGCCGGGGTCCCGGATGGGGGGATCCGAGGCCGAGACCCGGCAGACCTCAGACGCAGTGGTTGACCATGTGGCCGACGCCCTCGACGTGGGAATCGATCCGCTGGCCCATCTGGAGGCACCGCCCCTGGGCATCGCCCACACCAGCCGGCGTTCCGGTGAACACCAGGTCGCCGGGCACCAGCGTGCACACTGACGACAGGTAGGCCACCAACTGTCGGACGCTGACGATCATGCGGCTGGTCCGGCTGTCCTGACGCACCTCGCCGTCGACCATGCAGTGCAGCAGCAGGTCGTCGCGCTCGTCCAGCAGGTCGGTCGACACCACGGCCGGGCCGACTGGGCCGAAGGTGTCGTAGCTCTTGCCCAGGCTGAACTGGGCCGGAGCCGACGCGTTCTGCAGTGCCCGCTCGGAGATGTCCTGGCCGACGGTGACCCCGGCCAACGCATCCCACACGCCGGACTCGTCGAGGTCCCGACAGGTGCGGCCCACCACGGCCACCAACTCCACCTCGTAGTCGGTGCGGTCCCCCACGATGCACACATCGGCCGACGGGCCGACCAGACACGAGGGGAACTTGGTGAAGATCACCGGGGCCGTCGAAGGCGCCCTGTTCATCTCGTCGATGTGGGCCAGGTAGTTCATGCCGATCCCGAACACCTTCTGCGGACGGGGCACGGCCGGCCCCAGCCCGTCGAGGCCCACCGTCCCGTCCGGGTCACCGTCCGGGATGCCACCGGCGTCGGTCAAGGCCTCCATCCCCGGGAGGTCGTCCAGGGCCGCCATCGGGTCGGCCAGACGACCGTCGGTGAGTCGCCCGAGGTCCCACCAGCGGGCCGAGGCCGGCGAGCCACCATCGGACGGCGGCAGGACCAGCCCGTCGTCCAACAGGACGGCGCGGCCGTCGGTGAGCGTGGCCAGTCGGAATGCCATGACGGCAGTCTCGCCCGTCGCCGCGTCGCCGCGTCGGACCTGACAGCGGACCCGTGACGCGCCATGATGAGATCACGCACAGAGCCGGACCCCGATCCCCGCTCCAGCGGGCCGGGGCCGACGCCGACAACGGGAGGTCCGAGCTTGACCAAGTCACATGCCGTCTGCGAGGTGGAGTTGCTCACGAAGGGGCCGGTGCGGTCAGCCGATCGGACCCTGGCGACCGGGAAGATCCGGGCACTGTGCGAACTTGGCCACGAACCGGTCCTGTCGGCGGTGGTCAAGTTGCGCATCCGAGACCACTCCACGGACTCGCTGTCGGCCATCGCCGAGGCCACCCTCGACCTGAACGGCGTGCCCATCCGGGCGCACGCCTCGGCCGACACCATTCCCGAGGCCATCGAGGAGCTCGACGACCGTCTCACCCGCCGCCTCCGACGGCACCGCAAGCGTATGGAGGACCGTCGCAACGCCCCGGTGCCCGACTCCGGTCGGGCGCATCCCGGCTACACCCGGGTGGCGGCCGACGACCGGGAGGTGGTCCGCCACAAGACGCTGGCCATGGCCCCCATATCGGCCGAGGAGGCCGTCGACGAGATGGATCTTCTGGACCACGGCTTCTACCTGTACATGGACGCCGACCACGGCATCGACCGGGTCGTGTACCACAACGGCGACGGTCGCATCCACGTGGTCCCGACCGTCGACGGTGAGGACCTGCCCGGCGACACCCGCCCCCCCATCCATCCGGCAGCACTCGTGCTCAACCACCTCCCCATGGAGGAGGCGGCCATGCTGCTCGATGAGGGCGACGAGCCCTTCGTGTTCTTCGCCGAGCCGGGCTCGGGCCGCGGCCAGGTGCTCTACCGGAGGTTCGACGGCCACTACGGCCTCATCAACCCCGCCCGCTGATCCGGCCCGCCACCTGATGCCGGTCCGCGCCTGTCGCCGTCTCGTCGCTCTCGCCGTCTCGTCGCTGATGCCGACTCGTCCCGAATGAAGGTCGTGGGCCTCTGCGGCGGCATCGGTGCCGGAAAGTCCACGGTGGCCTCCCTGCTGGCCGACCGGGGCGCCACGGTGATCGACGTCGACGGCATCGGTCGCCGGGTGCTGACCGCCGACGACGTGCGAGACGCCGTGGTGGCCGAATTCGGCGTGACGGTGCTCGACGCCGACGGTGCCATCGACCGTGGGGCGCTGGCCGCTGAGGTGTTCGCCCACGAGGGCCGCCTCACCGACCTGGAGGAGATCAGCCACCCGGCCATCAACCGGGAGTTGGAACAATGCCTGACGGACCTGGCCGCCGGTGTCGGCGGCGCCCCGCTTCTCGTGGTGCTGGACATGGCGGTGCTGGTGGAGAGCGATCTGGGGCGACTCCCCGACGGTCGGGGCTACACCGAGGTGGTGGTGGTTCAGGCCGACCGCCAGGTTCGCCTCCACCGTCTGGCGGTCCGGGGAATGACCGCCGAGGACGCATCGGCCCGCATGGCCGCCCAGGCTGACGACGCCCAACGACGGGCGGTGGCCGACCATGTGCTCGTCAACGACGGTGACGAGGCTTCGCTGGCCGTCGAGGTCGACCAGTTGTTCCGCCGGCTTGTCGGCTGACCAGGCGGATCATCGACGGGCTACCAGCGCACGCCTACCAGTGCAGGGCGCCCAGGACCCGTGCGGTGTACTCCGGACGACTGACCACCAGTCCGGGCACCACCGGTCGAGGCTTGTTGAACACCAGCCGAGACCCGTCGATGCCCGACACGTCCAGCCCGGCGGCCATGGCCACCCCGGCCGGCGCGCAAGCGTCCCACTCGTAGAGCCCCGACGGGTGGACGTACACGTCGGCCGCGCCGGACACCACGGCCATGGCCTTCACCCCGGCCGAGCCGCACGATCGCACCACCCCACCGATGGCCGCCGCCACCTCCTCGGCCTCGCCCCACTGGGACCGGCTGGTGATGACGATGGGCCTCTCCCGCTCCGGTAACCGGTCCACGGCCGACATTCCGGTGCCGTACAACCCTCCGCTGGGCGGCAGGGAGACAGCCGCCGCGGTGGGCACACCGCCCTCCACCAGTGCCACGTGTACCGCCCACTCGATGCTGCCCGGGCGCCCAAAGTCCCGGGTGCCGTCCAACGGGTCGACGATCCACACCCGATCGGCACCCAGCCTGGCGCCGTCGTCGCTTCCTTCCTCGGACAACACGACGTCGTCGGGTCGGAGTTCGGCCAGCCGGGCCGCCAGATGCTCGTGGGCCCGCCGGTCGCCCTGATCCTGAAGCTGCCACGAGGTCCAACCGGCAGCCCGGCCTTCGTCGAGCACGCCGAGAAGCACGTCACCGGCCTCCTGGGCCAGGAGCCCGGCCAGTTCGTGATCCCCCATCGTCGTGCGACATTAGCCACCGACCGCCGGAACCCCGGCCGGTAGCTACCCTTCCCCCGGGGCCGACCGGCCCACCTGCACGTATCGGAGCACCCCATGGCCCACGGCCGCATCACCGGTTGGGCGACCCATCTCCCCGAGCGACGGCTGACCAACGACGATCTGGCCGAATTCGTGGACACGTCCGACGAGTGGATCCGCGAACGCAGTGGGATCGGAGCGCGCCACGTCGACGGGAAGGTCACCGATATGTCGGCCGCTGCCGGGCGCGACGCCCTGGCCATGGCCGGCGTGGATCCCGCCGACGTGGACCTGCTCCTGCTGGCCACCTGCAGCAGCGACCAACAGTTCCCGGCCAGCGCCTCGGTGGTCCAGCACGAGTTGGGCATGTCGTGCGGCGCCATCGACATCAACGCCGCCTGTTCGGGCTTCGTCTACGGCCTGGTCACGGCCATGCAGTACGCCGAGGGCGGCATGGACACCATCCTGCTCATCGGGAGCGACGCCCTCAGCGGTATCACCGACTGGTCCGACCGGGGCACCTGCGTGCTGTTCGGCGACGGCGCGGGTGCCGTGGTGATCCAACGCTCGGCCGACGCCCCCACGCTGCTGGGCTGGGACCTCATGTCAGACGGCTCGGCGGCGGCGATCCTGACGTGCGAGCACGGTGGGAAGATCTTCATGAACGGCAAGGAGGTGTTCCGCCGTGCCGTGCTGGCCATCGAGGCGGCGGCCACCAACGCCCTGGAGCGGGCCGGCGTGTCAATGGACAACATCACCCTGGTCGTCCCCCACCAGGCCAACATCCGGATCATCGATGCCGCCCTGAAGAGGCTGGGCATCCCCATGGAAAAGGCCGCCATGGTCCTGGAACACACCGGCAACACGTCGGCCGCCTCCATCCCGCTGGCCTTCGTCGATGCCCTCGACAAGGGCCGTGTCCACCCCGGCGACCTCGTGTTGATGGTCGGCTTCGGTGCCGGCATGTCCTCGGCGGCCGCCGTGGTCCGCTGGGACCCGCCCGGCGCCTGACCCACCCGACGACCCCCACCCGACCATGCTCACCGCCACCGGACTGTCGCGCGCCTTCGGCCCGCGCCTGTTGTTCCGCGACGTGGCGCTGCAGTTGGGGGCCGGCCGACGGGTGGCCCTGGTGGGCAGCAACGGCACCGGAAAGACCACGCTGATCGAGACCATCGTCGGGCTCCAGGAACCCGACACCGGAGAGGTCCACCGGCCCCGCGACCTGAGGATCGGCTACCTCCCCCAGGAGCTCCCCACCGAGACCGGCCGGTCGGTGTTCGAGCAGGTCATGTTGGGCGCCGGCCCGGTCACCGAGCTGGCGGCCCGCATCGAGGACCTCGGGATGCGGATCGGGGCCGCATCGGGCGATGAGCGGGACCGCCTGCTGACCGAGTTCGGAGAGGCCCAGTCCCGATTCGAGCAGATCGGCGGCTACGCCGTGGAGGCCGACGCCCACCGGATCCTCTCGGGGCTCGGCTTCGACCCGGTCGACCACGACCGCCCCATGGACGAGATGTCCGGCGGCTGGCGAATGCGCGTCGCCCTGGCCCGCCTCCTGCTGTCGGCACCCGACCTGCTGATCATGGACGAGCCCACCAACCACCTAGACGTGGACAGCGTGGCGTGGCTGGAACAGCACCTCGCCGGCTGGCCCGGGGGCCTGCTGTTCGTCAGCCACGACCGGGACTTCATCGACGCGGTGGCCAACCGGATCCTGGAACTGGCCGGCAACCGCATCACCGAGTACGTGGGCGGCTTCGCCGAGTTCGTGATCGCCCGCGAGGAGCAACTGGTCGCCCAGCGGGCCCTCGCCGCGCAGCAGGGCCGCAAGGTCGCCCAGACCGAGCGGTTCATCGAACGCTTCCGGTACAAGGCCACCAAGGCACGACAAGTCCAGAGCCGGGTCAAGGCCCTCGAGAAGCTTGACCGCATCGTGGTCGACGAGCCGGACGACCCGGCCAGCCGCTTCGGGTTCCCCAAGCCCCGACGGTCGTCGCGCCTGGTCGCCGAACTCCACGACGTCACCGCCGGCTATTCGGCGACCGGTGACTCCGGAGACCCGACGAGCGACGACGAGGTCATCCTGGAGAACGTCACCTTCGACGTGGAACGCGGACGGAAGGTGGCCCTCGTCGGCCCGAACGGCGCGGGCAAGACCACGCTCGTCCGGCTGCTGACCGGCGATATCCCGCCGCTGGCCGGCCGGGTGGGCCGGGGAACCAACGTCGACCTCTCCTACTTCGACCAGCTCCAGGCCGAGGTGCTCGACGAACGTCGTACGGTGCTCGAAGAACTCAAGACGGTGCCCGGCGTCGGTACCGACGGGCGCAACCCCCGGACGTACCTAGCCTCCTTCGGGTTCCGGGGCGATGCCGTGGACCGCCGGGTGGGCGACCTGTCCGGTGGCGAGCAGACCCGGCTGGCCCTGGCCAAGACCCTGGCCGTCCCGGTCAACCTGCTGATCCTCGACGAGCCCACCAACCATCTCGACCTGCCGAGCTGTGATGTCCTGGAGGACGCACTGCAGGCCTACCCGGGCACCGTGGTGCTCATCACCCACGACCGCCACCTGATCCGCTCGGTGGCCGACTCCGCCGTTGAGGTCCGCGACGGCCGGGCCACCTGGCACGAGGGGGTTCCCGATCGGGTGCTCTACCCGGTGAAGGCCGACTCGGCCCCCGCCCCGTCGACCCACGGTGCGACCGCGCGGCGCGACGACGGTTCGAACCGAGACCGGAAGCGCCAGACGGAGAAGTCCTCTGGCAAGGGTCGTCAGCGCGATCCCCGTCAGGGCCTCCGACGGAAGTTGGAACGGGCCGAGAAGGAGTGGGAGGCTGCCGAGGCCGCCGTGGTGGACGTCCAGGAGCGGTTAGCCGACCCCGCCCTGTACCAGGACCCCGACCGGGCGGCCGCGGTAGTCGCTGATCACGAGACGGCCAAAGACCGGGCCGCAGCGCTCATGGCCGACTGGGAGCGCCTCAGCCTGCAGTTGGCCGACTGAGCCGAACCCCGACCGGGTCACCCCGCTGGCCGGCGGCGACCCGGCAATCGCTACGGTCGCGTGCCGTGCGCATCCTGGTCACCAACGACGACGGCATCGACTCGGTCGGCCTCCACGAGCTGGCCCAGGCGCTCGTCGACCTCGGCGAGGTCACCGTGGTGGCCCCCGACACCGAGTACTCGGGCGCCGGTGCATCACTAGGTGCCATGCACCTGATCCGACCCGAAGTCCACGACGCCCACATCGAGGGCATCGACCGCTCGTGGTCGGTCAGCGGCCCGCCCGGCCTGTGCGTCATCTACAGCAGGCTCGGTCTGTTCGGCGATCCGTTCGACCTCGTGGTGGCCGGCATCAACCCGGGGATGAACGTCGGGCGATCCGTGTACCACTCGGGCACGGTGGGCGCCGCCCTCACCGCCCGAAACGGGGGCACCACCGGTATCGCCGTGAGCCAGGCCGTCACCGGCTGGGGCATCGAAGGGCAGGGCGCCGACGAGGTCCTGATCGACCAGCACTGGGGTACCGCGGCCACCGTGGCCCGGGCCGTGGTCGGAGCCGTGGTCGAGGCCCCACCGGCCACCGCCGAGGTGCTGAACGTGAACGTCCCCAACGTCGCGCTGGACGACCTCCGGGGCTGGCGCCACACGGTGACCGGATCAGTGCCCCCGCGAAGCCTGACCACCGCCAACCTGATCCCCAAGGAGGGCCACGCCGGGATCTACCGGGTGGAGATGCGTTGGGGGGAGCCCGGCGACCTTCCCGTCGACACCGACGGCGGCGCGGTGATGGCCGGACTGGTCAGCCTCTCCCGCCTGAACCGCCTGCACGATGAGCCGCCACCGGCCGACGATGCAGCGGCCCGCGTCCTCGACGACCTACTGGGTGGAGAATGATCGGCCCCGGATCACAGCCAGTCTGGTACGTGGCCTACGGGTCGAACCTGCTGGCGGCCCGGTTCGACGCCTACCTGCAGGGCTGTGATGACGACACGCCTTGGGGTCCCCACCGGGGCGCGACCGACCCCGGTCCGGCGACCGGTGACCGACGGGTCGTGGTCCCCCACCCGGTGTTCTTCGGCGGCCACTCCCGACGCTGGGACGGAGGCTGCTGCTTCTGTCCCGAGGAGCCACTTCCCGCCGACCTCCTACCGGTGGTGGGCCGGGCGTGGCGCATCACCTGGGACCAGATGGCCGACGTGGTGGCCCAGGAGAACGGTCGCCCCACCGACGAGGCGTTCCTGCCCACCGAACCGCCCGCCCCGGGCCGTGCCGTCCGGGTATTCGACGCGATCATCGACCTGCTCATCGGGATGGACCCGATCGACGGCGAGCCGGCCTGCACGTTGGGTTCGACGGCGCCCCCACCCCCCGGTCCGCCCAGTGCGTCGTACCGGGCCGTGCTTGCCGCCGGCATGATCGAGATGGGGATGGCCACCGACGAAGCCGAACGACACCTGCTGGACCTGGACCGCACCCGCTGAACCCCCGAGCAGGCCGGAGCCCGACCTCAGATGGTGATCAGGCCGCCGTTGGGCGAGATCCACTGGCCGGTGGTGAACGAACTCTCCGACGAGGCCAGGAACAACGCCGTGTCGGCGATCTCCTCGGCGGTTCCCTGCCGACGTAACGGCGTCATCATCACCATCGGGGCCAGCATGGCCTCGTCGACGTCCGCGGTCATCGGCGTGTCGATCACCCCGGGGGCGATGGCATTGATCCGGATGCCCATAGCCCCCAGCTCGCGGCACGCCGCCCGGGTAAACCCCAGGACGGCTCCCTTGGCCGAGGCGTAGTGCACCGGTCCCCAACCGGCCAGCCCGGCGATGCTCGAGAGGGTGACGACCGAGCCGCCCTCGCCCATCAGCTTGACGGCCTCGCGAGTGCACAGGAAGGTGCCCCCCACATGGATGGCCAGCATCTTGGAGAACGCCTCGTAGCCCATCAGGGTGATCTGGGAACCCTGGCCGGCCATCATCTCGTCGAAGCCATCACCGGGTAGGCGGCTGACCCCGGCGTTGTTGACCTGGACGTCGAGGCGACCCCAGGCCCCGTGGATCTGGGCGAACATCGAGAGCATGTCTCCCTCGTCGCAGACGTCGCCCCCGAAAGCCCGGTGACCGTCCCCGTCAAGCAGTTTGACGGTCTCATCGGCTGCCTCCCACCGGAGGTCCTGCGCGGCGATGATGGCACCCTCCTCGGCGAACCGCAGTGCCATGGCCCGCCCCAGACCGGAACCGGCACCGGTGATGCAGGCCACTCGGCCCGCCAGTCGACCCTCTTCTCGCTTCACGTGGGCTGCCTCCCCGTCGAACTCGGTACCCGACCGGCGGCGATTGTAGGACGGCTCGTTCCCATGAGGCACACTGAACCCATAAACATCGTCATCATCCACCAGAGTCGTACCGGCAACACACGCCGGGCCGCCGAACTCATAGGCGGGGCCGCCGCGGCGACCGGGGCCACGGTCGCCGTGCGCCCGGTCACCAACATCGACTACAAGGAACTGGCCGAAGCCGACCTGATCTTCGTCGGCACGTGGGTGGACGGCCTGATCCTGTTCGGCCACCGCCCCGGCGACTCCAGCAAGGTTCGCCAGATCCCGAAGTTGTGGGACAAGCCGGTGGCCGCGTTCATGACCCACGCCGTGAACCCCGGCAATGCGGCCGCCAGGTTATCCGACCTGTTGGAGGGCCACGGCGCCTCAGTGGTGGCCGCCCGGTCGCTGAACCGTCGTCGACTCGACGACGAGGCCCCGGCATTCGCCGCCGAGGTCCTGGCGTCGATCAGCGCCCCTGCCTGAGCCCGCGGCCGGCTGATCAAGCCGGCACCTCAACCGATCTGGCCGCGCTGCCCGAGGGACCGCCAGCCGACCGACCGGCCACTGGCCCGAACGGACCGCAGCCCGTCGACGGTGAACACGGCGAGTCCCAGCCACACCAGGGCGAATCCGATCAGGCGTCCGCCACCGAACGGTTCGTCGTAGACCACCACGCCGAGCAGGAAGTTGGTCGACGGCGACAGGTACTGGATGACACCGATGACCGACAACGGCACCCGCTGCACCGCTCCGGCGAAGCACAGCAACGGCACCGCGGTGAACAGGCCGCTGCCCAGAAGGACCACGTACTCGGTACCCGACGCCGAGGCCAGGGCGTCCTGTCCGTCGATCAGACGGGTTCCCAGGAACACCAGGACCAGCGGCAGCATCACCGTCAGCTCGATGGCCAGCATGTCCAGCGGCGGACGGTTCACCGTCTTCTTGATGAGCCCGTAGACGCCGAACGTGGCCGCCAGGAACAGCGACACCCATGGCAGGCGGCCCATGTCGATGGTCAACCAGGTCACGCTGGCCGCCCCGAGCCCGACGGCCGCCCACTGGCCCCGTCGCAGCCGTTCTCCGACCACGGCGACGCCGAGGACCACGCTGACCAGCGGGGTGATGAAGTAGCCGAGGCTCCCCTCGACCACCCGGCCGTTGGTGACCGCCCACACCCAGACCAACCAGTTCGACCCGATGAGGACTCCGGCCAGCGCCTCGAGCAGCAGGGTCCGGGGTTCACGGGCCGCGGTGCGAACCGACCGCAGGGAGCGCCGGGCCAGATGGATCACGAAGACGGTGACGAAGGTCCACAACGCCCGATGGCCGAGGATGTCGAGGGCCGGGACGTCGGCACCGAGCCGCCAGAAGGCCGGCGACAGGCCCCACATGACCTGTGCGCACACGATCAACACCAGACCCCGCCGCATCGGCCCAGTCTCGCCATCGAGGACCCAGGCGGCCAACCCGGTTCCCGCCAACGCGGCCTCCTCCAATCCGGCTACCACGCGCCCGAACCGGTACCGTCCACCGGGTGCGGATCGGGCTGCTGCGGTGTGACGACATCTTCGAGAACCTCCGCCCGGAGTACGGGGGCTACCACCAGTTGTTCACCAACCTGTTCGCGGCCGCCGAAGGGGAACACGACGGCGACCCGGTCGAGTTCGTGGACGTGCCGGTGTACCAGGGCTCGTTCCCGTCAGGGCCCGACGAGCACGACGCCTGGTTGATCACCGGTTCGACACGCGGGGTCTACGAGGACGAGCCGTGGATCGCCTCGCTGCTGGACCTGGTGCGCGACCTGGACGCCGCGCAGGCCCCCACCCTCGGGGTGTGCTTCGGCCACCAGGCCCTCGCCCAGGCCCTCGGCGGCCGGGTCGAGCGGGTCGCCACCTGGGGGATCGGCAACCGGCCGGCCCGGATCACCCAGAGGGAGTCATGGATGGCGCCCGGCCACGACGAGGTGGGCGTCTTCTACTGCCATCGAGACCAGGTCCTGGACATGCCGCCGACCGGTCGGTTGGTGGCCACCACCGACCACTGCCCGGTGGCCGCGTTGGCCATCGGCGACCACATGCTGGGCGTCCAGGCCCACCCCGAGTTCGACCCCCACTACGCCGACGTGCTCTACCGGGGGCGTTACACCCGAACCAGTCCCGAGGGGGTCCTGGCCGACGCCCTGTCGACGCTGGACGACCCGCTCCACCGGATCGACGTGGCCACCTGGATGCTGCGGTTCATCCGCGGCGATCGCTCCGGCAACTAGTCGCCGGAGCGTGCCACCACCTCGACGGGCCGGGTCACCACGAAGGCCAGGGAGATCAGCACCACGGCCATGCCGAGGCCCTGCTGCCCGGCGATGCGTTCACCGACGAGCCACCACGCGTACAGCGGAGCCACCCCGGTGAACAGCAGGCTGATGAGGCTCATCTGGGTCAGGGTCACGTATCCGTGGGCGAAGTTGGTGAGTAGGTGGCCGGTCCCGGGAATGATCGCCATGGCCGCCACCAGCCCCCAGTCCCCTCCGGTGGGCACCGCCACGCCTCCCTCGGCCACCAGGGCGATCGGGAGGAGGGTGGCCGCGGCCACCACGGTGAGCGCCAACTGGTAGGTGGTGGAGTCCATCTCAGCCCGGGCGCGCTTGGAAACCACGTAGTAGGCGGCGAACAGGACCATGGTGACGGCGGCCATCAGGTCACCCGACCAGGTCGCCACCCCGCCGGCACCCGAACCGGCCATAGCCACCACGACGCCGCCGAAGGCCAGCACCGCTCCGATGTACACGGACCGGTGGGGGCGTTCGCCGAACAACCGATGGCCGACGACCAGCAGCAGGACGGGCTGCAGCGAGGCGATGGCCACCGCGTTGACGGCACTGGTCCGACGCATGGACAGGATGAAGAACACCAGGTTGACGGCGAATACCAGACCTCCGAGCGCCGAGTGCTTCAGGTCGACCCAACGGAGCCGGTTGCCGACCAGCACGAGGATCACGGCGTAGAAGGCCGCGGCGAGGCCGAGCCGCCAGAAGACGAAGGCCATCTCCGGCATCTCGACCTTCTTCACGATGCTGGGGCCGAAGGCCATGAAGCCCACCGCCACGACCGCCGCACCGCGACCCATCACCACCCGATCCCGCATCCGGTGCACCCTTCCACCTCGTGCCCACCGCACCGGCGTCGGGCACCGTGGCTCGCCGGTCGGCTGAACGGGCCGGCTACTGCCGCGCCACCGCCTCGTCCTGGGCGGCCTGCAACGCATCGGTCAACCCCTCGGTCCACGTGCGAAGCGCGCTTCGGCCGCCTCCGTGCTCCGGGGGGTCGAGCGGCCGGCCGACCACCATTCGCACCCGCGTCGGGCGGGGAAACCGGGCCCCGGCGGGCATGGCGTCGCCGGTCCCGGCGATGCCGACAGGTACCACACGGGACTGCGTCTTGGCGGCCAGCCACGCCGTGCCGTCGAACAGTTCACCGATGGCGTGCCCCTCGTGGCGCTTGCCCTCGGGGAAGACCAACAGGAGGTTTCCGTCGTTCAACAACTCGCGGGCGATGCGCATCGATTCACGGTCCGCGGTGTCGCGATGCACGGGAAAGGCGCCGAGCGAGGCGATCACCCATGCCAGGGGCCGCATCTTGAACAGGCTCTCCTTGGCCAGGGCCCGCAGGGGTCGTCGCATCAACGGTGACAGCATCAGCGAGTCCAGGTTGGAACGGTGGACGGGCGCCAAGATGACCGGCCCGTCGGGCGGGATCTGCTCACGCCCCACGGTCCGTGTCCGGAAGTACGGCCAGAGCAGCAGGCGGACCAGGGTCCGGATCGTGCCGTAGACCAGCGGCGCCGTCCACGCAGCGCTGGTACGACGGGCACGCGCCTGTCGTTCCGAGGAGTCCATCACTGGGAGTGCCCGATGTCGGCGGGTCAGCGCTGGGCGATGCGGGCGCTGAGCACGTCGCGCAGGCTGACCATCCCGAGCAGCTCACCGTCGGCCTCCACCGGAAGGTGCCGGTAGCCACGACTCAGCATCAGGGCGGCCGCCTCCTCGGTGTCGAGGTCAGGCAGGGCGGTGTCGGGATCGGGGGTCATCCACCGGTCGACCCGGGAGGCTCGCAGGTCGTCCTCATCGGCCGCGGCACGCAGGACGTCCCGTTCGGTGAGGATGCCCAGCAGCAGCCGACCCTGCACCACGACGACCGAACCGAAGCCGCCGCGGACCATCACCCGGGCAGCATCGCTCACCGTCGAGTCGGGCGGCAGGGTGACCACGTTGTCGGTCATCACCTCGGAGAGGGCGACCATCAGCCACTCCCCCCGACCTCGTCCACATCCCTATCGGTGCGGGCCTCAGAGGGCACCTCCAGGTCGAGGTTCAGGGTCCGCCAGAGGTTGCCGGCCCACACGCTGGTGTGGGGCCACTCCCGCCAGAAGGCCTGAAGGACGGTCGGGTCCATCTCGGCCGCGGCCTGAGCCGGGCTGTAATCACGCGCCAACGCATCAAGGGCGTCGACCACGGCCAGCAGGCGGACTGACGGACTCGTGGACACGGACCCTCCCAGGTTCACGGACGATCGGTGAATCCGTCGTCCGTCCTTCGATCATCCCCCGAATCCGACGATTCGGCAACCGGATCGGCAATTACGGCCTTCCGGTCGGCATCCTCCACCTCCCGATCCAGCATGGCCAGCAGGCCCCGGCGCCGAAGGATCGCCGTATCGCCCAGCAGTGCGATGCCGGCCGCCAGCACCACCCACCGTAGGCCAAGCAGGTCTCCGAGGATCCCGAAGGCCAGGCCCCCGACCGGAATGCCGCTCAGGACGGCCACCAGGAACACCGACATGACCCGTCCCCGGTATGCCTCGTCGACCCGCATCTGCAGGGCGGTGCTGAGCGTGGTGCCGTGCAGCATGTGGGCCATCCCCATGCAGAGGTAGCCGATTACGCCGACGGCCAACCATCCCGACGCCGCCACGATGAGCAGTCCGGTTCCGTACAGCACGATGCTCCGGCGCTCCATCACCGACCGGACGACATGCGCGCCACGACCGCTGATATACGCACTGGCCATGAGCGAGCCCACCCCGAGGCTGGTCGACAGCACACCCAGTCCACCGCCGCCGAGCCCGAACAGGTCGTCGGCGATCCCGGCAGCCAGCGAGAAGGCGAACACCGCACCGAGGGCCGCCACGGTGAAGGCCAGACGGAAGGTCAGGCGCATCTCGGGTCGGGCCCGAACGTAGGCCACCCCGTCGCTGAACTGGTCCCTGAGTGATCCACCGCCGCCGGTGGGGGCCCATCCGGTCCGCACGGTGGTCAGCACCACGAAGCCGACCACGTAGATCCCCAGGCTCACGGCGAAGGCCAGTCCGGGGCCGCTGAAGGCCAGCGTCAGTGCGGCCACCACCGGCCCGACAGAGCGCCCCACGGTGAAGGTGATGGACACCATTCGCACCGCAGCGGCCAACGACGTACGGGGCACCAGGACGGCGGCCATGGACTGGATGGGTGCCCACTGGAACGAGGCCGCCGACCCGCCGATGAAGTTCAGGCCGAGGATGAGCCACGGAGTGAGGCGACCCGACTCGTACAACACCACCACGGCCACCATGGACAGGATCTGGAGCGAGAGGCCGGCCAGAAGCAGAATGCGCCGGTCCATCCGGTCGGCCAGCGTCCCGGCGAGTGGCGTCCCGATGACCGCCGGGACGAGGGCGGCGAACGAGGCGGCACCGACCCACGAGTTGGAGTCGGTCAGCTGGTTGATCAGGAACGGGGTGGCCAGGCCGCCCAGGAACTGGGCCACCCCGCAGAGCGTCGTGCCCATGGCGAACCGGGCGAAGGCCGGGTGTCTCAGCGACGAGAAGGGGTTCGGGCCGCCTGCCGGCTCATCACTCGACCGATGGCCACCCGATCGACGGCCACTCACCCGGTGGCCGCCACGCGGGTCAGGAACAGTTGGAACTCGACCACGCCGTGATCGGCCACCGAGATCACGATGGGGGCACTCGGTGCGTCGACGCCGTGGTCGGCCAGTACCACGGGAAGGCTGCCCACCACCGTCAGGACGTCGCCCACCAGCGTGGCCTCCAGCGTCGCATCGACCGCCACGGCCACGCCGTTGACGATCAGGACGCCGGGCATCGTGGCGGCCGCCTCGGTGATTCCGGCGACCAGCGGCAAGGGGCCATCCAGAACGAAAACGGCCTCGGGATGCCGGTCGACGTGGAGGACGTCGAAGACCTTGCCGTCCCGGTAGATCCGATCGGACTTCAGGCCCCGGAGGTCGGCGGTGATCTCGGCGGACACCACGGCGTCATCGGCCAGCACCACGGTGCCGGTGACCAACGGGGTACGACCAACGGCGGTCGCGGCGCCGATGCCCCTGCCCAGCTCCTCGTCGATCCTGTAACCCACCCAGGTCGAGGAGAAGTCGTGGAACGACCCGATGTCGAGGTCCACGGTCCACGTGCCCGAGGGACCGGGAGGCTCCACCGTCGTGGGCACCGCGGTGGTGGGCGCCACCGTGGTCGGCGCGGC
>Ga0315329_10000241_pt1 | contig 21233 bp, 20 predicted proteins | sample M150032315metaG_FD_203459 | JGI IMG/M metagenome (GOLD analysis project Ga0315329, IMG submission 203459) | Ammonia-oxidizing marine archaeal communities from Monterey Bay, California, United States - M1 500m 32315 | ecosystem: Environmental > Aquatic > Marine > Coastal | place: USA: California...
CCGATAGAGTAGGTGGAAAAATGACTGAAAGAGAATTTGTGGACTTCGCTACCGTTAGAGATAAGCTTCTCGAGGCAATCGAGAGAAGGGGGGAGATTTCCTATGAGCAGACAATGGCACTACAACATGCGGAATGGAAGGCCAGCGCCAGCGGTCATCCGTCGGGGGACATCAAGACCGATCCTGCTGTCTACACCAGCCTATTCACTGCTCTAATGGAAAACGAGAAACTGAAGCAGTACCCTGAAGTTTCCTCCAAGATAGCCGAACTCGCTCCTCTCACAGTTTCTGATGTTAGGGTTATCATCGCTAGCAAGAGGATCGCCATGGACACCTCGGAAATCGAGGAAGTAATCACCGTGATTCGTCAACACGTCCTATAGTGATTCAAACCCCTTTCAAACAACTCATTCATGAGGGAGAACCATTCTGGGTAGGTTGGAGATTATGCAGCCCAAGGACGCCCAAGACCCTGACGGAGAGGAAACTGACCCCTTCCACGAAGAGGTCCGACTAAGAATTCTTGATATCCAGGAAAGAAGACCAATCGGTCATGAGATTCAGTGCATTAGCGAGCCTTCTCTGTATTTACTCAGAGCAAGAGTAAGAGACATAACCGGTTTTTCTGTAAGTGAGGCAATCGAAATCTCAGTGGAGAATATCGGCTCACTATCTGAAGTGCGTCTCAAGGATCTTAGCGGGACCTCACAACAGGAGTTAGTTACCGCCCTTTCCCACTCAATTCGAGCTGATCCCGATAGACATATCTCATTCTACAACAGCGCTGGCCCGATGTCGCTAAAATTCCACTCATTCCAATTATTGGGGGGTATTGGCAACTCCAAGGCTATACAGATGGTCCAAAAGAGAGGTATTGCAGGATGGCAAACCTTCGAAGATATAGACGAGGCTTGTGGCATAGAGTCAGTCCAACTTCTTGCAGAACGGTATGTGAAGGAGATGGAGGATGTTGCCCAGACTCCCCGCTTACTTGATTTGCTAGTCCGCACAGAGCAGTGATATGGAGTCGCTTGAAGGTCTTGATACCCGACTTCTTGTCGACCTTCTCCGGGATCGTATAAATCCTAGCAGATTACTTGGACAGCACTACTTGATCGATGAGGAAGTAATCGAGAGAACCATGCGTCTCACAGAAGAATTCGACTCCCCCCTTTCGAGCGATTCTCACGTTCTAGAGGTTGGACCAGGCCCAGGATCACTAACCCTAGAATTACTAAGGAGCCATTCCAATGTCACAGCGATAGAGATTGATAAACAGTCAGTGGAACACTTGGAACGGATATTTGGAGAAAGAAAATGCACCCTAATTCTCGAAGAAGCCGATGCAGTCTCAGAAAGATGGCCCGAAGGGATTACGCACGTGATATCTAATCTCCCATATCAGATTTCAAGTCCGATAGTTGATAGAATCACGAAATATCATCATTCTGAACCAATACAACTTTCCATTCTCTTGGTCCAAGAGGAATTCGCCCACAGGATGGCAATGTTCTCCGCTCCCTATGACATTGGGCCATTGGGTCTGAATCTGTGGCTCGACTTCGATGTCTCCCTAGACAGAAGAGTTTCTCCAAGCTCCTTCAGCCCATCCCCTCGTGTACAATCTAGACTCGTAGTCCTCAAGCCAGCCATTAGGCCCGAGGCCGAAGGAACGAACAAGCAACTGTTCAGAATTATCACCAGGCACTGCTTCTCCAACAGAAGGAGAAAGATGAGGACCCTACTATCCAAACCTCCGTCCAGAATCTCTCGTGTTTCGGGGTGGCACAGGGAGAGATGGTCGAAATCGGTCACAAAACTGCTCTCTTCCAAGTCTCTAGATTTGGAAGATGGCTGGGCCGATCTGAGGCCAGAGAATCTAGAGCCGATCGATTGGGTAACAATAGTCGCTGAGATCTCTTCAGAATAGCAATTCTGGTCAATTTGACATCGACTTGATAGAGGCCCCCCCCTTCCGAGGGTCAGCCTAGGTGGAGGAGTTACCTGAGCCAATGGGAGGGATTTAGTGGCAAAGAAGGACACCTATCTCGCTCTATTGAGGAGGGGAATCGATGAGACGACTGCTCAGATTCTCTCTGACGGGGGAATCAAGATTGGGGATCTCAAGACGCTAGATGCTGAAACTCTAATCAACAACTACGGAATCAAGAAAGAGGTAGCCAAATCAGTCTTGGATGCAGTAAAGGCAGGTCCAAGATCATCAGGCAGACAGAGGTTCCTAGCCGATGTCCTGTCGGACAACAAGAAGAAGGTCGACAAGATCGAGGAGACTCGATTCAAGCGTGAGCAGAAAGACATCCACGCAGAATTGCAAGAGAAGAAGGAGCAACTTCGTCTAGTAAGGGTGGAGGACTTCAGGAACAAGAAGCTAGTAATGAACCGACTGGGCAAAACGGTCGAGTTGATTGTGAAGTTAGAGAACAACCTAGATGACGAATCTAAGGATGAGCAGAGATCAAAGATAAGGGACCAACTAGAGACCAGGGGCCTTGAGGCAGCTAGGGATCACGAAATGCTAGAACTTGCCGGAACCCCTCAAGATATTGTCGACTTCCGCAGGAAGATCGCCCCTGTGCTCTGTCTTCACGCCTGCCCACATTGCGGAGAGGAGATGGATCCGAGAGGGAGCAACATCATGGAAAGCCCCTCCGATTTCTCATTCATCTGCTGGGACTGTGAGGAGGAGTTCCACGCTGCCATGGCTCAGTCGGTTGAGGGTAGATTGAACAACGGTTCTAGGATAACAATAGATCCGAAGATTAAACCTCGCCTACCTGTTATCAAGCCTCCAAAGAAGGACACCAGTTCAATCACAGACCTACTGATGAGGGATCTGGAGTCTGCCGGAGCTTCAGCAGAGGAATTGGAAGCGGCATTGGAGGCCAGCACACTTTCGGGGGTTCTAATGAGCATAGACGAGTGGATAGATCAGACAATTGCGGCCAAGGGGTACATCCAGGCGCAGGAGGACAGGGAGGAATTTATCATCGCCACAGGCGCAGGGGCTACAAAGTTCAACAAGTGGATGAAGAAGGCCGGACTGAGGTTCAACAAGCAAACTGGAAGATGGACTCGGTGGGAGGACCGGTGAATTCGGAATGTCCGATTTCATGGTCTCCCTCACGGTGTCCGTAATCGGAATATCGGTGATGTCATGGTGGCTCTACACCAGAATCTCTCAGAAACTCATTGAGGTCGGAGAGAGAAACAAGTGGGACGAAGAAAAACCCTGAACTACTCGTTGATGGCTGCAGTCCACCTATCTGATTGAGGAATTCCCACAATTTCGATATGACACGCAAGAACCCCTCGTTGCTTCTTCAACAGACCCCTCAAGTCAATCAGATCATCAAGACAGCAAGGGCAGTGTGGATTGCTGGGCTTTATCCAAAGCTCTACAATTCCTGAATTATCTATTTCCACTCCCTTCAGAATCGATGGGTCAACAATCGACTTCCCATGGGGGTCATTCCGCATCCTCAGGGTTCTCGCTACGGTTCTATGAACAACACCGGAGCCCCCACTCATGAATCGTCGTGAACGAAACCGGAAATAGGACTAACTGAAAGATAGTACGATTTCCATGCGTTCACCACCGTATCAGATTGGGAAGCCCATCTCCCGAAGTAAGACATTCCATGCCCTCGGAGGTCCTAGTCCAGGTGTCTTCTACCCCTATTGCCCCATCTCTGTGAATCACCTTTGGCTCGATTGCCATAGTTCCCCCCAAATGTAGGGGGCGATCGAACCCATTGGCCACCACTGGGGTCTCATCAAGCTCCAATCCCACCGAATGCCCCAGAAAACCCGCTTGTTCGGGGCTAATTCCCATTAGATTCTCGCCATGACCCATTTCTTCAGCAACCTCTCTACCAGCTCTCCAAGCAGTCGAGCAATCTTCCCCTCTCCCCAAGAATCCCCTGACCAATGCACCAATTTCAGTCATGTCACTCAATCTCTTTTCCCATTCTCCGTCTAGTTTTCCAGAACAGAACATCCTGGTGCAATCAGAAACATAACCTCTGTGAACGTGAACAATGTCAATGAGAACAGGATCACCCTCTCTTACTCTGGAGAATCCCGCCCCAAGTGGTGAAATTGGACTCCCACCAACACCACCTACAGCGGAGTCGAAGTATGAAGGGACCCCTCCTGATCTGCCTGCAGCAATTACAACTCTGTCACAATCCATTGGCCACTTCCTCATCCTAATCCTCCCACCGAATCCAGAAGCCCTACTGACCTCTTCAGCGACTCCGGCTATTTCCAATTCAGTTTTCCCAAGTCCCCCGGTCTCACGAATAGATTCGAACATGGAGTGGTTGATTTCACCGCTTTCTCGCATCATTGACACTTCCCAATCTGATTTCACCTCTCTCAATTTGTATAGTAGGTCGGTGCAATCTTGAGGGGCCCCCTCCAATCCTTCCATTTTCTCACTAATGAAACTCCATCGGCTTTGCGGGACCTTCTGTTCTGTCATTGCAGGTTTCCGGATACATCCGTACTTCGCTAACATCACCGACAACTCACCCATCCGAGGATGCTTCTCTGTGAGGTGAGGACAATCCCCCTCTCCTCCCTCGAAAGCAGCCCTTGCAACCGATCTGCGAACCAAGTGCCTAGATTGGATGTCAGCACCCTCGGCTCCAATTAGAAAAGCAGAGCTTTGGCGACCACCTGTAAGCCAATACAACTCTACAGGATCCTCAATGTACGCAGATTCGATATCTCCTTCTGCCAATGCGATTGACATCCTTTCTTGTCTGCTCTCTAATTCAGAAACAGGGACCCTCCAGTCTTGCCCATCGGGCCCAAACAAAGTCGATGTATCCCATTCCACATATGGTCTTGAATTGCCATAACAGAAAGGGGTTTTGGGTCCAAAGCATTCAGAAAATCATCCACAACGGCCAAAACCCCTCTCCTAGTGGACGAGCCGTGGAAGGGGTTCTGACCCTCGAAGACGTCGACCTCAGAGGGAGAACCGTTCTGTACAGAGTCGACGTAAACTCCCCTCTAGAACCTTCTACCGGAAGGTTACTGGATGATGGAAGACTGAGAGGGATCGTCCCCACTCTGAAGGCCCTTGAGTCATCACGAGTGGTAATCATTGGACACCAATCTAGACCAGGTAAATCTGACTTCACCAGTATGTCCAAGCATTGCAAGAGACTTTCTCAGATACTAGGGCGACCAATCAAATTCGTTCCAGATGTCTGCGGGGACGAAGCTCTCGATGAGATTAGGAACATGTCCGAGGGGGAGATCGTATTTCTGGACAACGTAAGAAAAAATGAAGAAGAGTATGGGGTAAAGTACAGTTCAAACAAGGGCACAGAAGACACCGATATCGTTGCCTCTCTTTCCTCGGTTTCAGACGTATTTGTGACAGATGCATTTGCCGCAGCCCATCGAAGATCACCCACCCTAACTGGATTTACCCACTCACTTCCTTGTATTGCTGGAACTCTAATGGAGAAGGAGATTCGAAGTCTAAGAACTGCATTGAGGAACCCTCCAAGACCATATCTAGCAATACTTGGCGGGGCAAAATGCGATGACTCAGTCAGGGTCGCATTGAATCTCATTTCAAGGGAACAAGTGGACAAAATAGCATTTGTCGGCGTAACAGGCAACTTGATGCTCTGGATTGACGGCAATGACATTGGTGAGAGAAATAAGGATTTCATCCGCAATTCACTTGGCGATGACTTCGAAATAGCATGGGAGATGGCTCAGAGAATAATTTCTGAACATCCAGAAAAAGCCGTTCTCCCAGTAGATGTTGCAGTAGAGTCGAATGGAAAGAGAATCCCTCTGTCAATAGATGACCTACCTACTGATAATCCAATATACGACGTTGGTATAGAGACTCTAAAATCACTCAAACCCCTCGTGCAGAATGCCGGATGCATTCTATGGAACGGCCCAGCATCATACTTTGAGCTCCCCGAATTTGCTTTCGGAACTATCGAGATTCTCAATATGTGCACAGAGACGAATGCGATGACCATTATTGGAGGGGGTCACACAAGTGCTCTGGTAAACAGCAGAGGTGCTTCGAAGCTCATTTCCCACAACAGCACTGGGGGCGGCTCAACAATGAGTTTTCTATCCGGTGAGCCGATGCCCGTCATAGCTTCTCTGAAAGACTCATCTAGAAAGTTTGACGATGCAATAGGGAGCATGGGACTAGCATCGTGATGGAGCCACTGGGGAGATTCGAACTCTCGGCCTTCTGATTACGAATCAGACGCTCTACCGGGCTAAGCTACAGTGGCAGCGAAGCGCCCACCTTCGATACCGACATAAGAGAATCGGTGAAATCGATGGGCAATTCTCAGTGACTCACTTTAGTTTTCCAATGTCTGCGACATGCCCTATCCTGTCTTCTATGTCTGCCAATATTTCTTCCAAAGAGGCCTGATCCTTGGCCTCAGCCCTCATCACCAGAATCGGCTCTGTGTTGCTTGGACGGCAAAGGAACCAACCCTCATCATATCTGACTCGGACCCCATCAACTTCTGAGAACTCCATGTCTGCAAACGCACTCTTTACCGCAGCCATAACATCCTCCCTGCCTCCGACTAATGGGACCTTCCCCTCATCTGTAGATGGGTACTCTGGCATGAACTCGAACCGTTCTGAGAATTTCACACCCCCATGGTCTGGGGGCTTATCCCTGCTGACGATCTCCAGAAGTCTAGCAGCATTGTAAATCGAGTCATCGAAACCATCCCAGGAGTCATTCATGAAGAAGTGGCCCGACATCTCTCCTGCCATCGGAGAACCCGGATTCTCTCCCAGCTCCAGTTTCATGAAAGTATGGCCGGTTCTGACCATCTTGGGAACTCCACCCAATCGAAGAATCGACTCCTCTAGAGCCATACTGCACTTTACATCGAAGAAGATGGTTCTCTCCTCCTCAGTAGCACCTTCTTCGATATTTTCCAGTACATCTTTGACGAATATCCCCATCAACCTGTCCGGATGGATGAAATTGCCATTTTCGTCAACCACGCCTAGACGATCACCATCACCATCCATGCCAATCCCGAATTCTGCACCGTGTTTGACAACTGCCTTTCCAAGGTCAATCATGTTCTCCTGCCTCGTTGGATCCGGTGGATGATTTGGAAACGAATTATCCCAGTCGCAGTGGATGGGTATCACGTCTACTCCTAGTTTCTCCAGAGTCCTAAGTGCCAGAGGGCCCGGAACAGCATTCCCACAGTCCAGTACTACTCTGACTTTTCTCGACGGCTTCCTTACGTTTTCCTCAATTGCTCCTATGTAGGAATCCTCGTAGTCATCCATAGAGAGGTAATCACCATCGCCCTTTCTGAATTCACCAGCCTCGAAGGTTCTTCTGATATCTTGCAAGTCTTCTCCGCCCAGTGGCATTTTTCCTTGGCAGATTTTGAAACCATTGTATTCGGGTGGATTGTGACTAGCAGTAATTGCTACAGCGACATCCACAGGAAGATCAACGGTCGACCTATAGAGGACCCCCGTCGTTGAGATTCCCAGATCAATAACATCTGCGCCAGCAGACATAAGCCCCTTGACGAAGGCCTCGTGATAACTCGGGCTCGTCTCACGTATGTCTCGGACCAAGGATACGCTTTTTGCGTCAAGATGGGTAGCAATCGCCTGGCCTAGTCGTTCAGAGAATTCAACATCTAATTCATCTCCTGCAATCCCTCTGATGTCATAGGCCTTGAAAACGCTCATTCGGATTCCCCCATTCTATTGTGCTATATTGTTTTCTTTTGAAATTTCTCACTTTGCATATTTCTCTGCTCCCTGAAAATGCAGAGAGATGTATTCCTCGTCACCAACTACCCAACTATCATGCGGCTCCGGTCCTATGTAAAATAGGTCCCCTGCTCGTAATTCGTGAACTTCCCCGTTTTTGAAAGCACACGTTGCGACACCAGAGACTACCATCCCCAAATGCTCTACTTCACAGAAGTCAGTTCCCGAAATAGGAGAGACATCATCCGACCACTTCCACCCAGGGTAGTAAGTTGCTCTGCCAATCGTCATACCCTCAAAGTGAACAAGTTCAAACTTGCCCTTCTCGAAGGTCCTAACCTCATCCGGAGCCTCGAATCTTTTCACAATGATATCACCTAATTTCACTATACCAAGGCCTCCTCTAGCTCCGGGGGGAAATCTGTCCTGTAGTCCCCAGAGCTCCTAAACGCCTCACACACAATCTCCACTAGCGCGCCAAGCGGCAATTTTGAAACGCAATATGCAGCCCTGGCAGGTGGGATGATATCACCTAGCCATTCTCCATAAATCTCGTTAATCTCTCCATAATAATCGATATCCGTCATTAGAATGGTGACCTTTACCAGATCAGCTTTTGAACTATTTGCAGTCGCAAGTAAATCATCAATCTTGGCCAAAGTGCCAATCGTTTGGGGTCCAATTTCATCTCCCGCGTCTACGTCGATTTGGCCGGATAACCAGATATGGTCTTTCACAGATATTCCCGGGCTGTACGGTCCGAATTTCTCTCCACCGGTATCAATCTTCAACTTCCTACTCATGCATTTGCTAAGAGGTTGGGTGTATAGCGTTACTTGCGTAGTTGCTCAATGACTTCGAAATGATCGCCTGCCACATCTCCCGAAACAATGCTATCCAGCTTCACCCATTCTGCTTCTGCGGCATCATCTCCAGCCTCGGGCACTGATTCTTCGTCAATCTGAACTAGGTAGAAGATTGATACTACGTGTTTTCGCGGATCCCTCCCTGGGCTGCCTTTCACTGCATACACCCGGGGGTCCCAACCTTCTACCCCGGTTTCTTCCAGCAGTTCTCGTAATGCAGCAGTCTCAGGATTCTCACCATAGTCGACAAAACCTCCAGGGAATGCAAGCTTCCCTTTCCATGGAGATAACCCTCTCCTGATTAGGAGAACCTCTCCAATATCTCTTCTGAGACAAATCGCGTCCACCGCAAGCGAGGGGTTCCGAAAACGATCATTCACCGTATCTCCTCCTCCTCATCTGATAGGTCTCTATCGCGTCATACAGATCCGACTTCGTGAAAGAAGGCCAATGTACGTCAGTGAAGTATAGCTCAGAGTATGCGATCTGCCAAAGTAGGAAGTTCGAGACTCTCTCCTCTCCACTAGTTCTGATTACCAAATCCGGATCCGGGATCTCCGCATCGTACAGCCGATTAGAAATCTCGGCAGTGTCAATCTGTTCCAGGGATAGAGTGCCAGAAGCGTGATCAGAGGCAATCCCCTTCACAGCGTCCACTATCTCCTCCCTTCCTCCATATGCAAGGCATACAGTGAAAGTGAAATTGGAGTAGCCACTGGTCTTCTCTTGCGCATTCTCGATTGCCCGATTAACCCTATTCGGGAGCTCTTCGGTCCTGCCGACAACCCTGACCCGGACTCCCATGGAGTGGATTCTCTCATCTTCCGATATTTCATCTAGGCCGGCAACGTATAGGTCGAATAAAGCCTCCAACTCATCTGAGTCCCTACTTGATAGGTTCTCGGTCGAAAGCGCGTAAACTGTGAGATGGGGTATCCCCAGATCGATTACCCAGTCCATTACTTCCCTCAACTTCTCCTTACCATGCCTATGGCCAATCTCCGCACCCAGACTCAGACTCCAGGCGAACCTTCGGTTGCCATCCATGATGATGGAGATATGCTGGGGCAGATCACTTCTGGCAACTCTGTCGCGTTTCCTTCTAGCACGAACTCTATCTAATCTTGAAACGAAACTCCAAGCTAACCATGAGTTAGACAACGCTCTTGCTGGAATTGAGAAAACCCTGTACTTCAGAAGTCGCTTTGCAACACCGTCGATTCCCCGACCAAGCCTCTTCCCCCTCCTTCCCATATTTGCCCCGGGAGGTACAAACGTTAAGACAACTAACCAGAAACGGCCTATTCGAAAATGATGTCAGCCGAATCTCCGATTATGTCCAGAAGTCCACTCTCGGGATTTACTACAATCACTTCCCCCGAGTGCTCCCAAACTGGCAAGTCATGCTTGCTGTTGCCCGCATAAGCGAATCCCCCCTCTCCGAATCTAGATACTAGGGCCTCGGCCTTCTTTTCCCCTCTTAGATTGAATAATGAGTCAGAGGCCATTACATCCGAGAATAGCCCTACATGACCGGCTACTTGCTCTGCAATTAGCCTGTCAGATGCAGTAGCTAGAATCAAGGTCCTGCCCTTTGCCCTCTCCCCGGTCAGCCAATCAAGGAAACCCTCGTGATATTCCAATTCGGAGGGATCGAAAATAAGCTTCTCCGCTAGATCCCTCTTCCATTGAGCCCTCCTCCCCGTGAACTCCTTCACCAGCATTCCTATTATTGTCCACGGACGCCTGAGTATCACCCTTCGAATGCTTACCCAGCTCATGTCAGTTAGGATTAGTGTCCCATCCATGTCGACTGCAATTGGGATTTCGGAACCACTCTGACCCACAGCATTCGCTTGGGCCACTACAATTCAAATCCTTCGCAGACCGATTCAATGAAGCCTTGGACCCTTTCCAAGTCCCGATGAAGATGCCGGAGGGGGTTGAATCGTGGAGGCCCGCGGCCCTGTCTCAAATTGAACACACCGAAATCGCTCCACGTGGATTCGAGAGCCTAGAATTCTCCGGAAGGGGCCAGTTATCTGCATTTTCATGCTCGATGATCCAGCCTTCCGAGTTGAGCAAAACGTCCGACTGGACCGATCTTGTTTCGGAGCTGGATGCTTGGGGCGAGGTCCCCGAACCCAATTCGATAGATCAAGTCTCAATTTCTGATAATGGTCGTGGCCCGGTGGCGCATCTGGGTTCAGAGGCGGAATGGATGGCCGAGTTTCTTCCATGGGGGTCCGATGGTTTACTCAGGAAGAGAGTCACCTCCTACCCAGAATCTTGCGATTTACCATGCGGGGGGTATTCTTGGAAGGGTTCTGATATCATCTTGATTAGGAATGAAATAAGCCAGATTCCCAACTCCAGAGAATTACTATCCGATGCCTTGGAAAATGGAAACAGGGGTAAATCAGACGAGATTCTCAGGAAATGCGGCAGGTCGCTAGGAGCCCTGCACAACCACGTCAGGGACACCCGAGTCACCCCCCCCGATCCCAAGAGATGGAACGCCAGGGTGGCAGGAATAGAGGAGGCCCTCCGCGCCCGCTCCATTTGGAGAGTCCCATATTCAAGAGATTCAGATTGCATGCTCTCGATTGGAGACGTCAGACTAGATGACTTCCGGGGCGACTCCATAAGAATCGGAAGACCGAGGTTATCCGATGCACTTCATCCGCCTGATTGCGGTTTCCCAGCTATCAGGGACCTTGCATCATTGATCCATGATCTGTCCAGACTGCACTATAGCTCAGGATCACAATTGGACATTGTTGGACTCAGACTCTCACTGATTGGGGGCTGGAGGGAAACTGCCCCCAGTAAGTGGGCTTCTGAGAATGTGCTTTACTCCCATCGAGGCGGTCTAGCCATCTGGGAGTACGAACAGTGCCTGCTCGATGTAGTCGAGGCCACGTCCCATCAATCTGGGCCACCTCAGCCTGCAGTGGGACTAATCGAGTACGTTCCCAGTTTTCAGAAGAAGATGTTCAACAACAGAACAATAGGGGCTTTGTCGATAATGGCTGGATTATTTGGGATATCCACGCTTTACGCCTCTTTCCCCCCATCACTACAGGAAACTTTCATGCCATCAATGTGCTTCATTGCCAGCATAGTTCTGATGAGGGTTTATCGCAGGATGTCTCCCTCGCCCGAGGTCCCATTCAATCGACTAGTTTGATTTCGCCCTCTATGAACTCGTAGTACCTCGGCACCCCGGTCGGGATCTCGAATGAGACTATGTCCTCCGGGGATATCTCCTCGATATGCATCACAATCGACCTTAGAGAGTTTCCATGAGCCGAAACTAGGACATCCATCCCCGCCTCAAGATCGGGGCGTATCTCTTCTTCGAAGTAGGGGATTGTCCTTTCTGCAGTCATCTCCAGACTCTCTCCATCCGGGGGGGCCACATCGAAAGACCTTCTCCAGATATGGACCTGTTCCGAACCATGTTTCTCAGCCGTTTCTGCCTTGTTTAGTCCTTGGAGCTCACCGTAATTCCTCTCGTTCAACCTCCAGTCGGTTTTAGTCACAGTTTCGTTTGAGGAATCATTAGCCTCAATGACAATCTCAGCAGTTCTCTGTGCGCGAATCAAATCGCTTGTATGGACTATGTCAATTCCTTGGTTTCTTAGTTCCTGGCCGGCTTCTTCAGCCTCCAGGACCCCTTTCTCAGATAGATCAACATCGGTCCATCCGGTGAATCGGTTCTCAGCATTCCAAACAGATTGTCCATGGCGAATCAAAATCAGTTTTGCCAAGACAAACACCTAGAGCTTGGCCCTACGTCTGGGCTCATGGAAACTCAGTTCACACTCCGATCCCCTGGCTCTACCCATTAGCAGAATATCCTCGGTAAACTCCCTCTGGATGTTGGAACTAGACGCGCAGTAGAAATTGCATGAAACAGTAATCTTGGGGGGGAGGCTGTTTGTGATTTTCACCCAGGAATCCCCCGCCTTGGTCGCTCTAGGGTCGGCAAGAACCTGCTCACAGAGAGAATCGCAGAACTTCTTCAGATCCCCCTCATCACTATCCTCCTCGAACTCAAATGACGGCCTGATCCTCCTGAACCTCCTCATGGTGAAGTTCTCCACAGGCTCGCTTGTGATGTAGGAATTGGGAACAGTCACAATCGTATCGTTGCCGGTTCTGATCATAGTGGTCCTAAGTCCAATGCTGATTACTTCGCCTTCAACGTCATCTACGATAATCCAGTCTCCGACATTGAACGGCTGATCGATGATTATCGAAATCGCTCCGAAGACATTTGCTACTGAATCCTTTGCTGCAAGAGCCAGTGCTAGACCAGTGATCCCCAGTCCCGCAATCATGCCATTGAGATTCAATCCCACTAGCCCTGCCAATACGAAGATACCAACTATCACCACTGCTAGCCTTCCGATGGCCTCTGCAACGCTAGCTAGGGACCTCCTTGATGCCATATTGTCCCCCTCAACAACGATGAACGCATCCAAGTAGTCGACTAGTCTGTATGCCGCGATTAGCATGAGGATCACAAATCCAGCTCTGCATAACTGCCCAATATCCTGCATCAAGCCAACCTCCCAGATGTACTCGCCATCTGCCGCACTTACGTTCACCAGAACCCAGTCTACAGACTGCCACATCGCCAGCAAACCAATCATCCACCCAAGGGACTTGGGTGCGAACAGCGTCTTTCCGTCAATCCTCTCAGTCTTCGAGAGGAGGTCCATTAGTCTAGGGAATAGGACTCTCCTGGAGATTATTCCAACACCCACCGAAACCCCGATTAGCATTACAAGGAAGCCAATTCCAAACGCGGAAAAACCGTAAAACGCCTCCTTCCCAGTCAATGTCTCAGCAATTTCAGAACCGATTGTCATGCCTTTTCCGATGGGGTCCCCCTCAAAAAACCATCCCGGTCCTTTGGACCGTTCTCCGTACGATTCAATACGTAGGGTTTCTCCGCAAAACATAGCATGACTAGTCAAACCTCTTCTAATCCGGGAAGAAAGAGACTTTCCAATCGTGGTTTGCCAGTCACTGCGATGCTCCTACCATTCCTTCTGAGCATGCTCTCTCCCATTGCACTAGCCCCAATAACAACCGCCCAGGAGCCAGATTCAGGAACATCTCCAGAAGACATCTGGTCAACCGAGTATGCAAACCAGATTTTCCCGTGGGGGCCCCATGGAGACTCCGACCAACTACAGTTCCGAACATATCACGATTATTTCTCTATGAAACAAAGGATGCAGACACTAGCCGCGTACTATCCGGATTTCCTTCAATTCCATGAAGGGCTTCTCGGCGGATTTAATGCAAGAGGAGACGTAATGTCATCTGACGAGTACGAGGGATGGTACTACAACCACGCTAGTCCGTGGATGAAGATTACCGGAAATGTTCAGAGCGGTGAATACAATGATTTCAATGGAGACGATGGAAACTATGCTGATCGCCCAGACGTTATGCTGGTGGGCAACCACCATGCCAGGGAGTGGATGTCATACGAGGTCCCGATGTTTTTCTTGGAAACCGTAGCGTTCTACTATGGCAAGGCCGGAATAGACAACGATGGAGACGGCTTGATCGACGAAGACGGTTGGGATGGCATAGACAACGATGGCGACTGCTTGATGCTGAACTCCTCATTCCAAGACAGCAATGGGGACGGTAACCCCTGCGGTCCCGGTGACCTGGGCGTCGATGAGGACTTCAGCGAGCAGTTCATCACCGACATGGTCAATACCCGAGAGATCTATCTCATCCCCATGCTTAACGTAGATGGCAATAGGTACGACAGGGAGGAATTCTGTGGAGAAACCGCATGGGAGAACTGCTATCAGAGTGGATGGAGGAAGAACCTACGCGACAACACCCACACCGGGGTGACCCCAATTCCTGATATCGACGAGGCTGTCGATGAAGGATGCGATGGTGTTGACCTCAATCGAAACTATCAGTTCGAGTGGGGCGCACCCTTGGGTGCTACAGGTCCCCTTTTCCCAGGGTTCTGCTATGCCGGCGGGCCCAATAACGACGTTTACAACGGACCTGCGAACACTGAGGACAACGATGGCGACGGTCGGATTAACGAGGACCACGTTGACGGCAAGGACGACGATGCAGACGGTCAGACGGATGAGGATTGGTGGGGTGGCAATACCGAACCAGAGACCAAGTTCATCCAAGATCTCACTGAGATGAACGACGATGACGGTGACTTGGCCTCGGACTTCAAGTCCACACTCACGTGGCACTCATTCTCAGAACTGGTCCTCTGGCCATGGGGGCACTGCACGGACTGCTACTCCACAGACGACGAGTATCTGGTATATCACGGCCAGATGATGGGGCAGATGACTGATTACGCTCCAATGCAGTCTTCAGATCTCTACCCCACGACTGGAGATTTCTGTGACTGGCACTACGGTGTTCACAATTCGTACTGCTACACAATTGAGATTGGAAACGCGTTCCACGAGAACCCGGAGGACATTGCCCACATTTCTGTGAGGAACCTCGGGGTCCCGTTCTACATGATTGAGATGGCCGATGATCCTCGGTACAGAGCCATTGTCGGTATTGAGAACACCACTTCCACACAGTGGTTGGAATCCCCAACAAATGTCTCCGTTCCATCTGACGGCGACATACCCGTCGGACTCTGCTTAGACCCGATGTTCCCCTTTAGCCCGGATGTGGAAATGACGCACCTCATGTGGCGTTTCGTGGAGCCAACCAGGCAACAGAACGACTTCGGCCCGACTGATTGGGTAGAGGTTCCATGGGAGAGATCAGGATTCAACGAGACATCCGATCAGTGCACTCTACTGGACGGCTCCAACGGAACCCGTCTGGTCAGTCTCGTCCCACTGCCAGACACCTCTGTAGGAAAGATCCAGTACAAGGCAATGCTTGGAACCACCAACGGCGCTTTCCCATTCACCTACCCGACTTTGGAAGATGGTGGAAACTATTACGAATTGTCAATACCCTACAGAGCAGGGTTTGGGGACGCAATCCTCAGCATCCTGATGTTCCTCGTCATAGCCACCTTCGTATGGGGGGGCCTTGGGTTCACCCTTAGGGAGATGTTCTCCGACGACGAGAGGATTTTCGGAATGCCTCCCGAAGAAATTCCAGTTCCCGCAGCGATCAACCCCGGAAAGGGGGAGTGAGGCGATATCTTGGATTCGCAGGCAGAGCAGTCAAGCGACCAGTTCAGTGGTAGGCTAGGCCTCATCTTCGCGACCATTGGAGCAGCCATCGGGACTGGAAACATCTGGAGGTTCCCTCGTATGGTGGGTGCCAACGGCGGTGGCTCATTCCTCGTCCCATGGTTGATTTTCCTATTCCTCTGGTCGGTCCCTCTGATAATTGCCGAGTTCGCATTGGGCAAGAGGAGCAGGGTTGGGACCGTTGGAACATTCAGGATTTTCGCCGGACGAAGGTTCGCATGGATGGGCCTATGGACCGCATGGATAAACTGTGCAATAGGATTCTACTACGCCGTGGTCACGGGATGGTGCCTGAACTACTTCCAGATTGCTATCAGAGGGGGCCTCTCCCAAGAGGTTGACACGATCGAGGTCTGGAACTCATTCCTCCAGTCCCCGTGGCAGGTCATCTTCTTCCAGATGATTACCGTTTTGATCACCCTAGCCGCTATATGGGGGGGTGCCAAGGCGATTGAGAAGGCAAACGTCACTCTGATGGTGTCGCTATTCGTCCTTCTTTTCGTAGCTCTATTCCTATCATTCGTAATGGACGTCAAGGACGGAAGCCTTGACGGATTCATCTACATGTTCAGCATTCAGCCGGAGTACCTGGTCCAGCCGGAGACTTGGATAAACGGCCTTTCCCAGTCCGCTTGGTCCTGCTCTGCAGGGATGGGGATGGCGATAACATACTCCGTGTACATGAGGAAGGACGAGGATACCACTCTGAACGCAGCCACGATGTGCCTTGCGAACAACAGCATCAGCATTATCGCCGGACTCACTGTGATGATGGCAGTGTTCTCGGTTTCACCTGATCCCCTGGGAGCAGTAAGTGGGGGTAGTTCGGCAATCACCTTCCTAGTTCTGCCTGAGGTATTCGCCCAGGCACCGGGCGGCCCAATCGTTCAACTCGCCATGGTCGCCATCTTCTTCCTAGCACTCTCTTTCGCTGCACTGACATCTATGATATCCACTGTCGAGCTCTGCGTCCGGAACTTCGTAGATCACGGTTTCGACCGCTCAAAGGCGGTCGCCCTGACCGGCTTTGCGATCTTCCTCTTCGGCATCCCCAGCGCGGTCCTGTGGATCAAGATCGATCCTTCCACTGGAGTGGCCTTCCCGCAGTTCCTCGAGGTCCAGGACCACATCTGGGGCTATGGGTTGATGTTCAGCGGCCTTTTCATGGCATACACCATCTGGAAGTACGGGTGGTCGCGGTACAAGGCATGGCAGAGCGACAACGGGGTCGAGGGTTTCAGCCTCAGGGACTACCTGGACCATGGAGTCTCCGCCTTCCGCGACGACTACATCAACACTGGAGACAACGATTGGTGGATCGGTCGCTGGTGGGACTACATCATGTACCTCGGATTCCCACTGATGTTCTCCGTCCTGATGCTCTCGTACTTCGCGGATCTGCTAGCCAATGTCGACGACCCATGGAATCCAGCGAACCCCCATGGGATTTCGATAATTCTGCTTTTCTGGGGAGTCACAGCGTCCCTGTTCGTCGGATTCAACAAGGTACTGATATCGAGGCCATTGTTCAGGAACGTCCCAGAGGGCGCGGAAGCACCGATCGACATGCTCCCCGGCGGTTCCGATCCTCATATCTTCCAGTTGGGCGACGAGATTCCAGACCACGTCATCGAGGAACTAGGTCTGGCATGAGGCTGGAAGATGAAGGGAGCCAGCGAGGGTACACGCTGGGAGATGCACTGGGACGAAGTTGCGGTCTTCGACATCAACTCTGCTAGTCTCGGCGTGGATGAGTTCGTACTCATGTCAGCCGCGGGAGAGGCTCTGGCACAGGAGGTCGCGAAGGCCTCGGGTGACGAGGGGGTCCTATTCCTCTGCGGACCCGGCAACAATGGGGGTGACGGCTTCTTAGCGGCACGCTCAAGCTCCCTTGCCGGCATCCGGACCTCGGTATTGTCAAGCCACGAGTCATCGAAGACAGAGACTTCATCGCGTGCGAGAGGCATGGCATCCCAGGGATTGCAAATCCACGTCTGGCCGAATACCCCACAAGGCGATTGGACACTGATAGTCGACTGCCTCCTCGGGTCCGGGGGGGCAGGCTCGGGATCAGAGCTGAGATCTCCGATTAGGGAGATTTCGTCTTGGGCTAGGTCAACCGGATTACCGATTCTGTCCTGCGACATACCAACTGGTCTGGGTGGTCCAGATGCCCTGAAGCCCGTTCGCACAGTCACGTTCCACTCCCCCAAGATGGGCATGTCGGAGTCCGAGTGTGGGGAGATCGTGGTCTCCGAACTCCCTTGGCCGAGCGAGGTCAGAAACTGCGGAGTCGGAGACGCATCTAGGTACCCGTCAATGGAATTGGACGCTAGGAAGGGGGACAGGGGCCGGCTGCTCGTAGTGGGGGGTGGGCCGTACCATGGGGCGCCTCTTCTCTCTGGTATGGCAGCAGCCAGGAGCGGGTGCGACTTGGTTCACGTCGCTATGCCAGCAACCGCATCCAACAGGTCGCAGTGGCCTTCCAGCCTGATTCCTGAGAAACTCCCCGACAGGGAATTCTTGACTCCCGACTCCATAGGGGCATTGTCAGCCTTCATCGATTCGGGAAGGCCACCGGATGCGATGGTGGTGGGCCCGGGCATCGGGAGGGAAGAGGAAAGCATGGAGGCTGTCAGGGATATCATTTCCCTCTCGGTCAGCAAGTCGCTCCCTCTCGTGGTCGATGCAGATGCGATTTCAGCGCTCCCAGTAGGGAAATGGCCTGATGGGCTAATCGGCGTAGCAACCCCGCATTCAGGAGAGGCTGAGGGGTGGCTATCTGGAACGTCACCGCAGCAAGCACTAGCGGATTGCACCCAAGAGGAGTCGGCCATAGTGGTCACAGGATACGAGGATGAGATATTTGGCCCCCAGGGAAGGCATTGCCACGCTACCGGAGGGCACCCTAGGATGGCAGTCAGTGGCACGGGAGACCTCCTTGCAGGGACCATCGGTGGGTTCCTTGCCCAAGGGATGGCCCCTTGGCCCGCAGCCAGACTGGCTTGCGCGGTCCTCAGGGAGGCAGGTTCCAGGGCAGCCCAAGAAAAGGGCCCAGGTCTACTAGCCGATGACGTGCCCGTTCATATCGCCCACACTCTCTCCGAGTGGATAGGGGTGTGATGATGCTAGTCAGCGAGGATTACCCATGGGGGAAACTTCTCCGCGAATATGCGATGTATTGCGCTGTAGGTTGCATCAACGTTGCAGTCTTCTTCACAATGTACTATTTCCTGTACAAGGCACAAATCTCCGACCAGTACCCCGCTGCCTCCGCATGGGCAATCTCCTACTTCCTGAGCTCAATACTGGCTCACAACCTCCATCGATGGCTAACCTTCGAGTCCCTCACCGATTACAAGAAGAGCCTGGTTGTGATGATGGCAATCTACGTCGCACTGCTGATCGTCTCCACCGTCTCTACTGCCTACTTCGCCGACACTATCGGATTCAACCACTACTACTCGTGGGCAGCAAACACCGCAGCCTTCGGATTCATTTCATTCGTGCTCCTGAGGCTGTTCGCCTTCCCCCTCTCCGATGGGCGCATCACCCGCAAAGAAAGAGTAGAAGAGTTCCGAATTCGGCGTAGGGCTTGAAGTGGTCCCGTTCTTGGCGGTGCCGTGACGAAGGGCGTTCGAGGCACCCGCGACTTCTATCCAGAAGACTTGCGTGTGCGAAACTGGCTGTTCGAGAGGTTCCACAACGCTGCCCTTTCCCACGGATTCGAGGAGTACGATGCCCCCGTATTGGAGACCGAGGAACTCTACACCAGGAAGGCAGGAGAGGAGATAACCCAGCAGCTGTACAACTTCGAGGACAAGGGAGGACGCAAGGTAGCCCTCAGGCCCGAGATGACCCCCACCCTCGCTAGAATGGTCATGGCCAGATCCGGCGCACTTGCTCTTCCAATCAAGTGGTACTCCATTCCCCAGTGCTGGCGCTACGAGAGGACTCAGAGGGGGAGGGGACGCGAGCACTACCAGTGGAACGTCGACATATGGGGTGCAGAGGGGGTGGAGGCTGATGCAGAGCTAATCTCCGTCCTCGTGCACTTCTTCCGCAGCGTGGGGCTTTCATCCGATGACTTGGCCATCAGGGTCAGCAGCAGGAAGGTCCTAGAGGAGGTCCTCGGGTCTCTGGGGATATCTGGAGAGGGATTCTCCCAGACTTGCATCGTAATAGACAAGATGGACAAGCTCCCAGAAGACGTCATCGAAGCCCAATTGGCAGATTTGGGCCTCGACTCGGAGGCGATTTCCACTATCCAGTCAGTGCTCAGCATCACCGATCTGAGTGAAATGGAGGCCGCGCTGGGTCAGTCCAGCGAGGCAGTCTCAGAGCTGATTGCGATTTTCTCCCTGGCCGAGTCATATGGCATTGGCGACTGGATAGAGCTCGATGCCTCGGTAGTCCGAGGGCTGGCATACTACACCGGCCCAGTCTTCGAGGCACACGACCGAGCAGGAGAGCTCAGAGCAGTGTGCGGAGGCGGGAGGTATGACAGGCTGATAGGCACTCTGGGCGGGAAGGACCTGCCGGCAACCGGGTTCGGGTTCGGGGACATGGTGGTGATGGAGCTATTGCAGGCGAAGGGACTAGTCCCGGAGATGCCGAATGGAGTCCATGACATCGTCTTCGGGATGGGTCCAGAGCTCAGGGAGCCAGCAATGAGAGTAGCATCGTCAATCAGGTCCGGTGGAAGGAGCGTGGACTTGGTTTTGGAGGACAAGCGCATGAAGTGGGTCTTCAGGCATGCCGAGAGGGTCGGGGCGGAGAGGCTCGTAATGGTGATGCCAGAGGAGTGGGCCAGGGGCACGGTGAAGGTGAAGCACCTGTCTACTGGCGAGGAGTCAGAGGTCCCCTTCGAGTCGCTATGACTGCCATCGCCATCGCCGAAAGGCCGGTCAGAAACCCGAATCCCGGCAGCCCCTTGTCCTCTGGCCCCTCCTCGATTACTATCTCAGGGGCTTCCCCGATTGGGAACTGGACCTGAGTCCTCAATCCTTCTTGGTTGTTGGAGTAGTAGACTCTGAAGAAGCCCCCGCACTTCAGCATCTGCAAGGGCCCGCTGCAGGGAGTGCCCGATGCATCCCACCCAGCCTTCGAGATCTGGAACCTGACGCTCGGTTCCCCATCGCTAGCGTTCCACCATGTCGAGTTCTCGATAACGTCCAATTCCCACTTCAGCTGGATGTCCTGGTCGGTTGCGATGTCCGGGAACGACCTGCTGTCAGCAACCTCAGACCCCTTCATCAGGGTGATAGTTAGATCCTCGTCCTCCTCGGATTCTGCTTCAGCGTGATCTATCCTCAGACCGAACTCCAACGTGATTTTCATCCCT
>Ga0315329_10000244_pt1 | contig 21205 bp, 27 predicted proteins | sample M150032315metaG_FD_203459 | JGI IMG/M metagenome (GOLD analysis project Ga0315329, IMG submission 203459) | Ammonia-oxidizing marine archaeal communities from Monterey Bay, California, United States - M1 500m 32315 | ecosystem: Environmental > Aquatic > Marine > Coastal | place: USA: California...
AAGGTTTTGTCGGGTGATGTGTCGTTTGTTGATGAGGCGAGGGTGTGGGTGGAGGCGCAGGAGGGTTTGTGGGATCGGGTGGCTGTTGTGGTGGCTGGGTTGCATGAGGTGGAGCCGGTGAATTTGGAGGAGGGGAAGACGCCGTCGTGGATTTGGCAGGATTGGGCGGTGGCGTTGAGGTCGCCGTGGTCGCGTGATTTGGAGGCGGCTATTGCGTCGGCGGAGAAATGGTTGGAGGGGCGTGCCGTCGCCTCGTAACGCTCCGCGGCGGCGGGTGGTGAATGTGACGCGGGTTGGCGACTATGGGGGTGTCCGGTGGGTGCATCGGTTGGATTGTGGTCATTCGGCTGTTCGGAAGCGCCGTGGGGGTGTCCGGTTGGGGTGTGTGGAGTGTTTGGGGGCGCGCGAGTTTGAGTCGTTTAGTCGCGAGTTGGTGAAGGCACCGCCGCCGGTTGTTGATGACGGGTTGGCGGAGGCTGAGGTGGAGGCTGCTAGTTTGCGGGCGTTGGTGGCGGGCCGGTTGGGGGTTCCGCAGGAGCAGGTTGAGGTTGTCGTTGGTGTGGCTGCGAATGGCCGGTTGGGGGTCCGGTCGGGTTGGGTGTGGTTGTCTGCTAGCCAGTTGCGGTCGGTTTTGTAAACACGAGGAGTGTTTCGTGGGGGATGCGTTTGTCGGCGTTGGCTCCGTGCGGTAGCCCGGTTGCGGGGATGATGATGGTGTTGGCGGACTGGTAGCCGATCGTTTTGCAGGTGTCGGTGTGCCATTTGGTGACGTGTTGTATTTCGCCACTGCGGATGTGGTCTTTGATGTTGATGATGAGCGTCCCGCCGGGTTTCAGCACCCGTTTTGCCTCAACCCACGCTTCGTTGTGGAGGTGCCGGTAGTCGCTGCCCCATTGCAGCCCGGCGGATGATCCGTTGGCGAGTTTGTGCCCGAGGTAGTGCCGGTAGGTGTGCCGTTTCGAGTCGTCTTTGGCTTCGTGGTGGTCGGCCATACGGTTCCCGAAGCAGGGTGAGGTGACGATGGCGTCGAAGGTGTCTCGGTCGTATGGGGTGTTGACGGCGTTGCCGACGATCGTGTCGGGGTGTTGCTTCGCCCAGTCGGGTTCAATTTCGACACCGATGGTGCGGTAGGGGAGTTGGTGTACGGTGCCGATTCCGGCGAACGGGTCGAGAACGTACAGGTCCGGGTTGTCGCCGAGGATTTCGACGATGGCGTCTAAGTGGGCTTGGGCAAACTTTGCCGGATGCGGGATAGGCATTTAGGCAACAGTGTCCGGCTCTGGGTCAAGGTTCAGGGGGCGGAACTCGTTGGCTTGAAACGCACAGATGCCTTCGATGTGTTTCAGGGCGTTCAGCAGGATCTCTTTGTCGTCACGCAACCGTTTGATAAACACGTTTTGGTCGTCGAATTCGTGAACCAGCGCCGACAGGTACGGCATTCCGATCGACACGAAATCTTGCGGCGTTCCTGTTTCGATCCGTGCCCGAATGTAATCAATGGCAGATGTTTTCATTTGTCTCTGGTGGGGGGTCGTTCGATGTGGATGTCTTCCCCGCCCGTTGATTCTACCGGAATCCATGCCCGGCTGTAAACATGCTCCTTGACTTTGCGCTTTTTGATGAGCGTCCCGTCGATCAACGTGTCGTATTCGTCGGCGGTCATGTTGAGTGTCGACATCAACTCCACGTCGGTGAACTGCTTCGTGGCCGCCAACGCCTGCAACGTTGTCGATAAACGCTTCGGCACGATCTGGCCTCTTGCCCGGTTCAAAACGATGTGGAGGATCATGGCCTCCACCGTTGAACAACTCACCCACCGCACTGGTATGGATAGTTCTAATTTTTGAGCGACTACCCAACGGTGGAAACCGTCGATGATCGTTCCGTCGTCCCGACACACGAGCGGATACATGAACCCGTACTCCTTGACTGACCGTTGCATCAGCAGCAGGTCCGGGCGCAACACATGGTTGGTGCGCCAACCAGCGGGCCGCAAATTCACGGTCTCTACGGTTTCGATCTCCATGCTCACACCTTGTCGTCGATCAGGTCGAGGCCATCAGCGTCCGCTGCTGCCTGCAACGCCGCCATCCTCATCTTATGCGAACGGGTCTTCGGCCCAACCGGCGACGGCGAAGTCAACCGAAACTCGTTCAGCAACAACGTCCGAACCAGATGATCTATCGGATACGAAAACGGGTCACCCGTATGCTTCTTGCGGTACTCGGCAACGAAACGTTTCGCATCTGTTGTCCTGCCGGGAGTCAGCATGTTCTCCACGACGCAACGCCGCACCCCGTCCCAACCTTGAAGGGCGTAACTGTTGATGAGTCGCTCCACGTTGAAATCGCCCCACAGGCGACGCTGAGCATCAATCTCCGGATACGCCCGATACAAGTTGTCAAAGAATTCCGGCTCCGTGCTGATCACATCAGACAGGCGGCGAGCCGCCACTGAATGCAACGGAATGCCGACACGGGTGTTCGCTCCCGACATGGCTGCATAGTCGTAGTAGGCGGTGTATCTGGCGTTGTGTTCCTCAGAGATGAACTTGAACACGTCGTCCGTTGTCCAGTCGTAAATCGGTTTCACCATCCGCAACGGAATCGCTTTCGACAAACGGTACGGCCGGTTGATGTAGTTCTCGTGGAGTTTCTGAACGACGCTGCGGTACCGAATCATCGACTCGTTGGCCCGCACCCCCGTCAGGAACGCCACCCGCCCCCGTTTGCCTTGCATCGTGTAATGATCGATCGGCAACGGAATCGCATCTTCACGGGTCAACCCGAAATGCTCCGCAGTGATTGCCCACGGCGGAATGTCACGCACAAGGCGACCCAGCCGTTCACGGGCAGCCGACCACAACAACGTGTAGTCGCGTCGACCCAACACCCACACCTCCTGCCCATGCGGCAGGCAATACCATTCCATGTCCACCCAGTCGTAGCCACGAACCTGCTCAAGGTGTTCCACCACCGCCGGGGACACCATCTCCTCGTCGCGGAAAATTACTTTCACCGGGCCAAGGCCGCGTTCCTCATGCACCTCTTTCGCAAGGTACAGAACCGCCGTCGAATCCTTGCCGCCCGAATACTGGACACAGACCGTGTCGAACGTGTCGTACACATGCCGCATGCGTTGCCGTGCAGCGTCCACACACGAAATGTCGAGAAACATTCGGCGTCGTGCCATCAATTTCCGATCAGGTAGAGAAGTGGGGTGCCCGCCTCAAAATCATCGGCGTGCCTTCGCCCAGCCATGCACCAAACGTGTTGAACGACAGATAGTCAACAGCGTCCTCGTAGGACATGCCGTCGCCGCCGAACATCATTCGTTCGATCATCTTCTCTTCGTCATAAACCAGCACCGGAGGAAAGTTGATACGGGCAGCGTATCCGATAACGCAACAATCGAAAAAGTCCCGAGCGCCGGGGCCGTCAAAAATGACGGCGTCAGGGTTGACCTCAGCGAAGTCGTCCCAAAACTCTCCTTTTCTCATGGTGGAGTCGGGGGGAATCGAACCCCCGTCCGTCGTGTTTCCGCATTTCCCCGTTCGACCGTCCCCGGTTTACGCCGGGTCGGGTGAAGCATTGCTTGCTGATGCGACAGAGTGACCATGCTTCATAATCACTCCCTCATATGTTGTGTGCCCGTCTTTCCGGACTGTCGCCCGATTGGATTGACAAGGATCGGGAATCCCTGTGGGATTTAGATTAGGCAACCCTCCTCTTCGAGAAGAGCAGCGAATTCTGCATCCCAATCGCACGAGTATGAATCGGCGGTTGTTGTTGGTGCCCTGTTTAGCGAGTCTGAGCAACTCGGGTCGCGGGTAGTGCTTCTTCACGGCGTCGAAACCGATCGACCCCGTGCCGTCAATCATACCCGATTCGGGCAAAGTCGTCAACAGCCGATTTGCAATCGTCAAGCATTTACGATAAACTACTTGAACGGATCACCAAAGGGGTTGTCACACATAATCCCTACACTGTATGTAAACCCCTATCGAGGAGGCAGTACCTATGAACAAATGGTTTGACGTAGACAAAGAAGGCTTCGGGCAACTCATGGCCGACCGACCAAAGGTCGCCATCCTGCACGACCTCATCCAGAACATTCTCGACGAGGACGCCACCGTAGCCACCGTCACGCTGAAACCAATCAGCGGTCGACGCGGCCGGGCGCTCCTCACCGTCACCGACGACGTACCCAACGGATTCGCCGACCTGCGCGACGCCTACACCCTGTACAAGGCATCCCGAAAGAAGAACGACCCCACCAAGCGCGGCCGCTTCAACGAAGGCGAAAAGTTCGTCCTATCGCAATGCGACGAGGCTGAAATCGTCACCACCACAGGCGGTGTCCGCTTCAACAAAGACGGCACCCGAACCTCGCTACGGCGCACCACCGACCGCGGCTCAACCTTCACCGCCGTCATCCGACTCACCCACGACGAAGTCGCCACCATGTGCGCACAGGTGCAAGCGATGATCGTTCCCGAAGGAGTCTTCGTCCTCGTCAACGGAACCCCGCTCAAGGGACGCAACGCTATCCGCACCATCGAAGCAACCCTCCCCACCATCATCACCGACGAAGACGGCAACCTCACCCGCACCCGGCGAGCCACCACCATCCACATCGACGAGTTGGGCGAAGGAGAAACCCCGCACCTATACGAAATGGGTATCCCTGTCGTCGAAATCGACACACCATGGCACATCGACGTACAACAGAAAGTGCCGTTGAATCGGGACCGCGACAACGTCACCCCCGCCTACCGGCGTGACCTGCTCGCCTACGTCCTTGACGAAACCGTCGACCTGCTCACCGAAGACACCGCCGCAGAATCGTGGGTCAAGGACGCCCTCCCTGCCGCCGAAGCAGACACCGTGAGACAGGCAACCACGAAAATATTTGGCAAAGGCTGGGTCATCGGCACCCCCGCCGATCGTGAAGCCGACAAGAACGCCATCGCCAACGGCGTCACCGTCGTCGGCGGAGGGGCGTTGGGCAAAGACGCATGGGAGGCCGTCCGGGCAAGCGGATCAGCAAAACCGTCCGCCGACAAATACTCCCTTGGACACCGCACCGACCCCCGCGGGTACAAACCCAAAATGGCAGAAGTGACCCCGTTCACCACCGCCGTCAAAAAGTACGCCCTCAAAGTCTGCAAGTTCCTTCTGGACGAGGACTACTTCGAAATCGACCTACAGGACGACAGCCGCTTGCCGTACAGCGGCATGTACTGCGGGCGACGCATCGTCATCAACCTCCACTCGTACAAGAAGATCGAAGACAAAGACGAGTTCGGTCGGGCACTCGACGACCTGCTGATCCACGAATGCGCCCATCGGTACAGCGGAGACCACCTCACGATGCAATACATCAAAGCCTGCACCCAACTGGGAGCCAAACTGCGAAACCTTCCGACCCGGTGGCGGGCCGAGGTTGGCTGATCCTGCCTGAAGATGACGGCGGGTCAGAAAGGAGAAACACCCCCGCCGCCATCCTCATTTGGCGGGCCATGCCTCTTTGGGGGTAGAGGCTGGCGTCAGCAACCTTAGTAGGTTGCGAGTTACAGGGGCGGAACTTGCTGGAGTTTGCTCGCCAACAGTTCGACTGGCGAAGGAACCGGGGCACGAAGGGCATCGATCAGATCGGCCTTCTTCATTTGGTTTGCCCCATCGATCTCTGTAGCCAACGCCCGAAGTTCCACAACCTTGAGGTCTTCAAGTTCCCGTACCGGCTCTGGCTCCGTAACCAAATCCTCGCCACCCAACGCATCCTCAATCAACGCCCAGTCCAAAGCACCCGGCCCCTGAGTCTCCAAGCCCGGCATGTGATGGGCAGCGCAAACTCCGCTGAACTCAGTCCACTCGTTCATTAGCAGCACATCAGCCAACGCTTCCTGTCCGGGGGCGGACCCCGGACGGACGACAGCCGGTGCGCCAACCGCCTCAACAACCTTGCTGATGATCAACGCTATCCACGACATGTCGTAGGTGTTCGGCATGTCGCCAAGGTGTTTGATGATCCGCAGCCATGCTGTTTGGCCGCGCTGATGCGCCATCTGCACGTTGGAAATCTGGATAACTGGAGCAAACTTGAGGTCGATGTGCTGATAGACGCGGCGGTTCTCAACGTCGAGCGTGAAGTGCCCGACATAGCCCTGCTCCCCCATGCTCCTGACCGCTCCATCAAGGTTGCCTGCCCCAATGTTGTCGATCACTACACGGTTACCAGATTTGGTGGTGCGAGATTCGCCCGTGAGGGGACCAATCAGACCCAGCCCCTGCACGATGATTTCAGAATCGACAAACGGTAGACGTTCACTCATAGCAAGCCCTTTCCATCGTTAGGTAATAGATTACACAAATCGGAATGGAAACGGTTGTAACAATCCGCTGTCCCGACATGCCGGTTGGACGACGACTGATCTACCGCCCCGGCTTGCTTGAGACGAGCCTCATCCCAAAACTCTTGATACGGCAACGACCCCACATAAGAGGCACGACTATACGACTCCCACCGCCCATACCGCTTGTCCCCCTGCACGCTCACGAAGTGGTACAGGTCCGGACGCTGATGGCGGCTTCCCTCCCACACCGACACCTCATACCCGGATAGTGGAGGAACGCCACGGCCCTTCGATTTGACCTCAGCCCTCGTCCCATCCGGCATGAGCAGATCATGGTTGCGGCTGTCGTCAAGCAGCCGTCCGCCAACCAACATCTCCATGATGATCTCGCCGATGTAGCCGAGGACACTGCCCTCGTCTTTTTCGATCGAATTGGGCAACTGGCCGCGGAGTGCCTTTCGGCGTTCAGCAATCTCCTGAATCTCAGGAGTTACCTCAACGATTACCGGAAGCAAAATCCCAGCCGAGTCACGCCATTGGCGTCGCCCGTCAGGAGAAAGCCGGTTAGCAATTTCCTCGATTGACCAGTTCGGAGATGGGTAGCCTTCGATTTAGAACGCGTCCTCGAACGGGTTGCTCGTCGGAGCCGCCTTCGGAGCCTGCTTCGCTGCCTGTCCGTCGCCGCCGCCCTTCCGGCGACGCTTGTACTCTGCCACGCCCCACAAGTCCAAGCCGACTTTGTCGGCAACGACCTCCACGATGGTCTTCTTGTCGCCCTCGGGGGTTTCCCACGTTCTTGATTCCAGCCGTCCCGTCACCATGACGGCGCTGCCCTTCTCCAGAATCTCGGCAGCGTGTTCGGCAAGGTCACGCCAGAACACGACATTGAAAAACGACGTGTCGCCGTCTTCCCACTGATTGGTTTCCTTGTTCAACACCCGCTTGTTGACGGCAACCCCCATAGCCAACCGTGCATGCCCGTTGTTGGTGAACTTGAGTTCAGGATCGGCAGTGATATTTCCAGCAATCTTTACTTCGGCACCAGCCATGGTTTCGCTCTCTTTGGTTCAAGGCCACATTCCTTGCAGCCGGACTGCCGCATACTCTAGGCTGATCCTGACCCACCGTCAACCCACTGTCAGGAAACCTTCGATGCCCAACCCCGATGCAATACTCGCCCTCCGCCAAGCGATCATCAACGTTCTCATCATCATGGGGGAAGTCGAAGAAGTCGAAGATGCGGCTCGCCGCACCGAACTCGAAGACGAAATGGGCAGGATTGCTGACACGTTCCTTGAGATGCTGAACGTCGAAATCACGGAGGCAGAGATCGACAACGAAACGGCCGTCATCAACTTCACCGTTTCTGTTCCAGCGTTCTAATCTGAACTCACGTTCTCTCTGACAAACGCTATGACCTGTTCAGCCGAGGACGGCAGATTCGAATAGGGCGGCACGCTCTTCAAATAACGCAGAAACGCATACCAGTCGCGTTGCTGTTCGGCATCATCAAACACAAGCGTGTACTGAACGACAGCCTTCGCTCCAGCCACCCCGGCGGAAGTCGCCCCCTGCGTCACCAACGTTTCCGTGTCCGTCGTCGCAATCGTCGGACCCTCCTCAGGGGAAGTAATCAGAACCGGAGCAGACCAGCCCGTATCGGCATCGCCGGTATCAACCTTGACCGGCTCATCCATCAACGCGACTTCGAAGTCATCCCAGCCCAACGAAGTAAACAGGTCGGGCATATCATCCATCACCGTCGTAAGCATGTCGAGCAGCAGTTGTTGATCTGAAAATCCGAGTTCAGACGTTCGATTGTCGGTCAAAGCAAACGCCACCGCTTTGTCATGGTCAAAAGGAACGTTCAGCACGGCGATATGCGTCCAACCAAGTTGCTTGGCTGCCGCCAACTGGTGGTTGCCTGCGATGATCGTGCCGGTTCCGTCCTTGTTGTCAACAGCAACAATCGGTTTGACCTGTCCGAACTCGGCATAGGAAGCAGCGATCGAGTCCACGTTCCCTTGCCGTGGGTTGCTCGGTAGAGGAATAAGTTCGTCGACATGCACCAACATCCCCTGAAGGGATTCGACAACGTTGTGAACTGGATCAGTCATGTTTGTGCTCGCACATTGGCCGACAAGGTTCGAAGGGCATCCATCGAAGTACGAAGAGAATACAACTTTTCACGCTTGGACTTCAGCAGCGCCTCAGCGATCTTCATGTGGTAATGATCGTCAGCCATCTTGTAGTCAGCCCACGACTCGCGTTCCTTGATGGAGCCGTTGGCCGACAGGTACTCCTTGGCCCACGCTGCCTTATATTGAGCATCCTTCTTGGCGGCGTCCACGGCCAGAACCTCAAACGCTTCAGTTTCAGATTCCAACAAATCTGACATCCGGATAATTTCCTGCTCGATGTCTACTTGGCTAATCGGCGCATTACGCATCGCTACAAATCACCCCAATCGATATTCAGTAGGGCCGTCTGGTTCCGTTCCGGCCAGTCGTATCGAGGCTTCTCCAAATAACACAGCCCCATTTCTTGAAGAATCCATGCGTCGCATTCATCATCCGCTCCCGATCCGCTCCACGCCTGCTGCGTTCGAGCAGACACCGAAGAGATGCTTGCCGACTTGGAAGCATTGCCTTTGCCGGTTGCGAACTTGGCTCGGCAGGTAGGCGGAATCTCCACGAACGTGAATCCGTGCTCGTGCCATGACAGCCGCAACACGCCGCCCAACTCACCTTGCGCATGGGCATGGCTGGTTCGCTTAGCAAACGCATACCCCTCCACCATGACCACGACCGGCTCCTCGGAACAGCGCCGAAGTTCAACCAGTTCTGAAAAGACGGCGTCCCTGATCTCTGCGAGACGTTCCATTCCCTTTGCCTTGGATTGGATCACGAACGTTTCGTCACGAATGGCAACCCCAGTTGAAGTCAAAGACGGATCGATACCAACGACTTCAGTCACGCCAACTCGGCTCCAACGGAATACCTTTGCTCCATGATTCTCGAAGCGTTACCGCTTCGTCGTACATCTCTACCGTAGCCCAACTGGGGAGATGCAGACCCAACGTTTCCGCTTCGTGGGGACGGGTGGTGATGCGACGATGGCAGCCACGGCAAACAGTCAGCAGGTTGGATTCTTCAAGGATTGATCCGCCCTGTGAGCGGTTGATGATTTCGTGAACGTCGCAGGCTGCCTGTTGCTGAAAGATGGCTTTGTTCTCCAGTGCCGCATACAGGACGCAGGCTTCACAAAGGGGGCGCTCTGACAGCAGGCGTTCCACCAGTGGGCGACGTTGCCGGTATTCAAGTTCTCGTTTCTTCGACCGATACCTCATGCGATGCTCCGAAAGAATGCGTCCAACTGTTTCGCCCCGTTTCGAACATCCAAACCAGCCAGAGCCTTACGGGTTGCTTCGGATTCCGCTTTCCGTTGGCTTGGTTCCAACAGTTGCAAGACGTTGGTTACCCAATGGAATGGCTTTCGGGCAATGCGGCCAGCCCCGAAGTCGTTCACGAGCGCAGCGTATTCCGGAAGGTTCGACGCAATGAAAGGAATGCCAGCGGCAGCGTATTCGAGACACTTGATCCAAGATTTGGCATGGTTGAACGGCGTGTCGGTCAGGGGAGCCAAACCGATGTCGAACGGCATTCCGCCAGCGAATTCGGATGGAGCCAAAAACGGATATGTAGATACACGCTGCGGGTCGACTCCGATGCGTTCTGCAAAGGTTGGCGATCCGACGAACTCGCCCGTGTGATGAAAGCGAACGCTGTCGGGTAGTTGCGACAGGACCCCACGCAACAGTTCAAGGTCTCCGCTGCGATGTCGCGTTGAACCGCACCAGCCGACTATCACCTCGTCACCATGGTGATGCCGAGGGATGTATTTGTCGAATTCGACGTGGTTGACGAGATGCATGATTCGGGATTGGTCAACCCAACGGGCCATCTTCTCGACAAGGAATCGAGTGGACACAACCAGATAGTCTGATTTGGTAACGATTGATCCATAGTGGTTGATGTTGTTGGTTGGGTGTTCGGTGGGATGGGTGGCTCTGAAGGCAGCGTTGGCCGGGGAAATCCCCCAGTACCAGTCATCGATGTCGTTGATGATGATTTGCCCGTTGGCTTGAGCCTGTGCCATTTGCTTGATAAGGCGCTGATCCATGAACCGTTGCAAATAGATAATGTCACAGTCGAAGTGGTCTTCTTTCAACCACTCATGGACCCCGAATATTCTCTTATCGGGATGCCATGCCAACATGCCGAGAACCGCAGGGGTTCGAAGGTGTTGTAGGTACTGGCCGATTCTGATCCAGCCTGATCCCCCCATGACCGGGATGCCTTCACTGGTCATTATGGATTGAGACCAGTCGTTGGAGGCAAACCCGACTTTCATCAGGCAGACCCGCTGCTAAAAGTTTGCATTGACCGCTTCCTCAACCTCGTTGAAGTTCCACTTGCCCTCAAGGGCAGCCCATAGTGCAACATCTATCGGGGTTGGGTCAAAGCGGTATTCCTCCATGAGTAACCTGTGTTCCTTGATGGCCTTGGAAAGAAACGAAGCCAACTTGATGTCATCAGTCAAGGCTTCATCACCAAGGGCGATCATCCGATCCACTTCAGCAACTCGCTGTTCGACATAGAACCTGAACCGATTGATCTTCGTGCGACGCTCATCATTCCCGACTTTCATTTCCATGATGAGGACGCTGCCGCCCTCCATGTCGGCGAAACGACGTTCAGCGTCTTGGTCTGTGCGGTTCAGTTCCTGAATTTGTTCGTCGAGATTGTCGACAAGTTCGTTCAAGGACACTCGCCACCGATCGTGATTATCGGGAAGGCGTAGGTATTCGCCTTGATCCGATGTCACCTTGTTTTTGACATCCTCGGCCACAAGGCGCGTGAATGCTTCATCAGTCAACATTGTAAAGATTCCTTATGCTAGATAACCGTGAGTCAAACTAAAACCGGGGCAAGCCTTTACGTCAATTGGCTCAACTGTCTTGACAACAGTTCGAAACCGTTCGCTGTCCTTTATGAGAGCCTGAAGGTCCGACCCGGAGTCAAGCATACCTGACGTAATCTTATTTCCATCAGCGGGTAAAGCATTTGCAATGTTTTGCATGGAGGTCTGCGTTTCCTGCTCTAGCCCTTTGTCAACAATCCCATCTGGAGAGTTGCGAATCGTGGCGTCACATATCTGTGGCCGCAAGTCAAGGGTCAGGGTGAGAACCCGATCAGAAAGAACAACTTCACAGTCGCTAACCATCAAGAAGTCTTGATAGTCCAGTTTCCGCTGGTTCAACCACTGAACGCGCATGGCCCCTTCGAGCGGAGGCATGCCCGCCTGTTGGATAACGTTGGCCCGTTCGACAAACCGGCTGCGGAAAGAATCGGCCCAATCTTTTTCGTCATCAGTCATAATAAAACCTACCTATGTTGTCGATAAGTCTACTTTGCCCAAGCAGGGCAAATCGGCTTGTAATGACACCAATCACACAAACGTGACGGCTTGGTTTGAAACACCCCTGCCTCGCAAGAGTCCTCCACCTCTTTCCGCACGGAAGTGATCGTCTGGATGGTTTCCGACCGGCGCTTCTGCGTCGGCTCGTAGGCCACCACCTTGCCTTCTTTCAGATAGATGATCTCGCCCGAAACAACCGGCTGCTCCAGCATCTGCTCCAACATCAGGACGTACACCATGATCTGGAACACCTTGTCGGCTGACCATTTCGGCAAAGGAACCTTGCCGGTCTTGTAATCGGCCACGACAACGTTGCCGTCATCGTCGTGAAGGTAACGGTCCACGAAACCGAGGACACGCACCCCGTTGATGGTGTCGTCAACTTTGGTTTCTACCCCCGCAAGGTTCATTTGCTGTGGGTCTTCCAACGCGAACAGGTTTTCGATACACCACCACGCCTTCCAACGAAACTGGTTGATGTCTCTAACCCCGACCTCGTCAGCCTCTTTCGCCCACTTGCTGTCCCACAAGTCACGACCAATGCTGCGAGCAGTATCGAACGTGCGTTCGTCAGCGGGCGTTTTGTAGAACTCTTCCAAAATCTCGTGGACGAACGAACCGAGGATCATCGGCTCTGTTGCCGGTTCCTTGATCCTGTCGATACGAGAAAACTTGAATTTGAGCGGACACTGAAGAAAGGTAGTCATCGACGACGCCGACAGATAGTCCGGCGGTTGCAACACCTCAGGCATGCTTGATGCCGCTGCTCATTCCCCGAAAAGTCGCCGGACGAGGCCACGACTTTTTAGACGCATCCTTTTCCCGAGCCTCTAAAAGTTCTTCGCGGGTGAGCGTGTCGTGATTCAAATCTTTGGCTTTTGTTGTCACATCAATCTCCTGTTCCTGCTTCGCCTGCCAGCAGCGAGATGCGTGCCATGGCCGCATCGAACATGTTCGCTGGCATTTCCCGGTAGGGCTTTTCACGGTCACCATATCCCGCCCACCATTCACGAAACTGTTCTTTCTTGTCGTCTGGAAGGTTGACGAACAGGGCGGTGAATCGTTCCCACCGTTCAGTGGAAACCGGCATGGCGTCCTCCTGCTCCAACGACAAAGCATCCTCGCTTCGTGCCAGATACAAGCCGATGCCCAAATCCTGACACGCCTTCTTGAACGCATCCGAAACAGCAGACTTGAAGTCGTTGCCAAGATCGAGCAGTTCACCGGAGTCGCGCTTCTTCTTGATCCGTGCCCCGCCGACACCATCCTTGGTGACGGTGCAACCGTCTACTTCGGCCACGATGCGGACAAGGGCGATGATCTCGTCTGGATCGGTAGCGTCGCGTTGCACCGACTGGATTTGCCTTGACCAGCCGCCGCCACCAAGAACGCTGTTGAGCCTGACGATGTATTCTGACACAGGCACATAAGACAGGGATTTGAATCCCTTCTGCACCTCCTGCACCAGACGTTCGTCAAATGCCTCCGCCAACCGAGCGGTTTGAGATTCGGAATTAGAAGTCATCATTTCTCCTTATGATGAGGCTACTGATGGCGTCACCCACCTCGCAGTATTCGTTTGCGTTGACACCAAGGCGGTCAAGTTCTGCAACACGCCAGTAGGAGGGGGCAGCGTATCGCAAGATTTCACGCACCATCTCTTCCGGGCCAAGGGTCACCTCTCCAGTGTCGAGGTCGATCGATGAGTCCACAATCCGTTGCGCCACAACTGACCCCAATGAGGCATGATCCCACTTCTTTCGCGGGTAGCCGCCCTTCGTTTCGATCATTCCGCCGTTGGAAAGGTGGATGGGTTGCGGGTGCTCCCCCATAGCGTCGATCAACGTTTTCTGGCTCCGCTTGAACACGTCGTCCATGATTCGCTTCAGTCCGTGGAGCCGGTAGACCCCTTGGGCAAGCGTGATGCGGGTGTCTTCGTTGTTGTCGTCTTCAAGGGCGGCAGCCAACAAGCCGACAGCGGTTTCAGTTTCCAGTAGGGCATGCTCTAACAGTGACAGTTGAGCATCTAGTTCGTCGGGGTTCGACACGGCGTCTCCGGGGTTAGGCATCTACCCCATTGACAGTAGCGGATTTATGTAGCAACCGCAAGGGTTGCTGTGTCACGATTCCTTAGGAGGCTTCGATTCCTTGGGAGGCTTCGGCTTGTCGCCAGCAAAGAGTTCCAGAAGAAAGTCTTCCTGCGGGGGAAGCCCCAACCTTTTCCTCTCTTCACGAACTTCGGCGCGTGCCATCTCCCGGTATTTCTCCCCGGCGTCGGGCTTTGAAAAGTCGGGGGGACCTGCTGGATACACCATCATCAACCATCTCCATCGGGGAAGAATTCGTCCTCTATGCCTACTATGCCCTTTAGGGCTTCCCGATTGGCTTCGGAAAGACCTGCTATCAACTCGCGTATTGTGTTACGCATGTCTTCGAATCCCAAGCCTGCCTCTTCCAACGCCCCTACGAATGTATCCAGACCACCCCCCGATTCCAAGTGTCCGTGTAGCGTATTCATAAACTGTGCTGCTTCTCGCCAGTTGTCTGAAACGTGTGTGGCCTCGTCATAGTCCCTGTTGGTAGTAAGGGCAAACACTTCTGAAAACATCTCTGCCGGTTCGCTAAATCCGTACATGGACGGTGTTATTGGTGAGACGATTGTCGCAAGTTCTTCTGCCGTGCTCATGCCCGCTTCGTTGGCTGAACGTGTAAAGAATTCAAAATTCTTGACCATTATCTCGGTACCTTCGCCTTCGTAGAGATTGCCGCTGACAATGTTGAAGGCGTCCTTCGGATCGAGTAGTTCGTCATAGTCGCTGTCTTGCCACGCCCGGAGCCGCGTCAGTGACCACATGCAGTTGAAAATATCACTCGTCTCCATGTCCGATGCCGCCATCAGCGCCTTGTCCAGATGGTGCGCATACTCGTGGCGGACTATCCCGTCGGTTCCATTGGTCGAAGTCCACCCCCCAACGTTTGTTTTCCCGAATGCCTCCTTATGGGTAAGTGCCCTTAGTTTGAGTTCTCCTAAACCGACCTCGGCTACCTTCCCAAGTTGCCCACCCGATATGTTCACTCCTGCCGTCCCCTCGTCTCCCTCCATAGCAGCGAACACAAAGTTTTTTGCTAAAGACATGTGCTTTGTGCCTGCTGCCGCTATAGCATTTCGCATCTTATCTTCGCCATATATTCCCTCCATCATGGTTTCGAACTCCACATATACGGCATCTGGAATGTCCCACATCTCCGTGGCTCCGTGCGCGCTAGCACCAAACATGTAGTCGTTGAGGATGGCTCTTTCCTTATCTGCATCTCCTTTGGCATCGAGCCAGCCCTCTATGATCTCTGCCATCTCGTTCAATCCCGAATTACGCAAATTCTCGACATACGCCTTCGATTTGCCTTTCTTGGTTCTCATCTGAAATCCACTTTGGGCGTTCTTCAATATGGAGTCAACGGCCACGCGAAAGTCCTCAACGAGCGCCTCACGGCGCTCAGATGACACTGACGGAGCGTCGGCATATTCAGGAGAATCAATATCGATTCGCTGCTTCTCGTCCTTTTTGAACAACTCCTTGTGCCAATGATCATGGCTTTTGGGGACACCGGGTTTGGCTGCCACATCGTCCGGTGAATCTATATCTCTCGTTGCTTGTACCTTTACGTCTGGGGCGCGGGTGATGTCACCGACAACGGTGCGTTGGTCGCCAATCGTGCCTCGCGTTGACTCCAACGTTCCATGCCGTGACTCCAACGTTCCATACCGGGTACCGAGCGTGCCGGTCATCCCACCCAACGTGTTAGCCCGAAACCCTTGCTTGGGGGCAGCCGCAGTGGGCGGCTTGCCACGCAACGCTTTGGGTGTGTACTCCTTGATGGGGCTGCCCTTGGCATCCACCATGCGAGCACCGGACGGCAATGCTGTCAGAAGGGCGTCGAGGACGTTGCCTGCCGCATCGACAAAATTCGCACCCGCCGGGCGTTCCCAAATCGTGCCCTCTTGCACGATGCCGTCGTTGTCGGCATCGATGGCCTTGGGCTTGAAGGGCGCTGGTCGTGGTGCCCAGACTTTGGTTTGGATTTGGGTCATAGTCGACTTAGAGGATTAGCCATTCCGGATGGTTGTATGTCCACTGCACGGTTTGTTCAAAACTTTTTTCGATGGTCATCGGCTGTTGCCAACCGGCTTCACGTAGTTTGGTGCCGTCCAAAGAATACCGCAGATCGTGTCCGGGTCGAGATGAGTGGAAGTCCACTAATTCGGTAATTGGCTCGATTCCGAGGATTTCTCCAACCATCTCTGCTATCTCCAAATTGTTGATCTCTTTCTCGCCAGCAATGTTGAAGCGTTCCGGCTCAGGATCATCGTCGCTGTAAGGAATCACTGGAGCATTCTCAAGAATAAATTGCACAGCGTCGCCGTGGTTGCGGGCATGCAACCACACCCGTGCCCCGATCGTCCACCCATCCGACCCATCCTTGGCATGAACCTGAATCGGCTCACCGTTCAGGATGCGACTCATCACCATGGGCACATACTTCTCCGGGTGTTGCCGTTCACCAAAGTTGTTCATCGTGTTCGTAATAATCACCGGCACATCAAACGTTCGCCAATACGAAAACGCGATCATCTCCTGAGCCGCCTTCGAAGCCGAATAGGGATTTGAAGGACGCAGCACCTCCCCCTCCCGGTGAGAATGACCAACCGGAGCAGGCCCGTACACTTCATCAGTTGAAATCTGAATGAACTTGTCCGGCCTCACCTCGCGCGCATACTCCAACATATTCAACACCAGAGCAACATTGTTCTCAACAAACGGCACCGGGTCAGTGATCGACCGATCCACATGAGAATCCGACGCCATGTTCACAATCCAATCAACTGCACCAATCGAATCCACCAACTGTGGATGAATCGGCGCACGAAGATCATGCCACACCACACGCACACGATCCGGATCAAAACAGTCAATGTCAGTCAACCGTTCAACCCGGCCTGAAAACCGCAAAGCGTCCATCACCACGATGTCCCAGTCCGTGTTCTTCAACCAATGCTCGACGGTATGGCTACCGATAAAGCCAAGACCGCCTGTCAACAACACGCGCTTACTCAACCCAAACTCCTCGACTCGAAAATGGACAAAAAAGCCCCCCTTGTTTTACACATTGGGTTCTGAACTACCCTTGTGCATTACAAGAGAACCTTACAACTGGATACCTTAGTCCCCTTCACCAGATCGGTAGGTGAGGAGGATTGGCCCTGTCATGGGACCAACCCTTCACCGTCACGGCAGGCGTATCGGCGTAGGCACCTAGACCCTCCACACATTGGGGGTTGTTGGTCAGCGGGCATCCACTCGTCGTCCCGAAGATGTGTGGGTTGAGGTGCTGGCCGCTGCCGGACTCCACCACGATGAGTAGTTCAGATCGCTCGTCAAGACCATCTGAGCGTTGAAGGGGAGGCCCCTCTGACGGGCGAACGCTAGGCGGTTTGGCCGCACGCTGGTCAGGCGTCGCCGACCATGTAGTCCTGTGGTCGGGTCAGGAGACCGGGACCTTAGGCGCTGGCGAATGACCGTGGTGGTAAAGGCGAGGGTTTTCTTTGTGGCGGGTCAGATTATGACTCGGGTTGGGCGTCGATGTCGGCCACCCAGCCCGGCCACAAAGTTGAATGCTCCCGCTGTCGCATCGATCTGGTCGTCGTGGTCGCATACCTCAGGAAAGGATGCGGCTTCGTCGAGGAAGTCGGTGAGCCATTGATTTCGGACAAGCCGGACGTTGCCATTTGCCACAGCAGCAGCGAGGGGCTTGGCGCGGACCTCCTTGCTGCCTGTCGACCTGATCCCGATGAAGTCGCAGCCGGGGAGGACGTATCTGGCGTACTGGTCGATCAGATTCTTGCCTGCCGACCCCGGCTCCTGCTCCATCCGTACTGCTACCTGCGGCCCGTCTTCCTCAGCGGTTTGAGAAATGAGGTGTTCGATCTTGTCGCCCTTGGCTCGAACTCGACGCACATCGAGAAGGTAGAAGATGCCTTGGTCGAACGCTCCAAGTGCCCCGACGGTCCAGTCCGGGTTCGGATTGTTGGGTGAAGGTTCAGTGGCGGCGAGGTCCCAGAATCGGACGAACTTCGGGCTGACCCATATGGGGGTTTCGGATTCTTCGATGATCACGAAGTTTTCCCGGTCGAACAACGACCCCAGTGACGATGCCCACCAGTCGCCAAATTCTAGGCGCTTGCGTTCGATCGGGTCGAGAGCCTGCAACGCCATTCGGTATGACTCGGCTTCGATGCCGGGATTGTCGTCAAGGGAGGCGGGAACGAAGATGCGCTCGCTGTCTCGCCCTTCGACAATGAACCGTTGCCTGACCCAGTTGGGCGCAGGGTTTGAGGCGCACCTCATCCGGAGGGGAACCTCCGATAGTTCGCCTGCCTTTGGTCGGCGGAGCCGGGAGAACATGTAGCGGTAGTCCGCTTCACGAATCTCCGTGACCTCGTCCATGCCCACGAATTGGAACTCTGCACCTTTGTAGCGGAGGTAGTCCTGTGAGTTGTTGAGGTAGCCGAAGGTGACGCGAGCGCCGGAGGGGAAGGTGGCGACGTAGTTGGAGCCGTTCCAGTGGATGTCGTCATGGGGCTTGACCCATTGGATGAACCTGTCCATGAGTGCGCCGGGTAGGGCGAGGTCAGCGAAAGTACGTCGAAACAGGATGGCGGAGTAGTTGGGGATGTCGACGTATTGCATGGCGGCCATGAGGAGGGCGCTTGATTTACCTCCTCCGGCGCTTCCTCCGTAGAGGGCCTCAAGGTGGTTACAACGCAAAAAAGCGGTCTGTTTGAGCGCAGGGGTCTCAGGACAGTACAAAGGTTCTTTGGGTTGTAGGTAGTTGTATATTTTTTCCCAGTCAGTCATTGGTACACTCTTGTCGGTGCGCTATTTCGTTTCCGCGTCTGGTCGTAGATGCGGGTAAGGTCTTGTCCATGAAGACGTTGAGGAAACTTTTGTCAAGGAATGCCATGGCCCACATATTTATGTTGTCTGCCATCATTCTAGTCGGTGTTGGTATCGGGGGAATAGATGTTCGATATGGTTTGGCGACAGGTGGCACTTTACTTGGCGCGTATGGTTATTTGCTTGGGGCTGAGTAATGGCTTGGAATCAGCCTAAAAACAAGGCGACTCCGGGCCAAGAGGAGAAGGTCATAGCGGTTGGCGCTCCGGTTGCTTACAACGCCGGAATGGTTGGCCGACCCTACTCTGACGGGTGGGACATTGAGCGCGCCTATCGAGAAGGTGTCGCCAAGGTCACTTGGGTCTGGCGCAGCATCGATGCCATCGCCGGAAACCAAGCCCGTTTGCCGATGATCATGCGAAAAGACAATTCCCCAACGGGGGAACTGGTCGAAAATTCTGACCTTGCTCCCCTGTTGAACAGTGTTGCCAACGATGGCGAAAGCGCCTTTGCGTTCCGGTACAGGCTTTCATCCCAGTTGTTGATGAGCAGCCGCGGAGCGTTTGTCGAAATCGTTCGCGGCCGAGGCGGTCAACCAGTTGCGTTGCATCTGTTGCCGCCGCAGAATACGGCCCCGATTCCCGATCCGAAGAAGTTCGTTTCAGGCTTCGAGGTGGCATTACCGGACGGCAGCAAGAAAACGCTGAAACCCGACAACGTGTTGTGGGTGCGTCGCCCCCACCCATTGGACCCCTACCTGTCGATGACCCCGATGGAGGCCGCTGGAATCGCCATTGAAGTGGAGTCGTTGGCAAAGGTCTACAACCGGAACTTCTTGCTGAACGACGGCCGCCCCGGCGGCCTGCTCGTCATTCGTGGCGAAATTGACGAGGATGACAAGGAAGAACTTCGATCACGCTTCAGAGGCAATCTGGCACAGTCGGGAGCGGTCGGAGTCATCTCTTCGGACGAGGGTGCCGATTTCGTAGACACGGGAGCCAGCCCCCGCGACGCGGCGTACATCCAGATGCGCGACCTCACGAAGAATGAGATTTTGGCCGCGTTTGGTGTTCCAGAATCCATCATCGGCAATGCCAGCGGACGCACGTTCTCGAATGCCGCCGAGGAGGGCAAGGTCTTCTGGATGGAGACCATGATGCCGCACCTCGAACTGCTTTCGCGGGCATTCGATTTACTTGACGACAAGAACTACGTGACATTCGAAACAGAGTCGGTGCCGATTCTGATCATGGCGAAACAGGAACGCAACCAGTTCCTGTTGAACGAATATCAGAACGGGTTGATTTCAGCAAACGAGTATCGAGGTGGAACCGGCAAGATTGAGGTTGTTTCGGAACTTGCCGATTCGTTGCTGTCGAATCCGAACCTCACGCCCATCGGCAACACGGAAATGCCGTTGGATGAGATGCAGCAGGGGCAGCAGGGTGGCGCAGTGCCGGGTGGTCCGGAAGGCATGCCCCCTGAAGGTGAGGGACCGCCCCCGGAGGGTGAGCCTCCGGGCGAAGGGCAACAAATGCCCGAGGGTCCGCCCCCGGCAGGAGCGACCCCTCCGCAGGAACAAGCCCCACAAGCGGCTGAACTTCCGCCCGTTGGTCCGCCGGGCGACTTTGGACTGTTGGGGGAGATGCCGGAGGGACTGGAGGTCAAGCGGTTCGACCTTGGCGATGAATGGCAATCGAAGGCTCTTGAGGATGTTGACCGATGGGAGTCTCTCTTTGGTCGATCTTTGGAACGTTTCTTCGAGCGGCAGCAGCGAGTCGTGTTGGAGAAGGCATCCAGCGTGAAGACGCGCCGGGCGTTGGAAAATGGAACCTTGACGGTCGAACAGGTGTTTGATCGGGAGGTGTGGGATCGGCAAGTGAGAGAAGACTTGCAGCCGTTGATTCTGGGGGCGTTTGGTCAGGCGGTCGAAGGGTCCACGACCGAGTCGGATGAGAAGGTGGAAACGACCGAGGAGGAGGTGCAGGAGTATGCCGAGGAACAGTTGCAGCGGGTTGAACAGGTCAACGAGACCACGAAGAAGGAACTTGCTGCGGCGATCCTGCTGGCGTTGCTGCTGAAGGATGACGATGATGACGATGCGAATATCTTGTTGAAGGTTTCGCTGTTGAAGACCGCTATCACTGCCGTGTTCGTGTACACGTTGACGAAGCGCCTGAAAGGCATTGCCGAGGTTGAGTCCCAGTCGGCCTATAACGCTGGGGTGTATTTCTCTGGACAGCGGGCAGGAGCCACGACGAAAACGTGGTTGACTCGCAAGGATGAGCGGGTTCGTTCGGCGCATCGAACACTTGAGGGGAAAACGATCCCGATTGGTGAGGGATTCAAGGCTGGTGGGACGATTTTGCGCTTCCCCGGTGATCCATTGGCACCGCCGGGCTTGACGATCAACTGC
>Ga0315329_10000246_pt1 | contig 21167 bp, 17 predicted proteins | sample M150032315metaG_FD_203459 | JGI IMG/M metagenome (GOLD analysis project Ga0315329, IMG submission 203459) | Ammonia-oxidizing marine archaeal communities from Monterey Bay, California, United States - M1 500m 32315 | ecosystem: Environmental > Aquatic > Marine > Coastal | place: USA: California...
AAAAGCTGAGGCTGAAGATGATACAATGAGTTATTTTGCTAAATTAGCAGCTGAAGCTTAAGTATTTATTGAGAACCCGTCGAAAGGCGGGTTTTTAATTTTGACTCGCCCACAATTGATACATTGAGGCTCCTCCTGGTTGGGCTGCATTTCCACCTGGCCATGCATAAGCACCCATATCAATAACTTCCGGTGCAGTAAAAATATTATATTGACTAGATGCGTCGGTATTATTAGTAACATTTCCACCACCACCATTAGCACCGCCACCCAAATTATAATTAAACATCGCATGTTGTAATGCATTAATTCCAGCAGAAACAGTATCGAATTGGAAACTCGTTAGATCTTTTAGGCCAGTTTTAATCTTTATGTTTTTTCCTTTTGTAAATGTTCCACCACTCATAGCAGCGTCTATAGCTTGTGCACCCCATGCAAAATCTTCGGCCAAATCACTAAAATTAGGGCCGGCGGACATGTTGCCAAGCTTATTATATGAATTAAGTACTTTAACTACAGATTCAATACCAGCTGCAGCTGCATCCATTTCAGTTGGATTAATATCTGTACCTAATCTCTTCATAGGTTCAACAATACCTAATATTAATTTTGCCATACCAGTTTCACCAGTATCTACATCATCTTTCCAAAACAATACAAAATTCTTTAAACCTTGCCATGCATCTTGAGCTTTATCAACTCCTTCAGTTAAAGCAGTAACAGCCATTAATTCTGCAAGACCTAAACCTAATTTAGCCATACCACCACCAACACGCATTAGATTCCCACCATCAACATCATTATATGCATTCATACCTTCTGCCATATTTGACATTATATCTTTTAGACCAGTGCCATCAACACCAATAGCTTTCATTATTGCACCTATACCAGCCATACCACTAAAGAAACCACCAATACCAGCACCCATTGCAGTCATACCTGCAGCTGCAATACCAGAACCAACTGGACCTAAAATTGCACCAGCTCCAATAAATCCTGCTAAAGCTAATTGTTGCTTTTCAGTAAATGCACCCATGCCTGCTGCAATATTTGAAGCTTGTTCTTTAAATGCTGCACCATCGGCTCCAACTAAAGAACCAAGTTTACTTGCAGCAGAAATACCAACCATAAAACCGCCAATACCAGCACCCATGATTGATGCACCTAATGCAGCTGTTGCAGCTGCTCTAATACCACCTTTCCCAGCTGGGCCTTTACCCATAGTTAAAGCAACACCACCTGCAACTATTATACCTAATGTAGTTAATGTAACAGCATTAAGACTTTCTAATTCTTTAAGTGCTGCTACAGTATTTACTGCTTGGTCTTTAAATTCTGAACCTGTAAATTTTGTTATTGAACCTGCCGCTGCAATACCTGACATAAAGCCACCAATTGCAGCACCACCTAAAGCTGCACCAGTAGCAGCTTTACTTGCTAAAAGAATTCCTTTTTTACCTGATAAAACTGCACCACCTGCAGCAATAACACCTAAAGTTATCATTTGTGCATCGCTTACTTTACCAAGATTTTCTAATGCCTCAGCTAAATCCGCAGCGTTATCTTTAAATGTTGTACCATCAAAACCTGTTAAAGAACCTGCTGCTGCGATACCTGACATAAAACCACCGATACCTGCTCCCATTGCAGTCATACCAAGCGCTGCTTTAGAGGCTTTTCCAACACCACCAACCATTCCTAAGAATGCACCACCAGCCAACATTACACCTAATGTGGCTATGGATGTAGTACTCATTGAACCAAAATGTTCCCAACCTTCAGAGATATTTTTTGCTTGTTCAGGGAAATTTTCACCTCTAAATGCTTTTACATTTGACCAAACCATTAAGCCACTCATAAAGGCGCCAATACCTAAACCCATTAAACCCATACCAGCAGCACCTTTTGCTGCTTTACCTAAGAAACTAGATTTAGAGGCTTCTGATTTATCTTTCTTTTTATCTTTTTTGTCTTTATCTTTCTCTCTTTTTTCTTCTTCCTCATCACCTTTTTTCTTTTCAAAAATACCATAAATCTTATCAACTGCCTCTAGTATTTTTTTGGTATCTGACCCTATTTCTTGTTGAGTGGAATATCTAGAACCTTCATCTTGCATCTTTTGGTCAGCAATTGTTTTAGCTTGACCTGCTAGGAACCTACGTTGGAAAGCCTCTCCAGCTGAAATCATTGAAGAACCTTGTTCTTCTTGAACTTCTTGACCTAGTGCTATTTTTTCGGCATGTTGTTGAGCTTCTCTTTCGCGAAGCATATCCTTAGCACTTGCTTTATTAAGTTTCTTTAATTCAGCAATTACTTTATTAATACCTGCGACTTCTTGTGGTTTCTCAGCCATATTTACTATTTTCCTTGTTTCGTTCCTCTATCCATTGCGTTAAAAGGGTAACATATATCTCCCTTTCCCACGGTAACATATTATTCAAATCATCTAATTGAAAATTATGTTGATGCATTAAAGCAAAATTTGTCTTATAATGCGTCGTTATTGAATCATGCGAAAGGGCTATTGAAAAAAATCAGCTAGTCCTTTTAATTCTACTTCGTTCTTTTCCCCACACTTTTTACATGTGAATTTTATATCATAACTAACGTATGGTGTCTTCATGAGCAATTCCATAATTTTACCAAATTGAAATGAACTTAAACTTTCAACAAATTCAAGTACTTCATCAAATGGTACATCCTTTGTTGAATGTATTTCTTCACCATGAAAAATTGTACCAATTGATTTAGCAATCATATGAATAAGAACTTCTGTACCAGTTTCAGCTTTTGCAGTCCTATCACTCATAGTTGGCCAACGTAATTCAATTGTCATATTATCATCAAGCTTTAACTGAAGATCTTTATTATCAAAATCTAAATTCTTAATTTCTAATTTATCTAAATTAATCTTTACTTCATTTTTAGTTTCACATTTTTCACATGGTATAAGTAATTCTATTCCTTCACCTACACTTCTAGCACGTAATGTTAAAAATATAAATTCAATATCAAATCCTGTTAAATCTTCTAACTTAACATTATCTAAACATGAACGAATTATATCACTAATTGCTTGCTCAATTTGTACATCATCTTGAGATTCCATTGCTATTAACAATAATTTCTCTTCTTTGACCACGTATGGTCTATATGTTATAGTATCACCTGTTGAAGGCACAATCATATCATACTTTGGGGTTGCTAATTTTGGCAACATATCAATCTTTCTCCATTATTTTATTTAACTTATTTGTCCACCACCCAACGCGGCGAATCTCCTTTTATCTGCAGCTAATTTTTCTAAATTTAGATGCTCTGTTTTCGGACTTGATGCAACTGGTGTTTTTATCTTAGTAGCTTTTAATGAATCTAATAAAGATCCAAAAACACCTTGAATTCCATCTACAAATCCAACGCTTCTCCAATTATCATATTCCCATGTAACAGTTACTTCTAATAAACCTTCACTTCCATTACCTAATTCAATAGCTGCAAGTTGTATAGGATATGCATTCTCTAACTTAACTGTATATCCGGGAATTATATCATTAGATGTAGATAACTGTTGTATAGTTACATCACTACAATAATCTCTTTTATAATATGCTTTAAAATGTTCATGTGTACTATCAATAATCATTTCTTGCCACATATCAAAATACTTTTTAATATAATAATCATTTGTTAATAAAAATGTCATAGATACTTCATCTGTCATCATTGAATATGGTTTCTTTGTCATATGATGATTATGAGTAGCTTCAGTTGTAGTTATTCGTTTACCAGGAAGTGTACAAGTTTGACATAGTAAAAACATATCTCTTGGGTCACTAATAAAATCTCCTATATGTATACCATCGCCAGATATTAAATTATTAAGTAATGTTGCAGGGTCAAACTTTAATAAGCTATTCATACCCTTTGAAGGATGAGAAACATATACTGCATATCTATTTCCACGTGCTACACCACCACGACGATTAATCGTTGACTTAATTGAATCTATACTTACTGGTAATGACATTAATATTGTCTCCTTGATGCAGCCCAAATATAACTTTCTGTTTTCTTCTTAAATTGGGCTGTTTGTAAAAATATTGCTATGTTCCATTCAGCAGCATCTACCTTCATTATTTTTGAACCTACATGCTTCGTAAGATAATGCTTAAAACATGGTTTAAAGTATTTATATTTCTTAGCTGCTTTTAATAAATTATATGTAATTCTAAATCTAGTTGTTTTATCAAATTTTTGATTAGATGCAGCAGCATTTAAATTATCTAAAAATATAGCACGAATTTTAGGTGGTAAATAATGTAAGTTAATACCAAAAAAACCACCTGGCGCAGGACCAACCATAATCGTTAAAGGAAACATATCATAGTATGGCAAAGTCATTTTTAACTTTGGATTATATGTATACATTATCATATCACCAATTATAGGTCTAGCTTTTGCTGTTAATCTATCATCTTTAAGAACATTCCTTCCTAATGGTCCAAGCTCTTTTGCTTTTTTTTCAAACCATGCTGAAGCTTCTCTTGAACGAGCTGTTATTCCCTTACGGAATGCTTCTGATTCTAACTTATCGAATAAACTGGCCATACTTATATTTATATCTTTTTCTTAAGTGTTTTCCATATTCTACGACCTGTTTTTGTTTTACTTGCTTTAAACCCCATAGTCATTGTCTTAATACCCATAGCCTCAAGTTCTTTCTCAGTCCATATTTGGAATTCATAACCACGTTCATTACAAAATTTCTTAGCATACTTCCATTTAGAAACATTTTTCATATAACCTAATGCTTCTTTTAATTGTTTTCTTTTGGGTGGTTTGGTTTGAGATAATGGTTTTATTTCAACTAAGAGAGTACGACCTGTGTCTGTTCTTATCGTAAGGTCAACAAAATAACGATGCATCTTACGATCTGTTGCACATATATATGGTATAACGGTCTCTTCAGAGTTCCACCATTTAACCCATGATGCTTTGTCTAAATATCTAAACGCATTTCTCTCCCATAAGGACCTATAATGTATATAATTAAGGTCACCTTTATATTTTTCAGGGTGTTTTGGCTTCCAAGTACCAGAATATGTCTTTTTCATATAACTATTTATACTATTTCGTATAAATAACTATTATACGAACAAAGGAACAACTATGAACGACGCTCAAAGAATGCAACAAGCAGGTGGAGTTAATGTACATGCTACTGGCACACTACCCGTTGAACATTGGAAATATCCAGAAACTGTAGGTAATGATACTAAATCAGATGATATAAATTTTAATAGCAATCAAACTAGTGAATATGCTATTAGACGTATGAATGAAATATCTGGTAATACTATTGAACCATTTATGTTATTTGAATTTATGAGAGTAGATAATGATGAGTTTGGCCAAGGTACAGCTCAATTTGTTCAAGAAAAAGCAAAAGCAGCATGGGAAGGAAGTTATAAAGCTGGTTGGAATAATGTTGTAGATTATGTTAAAGATAAAGGTGCTGCTGGAGAGGCAGCTATTGGCAATATAGAGGCAGAAAGAGTTGATTCTCTTCAAGACTCAACGGCTGGTAAGCTAGCCGAAGCTATATTCAATAAAATAAAAGAATGGGCTGAAAAAATTGGAACTATGGTAAATAGAAAATATATAGGTTCAGTTGCTTTATATATGCCTACAGATATTCAAATAAACGATCAGATGGTTTATAATGATGATTCAAGAAAAATGGGAGCTTTCGCAGAAACTTTATTTTCTAAAGATTATGCAGATGTATTTAATCCAGTAACATTAACAAGTCAAACAGCTTTAGCTGCAGCTGGTTATCTTGGAGGAAAATTTCTACCTGGTAGTAGTACTAGTATGATATCAGCTCTTGCTGGTGCTGGACTTGCTAGTGTAGTTCAAACAGAATTACAAAGAGGCAGTGGTAAGATTGCTAACCCTAATGAAATTTTATTATATAATTCAACTGCGTTAAGAACATTTACATTTACTTGGACTATCTTACCAGATACACGACAAGAATCAGAACATGCAGCTGGTCTTATTAAAATGTTTAGAAAAGCTGCACATGCAAGAAAAGATAATAAAATGATTATAACAGTACCTGATCATGTTATTATATCATTTCATGGAGCTGGAGAAAAACGTACAGAAATGATTCAATTGCCTCCTTGTGTTATTGAAACTGTTGGTGTTATTTATAATCCAAATACATCTTCATTCTTTCATGAAAATAATGCACCTGTAGAAATTGGTTTAACTGTAGGACTTAAAGAAATGGCACCACTTTATGCACAAGATGTAGAGGAAGGATACTAATATGTATTTTAAAAATATACAAAATATAACAATTGATGTAGATGGTTCTGGTAATTTCGATAGATTAAAAAATTTAACAGCAAAAGCTAAGGTTTCAGACGAATTAATTAATAATGCTGGTTTTTATCAGACTATAGAAATTATTGATGGTGAAAGACCAGACCATTTAAGCCAACGATTATATGGTTCACCACAATATCATTGGACATTTTTATTACTTAATCCTCAAATAAAAAATATATGGGATGATTGGCCAATGAAATATTCCCAATTAGTAGAGTATTGTACAGAAAAATATCAATACCTTGCTGGTGATACTGATGATGACCTAAATGATAAATTTATTTTAGGTGAAACAGTCACTGGTTCTATATCAAATGCAAATGGTATTCTTAAAGAAATACACGTTAACATGGGTTACCTTGTTATTGAAAAAACATCAGGCACATTTACTATAACTGGCGAAACTATACAAGGTGTTAATTCTCAAGATTCAGCTGCATGTAATTTTATTAAATCACAAGCTTATGCTCCTCATCATCATGTTGATGATTCAACTGAAGAATGGGTACCAAGACGTTTAGCTGGTACAACTGCATTCACTTACATCGATTATGAGTCTGCTGTAACAGAACAAAATAGAAATTTAAAAATAATAAAGCCTCACAATATAAAGGAAGTTGCACGCAAATTTATTAATGAAATGGGTGCATAATGTTTAAAATAGATAATTTTGAAGTTTATATAGATAATACAAATATAAGCTCAATGTGTACATCAATGTCATTATATGAAAGTATTCATGGTCATATTAAAGGAACTATACATGTTGAAGACAAACTTAATTTCTTTGACCTCTTTTTTAGAGGATTAGCTTTAACTTCTATTAAACTAAGTTATAGTTATATGGATGTTCCAACAGAAATAGTTTTATATGTTGATGGTGTTACTGACCAAGTTATTAGTAAACAAGGTAAATCATATAATATTAATTTAGTTTCAATAAATAATTTAAATGAATCTACAGCACGAATTTGTAATTCTTATACTGGAACATCAAATGATATACTTGCAGCTTTATGGCAAGAAACTCATGGTCCAAAAGTTATATTAGCACTTGATTCTGAAACAACTTCTAAAGGAAAATATATTGTACCTAATATTTCTGCAAAAAATGCTATAAGAAATGTGGTGTTAAGTGCATATGATAAAAATGATACTCCAATGTTTTTATATCAAAGATTAATAGATCAAAACGTAACACGATTTACATCTATACATACTATGCAAAATAATAAATTTTTGAGTGAGCATTATGAGAATTTTCATATACATTCTGCTGAAATAACTAAACAGGGTGTTACTGAGGTTTCATCAACTATAGGGTCTACTTCATCATTTACTATGCCAGATTATAATAAAAATTTTATAACAAAATTATCAGGCGGTATGTGGGGACAAAAAATTACAGAGGTTGCTATTTCTGAAACAACAAATAAAGTTCTTCCACCAATGGAAACAACTGATGTTGAAATAACAAGAATGAAACTTAGTAAAAATTTATATAGTAATATTGAAAAAGCAGATGGACCAGCTGGACAAATAACAAGCTATCCACAAAAATCATTATTTGACCCAGGAAGTGTAGTATCTAAAGAGATATTAGTAAATATGAAGTATAGATTATTTAATACAACATTAATGGCCACTAATGTTGTAGCTATTCCAGGTATAGGATGTGGAATGGTTGTTAATGTTGCACAAGGTGGAGGTCAAGTATCAATAACAAAAACGGATGGAACATATTTAATTGCTAATATAAATCATAGGTATATTATGGAAGATGGAGCGATGCAATATTCACAAAATATAGGATTAGTAAGAGAAGGTAAAGAATAATGTTATTTGGAATAGTAGAAAATGTAACAGACCCTTTAAAACTTGGAAGAGTTAGAGTTCGTGTATATGGGTCACATGATAATAGACAAGGTGATGAGTATAATATAAAAGAAAAAGATCTTGCATGGTCAGAAGTTATGATGCCTTCAAATACACCAGCTAAAAGTGGTGTAGGACATTCAGTAAATTTATTAGTTGGTACATTAGTTTGTGGTATGTTTAGAGACCCAGCGCAACAAGAGTTTATGGTTATGGGAACTCTTCCTACTAAGACCGATGGTGCAGAAGATAATAATATACGAGTAAGAGCTGGTCCAGATCCACATGGAGATGAACCTATTGGTGAATATCAACCAGCAAGTTGTTATGCTCCAGAATATCCATATAATAATGTATTTGAAACAGAAAGTGGTCATCTTAAAGAGTATGATGATACAAAGGGACATGAACGTATAACAGAAAGACATATGAGTGGTACTCAATATGAGATACAGCCTGATGGCACAAAGAATGAAAGAATTGTAAGAGATAAATATTGTTTAGTTGTAGGTCAAGATACTCTTGAAGTATTTGGTAATATTAGAATTATTGTTAGTGGTCAAGCAGATATTGCAGTAGCAAAAGATGTAAACCTTGCTGTTGGTGGTAACCTTACTGCTAATATTACTGGTGATATGACAGCTAATATTACTGGAACAACTTCATTAATAGGTGTTGATAATATAAAAATAGATGTAACTGGTAGTGGTAAAAAAATTACATTAGATGGTGATGTTGATGTAACTGGTAATTTAAGATTAACTGCAGAAGGTATTACACTTAATACTCATACACATGGACAAAATAATGTTGACCAGCCAAATACTGCTGGACCTAACGCTAATTAGTATAAATAAGATATATGGCACAGATAGCACGACAAGAAACGTATAAAGATTTAGATTTTACTTTTAAGCAAAATCCTAATACCAATGATGTTGGAATAAAGAAAGATAATGCTTCAATAATTCAAAGTGTCTTAAATATATTAAGAACGAATCATGGAGAAAGACCATTTAATTGGAACTTTGGTGCTAATTTAAGGTCATACCTATTTGAGAATATGACTCGAATAACAGCAGCAAGTATGTCTACTTCTATTAATACTGCTTTAGAAAATTGGGAACCAAGAATAGCAGTATTAAATACAAACATTCAAGCTAAGGCTGATGAAAATGAAGTGTATATCACAGTAACCGGTAGAGTTATATCAAGCAATGAAATAGTAGATATATCAACCACAATAGAGAGATTACGATAATGGCAATAGAACGCAGAATTTCAGCAAGTGAATTAGATTTTGACCAAATAAAAGCAAATCTAGTTGCTTATATGAAAGCAACAGATACAACCTTTAATGATTATAATTATGATGGTTCTGCAATGGCAACCATCATTGACGTATTAGCATATGTAACACATATAAATTCAATGAATGCAAACTTTTCACTTAACGAAACTTTCTTAGACACAGCTCAATTACGAAGTTCAGTAGTTAGTCATGCTAAACTATTAGGATATACACCAAGGTCTATTTCTCCTTCAGTTGCTTATATAAATGTTAAGATGAATTATGATGATACACAAACTCCTTTATGGAATCATGATGCAAATAACGATCCACTCCCATTAACTATGGAAAGAGGTACTAAGTTTTCTACTAGTATTGATGGTGTTACATATCCAATGTTTGTTTCAGTAACGTCTACAATAAACTTTGATTCTGGTTGGAATTTTTCTAATATATCAATTGAACAAGGTACATTAACAGATATAACATATACGTATCAAAATAATGTATTTGAACAATATTTAATTCCTTCTACTAATGTAAACACAGCATCGATTAAAGTCACTGTAATAGATTCTGGTTCTACAAGTGCATCTAAAGTTTATGCTTTAAATAGTAACGTAGTAAACTTAGATGGTACAAGTGAAGTGTACTTTTTAGAAGAAGGAAGAGATAGTTATTATGAAATTAAATTTGGTGATAATATTATTGGTAAAAGACCAGGAAATGGAAATAGTATTAAAATTGAATATTCTACAATACCTTCTGCTGCTAATGTAAATGGTGCTACAGTATTTACAATGACTGATTCAATTAATGGTAACACAGATGAGACAGTCACACTAGTAACTAAAGCTACTGGGGGTGCTGCAAGAGAAACTAAAGAAGCTATTAAATTTAATGCACCATTATCCCATGTATCTCAAAATAGAGCTGTTACACCTGATGATTATAAAGCTATTATTAAAAACGAATTTGCCGATATTGAAGCGGTTAATGTATGGGGTGGTGAAGACCATGACGTACCCGACTATGGTAAAGTATACATAAGTATTAAACCATTATCTGCTGAAACATTAACTGATACTCAAAAAACAACTATAAAAACTAATATCCTTAAGCCAAAAAACGTCGTATCCATCACTCCGGTTCTTGTCGACCCAGAATACACTTATATAGACCTTGAAGTCTTCTTTAAGTATAATCCTAACCTTGCTACTGTTACAGCATCTGGTCTTGCAACCTCAATAAGGAACACACTCATAACATATAACAATGATACATTAAAAAGTTTTGGTGGAGTATATAGAGACTCAAATGTTCTTAAAAAGATTGACGATACCAATATTGCTATCCTATCTAATATTACTCGTATTAAAATGGCTAAAAAAATTACACCAGTGCTTGGTGTATCAACTAAATATGAACTTAAATTTAATCAAGCGTTAACTGACTTAGATGCTACTACTTCAGCTCTTGGTTCTTATTTAAGCTCAACCTTATTTACATTTGCTGGTGTTGATGCTAAGCTTAAAGATTATTATGATAGTTCAAGCGATACACGAATTATTCAAATTGTTGATACAGCTAATTTAGTATTAGATACAAATATTGGTGATGTGAATGAAGAGGCAGGAACTATAACATTAAATAGTTTTGCTCCAACAGCATTACCTACAGGTAAAACTACTATTGATGTTACGGTTAAACCGGCATCTTCTGATATATCACCTACAAGAAACGAATTATTAACCATTAATACCTCAGCCGCAACGATAACAGGAGAAATAGATACTATGGCTACTGGTGGTACAACTGCTGGTATCGATTATACAACGGTGAGTAACTAATGGCAAGTGGACTTGGTAAATATAATATATCATCGTATATAGATGATTTAATACCTGAACATGTACAGTCTTTATATCCAGACCTCGTTAGCTTTATTAAGATATATGCTCTTTATCTAGAACGTTCAAATAAATCTGGATTCTATTTAAATTCACTTGATATCCAAAGAGATATTGATTTTGTAGAAGATAGTCTACTTACAGAACTCCAAAATGAAATTGGTATTGCAGTACCAAGAGATTTTGCTGCAGACCCAAGAATGTTTTATAAGAGGCTTATTGAATTTTATAGAAGTAGAGGTACACCAGAATCTATAACATCATTCTTTAGAATGATATATGATGATGATGTAGAAACATATTTTCCATTTGTAGATTTACTTGAACCATCAGATGGAGATTGGACAGACCAAACAGCTGATATTATAGCAAACCAAGCTAACTATACACCTTGGAACGTATTCACAATTAGTGGAACACCAACAGTAGTTAGTGGAAGTGCTGATTCAGGTAATGCAGCATTTTTTGATGATGACGTAGTATTTGTTAATGATGTATATAAGACACCAACCACAGATTACGTTGAGGAAGTATATTCAGAATCAAATACAACTAAATATAGATTAACATTTACATCAGCATTGTCAAACGCTGATGTGGTTAAGACATATCCTAAAGGTTTATTTACAACTGTAAATGGTTTCTTATCAAATAAGAAGTACTTACAAGACTCTTACTATTATCAAAAGTTTTCATACGTACTACGTACAGGTAAGAATGTAGCTGATTGGAAGAATGCATTTACAAGATTAATTCACCCAGCTGGGTTTATATTCTTTGGTGAAGTATCAATATTTATTGAACTACTTACATCAACAAATGACCAAGCACAATGGGGTTGGTTACCAGCAGCTGGTAAGATTAATCTTACTTTAGGTGAATATCAAATTGGTCCAGTAAGTTTTAATAGTCATATATTAGAAAAGAGTTATACACACATACCATTTACTACAACTGGAACTTATAATATTGGTTCAGGTGGCGGCAGAATAGGTATGTGGAACCATTGGGATAACATGAAGTTCAGATATTTAGGCCACAATAGTGATTTTGATCGATATACGTTTGAAGATGTTATAAATAACAATATAGATTTACAATTCGGATTGGGTGGAGCAAGTTCACTCGTACAACATACCCCTTAGGGGTAACATAAAATAAAGGAAAAGACATGGCAGCAATAATAACTAGCAAATTTAGATTAGATACAACTAATAAATTCCTAGCTAGTCTTGGTGACAATCAATTCTACATGGCCTTGGGACGGCCTAATGCTTGGGCTGATGACACAGTTCCGGACACCCCATATGAAAATGATTACGCTAATAATACTTTATGGGAAAACATGTTTGCCATGAAGAGAATTGCTAGTACAGACATTATTCATTGCTCACCAAGGAATCTTTGGGTTTCTGGTACAACTTATGTAGAGTATGACGATCAAGATACTAACCTTGAAGGCAAAGTATATTTTGTTATTTCAGATAATAACAATGTATATATGTGCTTAAAAGCAGGCTCAGGAACAAGTACAACAAATCCAGACGTTACCGGTGTTACAACATCGGGTGTCATTAATCACTCAGGCTCAGATGGCTATATATGGAAATATATGTATACAGTCCCAACATCTGATGTAACGAAGTTTTTAACAGCATCATTTATACCAACAAGACATATTAAGGTTACACCTCCAGGAGGTTCTGACACAGCATTGGTTAATCAATGGAGTGTACAGACTAACGCGATCGATGGTGCAATATATAATATGAAGATAACTACTGCGGGAACTGGATATACTTCAGCTCCAACATTGGCTATCGTTGGTGATGGCGCATCAGCTGCAGCTACGGCTACAGTATCTGGTGGAGCTATTACAGGTATTACAATGACTAACGTTGGCACAGGATATACCCACGCTACGGTTACAGTAACCGGTGGTGCAGGTTCAAATGGTGCAATAAGACCAGTGATTGGTCCTCCAGGCGGATATGGTGCAGACCCAACTAATGACTTACGTTCACATTATATAACGATTAACACTACGTTTACTGGTGATGAGTCAGGTAGTATTCCAGATTCAAATGACTTTAGACAATTGGCTCTTATTAAAAATCCAATTGAAAAAGCTACTGAGGGACCTACAACAGTAACAGCGGCTGGTTCAATGGTAGTTGGTAACTTTTATAAGATTTTATCCATAGGTACTACTACTGATACACTGTGGGAAACTGCAGGGTCAAGAAGTGGTGACCCAGTTGTTGGAGAAGTATATAAAGCTCTTGTTACAACACTAACTGGTTCAACTACAGGTACTATTGCTCAAGTTGCAGAAGCAAGTTCATATAATGTATGTAAAAAACTTGTAGTTGCTACAGGAGCATCATTTCCAGCAGACCAAATAATCCAAGGTACTATAACAGGTGCTTTAGGTCAAGTAGTGGAATATGACTCAAGCAATGGTATTATATGGTATAATCAGAATGAGGCTACTGGCTTTACAGCATTTACTGATTCAGATTATATTCGTGAGAATGGTACAGCAATTGCAGGACAAGACTGCACAGCAGTAACAGCACCTTTAATTAATCATCATTCAGGTGATGTAATGTTTATAGAGAATAGAACAGCAACTTCGAGAGCCGATGGGCAAGTAGAGACAGTAAGATTAGTAATCGCATTTTAATAGGAAAGAAACATGGCAATTTCATTTAACGTAGAACCATACTGGGACGATTTTGAAACCGCAGGAGCGGATGGTCTAAGTCCTAAAGAAAAATATAATAGGATATTATTTAGACCCGGTAAGGCTATACAAGCAAGAGAGTTAACCCAGTTACAAACAACATTACAAAACCAAGTATCATCTCTTGGGACAAGTTTCTTCAAAGATGGTTCGGTTGTTGTCCCTGGTGCAGTTCACCTCCATAATAAAATTGACTATGTAAGATTATCTGCAGTACACGCTAATAATGATACTGTTGCGGAATTAATTGGTACTGAATTTGCTGAGACTGGCACTACTGTTGTTGGTAAAGTTATTCATGCTACTTTAGCTTCTGGTGATGATTCTATAACAATATGGGTACAATATATATCTGCTGGCGCTGTATTTACTGCTGGCGGAGCATTAACAGCTACAGGAGGTAAGACAGCTACTATAGCTAGTACTAATGATGTTGGTGGAAATACACCTGTAGGTTTTGGTTCAATTGTATCTATTGAAGATGGTATCTATTATATTAAAAAACACTTTGTTGTAGCAAAAGCTAAAACAATTGTTTTATCTAAATATACATCAAGCGTATCATTTGATATTGGCTTACTTGTCACTGAATCCCTTGTCAGTTCAGGTAGTGATGCAACATTAAATGATAATGCAACAGGCTCTCCTAATGAGTCTGCTCCAGGTGCACATCGTTATTCTATTACAGCAGTATTATCTACTCAAGCAGTTAATGCTACATCAGGTAATTTTGTTCTTATAGCTCGATTAGAAGCTGGTGTTATTACTAAACATGCAAGGTCACCTGACTATAATATTCTTGAAGATCATTTAGCTCGTAGAACATTTGACGAATCTGGTAACTATTATGTTAATCCATTTAAAACTCTTGTCAAAACACATCAAGCATCAAGTCCTGATGCTACCAAATTATCACTTGCAATTGAGCCTTCTAAAGCTTATGTAAGAGGTTATGAGGTACAAAACTATGCAACTACTAACGTACACTTTGATAGAGCAAGAACTTCAGAAAGAGTTACAGATAAAGTTACAGAGATAACACATAATAATTATATTGAAGTTACAAATATGTTTGGCGCACCTGACATTACTACATTTGGTTTAATAGATATTGAAAATGCAGGTGGTACACAAATTGGTACTTGTCGAGCTCGTTCAATAGAACGTGTTTCAGGTAATGGTGCAACAGGTGCATCAAGATATAGAATACATATATTTAATTTTACAGGAACAATGACTGATGCAACCCAATTAGATGGAGCTGCATCTTATGATTTTCGTGCAACTATAGCAGATTCTGGCGCAACCACAGCGTATAACATTGGTCCAGACACTTTAGTATATGAATTACCATACGCTAGAATTAAAACATGTAATAGTGAAGAAGATGATACTCAACCAGATGATTTTAACTATCGTTATGAAACTAATCGTATATTCACTTCAGCAACAGTATCAGGTAGTCCATATACAGCAACATTTACTGCTTCAGGTAGTGGCGAACAGTTTGGTCCTATAGCAAATAATACAAATTGGATTCTAATAAACGATACTAGTAATACAGAAGGTGGTGAAGAAATAATTGCAGCATCAGATATTACGGTTAATAATGCTCCTACAGATCCTCCAAATGTTATTATTAAAAACTTACCATCTGGTATTACAGGTGATACAGTAAGATTAATTGCTCCAATTATTAAAACTGCAAGTCATAAAACTAAATCATTAGTTGAAGATCAAGGCACAACATTTGGTAATAGTACAGATTTTACTGGTATAGGTCAATCTCTTGGCAAAGCAGATGTTAAACGTATAGTATCTGTTATTGAAAATGTAGGTTCTGCTAATGTTACTGAACACTTTGAATTAGATAATGGACAAAGAGATACTCACTATGATGTAGGACGAATTAAGCTTAAGACCACATCTAATTATACAGCGGCTATAGCAGTTAATGTTGTATTTGATTATTACACACATTCTGCAGGAGACTTCTTTACAGTTGATTCTTATGTTGGTGTTGACTATGCAGATATTCCTAGTATAGATAATATAGAATTAAGAAGTGCAGTTGACTTTAGACCACGTATAGATGATTCTGGTGGTAACTTTACAGGAACAGGCGCACGAACAGCATTTGCTCCAGTAAGATATACTCAATTTGAAACTGATATGCAATTCTACTTACCAAGAATGGATACAGTTTATATAAATTCTAAAGGTGAGTTTGGTGTTTCACCTGGTGTTCCAGCACGTAATCCCGAAGCACCTAGTGTTCCTAAAGATTCAATGCATTTATATACGTTAAGTATTACTCCATATACAATGAATCCAAGTGAAGTTGGTGTTCAATATATCGATCAAAGACGTTATACAATGCGTGATATTGGACATCTTGAAACACGAATAGGCCAAGTAGAATATTATGCTGCACTTAACTTCTTAGAAACTGAAGCACAAAATAAACAAATTTTAGATACATCATCACCTTATAGTTTAAGGTGGAAGTCTGGTTATTTAGTAGATGGATTTGCAAACACAAGAATGTCAAATTCTGGCTCACCAGAATATAGAGCTTCTGTTGATATACCTAATCGTACATTAAGACCTTCATTTTCTCAAGGTAATGCTGCGTTAGCATATCATGCAGCTGGCTCAGGTACAACAAAAACAGGTGACTTAATAACATTACCATATACTAATTCTGCACTTATATCACAAACACAATATTCTGGTACAATTAATGTTAACCCTTATGATGTGTTTAACTGGACAGGTTCAATGTCACTAGCTCCTTCAACCGATGAATGGATGGATATTGATAGGAGACCAGAAGTTGTTATTAATAATGATGGCGAATTTGATGCTATGGTACAAGCTCTTCAACCTCAACTTGGTACAGTATGGGGTTCGTGGCAAACTCATTGGACTGGTGGAAAGGCAAGTCATGAAAGTGTTTATACTCCAGGTAGACTTGTAGATACTGGCGGTGGTGGCCATGCAACTAGATATAGAATGGAAAGAGGTAGTTGGTCTTTTACTGAAACTACTACTCCTCGTGTAAAAAGTGGTAAGTCAAGAACTGGTATTCAAACAACTATTGCAGTTGAAACATCTAGGGTTAGTCAAGGTGATAGAACAGTTGAAGTTAACTTTATTCCATATATGAGAACAAGACTTGTTCACTTTAGTGCAACACGTATGATGCCAAATACTACAGTATATGCATACTTTGATGGTGTCGATATATCGGATTATGTTAATGAAGCTCAACCAGGTTATACTCCTTTAGTAGGTATTAATACTGAGACTGCTCACCCATCTGGTGCAGGTGCATTAACAACAGATGCTAATGGTGCTATAACAGGTTCATTCTTAATACCTAATAATAGTACAACTAATTTTACATCTGGTACAAAAGAATTTAAATTAACCTCTGACAATACTAATAATGATGCTTTAACACGTACAACTGCTATGGCAGATTTTACTGCAGCAGGTTTAATTGAAACAGTAGAAAATGTTATTATTTCAACTAGAACTCCTGTACTTCAAAGGAATAGTGTTGGTTCTGGTGTTGTATCATGGAGTGACCCTCTTGCTCAGTCTATATTACTTGATAAGGCTGCATTTATCACTTCATTAGATCTTTATTTTGTATCTAAAGATGATAACATACCAGTACAAATACAAATTAGAAAAATGGTTAATGGATTCCCAACTCAAGAGGTTCTTCCATTCTCAGATGTAACACTTAATCCTGGTTCAATAACTGCAGATGGTAGTACAGCTACGAAATTTACATTCCCATCACCAGTATTCTTACAAGATGGTATTGAATATGCATTTGTTATTCTTGCTAATTCAAATAACTATACTGTACGTTATGCTGAGATTGGTGGTGAAGACCAAAGTGGTAATAGAATTTCACAACAACCATATAATGGTGTAATGTTTATGTCACAAAATGCTTCAACATGGACAGCAGACCAAAATAAAGACTTAATGTTTGTTCTTAATAGAGCAGTATTTGATACTTCGGTTTCACGTGCATGTGTATTAAGAAATGATGCATTACCTTCACGTGCATTAACAAGTAATCCTATTAAAACTACTGCTTCATCTACTACAGTTCAAGTGACTCATAGAGACCACGGAATGAAAATTGGTGACACTACAACCATTGCGGGTTCCGCAGCAATAAATAATATAACTGCTGCTCAAATGAATACAACTCATACACTAACTGCAGCAACGAGAGATACTTATGACTTTGTATCTGCTGGCACAGCAAATGCGACTGGTATTGGTGGTGGAACAGCAGTTCAAGCAACACAAAATTTAGCTTGGAATACAATGCTTCCAATTATTCAACAAGTTATCTTACCTGATACTACTCAAACATGGACAGTATCAGATACATTAGAATCTAGTGGAACTATAATAGCAACTACAGAAGCTATAACCCCTAACGAAAATTATACACCATTATATCCTAAAGTGATTAAGTCTGGTGCAACACATACAATACAACTTAATGGTTTATTTACTTCAACATCAGATTTTGTATCACCGATTATTGACTTAGAGAGGTGTTCAGTAATTACTATTTCAAATAGAATTGATAATAACGTTGGTGCTGTTGCTGAAACAACACCAGGTGAAGGTACTAGTTTAGCTAAATATATAACTAAGACTGTAGAATTAGCAGATTCATCAGATACAATTAAAGTTTATGTAGATATTAATCGTCCTAATGGAACATTTGTAGATTTATATTATAAATCTGGTAATACAGCATCAACATTTGATGCACAAAATTGGATATTAGCACCAAATGATTTAGCTACTGTAACATTCTCAGATGGAGCTTCATATGAAGAGACAGTATATAGTATTACACCAACTGATACATTTACATTGTTTAATATTAAGATTGTGATGAAGTCTACTGGTACAAGTTATATTCCTAAGATTCAACAGCTTAGAGCTATAGCGTGTAAAGTATAATGAAAGACCAGATTGTTATGTTACTTCTTGGATTGCTTATAGCTTTGGGTGGTTGGACAATGACACAGACGTTTAGTTTAAGTACTACTCAAGCAGTGATAGATGATAAAGTTGATAAATTAGAAAGACAGGTTGAAAAAATGCAAGACCAAATGGACGATATGTTAAATGTAGATGAGGAGATTATGGAACAACACGAAGATTTATTTAATCAAATTTTAAATAATTCTGGTGGTAGTACACCATCATATAATTACTAATGCATATACCAGTTAAAGGACATAATGATTTAGTAAGAGACACAAAGTCAGGAGCTATTATAAATATTGGAAGTGAAGGTGAAATGTATTCAGCTGCTAGAGCTAAAGGAAAAGCCGATGCAGAGAGATTAGATAAAGTAGAACAAGACGTATCAGAAATTAAAATGATGCTTCAAACATTAATAGAGAGATAATATGGCAACAGTAAACGTAACAACAACAAATACCTTTGAGGAATGGAGAGTCAAGACTAATGAGCTTGGTACTGCAACTGGTAACTTAACCAACTTAACTGTACCAAATACTCGTGGAACAAATCTTATATCTGCATTAACTCAAATTGATACTGATCTTACAACAGCAGAAACCACTATAGCAGCTATAGGAACTACTTATGTTGATGTAGGTGGTGATACAATGACAGGTGATTTAAACCTTGGTGATAATATAGATATTAATTTTGGTACTGGCACAGACTTAAAAATATATCATGATGGTTCTCATAGTTATATAACAGATGGTGGAACAGGAAATCTAAAAATTACTGCAACTCAATTGGATATTCTCGGTACTAGTGAGACAATGGCCACGTTTATTGACGATGGTGCAGTAACCTTATATCATAATGATGCTGCTAAAATAGCTACAACTGCTACTGGTACAAGTGTAACAGGAAATGTTATTGCTACAGGTACAGTTGAACCTGCAGGAGATACTGCTGCTGGCGATAATGCTGCTATAGGATATACTGCAGCTGAAGGTCTAATTTTAACAGGACAAGGCTCTACAAATGATATAACAATTAAAAATGATGCTGATGCTGCTGTTATTTCAATTCCAACAGGAACCACAAATGCAACTGTCGTTGGTTTTCTTGATGCAGCAAATTTAAAAATTGGTGGTGAACAACTAGACGATAGATATATGGCTGCTTCTACCTCTGGTGGTACTACTACTATTGCAGATGTTACAGACTTCACTAATGATATAACAATGCTTGAGTCTTTAACGTTAGGTACAGAGAAAATATATCAATCAGGTGGTGGTGGATTTACATTTGCAGAATATGCACAAGATTTAATTGGTGGTATGGTATCTAGTAATACCGAATCAGGTATTTCAGTAACATACGATGATGCAGGTTCTGGAACTGGAAAAATTAACTTTGATGTAGGTGATTCAACCATTGCATTAACAGGTGATGTAACAGGTTCTGCTACAATGACCAATTTAGGTAATGTATCAATTGCTACAACTTTTGCTGCTGATGTTTATGTAAATATAGCCGGTGACACAATGACTGGTAAATTAATTACTGCATCATCAGGATTAGGTGGTGCAAATGCTGGTGTAAGCGCTGCAACTTCATTAACATTAGGTACTGGTTCTAGTACAGCAATAACAATTGACTCAAACCAAAGAATAGGTATTGGTGGTGCAGTACATGCTTCTCATAAGGTAGATGTATCTGGTAGATTAAATGCAACAAATTTAAGTATTGGTAATACTGATATATCAACGGTATTTGTAGAAGCTGGTGAAGCATTCCAAGATGCAGTAGGTGCAATGCTTGGTGGTACAGAAACTGGTGGAATAACAGTAACATATGATGATGCTAATAACCATATAGACTTTGCAATTGCAGATGATGGTCATAACCATACTACAGCTCA
>Ga0315329_10000249_pt1 | contig 21019 bp, 20 predicted proteins | sample M150032315metaG_FD_203459 | JGI IMG/M metagenome (GOLD analysis project Ga0315329, IMG submission 203459) | Ammonia-oxidizing marine archaeal communities from Monterey Bay, California, United States - M1 500m 32315 | ecosystem: Environmental > Aquatic > Marine > Coastal | place: USA: California...
GCCCTCCGAATAGGTCCACCGAGCAGGTCTCTCGGAGGGGCGGGTACCGTCCGATCATGTTCGGAGACCTCTTCACCAGCGCGGCGTCCGATCGTCTGGCCCGCCGGGCGCCGTTGGCCGACCGCCTGCGGCCCACCCGTCTGGACGATGTCGTCGGCCAGGAACACCTGCTGGGGCCCGGGCGGCCGCTCCGGCGCCTCATCGAGGCCGATCGGCTGTCGTCGGTGGTGCTCTGGGGACCACCGGGGACGGGGAAGACCTCCTTGGCGAGGCTGATCGCCCGGGTCACCGCCCAGGAGTTCTGCGAGCTCTCGGCGGTCAACGCCAGTGTGAAGGACGTCCGGGAACTGGCGGCAGCCGCGCAGGCTCGCCTGGGTGAACGCGACGTGGGAACCATCCTTTTCCTCGACGAGGTCCACCGGTTCAACAAGGCCCAGCAGGACGCGTTGCTGCCGTCGGTGGAGTCCGGCCTGCTGGTGCTCATCGGAGCCACCACCGAGAACCCGTTCTTCGAGGTCAACGCCCCGTTGCTGTCGCGATCGACCCTGTTTCGCCTCGAGCCTCTGGGTCCGGAGGCACTCCGTCTCCTCCTGGAGCGGGGGTTGGCCGTCGAAGCCGTCGAGGCCGATGACGAGGCGTTGGACCTACTGGTCGATCGGGCCGCCGGCGATGGTCGCCATGCCCTGACCAGCCTCGAAGTGGCTGCCGCCCTAGCCACCGGTCGAGCGGCCGAACAGCCGGTGGCGGACCGCTCGGGCGCCCGGGTGGTGCTGGCCGATGCCGAAGCGGCACTGGGCACCAAGGCTCTCCGTTACGGCCGCGACGCCCACTACGACGTGATCAGTGCCTTCATCAAGAGCATCCGTGGCTCAGATCCCGACGCTGGGCTGTATTGGCTGGCCCGGATGCTCGACGCCGGCGAGGACGCCCGGTACATCGCCCGTCGCCTGGTCGTCCTGGCCAGTGAGGACGTCGGCATGGCCGACCCGATGGGCCTGATGGTGGCCGACGCGGCGGCCCGGGCCGTCGAGTTCGTGGGACTTCCCGAGGCGAAACTGAATCTGGCCCAGGCCGTGGTCCATCTGTCCACGGCTCCCAAGTCGAACCGGGTGACCACGGCGCTCGGGGCCGCCGAGGGCGACGCCCGGGCGGCGGGTACCGGCGAGGTGCCGATGCACCTGCGGGACGCCCACTACCGGGGTGCTGCGAAGTTGGGCCATGGCGAGGGCTACGACTACCCGCACGACCATCCGGAGGGTTGGGTGGTCCAGCGACATCGACCACCAGAGGTCGACGGCCGGCGCTACTACGATCCGTCGGCACACGGGTACGAACGGGAGGTCGCCGAGCGGATGCGGTCCACACGGGGTTCGGCAGAGGAGGCTTCTGATGACGATGGTTGACCTGGTGGCGGTACCGGTCGGTGCGGTCTGATGCGTCGGCGCCTGACGTGGTTGATCGGGGGATGGGTGGTCGGCACCCTGTCCGCGGCGTGGCTGCGGCGCCGGGTCCGTCTAGGGGTCCGTCGATACGCCCCGGCCCGACTCCGCCACGAGGTCGCCGATCGCAGCTCGGCCCTCGTCCAGGGCATACGGCGGATCGCCGGCGAGGTCGCCGCTGCCGGGCGGGATGGCGCCAGTGAGGCCCGTCCGATCCGACACGCCCTTGATCCACAGGCTGCCCAGCGTCGACATCGACACCCTCTGCGGTCCGTGCCGTCGTCAAACCGCGACCGCTGATCCGGTCTCAGGCGCAGTGGTATCCAAGTGCTGAGAGGTCGATCCCAGCCTGCCTCGCAAACTCAGCATTAGACGCGGCGAAGATCTCGTCGATGGTCGCCGAGTCCTCCTCAGACAGTTCCACCGAGATTCCCCGGCCTGTACCGAGGTCGTTCAGGCGGGTTTCAAAGAAGGCTCGATAGGCGAGGCGGAGCGGTCCACGGAGTGGTCGGGTCAACGCTCCGACAGGACCGTGTCTTCGGGTGATGGCAGAGAACGAACGGGCGGCCGAGTTGATTGAAAATGCGCCTCGTGAGCGGTTGAGGGCGATGGTCGCAGAGCCGTCCCGAGGGGCTGCGTTGATGGCGGCATCGGTCAATTCGTCGGCGACCATACGAGCGAGTTCGAGGACCGGATCCTCGTCGCCGAGGAAGTGGAGTAGTTGTCGAACAAACGCAGATCCGCCGCAAGTAGACAGAATCTCCGACGGCACCAGTCGGACGGTCGCCATACCGGCCAACGCCAGGCGGACCATCTGAAAGGTCTGGTCGAAGTGAAGCATCCCGAAGACCCCTCCCTGCGGGTCGGTCGCTCCCTCTGCGATGAACTTGTGGACGTCCGGATGGCGATTGACGAGATGACGGCTACTGAAGGCGTAGTAACTCTGCAGCCATGCCTTCTGTTCACGGACGGTGAACACAACGTGGGGGTGGACGTCGAACTCATCGTCCAGAGCGTCGCGGAAGGCGGTGATGAGGCCTGCCAGCAATCCGAGATTGACTTCGATTCCGCCTGAGGTTCCCAAGGTCTCGTCGCTGAGTACGACAACCGTGTGGCCATCTATCTCTCGATGACTGCGTTGTCGGGCAAGGAGATCGACAGCGCAGTCGCGGTAGTCGAGTAGGTCGGGGAGGGAGGACCGGTACCGTCGATACATCGACTCACCGTCATGGACCTCGGAGAAGACCCGGTACTGCTTGGCACGGAGTTCGCGAGAAACTGGACGAACGTCTTCGTATTCGACGGAGGCGCCGCCCTTACCGATATTGACTACGGTCGGCAGACGTGGAAGGACTCCTGTCTGGAACCAGGTGGTCGCGGTCTTGGGCAGGCCGGGGTGAATCAGGAGATCGAGTCGCGGCTTCATCCTGCGAGTCGATGGTAGGGGGTGGCCGCGCCGGGTGGTTGGCAGGTGGAGCAGCCAGTGCCGTGGCCACTGTCGCTGACCGGTCTCCCTAGGCTGGACCGACCATGAGTGCCACGCCAGACACCCTGCTCACCGCCGCCGGCGTCCGTCGCGCCTTCATCGACTTTTTCTCGGCCAACGGCCACCATCATGAGGCATCCGGGAGCCTGATTCCCCACGACCCGACCCTGTTGTTCACCGTCGCCGGGATGGTGCCGTTCAAGCCCTACTTCGTGGGCGAGCAGCCTCCACCGTGGCCCCGGGCTGTCACCGTCCAGAAGTGCGTGCGGGCGGGCGGCAAGCACAACGATCTCGACGAGGTGGGCCGCACCAGCCGGCACCTCACCTTCTTCGAGATGATGGGCAACTTCAGCTTCGGCGACTACTTCAAGTCCCAGGCCTGTGCGTTCGCGTGGGAGTTTGTGACCGACCGTCTGGGCATGGATCCTGACCGACTCTGGATCACCGTGCACGTGAGCGACGACGAGGCCGAGGCCATCTGGCGAGACGAGGTGGGTGTCCCCGCCGAGCGAATCCAACGTCTTGACGAGGATAACTACTGGAGGATGGCCGACACCGGCCCGTGCGGCCCGTGTTCAGAGATCTTCTGGGACAAGGGTCCGGCGTTCGGCGACGACGGCGGTCCGGCCCACGGCGACGACGAGCGCTTCATCGAGATCTGGAACCTCGTGTTCATGCAGTTCGAGCAGCACGCCGATGGATCGATGACCGAGCTGCCCGCTCCGTCCATCGATACCGGCGCCGGCCTGGAGCGAATCCTCAGCGTGCTGGGTGGGGTGGACTCGGTGTGGGAGACCGACGAGTTCAGCCGCCTGCTGGCCCGCATCGGCGAGGTCAGCGGGGTGGTCCACGGGTTCGACGCCCGGACCGACGTCTCCCAGCGCATCCTCGCCGACCACGCCCGGTCGTCGACCTTTCTGATCAGCGACGGCGTGTTCCCTAGCAACGAGGATCGGGGCTACGTGCTGCGCCGCATCATCCGGAGGGCGGTTCGTCACGCCTGGTTGTTGGGCGTCGAGGATCCGATCATGCCTGAACTGGTCGACGCCGTCGTGGAGATCATGGGCTCCGACTATCCGGACCTGGTGCGAAACCACGCCTTCGTCCGCGAGGTCCTGGACCGCGAGGAGCGTCGTTTCCGCGAGACGCTGCGGACCGGTTTGGTCATCCTCGACGACGCGCTGGACGGCCTGGGCGAGGGTGGTCGCCTCGGCGGTGACGTGGCCTTCAAGCTCCACGACACCTACGGCTTCCCACTGGAGTTGACCGAGGAGATCACGGCCGAGCGGGGCCTGGGCGTCGACCTCGACGGCTTCCGCACCGCCATGGTCGACCAGCAGACCCGTGCCCGGGCGGCTCGCAAGGACGCCGGGGGGTCGGCGGCGTCCGGCGACCTGCGCGGCGTGCTGGAGGAGCACGGAGCCACGCTATTCGTGGGGCGCGACGTCGATGAGGCCACGGCCACCGTCCTCTACGTCGCTGACGACCTCGTGGTCCTGGACCGCACTCCGTTCTACGCCGAGTCCGGAGGCCAGATCGGCGACACCGGCACGCTGGTGTCGGAGAGCGGCACCCTGCGGGTGGTGGACACGACGTTGGCCCTCGACGGCCTCCACCAGCACCACCTCCAGTTGATGGACGGCGGGGCGGTGGGCGACCGGGCGGTGGAGGGAAGGGTGTCCGTCGGCCAGGAAGTCCGGGCCACCATCGACGTCGACCGTCGGGCGGCCATCCGTCGCAACCACACCGGCACGCACCTCCTGCACTCGGCGCTGCGTCGGGTGCTGGGCGACCACGTCAAGCAGCAGGGCTCCCACGTCGGCCCTGATCGTCTGCGGTTCGACTTCAGCCACTTCGAGGCCCTGACCGATGAGCAGGTGGCCGCCGTGGAGGACCTGGCCAACGCCGACATCCTCGCCAACCCGACGTGTCGTCACTACGAGACCACCAGGGACGAGGCCGAGGAGGCCGGCGCCATCGCCTTCTTCGGTGACAAATACGGTGACACCGTACGGGTGCTGGAAGCCGGACCCCATTCCACCGAGCTGTGCGGCGGCACCCATGTCTCGGCCCTGGGAGACATTGGCCCGATCCGGATCGTGACCGAGGGGTCCATCGGTTCGAACATCCGTCGGATCGAGGCGTTGACCGGTACCGGACCCATCGACCGGCTCCGGTCGGCTGAGGCGGTGCTGGATCAGGCCGCGGAGCTCGTGGGCGTGCCGGTCGACGACGTGCTGGACGGCATCGAGAAACGTCTGGCCGAGGTCCGGGACCTGCGTAGCGAGCTGGCCGGTCTCCGGACCCGGGCCGCGCTGGGACGCGCCGACGAGCTGGCGGCGATCGCCGTGGACGGCCTGGTGGTGGCTCTGGTGGACGGCATCGACCGCGACGGCCTACGCCAGCTGGCCATGGCCGTGCGTGACCGGGACGGGGTTCGGGCCGCCGTCCTGGGAGCAGCCCCCGACGGGGGAGGGGCGGCGCTGGTGGCCGCCGTGGCGCCCGACAGCGGACTGGACGCCGGCCAGCTGGTGGCCGATGCCGCCAAGACCATCGGCGGGGGCGGACGCCCCAACCCGGAGGTGACCGCGGTGGGCGGCAAGGAGCCCGAACGCCTGGCCGAGGCCCTGGACCAGGTGCGGGCGGCAGCCCAGGCCGGCTGAGGCCGATGCGGGCCCTCGGCCTCGACCTGGGGATGAAGCGGATCGGCGTGGCGGTCAGTGACGGCGACGGCCGGGTGGCCACGCCCGTCGAGGTCGTCCACCGGACGGGCGACCGCCGCGGAGAACACCGGACGCTGGCCGCACTGGCCGCCGAGTGGGAGGTCGAGGTCGTCGTCGTCGGGATTCCCTACTCCCTGGACGGCTCGACCGGCCCGATGGCCCGGGCCATGGCCGCCGAAGCCGTCGAGTTGGAGCGGGTGCTGGGTGCCCGGCCCGGGGTTCCGGTCGAGACCTACGATGAGCGCCTGACTACCGTGACCGCGGAACGGGCCCTCCGTGAACAGAACCTACGGGGCCCGCATCGCCGGAAGGTGGTCGACATGGTGGCCGCCGCGGTGATGCTCCAGGCCTGGCTGGACGCCCGCCGGGAGGCCCACGGGTGAGCTGGCACGCTTCGGCACCGATACCGGATCCCGACCGGCACCAGCCGCGACCCGACGTCCGTTGGGTCCGTCATCGGCCACCGTTCGGGCCGCTGCCCCGGTGGGGGCTGGTGGCGGCGTTGGTGGTGTTGGCCATGGTGATCGGTTCCCGGATGTTCCTGGGCTGGGTGGACGACCAGATGACGCCCGACGCATTGCCGGGCGACGAGGTGGCCTTCAGCATCGTCGAAGGCTGGTCTACGAACGAGGTCGTGGCCTCGCTCGGCGATGCCGGGGTGATCGACAACCCGGCCATGTTCCGCCAGTGGATGCGGTGTCCGTCGGCCATCCGGTGGCTCATCGACTGTCCAGCGGAGGTGGAGTACTCATTCCAGGCTGGCGACTACGTGCTCCGGGAGCATCTCGGGTTCGAGGCCACGGTGGCTCTGCTGGACGGGGGTCCGATGCCCGAGGAGGTCATCCGGGTGACCGTGCCCGAGGGCCTCACCATCGAGCAGACGGTGCAGCGACTGCTCCGGGAGATGCCCCTGTTCGAGGAGGACGAGTTGCGAGCCGCGCTGGTCAGCGACCGTCTCCGATGGTCGCACGGGTCGACCGAGCATGGCGATCGGGCCGTCGAGGGCCTGCTCTTCCCGGACACCTACCAGTTGGACGAGGCCACGGTGGCCGACGAACTGGGCCTCGTCCTGCGAATGCACCAGCAGTTCCTCCGGGTGGTGGACCAACTCGACCTGGTGGCCCGGGCCGCCGAGGTCGGCCTGACCCCGTATGAGGTGGTGATCCTGGCCTCGCTGATCGAGGAGGAGGCCCTGCTGGACGGCGACCGCCCGCGGATCAGCCGGGTCATCCACAACCGCCTGTCCGCCGGTTGGCGACTGGGCATCGATGCGTCCAGCCGGTATGCAGTGGGCAAGACGGCGGGCGAGCCGATGACGACGGAGGACCTCTCGGTGGTGTCGTCGTGGAACACCCGGGTGGTGATGGGCCTGCCACCGACGCCCATCGCCGCTCCCGGACGGTCGTCGTTGGAGGCCGCGGTGGCACCGGACCCGGGGTCGTGGATGTACTACGTGCGTACCGACGAGGGCGGAGTGCCCGGTGCGCACACCTTCGCCACCACGGTTTCCGAATTTGAGGCGGCGCGAAGGGTCTGCGTGGAGAAGGATCTGGGTTGTGGCTGAGCATTCCGTGGACCGACGACCCCCGGTGACTGGGGCGACTCAACTGGCCGCTGTCATCGGTGACCCGGTGCGGCACTCCCTGTCGCCGACCCTGCTGGGCGCGGCGTTCGCCGAGACCGGGCTGGACTGGACCTACCTGGCGCTCGAGGTGGCCGCGGGCGCCGCGGGGGACGCCATTGGCGGCATGCGGTCGCTGGGCATCGCCGCCTTGTCGGTGACCATGCCCCACAAGGCGGCGGTGGCCGCTGCGGTGGATCGGTGCACGGCCGATGCAGCGGCGCTCGGAGCTGTGAACTGCGTGGTGGTGGTCGACGGAGAACTAGTGGGGCACAACACCGACGGTGGTGGCTTCCTGGACGGACTGGCCCACGACGCGGGCATCGACGTGGCCGGTCGGCCGGTGGTCGTGGTGGGCGCCGGCGGGGCAGGCCGGGCCGTGGTGCGGGCCGTCGCCGGCGCCGGTGCATCCGAGGTGGTGGTGGTCAACCGCACTATGGAGCGTGCCGAGGCGGCCGCCGCTCTGGCCGGTCCGGTCGGTCGGCCGGTCGACATGGCGACCCATGCGTCGCCGGGTGGGGTCGACTCGGTGTTGGTCGAGGCGTTGGCCGGAGCGGCACTGGTGGTGAACGCCACCTCAGTGGGCATGGCCGGCGTGTCCCTTGACGGCCTACCGGTGGATCCGGAGCTCGTCGGCGCCGGTGCGGTGGCCGTCGACCTGATCTACCACCCCGCCGAGACGGCGTGGATGGCGGCCCTGCGGACGCGGGGAATCGAGGCCCACGGAGGCCTCTCGATGCTCGTCTTCCAGGCGGCCCGCGCCTTCACCCTCTGGACGGGTGTCGAGGCGCCGGTGGCGGCGATGGACGCTGCCGCCCGGACCGCGCTGGCTGCTCGCTGACCGGCCGGTGCTCAGGTCCCCGTCGGGGGTGTCCGGCTGGGAGCCCCCGACGGGGAATCCGGCTGGGAATCCAGCGGGCTCCGCTGCTCTGGATGGTCGCCTGGTCGATAGTGCTGTCGGCGACCGACCTATGCACCCGACGGATTCCCACGCCGCTGGTGTGGTGGTGCGCGGCGGGCCTGGTGATCTCCGCGCTGGCCGGTGGTCCGCCGGTCATGGCCAGGGTAGCGGTGGGTGCCTCGGTCCTGTCCGGCCTGCTTCGCCTGGTGCGTGGGCTGGGTGTCCGGTCGCGCGACGGGGCGGGCACGGCGATCGGGGGCGGCGACATCCGCCTCGGTGTGACGTTGGGACTCTTCGTCGGGTGGTCGGCGTCGTCGTTCGTCGGTGCCGTGGTCGATCCGCTGCTGGTCGCCGGACTGGCCTCCTTCCTGGCGCTGTTCGTGGTGGCCTTCCGGGTGCTGGTCACCGGATGGGGCTCATGGAGGGAGCCGTTGGCCTTCGGATCGTGGTTGTGCCTCGCAGCCCTCGTCATCGGGATCTGATCCTCATCGGGGCCCGGGGTTGGACCTGCGGCTGGGCCGGTGGCCGGCGGTGCGCCCGGAATGCGCCGGGCCGGGCGTGGTGCCGTCGGTAGCCTGAGGCCATGGCACCCACCGACGAGCCCTCCACCTCCGGGCGTGGGGTGTCGGCGCGCCACGTGGCACTCGTGGGGATGATGGGTGCAGGCAAGACGGCGGTTGGCGCAGCTCTGGCCATGCGGATCCGACGTCGCCACGTGGACCTCGACCGGGCCGTCACGCAGTTGGCTGGGCGATCTATCGGGGTCATTTTCCACGAAGGTGGAGAAGTGGCTTTCCGGGATCTCGAACTTCGCTGCCTCGAGTTGCAGTTGACCGGCGACGACCCGATCGTGCTGTCCACCGGCGGTGGCGTGCTCAGCCGGGACGCGAACCAGGTGGCCCTGGCCGCCCGGTCCATCGTGGTCTGGCTACGGGCCAGATCCGAGACGCTGGCCGAACGGGTAGGCGACGGTGTTGGCCGGCCGCTCCTGGAGGGTCGGGATCCCCTCGAGGTCTTTCGGACTCTGGCCGATGAACGCCATCCGTCCTACCAGCGGGCGGCCGATCTCGTGGTGGACACCGATGGCCGATCGGTCGACGAGGTGGTCGACGAGGTGGCCGAGGCACTGTCGGCTTCGTGGCCCGGAGGGCCGACCGACCGATCCGACCGGGTGGGAGACCGGTCGTGATCGAGGTACGCGTGCCGCTGCCCGGCGACCGGTCCTACCCGGTGCTGGTGGGACGCGGCGTGGCCACCGAACTGGCTGCCCATCTCTCAGGTACGGGCCTTCCGCCGGTCGGCCGGGCCGCCGTGGTCACCCAGGAGGGGATCCCGGTGTCGGTCGAACCGGGCGTGGCACATCGGGTGTTCACCATTCCCGACGGGGAGTCGGCCAAGACCCTGTCGACCATCGAGGAGCTCTGTCGGTCGTTCGCCGACTGGGGTCTCACCCGGGGCGACGTGGTGGTCGGGGTGGGTGGCGGGGTGGTCACCGACGTGGCGGGCTTCGCCGCTGCGTCCTACCACCGGGGCGTGCCCGTGGTGCACGTTGCCACCACCCTGCTGGCCCAGGTCGATGCGGCTATCGGAGGAAAGACCGGGGTCAACCTCCCGGAGGGCAAGAACCTGGTCGGGGCGTTCTGGCAGCCGTCGCTGGTGTTGTGCGACACGGCCGCGCTGGACTCCCTCCCGGAGCGCGAGATGCGCTGCGGGCTGGGCGAGGTGGCCAAGTACCACTTCCTGGGCGGCTCGGATCTCGACGGCCTGTCGCTGGAGGAGCGGGTGGCCCGGTGCGTGGAGATCAAGGCCCAGGTGGTGGCCGCCGACGAGCGGGAGGTGGGCCGTCGAGCGGTCCTCAACTACGGACACACTTTGGGCCACGCCATCGAGACGACCGGCCGGTACGACCTCCGCCACGGCGAAGCCGTGGCCATCGGGCTGGTCTACGCGGCCGAACTGGGTCGGGCCCTCGACCGGATCGACGACGGCCGGGTGGCCGAGCACCGCCGGATCGTGAAGGGTTACGACCTGCCCACCCGTCTCCCCGACGGGGCCGATCCCGACGAGCTGCTGGCCGTGATGGCCCGTGACAAGAAGGCCCTGACCGGACTCACCTTTGTTCTGGATGGCGTTCCGGATACCGATCGGGGTGTCGGATCGGCGACCGGTCACCGCGTCGAGGTGGTGGCCGACGTCGATCCCGACACGGTGCGGGCCGCCCTGGAGGCGGTCCGATGACAACCGGACTCAATGGGCTGCCGACCGACCGGGTGACGGTGGGAGACTGGTGGTCATGAGCACACCGATCGTCCTGCTGCTGTCGGGGCCCAACCTGAACCTGCTGGGCGAACGCCAGCCCGAGGTCTACGGGACCGACACGCTGGACGACCACGTCGGCGCATCCGAGGCCGTGGCTGCGACACGTGGCCTGGTCCTCGAGCACGTCCAGTCCAACCACGAGGGCGAGTTGGTGGACGCCATCCACGCCGCCCGAGGTCGGTGCGCGGCCATCGTCGTCAATCCGGGTGCGTTCACCCACTACGCGTGGGCCATCCACGATGCACTGGCCGCCTTCGAGGGGCCGGTGGTCGAGCTCCACCTGTCCAACCCGGCGGCCCGCGAGCCCTGGCGCCACACCTCGGTGGTGGCCCCGGTGGCCGACGGGACGATCGCCGGGTTCGGACCGAAGGGCTACCGCATGGCCGTCGACGCGGTGGCCGACCTCCTCGACGGGTGAGTGTCTCCGGGGCATCGGCCAGTTCGCCCGGCCGGTGGCCGGATCTTCCGGTCCGTCTTCCCGACATGGATGTGGCCGGACGTCTGGGCCGTCTACGGCCCCTCCTAGCCGATGCGGGAGTCGACGACCTGCTGGTCACCAACATGACCAACGTCCGCTACCTGACCGGGTTCAGTGGTTCGGCGGGCTCGCTGTGGGTCAGTCCGGATCGGGCGGTGCTGGTGACCGACGGCCGGTACCGGGAACAGGCGCCCGACGAGGTGGTGGCGGCCGGCGTGGACGTCGACGTGGAGATCACCGGTGCCGGACTCCCGTCGCCGGTGGACGGGTTGGCTCGAGGCGTCGACCGGGTCGGCCTGGAAGCCGACTCGGTCAGTTGGACCGACATGGTGAGGCTGGCCGGGTTGATCGCCCGAGAGACGGGCCGGGATCCGATCCCCACCACGGGGCTGGTGGAGTCCCTCCGGGAGATCAAGGACGGCGGCGAGGTGGCGAGGATGGCCACCGCAGCGGCCATAGCCGACCGGGCATTGGCCGACGTGGAGTCGGCGTTCGTGGACGGGGCCGTGGAATCCGATCTGGCGGCCGCCCTGGACCATGCGATGCGCATCGGTGGAGCCGCTGACCGGGCCTTCGAGACCATCGTGGCCACCGGCCCCCACAGCGCGCTTCCCCACGCCCGACCCGGGGACCGGAGGGTGGCCGACGGCGACCTGGTGGTACGCGACTTCGGCGCCGTGGTCGACGGTTACCGCTCAGACATGACCCGGTCGCTACGGGTGGGCGGCACCGGATCGGGCCCGGCGGCCGATCTGCTGGCTGTCGTCCTTGAGGCGCAGATGGCGGGGCTGGCCGTGGTGGCCGACGGCGTGTCGTTGGCCGAGGTGGACCGTTCGTGCCGTGCCGTGCTCGTCGATGCCGGTCTGGGTGAGGCCTTCTCGCATGGCACCGGTCATGGGGTGGGCCTCGACATCCACGAGGGCCCGGCCGTGGCGTCCACGGCCAGCGGTAGCCTCAGGGCCGGACAGGTGGTCACCGTCGAGCCCGGGGCCTACGTCGCCGGACTGGGCGGCGTGCGTTGGGAGGACACGGTGCTGGTCACCGAGACCGGCCACCGTCCGCTCACCATGGCCCCCAAGTCCCTCTGACCACCGACCGATGCGAATGGCTCGCCCGGTCACGGCTCCGTAGGGTGCGTCCGGATGACTTCTGAGCAGGATCCCGGCCGCCTGGCGGAGGTGGCGGTCGTCGTACCTGTGCGGAACGAGGCGACGACGCTCGGTGACCTCGTCGAGGTGCTCCTCGCCCAGACGTGTGCGCCATCCCGGGTAGTACTGGTCGACGCAGGTTCGACCGATGGGACGAGGGAGCTCGTGTCCGAGATGGCGCGACGACACGAGGAGATCGAGATGGTCGACGCGGGGTCTGCGGGTCCGGGACTTGCCCGCAACCTCGGCATCGAAACGGTCGAAACGGACCTCGTGGTGCTGATCGATGCCGGGATGTGGGCCGATGAGACGCTCATCGAAGAACTTCTGGATGTGATGGACGCTCCGGTTCGGCTGGTTTTGGGGTCCCGGCGGATCCAATCGGGTTCGCTTTGGAGGGACGCGGCGGCCGTCACGGCGATCAAGCGACGACGTCTGGTCGATGGGCGGTGGAGCAGGTTCGAGTTGACGCCATGTCTGTTGGACCGCGGTCTCTGGGTGGAGGCGGGAGGGTTCCGGGACTGGCGAGCCGGTGAGGACCTGGAGTTCCTAGATCGTCTGGACCTAGACGATTCCGAGGTCGCGCTCGCCCCTCGGGCCGAGGTCGTCTGGGACGTGGCGCTCGGCCCTGCTCGCCTCTTCCGAAAATGGACCGTGTACGCGTTTCACAATGCCTCTCAGGGCTCCTCATGGCATCGCCCGGTTCTGCTCTGGAACGTCGCAGGGGCCGTTGTGGCCGGTACGGCAGCGTGGTTGGCCGGACCGGTTGGACTGGTTCTGGGTATCTGGCCCCACGTGGTCCGGACGGCGGTCAGGGTCGGTCGCTACAGGACCGATGGTGACCGGGAGATTGGTGGAGGGCCGCTGGTCTTCGTGGTGGCGACTATGGCGAGTGTGCTTGTGGACCTCGCGATTCTCCGTGGCTATGTTCGGTCGCTCATCGGTCGGGGACCGAGGGAGTGGTGATCCGATGATGACCGGGTGGAGGACTCGACATGGATGAGACCTCCAAGACCCTGCTCATTCATGGTCGACGTCTGGCCCCCTTTTTGGAGGGTCGAGGAATAGACATTGGTTGCGGACCGGATCCGGTGACACCTTGTTGCCGCGGTTTCGACCTCACCGATGGGGATGCCGAGCGCATCGATGAGTACGTCGACGAGGAGTTCGACTTCGTCTGGTCGTCACACTGTCTGGAGCACATGTCCGATCCTCGGGATGCACTTCGCAGGTGGTGGACGCTGGTGCGGCCGGGTGGGCATCTCATCTTGATCGTCCCCGACGAGGATCTGTACGAGCAGGGGTTTTGGCCGAGTGTGTTCAACGGTGACCACAAGGCGAGCTTCCGACTCAGGGGCCCGTCGGAATGGTCGCCGGTGTCGGTCGACCTGGAACATGAACTCATTTCGCTGGGGGCGCTGATTCGAATCCTGGAGGTACAGGACGATGGAATCGTCACCCGTCATCTGGCGGCCGGACCGGACCGGGTTAGCGGGTTGGAGAGGATCTTCTGGGGCGGGGTGGCCTTGGCGTTGAGGGTGCTGCGGGTGACCGGTGCGGCGCGGCTGGGGGTGACCCGCCGGAGGGGACGGCTCGTGGACCAGACGGCGATCCCCGATGGTCGTCTCGCCCAGATTTGTGCAGTGGTGCAGAAACCGGGGCCCTGACCACCGATCGGCGTCGGCTGGACCACTGTTACCCTTGCCCCGGCACTGGTTTCTCACGACCTCCTGAGCCACCGACCGAGTCCGCTGCCCCGATTCCGGAGCGACCATGCCCACCATCACCACCAACGACCTGAAGAACGGGATGACGCTGGAGATCGACGCCGACCTCCTCCAGGTGGTCGAGTTCCAGCACGTGAAGCCGGGAAAGGGTCATGCCTTCGTCCGGACTACCCTTCGCAACGTGCGGACCGGTTCGGTGGTGGACCGCACGTTCCGGGCTGGCGAGAAGGTGGAGCGGGCCATGATCGACAAGCGGTCGATGCAGTTCCTGTACCGCGACGGTCCCGACTACATCTTCATGGACGATCAGACCTATGACCAGATACAGGTCTCGCCGTCCGCCCTGGGTGCGGCCTCCAACTACATCGTCGAGCAGGCCACGGCACTCATCCTCTTGTTCGGCGAGGAGGTCATCGGCCTGGAGCTCCCGGCCTCGGTCGAGCTCGACATCACCGAGACCGAACCGGGCGTGCAGGGCGATCGGGTGTCCGGGGCTCGCAAGCCGGCGACGCTGGAGACCGGGCTGACCGTCCAGGTCCCGTTGTTCATCGAGAACGGCGAGCGGGTCAAGGTCGACACCCGCTCCGGCGAGTACCTCAGCCGGGCCTGAGCTCGGCCGAGCGACCGCGCAACGAGACTGGTGGTACGACCGGTGCCCGTGGATCCCGTCGACGCGATCGGTTCGCGCCGAGAAGCACGCGAGAGCGCCCTGGGTGTTCTCTATGCGGCCGAGGCTCAGAGCCGGGAGATCCTCGAGGTGCTGGGTGATCGACCGGTCGCTCCGTCGGAGTACGCGGTGGAGATCGTGAAGGGCGTGGCCGCTACGGTCGATGAGCTCGACGAGCTCATCGGCCGATACGCCGAGGGCTGGCGAACCGACCGGATGCCGGCCGTGGACCGGGCGCTCCTGCGCATGGCCGTCTACGAGCTCTGCTACCAACCCGACGTCCCCACCGGCGCGGTCCTGTCCGAGGTGGTGGACCTGGCCGGCGACTACTCCACCGAGCGTTCGTCCCGCTTCGTCAACGGCGTCATGTCCGCTGTGTCCGGCGAGGTCCGCCCCGAGGCTTCCGACCCCACGTGAGCGACCCGGCGTGACTCCGGGTTCGACCGGGCCTCGCCGGCTGGTCTCGCCCGATCCTCCGCTCGTGGCTGACTGGTTCGCACTACGGTCGTGGATGGCTGACGACCGGGACGCTCTGGTGGCAGCCTGGACCGACCCCGAGATCCGCCGGTGGACGGCGGTGCCCGATGACGCCGACCAGGCTTGCGCATCACGCTGGATCGCCGGTGGTGATCAACGGCGGGACGATGGCCTGGCCCTTGACCTGGTGGCCACGGCGACCGACGACGGTCGGATCCTCGGTGAGGTCGGGCTCTGGGCCTTTGACCGCCGGCGACGAGCGGCCCGGATTGGCTGGTGGACCGCGGCTCCTGAGCGTGGTCGGGGAGTGGCCGCCACGATGGTCCGGATGCTGACCGACTGGGCTCATGACGGGCCGCTCGGCCTGCACGCCGTGGTAGCCGAGGTGGACCGGGCCAATCTCGCCTCGGTCGCCGTGGTCCGGGCGGTGGGCTTTGACCTCCTGGGACGGGACCCGGAACATGTCGGCCCGGAAGCCGCCCCTGCACCGGCGCTACTGGTCTTCGCATCCCTCCGTACCGCCTCCGGACGCGGTGCTCCAGCACGCGTGTAGGCTTGCCACTCGACCGTGAAGCAGGTTCCGTGAGGCCTGGACGGATCGAGGAGATGAGGCCGATGGCCGAAAGAGAACGCCGACAGACGCCCCCGTTCGGGGGCGTTTTTGTGTCCCACGCGCGGGTCATGACCGCCGACGACATGGGGCGGGCCATACGCCGCATGGCTCACGAGGTCATCGAGCGGAACCACGGCCTGGACGAGATCGTGGTCGTCGGCTTGCAGACCGGCGGCGTGCCGGTCGCCGAACGCCTGGCCGAGACCCTCGCCGACATCGAAGGCATCCGCCCACCGGTGGGCACCCTCGACGTGGCCCTCCACCGTGACGACATCGGGATCCGCCCGGTGGTTCCCGAGGCGGCCACCGACCTGCCCACCGATCTGGACGGCCGGATCGTGGTCCTGGTCGACGACGTCCTGTTCACCGGACGGACCATCCGGGCTGCCCTTGACGCGGTGTGCGACTTCGGACGACCCCGGTCCATCCAGTTGGCCGTCATGGTCGATCGCGGCCATCGGGAACTGCCCATCCGCCCGGACTACGTGGGCAAGAATCTGCCTACCCGACGCGACGAGGTGGTCGACGTTCACGAGGTGGGCGTCGACCTCGGGGTGATGGAGAAGTGAGCAGCCACCTGCTGGGGATTGACGGCATGACCCGGCCCGACCTCGAGGAGATCCTCGAGCTGACCGACACGTTCGCCGAGATCGGTCGCCGACCCATTCCGAAGGTGCCGGCCCTCCGGGGTCGTACGGTGGCCACCGTCTTCTTCGAGAATTCGACCCGGACCCGCATGTCATTTGACACCGCGGCCCGTCGCCTGTCGGCCGACACCCTCGCCTTCGCGGCTGGTGGCTCGTCGCTCAGCAAGGGTGAGAGTCTCCGGGACACCGTTGAGGTCGTGGCCTCCTATGGGGCTGACGCACTGGTCATCCGCCATCCGATGGCCGGCACCGCCCACCGGGTGGCCGGTTGGACCGAGGCCTCGGTGGTCAACGCCGGCGACGGCTGCCATGAGCATCCGACCCAGGCGCTGCTGGACTGCTACACGCTGCGGGAACAGCGGGGGGCAATCGACGGCATGCGGATCGCCATAGTGGGCGACATCCGCCACTCCCGGGTGGCCCGGTCCGACGTCCTGGCCTTCACCGCGCTGGGGGCCGAGGTGATCCTCGTCGCCCCGGCCACCCTGCTTCCGCCCGCCCTGGACGGTTGGCCGGTCACCGTGGCCCACGAACTGGATCCTCTGCTCGGCGACTTGGATGCTGTGTACCTCCTGCGGATGCAGAGAGAACGCATCACCGAGGGTCTCATCCCGTCGATCCGCGAGTACGCGACGGACTTCGGCCTCACCGCTGATCGGGTGGCCCGCCTGCCCGCTGATGCCCTGGTCCTCCATCCCGGCCCCACCAATCCCGGGGTCGAGATCTCGGCCGCCGCGGCGGCCGATACCCGTTCGGTCATCCTCGACCAGGTGGTCCACGGAGTGTCGGTCCGCATGGCGGTCCTGTTCCTGCTCCTGGGCTCCGGACGGAACCTGAACCGGGGCGACACCGGAGGAGGGGACTGATGAGCATCGTCCTGCGAGGCGGTCGGATCATCGACGCCGACGGCGAACGGACCCTTGACGTGGAGATCGGCGACGACGGCCGGATCGCCGCGGTGGGCACTGGGCTGAGTGGTGACCTCGACCTCGACGCCTCGAGCTGTGTGGTCTCACCGGGCTTCGTGGACCTGCACGCCCACCTGCGCGAGCCGGGCCAGGAGGAGGCCGAGACCATCGAGACCGGAGCACGCGGTGGTTCGCTCGGCGGCTACACGGCACTGGTCGCCATGCCCAACACCGATCCGACCACCGACTGCGTGGCCGTGGTGGAACAGGTGCGGGCCCTCGGTCGACGCTCGACGTGCGAGATCGTGCCATCTGCGGCCATGACCGTGGATCGGGCCGGCACCGACATGGCGCCCATGGGAGAACTGGTCGATACGGGTGTCGGGATCTTCACCGACGACGGCACCGGCCTCCAGGATCCCCGCCTGATGCGGCGGGTCATGGAGTACAGCACCGGGCTGACCCGTCGTCTGGGCCGGCCGGTCGTGCTGGCCCAGCACTGTGAGGTGTCGGCCCTGTCGGTCGGTGGCTACATGCACGAGGGGGAGTGGTCGTCGCGGCTGGGCATTCCCGGACAACCTGCAGAGGCCGAGGAGTTGATGGTGATGCGCGACATCGCCCTGGTCCGCCTCACCGGTGCCCACATGCACTTCCAGCACCTCTCGACGGCCAGCTCGGTGGCCATGGTGCGCGGCGCCAAGGCCGCCGGCCTGCCGGTGACCGCCGAGGCCACCACCCACCACTTCACCCTGACCGACGCGGCGTGCGCCTCCTATGACCCGGTGTTCAAGGTCCACCCTCCGCTACGGACCGATGTCGACCTGGCCGCCGTACGGGCCGGACTGGCCGACGGCACCATCGACGCGGTGGCCACCGACCACGCCCCGCACGCCCCGCACACCAAGGAGCGCACCTTCGACGAGGCGCCGCCCGGCATGCTCGGCCTGGAGACGGCCTTCTCCCTCACGCTGGGCGAGTCGGGACTGGACCTCCCCGAGGTGCTGGCCGTGCTGTCCTGGCGACCGGCGGCCATCGCCGGCATCGCCGATCGCCACGGGGCGTCCGTGGTGCCCGGCGCTCCGGCCAACCTGTGCGTCGTGGATCCCGATGAGACGTGGGCGGTGTCGGGGGCGACGATGGCTAGCCGTAGCAGCAACACGCCCTACGAGGGACGAACCCTCCGGGGTCGGGTGCGCCACACCATCTGCGCCGGCGAGCCGGTCGTGATCGACGGAGAGGCCAGACGGTGAACCAATCCGTGGAGACCGTCCCCCGAGCGGGTCGACGACGCCCCGCCGAGGCCGTCCTGGTGCTGGCCGACGGCGAGGTGTTCGAGGGCGAGGCCATCGGAGCCGCGTCGGTCGACGGCGTGGCCACCGGCGAGGTCGTGTTCAACACGGTGCTCTCGGGCTACCAGGAGGTCATCACCGATCCGTCCTACGCCGGGCAGATCATCACCTTCACCGTCTCTCACCTCGGCAACTGCGGGGTCAACGCCGAGGATCACGAGAGTCGGCGTCCGTTCTGCCGGGGGGTGGTCGTCCGTGACCTGGCCCGCCGTCGCAGCAACTGGCGGGCCGACGGTGACCTCGACGGCCTGCTCCGGATCCACGGGGTGCCGGGCATCGCCGGAATCGACACCCGTCGGCTGACCCGCCACCTGCGCGACGCAGGGGCCATGCCGGGTGCGTTCGGCACCGCTGACCTGGTCGCCCTGACCACCGCGGCGGCCGGGGAGCCGGGTACCGACGGCCTCGACCTGGTGTCGACGGTGACCTGTGAGGCGCCGACCAACGTGGCGTCGACCGGTGGCGGTCGGCGCATAGTGGCCTTCGACTTCGGCATCAAGGCCACCATCGTCCGCCGCCTGGCCGGACTCGGCGAGGTGACCATCGTGCCGGCGTCCACGTCGGCGGCCGACGTCCTGGCCATGGATCCCGACGGGGTCTTCCTGTCCAATGGCCCGGGGGATCCGGAGCCGCTGGTCGACGTGCGGGCCCAGATCGGTGCCCTGCTGGGCGTGGTCCCGGTATTTGGGATCTGCCTCGGTCACCAGTTGCTGGCCGGCACGATCGGTGCCGAGACCTACAAGCTCCCGTTCGGCCACCACGGCGGCAACCATCCGGTGCGGAACCTGGCCACCGGGGCCGTCGAGATCACCAGCCAGAACCACAACTACTGCGTGGCCGAGGGCTCGATTCCCTCCGCGGACCTGACGCACGTGAACCTCAACGACCAGACGGTGGAGGGCATCCGCTGTCGGGACGTGCCGGCGTTCAGCGTCCAGTACCACCCTGAAGCCGGGCCCGGCCCGCACGACAGCCGGTACCTGTTCGACGAGTTCGAGGACCTGATGGCCCGTGTCAAGGGGTCGGCCCGCGGCCCGGCCACGGGCTCCGTGTCGGGAGGGGTTGCCTGATGCCCCGTCGTTCCGACATCAGGTCGATCCTGCTGATCGGCTCCGGTCCGATCGTGATCGGCCAGGCGTGCGAGTTCGACTATTCGGGAACCCAGGCCTGCCGGGTCCTACGCGAAGAGGGGTACCGGGTCATCCTGGCCAACTCGAACCCGGCGACGATCATGACCGACCCGGACTTCGCCGACGCCACCTACGTGGAGCCCCTGCGCCTCGACGTGCTGGAGGCCATCATCGACAAGGAGCGGCCCGATGCCCTTCTCCCCACGCTCGGTGGGCAGACGGCCCTGAACCTGTCGATGGAGCTCGTAGAGGCCGGGGTGCTGGACCGCTACGGCGTGGAGCTCATCGGTGCCGACGCAGAGGCCATCGCCACCGCCGAGGACCGTGCGCGTTTCAAGGTGGCCATGCAGGAGATCGGGCTCGACATGCCGCCCTCCGGCGTGGCCCACACCATGGACGAGGCCCGGCTGGTGATCGACGAGATCGGCCTTCCGGTGATCATCCGGCCCGCCTACATCCTGGGTGGCCGGGGGACGGGCATCGCGTCGACCGTCGCAGAGTTCGAGGTGGCGGCGGCCACCGGCATCGCCGCCAGCCCCATCTCCGAGATCCTGATCGAGATGTCGATCGCCGGCTGGAAGGAGTACGAGCTGGAGGTCATGCGGGATCGCGTCGACAACTGTGTGGTCATCTGCTCGATCGAGAACGTGGATCCGATGGGGGTGCACACCGGCGATTCGATCACCGTGGCACCCGCCCAGACCCTTACCGACGTCGAGTACCAGGAGATGCGTGACGCAGCGTTCGCCTGCCTGCGACGTGTCGGCGTGGAGACCGGCGGGTCCAACGTGCAGTTCGCCGTGGATCCGGCGACCGGTCGGCAGGTGGTGATCGAGATGAACCCCCGGGTAAGTCGGTCCTCGGCGCTGGCGTCCAAGGCCACCGGGTTTCCGATCGCCAAGATCGCCGCCAAGCTGGCCGTGGGCTACACGCTCGACGAGATCCCTAACGACATCACGAAGAAGACACCGGCCGCCTTCGAGCCGACCATCGACTACGTGGTCACCAAGATCCCCCGTTGGGCCTTCGAGAAGTTCCCCGGAACGTCGGGCGTGCTGGGTACGTCGATGCAGTCGGTGGGAGAGGTCATGGCCATCGGACGGACCTTTCCCGAGTCTCTCCAGAAGGGGATGAGGTCGCTCGAGAACGGTCGCCTGGGCCTTAACGGGGATCCGGCCGAGAAGGCGCTCGACGAGCTGGACGACGATGCCCTGCTGGCCGCCGCTACCATCCCCACGCCGGCTCGCATCACCCAGCTTGAGGCACTGCTGCGTCGTGGCGTGCCGCTGGAGACGGTGCACGAGGCGACGAAGGTCGACCCGTGGTTCCTGGACCAGATCCTGTCCATCTCCGAGGAACGGTTGTTTCTGGAGGGGCTGGCGTCCA
>Ga0315329_10000250_pt1 | contig 20962 bp, 22 predicted proteins | sample M150032315metaG_FD_203459 | JGI IMG/M metagenome (GOLD analysis project Ga0315329, IMG submission 203459) | Ammonia-oxidizing marine archaeal communities from Monterey Bay, California, United States - M1 500m 32315 | ecosystem: Environmental > Aquatic > Marine > Coastal | place: USA: California...
CGTCGCTTCGGTCAACCGCTGCCTTCAACGCGCGCTTGCGCTGCATAGCCTCGGCCTGGGCCGCCACACCCTCAAGGGCCTCGATAGCCAGCCCGCGGGGAACTAGATAGTTCCGGGCGTAACCCCGAGCCACCTCAACAATGTCCCCGGTACGACCAAGACCGTCCACGTCGATACGGAGGAGGACCTTCACGACCCCGCTCCTTCCTCATCTTCCTCATCCACTGTCTCAAGTGGCTCAGTCGACTCATCCGTCACCTCGGCCTCAAGTGGCTCGGCCGACTCATCCGTCACCTCGGCCTCAAGTGGCTCGGCCGACTCATCCGTCACCTCGGCCTCAAGTGGCTCGGCCGACTCATCCGTCACCTCGGCCTCAAGTGGCTCCACAACCTCGACCGACTCAACCGATTCGGCGGCCTCCAACTCCTCGGTGGTGGCCTCGTCACCTGAACCCGGAGGCGGTGCGGTCGGACGGGGCGGCGGGCCATCAGCGCGGGCGCTCCGGTCGTCGGACCGCCGCTCGCGGCGCTGCGTGGTAACCCGGTTCGTGTACGGAATTAGGGCCATTTCCCGGGCGTTTTTGACCGCCCGGGCCACCTCACGCTGCTGCTTCTCGTTGTTGCCGGTGTTCTGGCGGGTCTTCAGCTTGGCCCGCTCGGAGACGAACTTGCGGAGCATGTCGGTGTCCTTGTAGTCGACGAAGTCGACTTTGGCGATCGTCAGCGGACTGACCTTCTTCTTGCCCCGACGGGCGCCGTCCCGGCTCTTGTTACGGCGGGGAGGCATGCGGCGGGCCATCAGAAGGGCTCCTCATCCGGAAACGATTCACCCGTTCCGGCCGTGGGTTGGCCGCCCTGTCCTGAAGAACTGCCGGCACCGCTTTCATTGTCAGAGCGACGATCGATCTTGGTCACCTCGGCGGTGGCCCAACGGATGCTCGGAGCAACCTCATCAGCCACTATCTGCACAGCTGAGCGTTTTTCGCCGTTCTCGTTCTCCCAGGAGCGGTAGTCGAGTCGGCCATAAACAACAACACGACTACCCCTGCTGATCGACTCAGCCACGTTTTCAGCAAGTTCGCGCCAACAAGTGACGTCGAAATAGTGGGCCTTCTCTTCACCACCCTGACTGCTTCGCTGGTTCCAGGCAAGACCAAAACTTGTCACTGGGGTGCCACTCGGGATGAAGCGAAGTTCGGGGTCGCGGGTGACGTTCCCGACGATGACCACGTTGTTATCAAATGCCATGTTTCTCTCCGTTCCTTAACCGGCCTCGGCCGGTGACGCTTCGCCGAGCAGGCCACGACGGGTTGCCTCGGCCTCGGGCAGGCGCATGATCTTGTGGCGAACTACCTCACTACGGTCCGCGAGCCGAAGAATGCGGTCGGTGGAGTCCAAGTTGCCCGCATCGGTCACCACGGCGAGGACGACGTAGACGCCCTCCCACTTGTGGTTGATCCGGTAGGCGAACCGTCGTCGGCCCCAGGGCTCGGAATCCAGCACAGACGCGATGCGGCCGCCTTCAGATTCGATGTTGTCGGTCACCTTCGACAGGCTGGCCGCAACGGCCTCCTCGTCGAGGTCGCCGTCCAAGATGATCATGATCTCGTAGGCCCGCATGGCAGGCACTCACCTCCTCTGGACTCGGACGCCGCCCTTGGCGCGCCCGGGGCCCCGCAGTGGGGCAGGGGGAATGGGTTGTCACGCTCCTCGACTCGACCGGCGTACCGGCCTACGCGGAAGCAACCAGAGGTTACCGCCGTCCGTTCCAAGGTCCGACCCGTATCCACCCCCCGAGCATGGCCGCCGGGTGTGACACCGAATCTCCGGAGGCCAGCGGGGCCCGGTCCCGGGAGGATCGGTCGGCAGTCAGCCCTGGCCCAGAGAGGTGATCCGGACCAGGTGGTTCCACCCACAAGACGGGCACACCTCGACCACGTATCCGGTCAGGTTGGCCTGTCGGGCATCGAGGCGCGCCAACTCCCCGGGTGTCGAGATGCACCGGCCGTGGGCCGGGAGGCGGGGACCGAACACGTAGGTCACGTGGGCCACCTCGTGCTCCTCACAAACCGGGCATGTCTCCGACGTAGGGGTTCCGCACTCCACGGCATTCCGCCGCAGCATCGGTTGGGCATCACATAGAACATCTAGGCCCACGTTTCCCCGACGCCAGCCGTCGAGCGTGGTCTGGCGGGCCAGGCGGTAATCGACGTCGGCCGGGCGACGGACGGGCAGGAGCCCTTCGTGGGCCTGTACCGCCTCGCCAGTTCGCCGACTTGCCACGATCAAACCCTAGGCCAACATAACGGGGCCGGCCGGAGGGCCAGGCGGAACGATCAGCCGGCGGCCCGGTTGGACCACCAGTCAACCAGCCGGGCTGCAGCCTCGTCGGGGGCCACACGGCCCTCCCTGAGCCGCAGGTCGACCAACCAGGACAGAGCTTCACCGACCTCCGGCCCGGCCGACAGGTCGAGCAGAACCATGACGGCATCCCCGTCTAGCGCGGGGCCCAGGTCGTCGAACTCCCCGACCGACCCGAGCCGCTCCACCACCGCCACCAGGTCACCGGTCTCCACCCCAACCAGGTCAACGAAGTCCAGCACCGGGTCTAGGGACGGTCCTACGGCGACGGCCAGGCGGCGGACCTCCTCATCGGACCACGATCCGTCTGTCGAACCCTCGACGATCTGGTCTGCACCATCCACCAGGACGGCGATCCGTCTGACATCTGTTCCGGACAACCGCAGGTCGACGAGGCGTGACGCCATCCCCCCGGCCGACTGGGCCAGAACGGCCAGTCGCAGGACCGGGTCGTCCGTCGCCGTCGCCACGACCTCCAACGCCCGGTTCCGCTCTCCGACGTCCAGCGCCGCAACTTCGGGGAGTAGGCCGTCGAGTAAGCCGATCTCCGCTAGCAGATGGACCCCGGGCGACGGATCCTCCACCTCCAGTAGACGAAAAAACTCGTCCCGGATCCTCTCAGCGGACACGATTGCCATCCGCCCGACTAGCGACCGGGCGGCCCCGACCAGGCCCTCGGCAGGAACCAACCCATACCGGGCCACGAACCGGGCGGCTCGCAGCATCCGCAGCGGATCATCGGAGAAAGACTCCTCGGGGGAAAGTGGTGTCCTCAAAATCCCTCGTCCGAGGTCGCCCCGCCCGTCGTGCGGATCGTGCAAGCTCCGTTCCGCGACCTCCACCGCCATGGCGTTGACGGTGAAGTCCCGGCGAGCAAGATCTTCGTAGAGATCGGTGGAGAATCGGACCACCGGCTTGCGCGAGTCGCCCATGTAGGCCTCGGAACGGTGGGTGGTGATCTCCATCGTCAGGTCACCCAGCCGTATGCCCACGGTTCCGAACCGTTCACCCTGGAGCCAAACCGTGTCAGCCACCCCATCTACCAATTCCCGGATCCGCTCCGGGGGGGCATCCGTGGTGAGGTCGAGATCCGGAGTTCGATCGACACCCAGGAGACGGTCCCGGACGACGCCCCCCACCAGATACAACTGGAATCTGTTAGCCAAAAATCGGTCGGCTACCGACGACACGGCGACACATAGATCGTCAAAAATGCCAACTGGGACTGGGCCGTCCAGCGCGCTCACTGATCCACCCCGTGTCGCAGAACCTGGGCATCTACAACGTCGCGTCCGGGTCCCTCCCCGGTGGCCGGCTCGGGACGGTGCCGGATCCCGAGGGCAGCAGCCACCACGGCCCCCGCCGAGTCAGCCAGCGCACCGAGGTCATAGCCGCCCTCCAGGAAGGCCACAAGCCGTCCCCGAGACACCAGGGTGGTCAGCTGTTCCATCAGGTCGGCATAGTCACCCGACGACAACCCTAAGTCGGTTAACGGGTCGGCCCGGTGGGCGTCGAACCCCGCCGAGACGAGCAGCCAGTCGGGGGCGAACCGTTCGACGGCCGGCACGATCAGGGCGTCCAGAGCGTGCCTGTAGGTATCGCCGGCGGCACCGGCCGGCAGCGGCACGTTGATGGTCGTTCCCTCACCCTCCCCGGTCCCCACCTCGTCGGCCGCTCCGGTACCGGGATAGAGCGGCCACTGGTGGCACGACGCGAACAGCACCCGCCCGTCGCCGAAGAAGGCTTCCTGGGTGCCGTTGCCATGGTGGGCGTCGATGTCCACGATGGCCACCCGTTCGCCTGCATCGGCAAGAGCGGTAGCCGTCACCGCCACGTTGTTGAGCAGGCAGAAGCCCATGGACCGGGTGGGCGTGGCATGGTGGCCCGGCGGGCGGACGGCACAGAACGCCATGTCGGCCTCGCCCGCTCGGAGGCTATCCACTGCCACCAGGCCGGCCCCGGCGGCCAGACGGGCCGCCGTCCACGATCCCGGCCCCATGGCTGTATCGGCGTCTACCCGGCCTCCTCCCGACCGGGCCAAACCGGCAAGGGCCTCCAGATGACCCGCCGGATGGGTCCGCAGGAGGTCTTCTTCGGGGGCCTCCACGGGCTCCCGACGGATCACGGCGTCCCCCAACCCCGCCGCGTCGAGGCCCTCCCAGACGGCGGTCAACCGGGCCGGCTGTTCCGGGTGACGGAGACCCGGCTGGTGGTCAAGGAATCGCTCGTCGGTCACCAAAAGGACAGACACCCAGCGAGCGTATCCCCCAGACTCCATCGACTCCGGAGCTACGGCTACCACGACCCCCGGGGGTCGGCGGGAGGCTCGTACCCTGTGGCCATCGACGTCCAAACGCCCTCCCCGACCCCGCGCGTAAACCTGTGGTGGTCACGACGCGGCCTTCCAAGTGGTTCCAGCCCCGTGGGAGTGGAGCACCTGGTGACCGGTCGAGGAACGATCCTGCGGATCAGCCCGTGGCTGGGCGAGCCTTCGACGGTACAGGTAGTCGCTGTCGGCGGTCCTGTACCAGACGACCGAACCATCAACGAGATGATGGTCCACCTGGCCGACCGCGGCGTGACCACGGTCCTGACTACAGCGCTGGCCCGCCACGACCAACGACCCTTCGAAGTCGCCGGCTTCCGGCCTGTCGAGCACCTGGCCCTCCTCCACCGGATCCTGGACCCAGCCATCCCCCCGGCTCCGGTTCATACCGTCCACCGAGTCCGCCGCCTCGGAGCCAGGCACCTGGCCGAGGCCCTGGCCGTGGACGAGGCAGCGTTCACCGGTTCAACCGATACCTGGCGATTCGACACTTCGGCGTTCACCGAGGCCTGTGACGCCACCGACGTGAACCGACCTCGGCTGGTACGACGCCACGGTCGGACGGCCGGCTTCGCCCTGACCGGTCGCACGGCCAGAAACGGGTTCGTCCAACGTCTAGCCGTCCACCCGGAACACCAGCGGGTCGGCATTGGGAGCGCCCTGCTAGCCGACGCCCTCGCCTGGCTTATCCGGCATGGGGTTCGGGACGTCTGGGTCAACACCCAGCCCGACAACAAACCAGCCCAGACCCTCTACGGCCGCCACGGCTTCATCCCCCGGGACGAAGGTCTGGCCGTGCTGCGCTCCACCACAGGTCGATGATCCGCCGCCTTCTGGCCACCGGGGTGCTAGCCACCACGCTGGTCCTACCCGTCAGCCCAGCGGGAGCCGCCAACACCGGTTCGGCGAGCGTCTCGCTGATCGCCCAGTCACCGTGGATCGCCGACGACGGTGACCTGGCACTGGACCTGCGGATCACTGGGGCTATCGACGAGGCGAGGTTGGTCCTCCAACTCCACCGGGCCGTTGACCGGCGAAGCCTCCTAGCCCTGTGGGACGAAATGCCGGACTCCCCGCTGGGAAACCCAGTCGAGATACCCGTGGCCGAGGTACGCAATTCTGCCGGAGTGGCCTCGCTCGTTCTCCAGGTAGGCACCGAGGGTCGTCTCGGATCCCGTCCGGGTGGCGTCTACCCGCTCTCTGTCACCCTGGTCGACGACCAAGAACGCCTCCTCGATCGCCTGACTACCCCCCTTGTCCACCTCCCGGTGGTTCCCGAGGGTCAGGCAGCCGCCCATCGGCCTCTCCTGGTCGGCATCAGTTTGGCCATCGACGGACCACCGCCCCTCCACCCGGACGGCAGCCTCAGGCCGGACGAGGCCACCGTCCGCCGGCTGGACGGTGTAGTCCAGGCCGCCCTCGACCATCCCGGGATTCCGCTGGATGTCCGCCTCCCGCCGGCCACCGTGCTCGGGCTAGCCCGGTCCGACGACCTGGACCACGCCCGGCTGTTGGCTGACCTAGTACGGGCCAGCACCGCAGGCCTCCGCCTCCAGTCTGCGCCCTTCGTAACCGCCGACCCCGAGGCCTGGAGACGGGCCGGTCGACCCGACGTGCACCGAGACCTGATGGACCACGGCGACCAGGTGCTAGCCGACCTCCTAGGCGTAGTACCCGATCGCACGATCTTCGTGCTCCCCCCCACCGCCGTACCCGACACCCTGGACCTCCTGAGCCAACTGGGAGCTGAACGGTTCATCGTGTCGGCTGACCACCTCAACCCTCGCCCGCTGGCGGCGTCGGCTGAGGCAACTCTGCCCGCCCGGCTAGTGACCGGCCACGGCGCAGCCCGTACCGCCCTAGTAGCCGACCCCAACCTGGCCCACCACCTGGTTGATTCTCAGGGTGCTGTCTCGGCCGCCCAGTACCTGGTGGCCGATCTCGCCCTCCTGGCCTGGTCTGACCCAACGGTTACCCGGACCGCTGTGCTGACCGCCCCGGACGGTCAGCCCGTGGACCCCTTGACCCTGGGTCTGGTACTAGGCGTCCTAGACGAGGCGCCGTTTCTGCAGGTCCGACCGCTTCCCGACCTGTTCGATGCCGCCCGGGCCTCGGACGCCGCCGCGGCAATCAACTATGGCCTCTGGCCGGATGCCGTCACCCCCATGTCCCGGCGGGCCACAGACCGCAGCCTCGCTGAGCGGGCCGTCGCCGCCTACACGGCCATCCTCGGCGGCCCCCATCCCGACGCCGCGGCGCTCAACGACCTCCTGGAGGTCACAGCGGCAGCCGAGTTGGACACCGACCACATGACCGCCTACCTGAACTCGGTGTACGCGTCAGTCAGCGAAGTCCTTCGGGCCTTCACCACGCCGTCCGACCAGAGCGTACGGCTCACCAGCCGGCGGGCTGAGATCCCGTTCACTATCCACAACGACCTGCCGACCGACGCCCAGGTCGTCCTGGTAGTGCAGAGCGACGGTCGGCTGGAGTTCCCCGAGGGCGACGTTCTACCCGCTGTCCTCAGCCCAGGTACTAACCGGATCACCATCCCGGTCCAGGCTCGGACCTCAGGCGATGCTCGCCTGCAAATCACCGTCCGGTCACCAGACGACGCCCAGCTGTTGCAGTTGGAGTCGGCACACCTCATGGTCCGGACAACCAGCCTGCCCGGGGCTGGCGTCCTGCTGTTCGTCGGCGCCATCGCCGTGCTGGCCATCTGGTGGATCCGGGCGGTGCGGGTACGATCCGACAGACCCGAGGAGGCCCCATGACCGTCCGCATCGTCACCGACAGCGCCAGCGACCTCACCCCGGGGGAGGCCGAGGCCCTTGGCGTCGACATCGTCCCCCTAAGCATCCGGTTCGGCGAGGAGGTCTTCCTCGACCGGGAGGAGCTTGACGTCGAGGAGTTCTATCGGCGGATGGCCTCCAGTGAGGACCTCCCGCAAACCGCGGCCCCGGCTCCCGGCGCCTTCCAGGAAGTCTTCCGTAGACGCTTCGCTGAGGGGGCGGACGCCATCGTCTGCATCAACCTGTCCAGCGGCGTCTCAGCCACTATGGAGTCCTCGGAACTGGCTGCCCGCGAGGTCGACGGCGACGTCCGGGTCGTCGACAGCCGTTCGGTGACGGCCGGCTTGGGGGTCATGGTGCAAGCCGCCGCCCAGGCGGCGGCTCGCGGCGCATCGGCCGACGAGGTAGTGACTCTGGTCGAGGGCATGCGGGACCGGACCCGTGTCTTCGGGGCCATCGACACCCTCGAGAACCTGAAGAAGGGCGGGCGGATTGGCAACGCCCAGGCCCTGCTAGGCAGCATGCTGTCAATCAAGCCGCTGATTGACATCAGCAGCGGTGTCGTCGAAGAGGCTGGTCGCCAACGGACCCGGAAAAAGTCTCTCGGTTGGCTCCGGGACAAAGTGGCCGAACACGCAGAGGACATCGAGACTCTCTCGGTGATGCACGCTCAGGCCGAAGACATCGGGGACCTGGTCGAAATGTTGGCCCCCCTCATCGATCCCTCCGCACTCCGGGTCGGAGTAATCGGTCCCGTGGTAGCCAGCCACGGCGGGCCCGGCCTGATCGGCCTCTGCTTCACCCTGAAGGGCTGACCCCGCAACGGCCACCGCTGGGCGACCGTCGGTAGGCTCCGCCCCATGACCACCCCGGTTGACCCCGATACGTCCTCGCCGGAGAACTCCGAAGAGCGCCGCGACTGGGCTACCACCCTTGTGGACCGGGTGGTCGACGCTGTGGAGCGCCTCCGTTCGGCCACCACCCAACCCGTCATCACGGCCACCCGGGCTCTCGTCTACGGAGTCCTCGGGGCGTTGTGTCTGATCAGCGCCGTGGTGTTGGCCTCCATCGGGGCCTTCCGCCTCCTCGACCTCGTCCTCCCCGGCGAGAGCTGGTCGGCCCATCTGGTGCTGGGTGGGGTGCTCTGCCTCCTGGGCGCATGGCTCTGGTCCCGACGTACCCCCTGACCTGCGAAGACGCATCGAACGCGCGAGGAGCGAGCGTGCCCCACTACGAAGTCGTCATCATCGGTTCCGGACCAGCCGGCCTGACCGCGGCCATCTACACGGCCCGTGCCGACCTTGCTCCGCTAGTCATCGAGGGCGAGCCATCGTCGACTAGCGACCAGCCGGGTGGCCAGCTGATGCTGACCACCGACGTCGAGAACTTCCCCGGCTTCCCCGAAGGAATCACGGGCCCCCAGCTCATGCTGGATATGCGCGCCCAGGCGACGCGGTTCGGAGCGGAGATCATCACCGAGAAGGTGTCCCAGGTTGACCTATCGACCGGGCCGTTCAAGATCTGGGTCGGTGATCCTGAGACTCCCGAGCCGACCTACACGGCCGACGCCGTGGTGGTGTCCACCGGTGCCCGGTCGGTCATGCTGGGCCTGGAGGCCGAGCAGCGACTCATCGGACACGGCCTTTCGACCTGCGCCACGTGTGACGGGTTCTTCTTCCGAGACCAGGAGATCGCCGTGGTGGGCGGCGGCGACTCGGCCCTCGAGGAAGCCGGCTTCCTTACACGTTTCGCTAGCAAGGTGACCCTGGTCCACCGACGTGACAATCTCCGGGCCTCCAAGATCATGCAGCGACGGGCCTTCGATAACCCGAAGATCGAATTTGCCTGGAACACCGTCGTCGACGACATTCTGGGCGATTCCAAGGTCGAGGCACTGGACCTCCGGGACACGGTGACGGGCAAGTCCCGTCGTCTCCCGGTCACCGGCGTATTCATCGCCATCGGCCACCGGCCAAACACCGACTTGTTCACCGGGCAACTGGACATGGACGAGGCTGGCTACCTGATCACAGGTGCTGACCGGTCGACGACCAACGTAGAGGGCGTCTTCGCCTGCGGCGACGTCCAGGACCACACCTACCGTCAGGCCGTGACCGCCGCCTCATCCGGGTGCATGGCAGCCCTTGACGCCGAGCGGTGGCTCGAGAGCCGCGCTGACTAGCTAATCCGCCCAACGATCTGGCCCCGCCGAGCCTTCAACCCGGCAAGCCGATAGAAAACATCCATAGCCACAGACCCGAGAGAAGAGACTCCCATGGCCGCTGTCATCACGAACCTTTCTGAGACCACGTTCGACGAGGAGATCGGGTCAGCCGTCGAACCGGTGCTGGTCGACTTTTGGGCCGAGTGGTGTGGTCCGTGCAAGATGATTGCTCCCATCCTGGAGGAGATTGCCTCCGAGCAAACCGGTTCGCTCCGAGTAGCCAAGGTCAACGTGGACGAGGCTCCAGACCTGGCTCGCCGATTTGAGGTGATGAGCATCCCCACCCTGATCCTGTTCGATGGTGGCCTCCCGGCCAAGCGCCTGGTGGGCGCCAAGGGCAAACCCCAGCTCCTCGAGGAGCTGGCTGGGTACCTCTAAACCGGCTTTCTGCTCCGGTCGTCTGGCCGATGTCCAAGCCGCTTCGTCCCAACGATCGAGGGGCATTGGTCAGCGACCTCCACCGTCGCTTGGCGGCTGCCGGGCATCGGGTGGACGGGGTCGAGGAAGCCGATGGGTATTTTGGACCCGAGACCACGCGGTCGTTGTTGGCCTTTCAGACTGAACGCGGCCTGGACGAGCACGGTCTAGTTGACGAGACCACCCAGGCCGCCCTGGTCGAAGCCGGGTTACGCCTAGGCGATCGCCATCTCTACCTCCATGTCCCGATGTTCCGGGGCGAGGATGTCGCTGACCTACAGCTCCGCCTGGGAAGTCTGGGTTTCGACGCCGGACGGATCGACGGGATCTTCGGTCCGGACACGGCGGGGGCCCTGGCTGACTTCCAGCGGAACACTGCCTTGGCCGTGGACAGGATCGCCGGACCACAAACCATCCAGGCGTTGCGCCAACTGTTAGGTCGACCAGCAGGCCGAACCACGGTGGCACAGGTACGCGAGCTGGACCGGCTACGCCAGGGCAGTCCCGAACTGCACGGTCAGCGCCTGGCCGTCGGCCAGTTCGGTAGCTCTGCGGCCCTCAGCGCAGCCTTGAGCCGGACACTTCGGGCCAGGGGCGCCCACCTGTTGGACCTCGACCATCCCAACGAGGAGACACAGGCGGCCACAGCTAACGAGTTCCAAGCCGTCCTCTACCTTGGACTCCGTATTGAGAGTTATTCTCATTCACGTGTTGGCTACTTTGCCATCAAGGGATTCCAGAGCGAGGGTGGATTCCGGCTTGCCCACCAGTGCGCCTCCGCCCTGGATCGTGCCCTCCTGCCGGCCGAAATACCGGCCACCGAGTGCCTGGGCCGTCAGATCCCCGTGCTGCGGCAAACCCGGATGCCAGCCGTCCTTTGCAGTCTCGCCCCGCCGTCGGTAGTGGTCCTGTCGACGGCCGAAATTGCCGATGCTCTAGCCGGTGCTATCGCCCGGTGGATCGCCGATCCGGCTGCCGATCCGACCCCACCAGCAGCGGCCGACGCCTGACCGACCGGGTTCCTGACCGAGTCAGCCCTCCAACAGGCGAAAAAGGCGCTCCAGATCGTCTAGATCAGCAAATTCCACGACAATCCGGCCCTTCCGGCCCCGGGTGACCACCCGAACCGTGGTGTCGAGCCGATCGGCCAGGATCTGTTCGACCTCCAGCAGGGCCGCGTCCCGCGGCCGGGCCGTGACCTCGCCGGAAAGATCCACTACGGGCACAGTCACCTCATCCAACGACCGCACCAGGTCCTCTGTCTGTCGGACCGACAACCCTTCGTCAACCACCCGGGCAGCCAGGCGCTCGATTAGCGGACGATCTCCCAGACCAGCCAGGGCCCGAGCGTGTCCGGCCGACAGCGATCCGGCCATGATCAACTGCTGTACAACGTCGGGTAGTTGCAGGAGGCGCAGGCTGTTGGCTACCGCTGGGCGACTGCGGCCGACTCGCACGGCCACCTCGTGTTGGGTAAGGCCAAAATCGTCCATCAAACGATGGAAGGCGGCAGCCTCCTCCAATGGGTTGAGGTCGTCACGATGGAGATTCTCCACGATGGCCTGCTCCAGTGAATCCCGGTCCTCGACCGAGCGCACTACGGCCGGGACAGTGGCCAGGCCGGCCCGCCGAGCGGCCCGCCATCGCCGTTCACCGGCCACCAACTCGTAGCCGTCGGCGTTTTTCCGCAGGAGAAGGGGCTGAAGGACCCCCTGCTCGCGAATGGAGGCAGTGAGCTCGGCCATCTTCTCATCGTCGAAGCTTTGACGGGGCTGGTACGGGTTGGGGGAGATGTCGGCCACCGACACCTTCTCGAATCGCATCCCCTCCGTGACCTCCATTTCGACTGTCGTCGACGGGTCACTCGCCAATCCTTCGGCCAGAGGGTGCAGGGTCCCGGGGACGCCTCCTTCTGGGATCAGCGCAGAGAGACCCCTTCCCAAACCGCTCTTCTTCATCCCAAGACCTCCTTAGCAAGTTGTCGGTACGCCACAGCACCCCGACATGTCGGATCGAACACGGTGATTGGCTGACCAAACGAAGGGGCCTCCGACAGGCGGACTGACCGGGGAATAACCTGCCGGCACACCTTTTCACCAAAATAGGCCCTGACCTCGTCGGATACCTGTTCAGACAGTTTGGTCCGGGCGTCGTACATGACAAGCGCAATGTGGGAGATCTCCAGATCCGGATTCAGGTTTGACCTAACCAGGTCCACATTGCCCACCAGCTGTCCCAGGCCCTCCAGGGCGTAGTACTCACACTGGATGGGAACTACCACCTCGCCGGCCACCACCAACGCATTCACGGTCAGCAGCCCTAGAGCCGGGGGGCAGTCGATGAGGATCAGGTCATAATCGTCGACCACCTCGTCCAACGCCCGTTCCAGCCGATGTTCACGGCTGAACGCCGTCACCAACTCGATCTCCGCTCCGGCCAACGGAAGGCTAGACGGCACTAGGTCCAGGTTGGGCACGTCTGTGGGCCTGAGCACATCGACCAGAGCAACTCGTTGGAGCAATACCTCGTAGATCGAAGCCTCTAGGTCCCGGCTAGACACGCCGACGCCGGTGGTGGCATTGGCCTGGGGGTCTAGGTCCACCAGGAGGACCTTCCTTCCCTCCTCGGCCATTGCCGCTCCGAGATTGATCGTGGTGGTGGTCTTGCCCACCCCACCCTTCTGGTTGGCGACAGCAATGACACGGGAGCGCCCGTTCTCAAACGGCATTGGATGCATCATGCACCCGGAGCGACCCCAATGCAATCACCCTCCGGCAAGTGATCTGGAAAGGTTGAGACCCCTCAAACGGAGCGAATTCGGGGTCCTGGTAGCCGCATGTTCCACGTGGAACACGTTGTCCCAATATTTTTAGGATCTATTCCCTTTACACAGATCGTGGAGTGTTCCACGTGGAACATTCCGTCCCGTCACCCTTGGATCAGTGGATCCGAGATCTGGCGGCTGAACCGTCGGGGGAACCGGTTCGGGCAGTCAGCCACCAGCTGCATAGCTCGATAACCGGCCTGGCCAGTGTGCCAACCACCCCAGTCCTCCAGGCCCATTGCCCGCAAGCCACCGTCCTCCCACCGTCCGGCCCGGCCCTGGGTTTCGTCCGGAGGCTCGCTGACCACCAGAAACCCGCCGGGCAAGAGGAGGGGGGCACCACACTCCGCCGTTGGCCCCGGACGAGCGAAGCCCCGGGCCGTCACCAGATTCGCTTTGCCTCGGAGTGGTCCTCGGCCAACGTCGACCGCATCGGCCACCACGACCTCCACGCGATCCCCAAGGCCCAACCGGCGAACGGCCCATCGGAGAAAGGACCCCCGCCGTTCCCCCCGGTCAACCAGCACCCAACGGCACATTGTCAAGGTGGCCAGGACCAGACCCGGTATCCCACCGCCGGTGCCCAGGTCGACGGCCAGAGCACCGGCAGGTGGCCCCACCACGCCAGAACCATGCAAATCTGACCAGCCGGAAGGGCTCGAAACCCCATCCGACGGCCCAAAACGAAGGAAACCCACGCTGTGCGCGGGCCCCTCTGCGGCCACCGTAGGGGTCAGGTACCCCTCCGAGACCGCCCTGTCGAGAATCTCCTCGACCGTGACTGTCACCCGGCGGACTCGACCATGATCACCACGCGACGATCAGCATCACTGCCTTCCGAAACCGTCATCAGGCCATCAATCTCGCCAATCGTGTCATGGACCACCTTTCGGTCCGCAGCGCCCATGGGCTCTAGGGCACGGGAACGACCGTCGGTCAGCACCTCTTCAGCCTGACTCCGGGCGAAGTCGGCCAAGAACGATCGGCGTCGCTCACGGTACCCACCGATGTCAACGATTAGGGAGCCCTCAGCCTGGCCATCAGAGCTCCGTTGGACCAGCGTCCGTGACAACTCGGTAATAGCACGGACCGTCTCACCTCGCTGGCCGATGGCTAGGCCCAGGTTCAAGCCCTGAGCCTCTACCGTTAGGCGGTCCTCGTCGATTGTGCTCGCCACCCGGGCGTCCAAGCCCATCTTGTCGAGCAGCCCTTGAACGAAATCCTCGGTGATCCGGGCCTGCGTCTGCAGATCCATGGCCTCCACCTCAGCCCTCTCTCGATCGCTTCCGCGATCGTTTCCGTTCGCCGGCTTCACCGACGAGTCCCTGGCCACCTTCTGGCGACCCCTGTTTCGGCCCGTCTCCGAGCTTTGAGTTTTCTGGCCCTTTTCAGCCTCTGACCTGCCTCTTTCTGTCTCTTTATCCTCTCCAGCGCGCCGGCGGCGATTACCACTCGACCGGGAGCTCGGACTAGAGCCACCGTCCGACGATCCGTCGGATCGACCGCCCCTTCGATTCTCCTGGCCCTTCCGACCGGACGATCCACCCCGGTTCTGGCTTCCGTTCCGATCGCTTCGCCGGTTGCGGTCACGCCGATCCACCTTCGCGCGGGGACTTGTCGGGCGAACCCGCGCCCGGAGGCGGGCTTCTGATTTCTTCAGGCCGAACATCGTTCGGCCTGGCTCAGCCAGGACCTCCACCTCCAGGTCATCTTCGGCCACGCCGAGTCTGTCGAGCGCACGTTCTTTAGCTTCATCGAGTGAAGCACCGGTGGTCTCAATCCACTCCATCCTCACTTCCTCCTCTTCTTCTTGGAGCCGCGGGCCCGTGTGGTTCCCGGGGGCGTCGTTCGTCCCCCGCGTCCACGGGCCGCTGGCGGCCTCTTGTCGATTAAAATTGGCTCGTCTGTCGCTCCCTTACGATCACGACGGCCTGACTTCTTCTTCTTTTTCTTTGCCGGGGCAGCCGACTTGGCCGGCTTCCGGGCCTTCGGGGTACGTGTCTCCGATCCGCCTTCTGAGGGCGTCTCATCGTCAATCTGTTGAGAACTCTTCTCATTATTTCCCGCGGTGGTCCGCCCGCTGCGGGCCGACGATCCGCTTGATGACCTATCTTCGCTGGTTGGACTTGTTTTCTTAGGAGAAGGAGCTGTCTTCGTTTCCTTGGTCGGTTTGACCTTCTCCGGAACCACGACGGGCGTTACTTCGGCGTTCGGCCCGTAGAGGCTCCTGGTGATATAGGCCTGTTGACCAATCCGGTACAGGTTCGAGACAACGAAGTAGACGACCAGTGATGCGTCGAGCTGGAAGGAGATGAGCGGCAGGAAAAATGGCATCACCTTCATCATCATTTGCATCTGTGGGTTGACCGCTGCGTCTGGGTTGCGGCCCCGAATCTGGCGCTGCTGAAACCACGAGCTGACGCCAACCACCAAGATCAGCAAGATGTAGGGAAGGGTGGCTATCACGCTCTCTGATAGGGCGCTAGTTGCCGACCTCGAGAGGTCCATGCCAAGGAACACCATCTCTGACCGGTTACTCAGGTCACGGAAGATTTCCGAGCCGTGGTCGACATACGCCGGGTAGAAAGCCTGTGGATCGGTCGGCGCCCCGCTCAGGGTCTCACCGACACTCAAGCGCCCGGCCACCCAACCAGTGCTATCCCCCAGATCCGACATCCTTCGGGTAATGCCCCGGAGAACCTGATAGAGCACCAAAAAAACGGGCATCTGGGCAAACAGGGGCAGGCAACCGCCCATTGGGTTGATGTTGTTGGCCTTGTAGAAGGCCATCATCTCCTGGTTAAGAGTTTCCCGGTTTCCCTTGTGGCGAGCCTGGATCTTCTTCAGCTCCGGCCCCAGGTGCTGCATCTTGATCATCGACCGGGTGCCCTTAAGGGTCACCGGCGTTAGAACCACCATGACCACCAGGGTCAACATGATGATGGCCAGGCCCACGCTGGGCACCAGCGAGTAGAACCAGGCCAGAAGGCTGGCGATCAGGTCGAACATCAGGCGCTTCCCCGAGTGGAAACAGGAGTGGGTTCGGGTACCGGGTCCCACCCGTGAGATCCCCACGGGTGGCAACGACAGATCCGACGTAGGGCCATCCAAGAGCCCCGACCGGCACCGTGCCGCTCCACCGCATCTCGTGCGTAGTTCGAGCATGACGGGACGTACCGGCACGGACTAGGCCGACCCGCGGCTAGGTGCTGGTAGCCACGAACGGTAGCCAACAAACCACGGACAAGGATGCCCTGTTCAGAAGGTGTTTTCATCGAATCATGCGGGGGAAGAGAGGGTGTCGACGACATCTATCAGGCACCGCCGCAGCTCGTCGTAGGTCGCACCGGAGGCCTCCGGTCGAACCCGGACCAGGTAGTCCCCGGCCGGCATACCGGTGGAAGACCTCTCGACCTCCACGAAGATCGACCGCAACCGACGCCGTATCCGGTTGCGTACCACCGCCGGACCAACCGGTCGTGGAATGGCGTAAGCCACCCGGACCACGTCGCCCGGGTCGGCTGACGGGCGAAAGGCGACCCCGAGCGGCCCGCGTCGGACCCATCGTCCGTCATGACGGAGCGCATGGAAGTCGTCTCGGCGGCTGAGTCGACGGATCAAGCCGACAGGCGGGCTCGGCCCTTCTGGCGCCTGGCGCTGATAATCGCCCGGCCGGCACGGGTACGCATGCGCTTCCGGAAGCCGTGCTTGCGGGCACGACGACGGGTATTGGGCTGGTAGGTCCGCTTCATCAGTGGTCTCCTGCTGGCACGGTGGGCGTCATCAGGAGGGGGAGCGCCCGGGTGCCATCGATTCGTGTCGGCCGGGGTACTGGTGCACCCACTCGTCCACCTCTCGGTCGACGGGACCGGCTCGGCTGCCGATCAGATCGGACCCTCCGAAAGTGGGAACAGTCCGAAACCCGGACCTCAGGCTACGGGTGTCACCGGGCTTGTGCCAACCGCCGGTCTCGTGCCCAACGAAAAGTTCCGTCGGTCGTTCGGAGGTACCCCCGATCTCCGTTTATCTTTGTCCACAGTTTCCACAGATCGACCCCGTGCTCTACAGCATTCATCTGGCGGCAACGACCCTCTTGTCATGAGGAGACCAGTCAATTGTGTTTCGTAACAAAAGGGATCTTGATCAGGTAAGACGTGGAGTCATATTTGACCTTGCGCACCGTCATCCACAGGCTGCTACGTTGCCCCGCCCACTGAGAGGGCGGAGTGGGCCTCCGATGGTCGTTCTCCGCGTTCCGGTGGCCTTTCCACAGCAGATTCCACATCTGTGGATAACTGAACGGAGGAAACGATGGCGGACGCAACGGTGCTGTGGGAGGCCTGTGCGGCGGCAATCCAGTCCCAGGTGTCAGACGTGGTCTGGCAGATGACATTCACCGCCGCCCAACCAGTGACCGCTGATGATGAGACCCTGGTCGTCTCCGTTCCCAGCACTCTGATCCGGGATCGCATCGAGGGTCGCTACCACGCCGTCGTTCATGACGCGGTAGCCGAGGTCAGCGACGACCAGTTGACGCTACATATCGTCATCCGCGAGGACCCGGAGGAAGACCCGGCCCTCCTCGACCTGATTCCCCCAACCGCTGAACCACGCACCCCCTCCGAACCACCGGTCGCCTTAGCCCTCGATCCCCTGACCCGACCCACAGCGACGCGCACCGACATCCCGTTTGCCGGTCGATTGACCTTCGAGGACTTTGTCATCGGGACCTCCAACAGATTCGCCCACGCTGCAGCCCAGGCGGTAGCCGAGACCCCCGGCCGGTCCTACAACCCTCTGTTTATCTACGGCGACGCCGGCCTCGGTAAGACCCACCTCCTACAAGCCGTTGGTAACTACGTCACCGCCCACTACCCGACATACCAAGTCCGCTACGTGTCCAGCGAAACGTTCATGAACCGTTTCGTGGAGGCCATTCGCAACAAGCAGCTCCCAGAGTTCAAGGATCGATACCGCCGTAACGATGTACTCCTAGTGGACGACATCCAGTTCATGGAAGGAAAGGAAGGTCTCCAGGAGGAGTTCTTCCACACGTTCAACTCCATCCAAGGCGACGGTGGGCAGATCGTCCTGACTAGCGATCGTGCCCCGGACTCCATCTCGACGCTGGAAGATCGGCTCCGTAGCCGGTTCAAAATGGGCCTTGTCACTCACATCCAGCCGCCGGACGTCGAAACCCGCCTAGCCATCCTCCGTAAGAAAGTGGTCGGTAGCCCGAGCGGTGTCCCAGTCCCCGACGACGTCCTCCTCTTTATTGCCGAAAACGTCACCGACAACATCCGTGAACTGGAAGGTGCTCTAACCCGGGTCACGGCCTACTCGAGCCTCAACAACGAACCCTGCACCAGGGACCTGGCCCTCAGTATCTTGGGAGACCTCATCTCCACGACCTCACCGTTGGTCATCACGCCGGACCTCATCTTGACCAAGACCTCCGAGATCTACGGCTTTAGCCGAGAGGACCTTGTCGGAGCCAGCCGGCGCCGTCCACTCGTCACCGCCCGTCAGGTGTCCATGTACGTCTTCCGGGAAATCACCGACCTCAGTTATCCAGCTATCGCCCGGGAATTTGGAGGACGTGACCACACCACAGTTATCCACGCCGTCGACAAGATCAGTCGGCTGATGGCCGAACGCCGTGACATCTACGACCAGGTGTCGGCACTTGTGTCTGCCGTCCGGTCTCGCAACTGATCCGGCCTTTAGATCTAGTGGATGGCCTTGGGGACTGCCAGTGGATGACTACCACCCTGTCCACACCACCCGCCGTTCCAACAACCATCCCTGTGGACGACGGTGGACGACCACCAACCCACCATGGTCGCTGTGACCTGCGAAGATGGGAGATACTCCACAATCCACAGCACCTATTACTGCCATTACCAGATTTGAATTCCGGCCAATCGAAAGTGACCTCCCTGTGAAGTTTCGCTGCGAGCGCGACGTCCTGGACCGAGCGTTCTCCACTGCCCGTCGCGCCGTGTCAGGTCGGAGTGGCTCCCACCCGGTTCTTTCCGGCCTTCACCTGGAGTTGACTGAAAATTGCTTGGCCGTCACGGGTAGCGATGGGGATCTCACCATCCGGGTTGAGGCCAAGGTGGGAGGAAAGAAGGATGGGTCGGTGGTGTTGTCGGCCCAGCTGGCATCAGACATCGTGCGGTCCCTGGATGCTGGCCAAGTGGAATTCTCCGCCGGGGACGACGGGGCCACGTTGGTGGCCGGCCGGTCGGATTTCAGCCTTCGCACGATGCCGACTGACGAGTACCCACGCTTCGAAGAACCTGGCGGTGATTCGGTGGACCTAGACGCTGGGATGGTGGCCGACGCCCTGGAACAGGTGGTCAAAGCAGCCAGCCTGGACGACGCCCGACCCATTCTCACTGGCGTTTTAATGGCCGCTGAGGAGGACGGCCTGCGGTTCGTGGCAACTGACTCCTACCGCCTGGCCGTTCGCGACCTACCCGGCACCGAGATTTTGGGTCGCGATCAGACCGTGCTAGTTCCGTCCCGGGCCCTGGATGCCGTGGGCCGGGTACTAGGTGACGCCTCGGGCCTCACTATCCGTCTAGGTGATCGTGACGCTTCGTTCACCATCGACGATGTCCAAATCGTGACCCGCCTCATCGAGGGCGAGTTTCCCAACTACCGAGGCCTTATCCCGGACAGTCACCCCAACGCTCTGGTTGTCGACCGGGTGGCCTTCCTTGAAGCGGTACGCCGGGTAGGGATTATGGCCAGAGACGCCACACCTGTCCGGTTGACCATGTCGGCCGACGGGCTGGAACTTGTGGCCATCACCCAGGACGTAGGTCAGGGCCGGGAGACCATGGATGCCGAGTACTCCGGGTCTGACCTCACGGTGGCTTTCAACCCCGAGTACCTGTTGGACGGCCTCGAGGTGAGCCCGGGGGACGAGGTGCGGTTGGAAACCGTGGACTCACTCAAACCGGCGGTGCTCCGCAGCGTGGGGAACGACCATTTCCTATACCTGTTGATGCCCGTCCGGGTGTCCTAAACACCCACAGGACCACCTCCCAGCCAACGGACCGGATGCCATGACCGTCCAGAGGCTCTGGCTCACCGACTTCCGGAACCATAAAGCGCTCGAGGTCTCCCTCGACCCGGGAGTGACCGTCATCGTGGGAGCGAACGGCGACGGCAAGACCAACCTGCTCGAGGGTCTGGCCTGGCTGGCCCGTGGAACCTCGTTTAGGGGTGCATCGACCGAGGCCATGGTCCGGAAGGGTGCCGACCGGGCGGCCATTCGGGCCGAGGTGGTCGACGGAGACCGGGTGGTCCTGTTGGAGGCCGAGCTGGTGGTCGCGGGGCGGAACCGGATCCAGATCAACAAGAATCGTGTACAACGCCGCCGAGACCTCCTGGGTCACTTCCGGACCACGGTCTTCGGACCCGACGACCTGATCCTGGTCAAGGGGGGGCCCGCCGAACGACGGACCCTGATCGACGACCTGTTGGTCGATCTACAGCCCCGGAATCAGGCGCTCCGAGCCGACCTAGACCGCATCCTGCGGCAGCGAAACACTCTCCTAAAACAGGCCCGGGGGCGGTCCACCCCGAAAGTCAACGACACGCTAGATGTATGGGATGCCAAGCTGTCCGAGGTGGGTGAGGCCCTGACAGCGGCTCGGACGGAACTGCTGGCCGTCCTAGGACCCGAGGCCAATCAGCTGCTGGAGATGCTGACGGGTGGCCGATCGGGACTAACCCTGACCTATGTCGACGAGTGGAGGACCAACGGCCTGGCCGCTGCGCTCCGACAAGTCCGCCCGGAGGATCTACGGCGTGGTTTGAGCACGGTGGGACCCCACCGAGACGAGGTTCGCATTGAGGTAGACGACCTTCCGGCACGAACCCATGCCTCCCAGGGGGAGCAGCGGTCGGTGGCCCTGGCCCTCCGGCTGGCCGGTCACCGGATCGTGGTCGACCGAACAGAGACCGATCCGGTAGTCCTTCTGGACGACGTGTTCTCGGAATTGG
>Ga0315329_10000252_pt1 | contig 20926 bp, 27 predicted proteins | sample M150032315metaG_FD_203459 | JGI IMG/M metagenome (GOLD analysis project Ga0315329, IMG submission 203459) | Ammonia-oxidizing marine archaeal communities from Monterey Bay, California, United States - M1 500m 32315 | ecosystem: Environmental > Aquatic > Marine > Coastal | place: USA: California...
GCCGACATTATTATTAACGGATTGGCGGAGTAGCTCAGCTGGTTAGAGCACCGGAATCATAATCCGGGTGTCGGGGGTTCGAGTCCCTCCTCCGCTACTTTTGCACCCGCAGAAGAGAGAGCCTCCACGAGATTGGGGGCTTCTTTACTGGACTGCATGAGACGCTGCAAACCCTGCAAAACAAGGGTATTACGAGCAAGCTCTTCTACGCAGGTCGTCTCCAAAATGGACTGCAAGAGTTTATCGGAGACGGGATCGGATGGGGGCAGTATTGTCGATTTGGGGGCAGTATTGGGGGCAGTATTTGCAAACATCCCCTGCATCGCTTTGCGGGTGATGTGTTGGGCGTGGTCAAATGCCGTTGGTGCAAGCCCAGGTAAATTCTTCTTGAGTGACTCATAGACCATCGAAAAGAAAACTGATGTGTTCTCCAAGCCTTCTACGCTACTCTCGCTCCACTCCTGCAACGCTCCTTTGTAATCTTCGTTAATCACCTGAAGATAATTGCTATCTTGGATCGCTTCGGTGTGTCCGATCCACACGGAGCAATCGTGCTTGTCTAATTTGAACACCTTCACCACGTCGGTGACCCAACTGCTTCGTGCGTTGCTAAACGGCTTGGGGATGCGCTCACCGCCCGTGTGTACCTCGTAGCGTCCCATGTACTGCTCGCCTAGGCTGAAGTCGCAACGCTTCTTACCGGCTCGCACAGCGTCCTCTTTGTCACCCTTGAATAGATAGCCTTTAGGATTCGGCTCTGCGTCACACAGCAGCTTGAATATGATCCAAACACCATCGTGGAACATTGGGCATTTACGGCCACCTGTTTTATGCGAATCAATTATCACCTCTGCTCGACCAACATCGCCATCGGCAAAATCTACGTCGCAATTACGAATCCACAGTGTGTCAGCGGCAGCTCGCAGTCCCATCAACCGGGCAAGTACAATTCGAGCAAGACTTTTCAGGTCATACTGGCAGTTAAACAAATCCTGAGTTTCATCAAGCGTGATGTAATGGATACGGGTTTGGTCGGGTTTTTTATTAGTCTTCACGCCATAAGCGAACACATCAGTTTCAATGAGTCCTTCCGACACAGCCCACCGAAATAGTTCTTTGACCTGATCTACCTGCTTGGACACATACGAGTCACGCAGCTTCACTGATGGATCACTCAAGTATCCCTGAAGTTTAATCTGACGGGGGTAGTTCCTCGCCTCCATGGCAGTAATCTCACGAACATCCTTGTCCGCACCAAAGTGTGCAATTAGCCGATCAGTGGACTGGCGGAATTTTATCATCGTGGCTTTGGTAACAACTGATTCCTTCATCGCAAGGAACTCTTCACAAACCGTTTCCAACCTGAAGGCAGAGCTTGAGCGTTGTGCCGCTCGTTCACGAGTCAGCCCATGTTTCTCCAGGTCTTTATGTAGCTTGCTGTGAATATCAGCTAGCCACGCTTGTTGCTTTCGGTCAAAGGTTCTATCTGTCTCAACTGTACCCACCAATGATAAAATCATGTCATGGTGTGATCTCGCAACCTTTTTGCTCACCGATCTAGTTGACCCAAGAACAACCCGCTGAGTAATTTTTTTGGCACCAACAGATTCTTTCCAGCGAACGTGCCATGAATACTTACCACTTCCTTTATTATTCTCGTATTTTTTGAGTGCCACTGTTAGTTGTCCTTCCGTGATTTAATGTAAGCGTTGATATCGTCAATATCAAAACGTGTTGACCGCAGACCTAGCCTGACGACCTTAATGTCACCTGCTGCGACATACTTCCATAACGTGGATTTTCCAATGCCAAGATATTCGGCGGTCTGTTTATCTGTTAGTAACTTCTGCATTCCATTGTCTCCTGTAATAGGGCCTGAGCTTTTCCAACGCTAGACCAGTTAAATTTGTTTCCTATGTTGGAGGTATCCTCTCGCCGTATCTGTCTTAATCCCAGTTTGTCAGCCCGGACTGGAATATCTGTTTTCACGTTTTTATAGACACTCACGTTCACCCTCCCGCTCTACCGTGACGATGTGGACCCGGGCACAACGTCCTCTCTTGCGTTCGCAGGTTATTAACTCGGCTTTTTCAAGGTCATGGAGCGCACGGTACACGGATTTGGGCGACAGCCCAAACTCTTTCTTCACCCGCTTAGGGCGAACTTTCAGTGCTGTGCGCTTTTTTTCCATACCTGAAATGTGCCATAAAAACAAACCCAGCGCCATTGCGCGTTTTGGCAACGGCCAACACCTTCTAAGCCATTCGCATGGAACAGGTCCTCTGATAAAGCTGCCCTGTTGACGCTTCCTCGCAGTGGGTTTCTTTTTTATCTCAGGTGTAACCACGTCAGTCATCCTAAATTCATTGATCGTTATCATTTGTTGGACTCCTTTCTAATATGTCCGTTACCAAGTCCCATATTTCCTTAGCCTTACCGGTCTCAGGCAAGAACCTCTCGCCGGGCATATAGATGTCTACGTCAGTGGAAACAGGAAATCCGTCTAGAACAATTCTTGAGGCTCTCGTCATAATTTCACGCGCCGCTCGTACTTTAGCGTCCAGAGAATCTATATCGAATTCAAACAAGATTGCATCATGTACCGTGCACAACATTTCAAAACCCGCCTCTCGTAGCATCACACACGCCATACGGAGGATCTCAGCCCCATTACTCTGGCAGGGGAAATTCTTGAGTGTCGAGTCCCGCATGTCCGGAGAGACCTGCAGTTCCCAGCCAAACGCCGATTTTATAACGCCGTAATATCTTGCGCTAATGGGCGCATTATTGGCCCAACTCCAATAGACAGGGTAAGTCTTTCGATGGTGTTTAAGAAGTTCACGCGCCGCCACGATGGTCACCCCCGCCGTTCTTGATAAGGTGTTTGCCCCCATCCCATACTGCACACCTAAAACAACCTGTTTAAAGACCTCTCTCTCCTCTCCATGCGTTTCTTTTGTAGAACCAATTGGGATTAGCCCAGCGTCTATACCAAACTGTAAGTAGGGATCTCCAGATAAGTAACTGCGCTTCAGGGCATCGTCCCCTGAGAGTGCAGCCGCCACGGCGATTTCCTGTTGGCTGTAATCTATATAAGCCAATGCTTTACCCGGCGGCGCGACAATTACGCCCCTCATCCATCGAGGTAGCCCGAAGGGAAATTTGGTAGATGATGGAGCGTTACGGCCGGTCTTGGTAACGAACGGTCGGAGGGAGCTTCTACACCGAGCGTCACCCCCAACCGGCAACGCAAACCTTCGCAGCTTCCCTAGGATCACGTGGAGTTCCCCAATATCAGCGATCACTTCATGTAATCCCTTTCTATCCAAGAACGTTGCGCTATCGGTCGCTAGTCTCCCCTTTGGTGTCCTAGGCCAAGGGATACGGTTCCTAACGAGCCAATCAGAAAATCTTCCCATTCGGAAGTGGCCATTTTCGAACATTTGTTGACTGTCAAACCTCGATATAAGTTCTTTCTTGATTAGGTCTAAGTTTTCAATCAGCAAGTTATATGTAACTGCATCCGTGGGGATTCCACGTGTTTGCATTTCGGCCAAGGTAATCACATACTGACTTCTAAATATATCTAGAGGTAAATCTAAGTAGGGTAATAATTTTTCATGTAACGCCTCTAGGTCCTCTACATCTTGTTGGCAGTAGTCCATTAGCTCACGCTTTTCCAAGTCAGTGAATGAACCACCTCGGATAGCCATTTCCCTCATTTGGGTTTTGTGCCCTTTGCAGCACCCTTGTACACAAAAAGTCGCTAGCGCATCCAATTGGCCTGTTTTGTTGAGTTGCACTAGCCCGTTGGTAAGGCGCCTAAATACAACCCACAGGTCCAGCACATCGCATTTCACATCCCACCCTAGAGCCTGAAAGCTCTGCCACTCGGCAGCAGCCGAGTAGCAGACAATCAGATTACGCTCGTCGCCCAAGAAGGCCGGCATGGCCACGCCATAGTCCGTCCATAACTGACGACATAGCCCCCCTTCCGTTTTATATACCAAACAATGGACCTCAGGTATTTCACCATCGGGTTGGCGGAATTCGGCGTCCACGAAATAGACACCTAAGTATTCATTCATTGACGATTTCATCCTATTTCACTCCTCTCAGGTGCTTAACAACCGGATCATCCATACTGCGGATACTACAGTCCTTGAACGCTTGTTCATAAATGCTTTCGGGAGTCCATTCGCCCCAACCCGGATCCCTATCTTCAAGCGCTTGCGCTGGGAAACTGATGTACTGGCTAATCTCTTGGTTGGAACCCATCCGTATCCATTTTTTTGTAGCTGTTTCAGCGAGGCGCATCGCTGACTGGTTCCAAGTGTCGAGTTGGCCATCGCTTTTCGGTATTCGTATTGGCCACGCACTCACTTCACCCTCGAAGTAGATGTAGGGTACGATCACCTTCACGGCCATTAGACTGGGGGCAATTTCGTTTAGAGGTTGAGAGAGGTTACTAGCGACGATAAATGTCTCTCTACCCTCAAACGCGCAATCCAGCGTTAGGATCCAGAATTTTTCCCACTTATCTGGGTCTGGCCACGATCTAAAAAACATGGATTTTGAAGGTTTCACGACTCTGACGATCGTTATTTGGCCGGTGGTGTCAAAACCCGCCCCGAAATTCTGAGGTATTCTAAGCGAGGACAGTAGATTTTCGCGATCTGTGCCCCCATCGTTATTCAGACACCCTTTGTCTGGCGAATCTTCTTTCGGATTAGCATCTTTATCAACGATATAATTTGTGTCTGGGTTATCTATACTCATGTTTAGCCCTCCTGTGGCTTGTTGATTGCGTCGCGAACATCCTCTGCGTACCAACGCAGTTGCCCTCCGACCTTAATTGGATGAGGTAATTCACCTCGTGTTAATAACCTGCGCAGCGTGCGCGGGCTTATAGAAAGCGCCTCAGCAAATTCGCGAGACGAATAAAGCTTGTCCATATCGAACATGGATAGGCCTCCATTAAAAAACAAGTGTCACGGCCGGACGATTCCGGCCTTCACTGGTCTTTCTAACAGAAGCGATATGTAACAAAGGTGGGGGATTTGGTGGGGGACTCCTAACTTTTCCAGGAGTTTCTAATTACAGTATACGAGTGCCACCACGGCCAACCTTTCCCGGGCGCACAATCACGTCGCTCCAAGGCTCTGTATTTACTAGCTCACGAAGGTCCTTATGACCCCCTTGTGCTTTGATAGCTTTGTCCAAATCGCTTATTACGACACCCTCAGGAAACCGCTGCAACAATGCTTCTACAATCAAGAACTTTCGTGTCGATAACGGCTTGGCTAGTAATGCGCCATTCACGATCGGGCAGTCTTCTTTGCCAAACAACTGGACCTTATTTGAGTACCCAGTAAGTTTCGCCATATCCCCAAATGCTAAACTCTGTGTAAGAGGTGGTGACGGATTAATTGCAATGAGTTGTGCGACCCATCCGTTTGTTACAGGGTGGTCTAGTTTCTGTAAACTGCGGGTGTCTAAAATGGTCGCAATTTCCGGATGCCCTTTAACGGGTTTGATGATGTTTATCTGAACGGCCGTAATTCTTTGGGTCACATATTTGCTCGGATCGATGATATCAACAGATCCATCTAACGACTCTCCGCCAGGACGCGTTGCACTTTCCTTAATCACAGCAGCCGTTTTAATTACCTGTTGACGGCGTTGTTCCATGATCGCGCTGACCTGTTTCTGTAACGCCGGCGTGTCGTAAAATGGGTTCCAGTCGATTACCCTAACTCTCTTGGTGACTAACCTCTTTACAGCAAACATTTCACGGATTACGGTTTGCGCTGTAGCCTCTTTATAGCCATAATTTCTCCCAGACCCCGAAGCAAAGCTTATTATGCTCCCGGCCTCAAAAAATACTACATTCTGTCTCGCGCAATAATAGCGACAGGCCTCAGAATCTAACCCTTTACTCATTTCCGCATGTATAAGGGCGGCACATCTACTGTAAAAAATGGCTGGCGTGTCACGGTTTTGAGCGGGGTAATTCTTCCAAAATTCGGTCATGGGATTTCTCCTTTTAACAATCCGTTGAGACAGCTATGGCTTTATTTATAGCCCAGCCCTGGGACACCCCCTTGTCTATTTCTAGTCTTATTAAATATATATCTATATTGGTAGTCGTAGTGGTGGCGGTACGTCAGTGTTTGTCTACTACGCTTAGTGTCCCTTCTTCGATCCGACAGGAGATAATTAACAACAGTGTCATAGGGTAAGTGCTTAACCACGCTCGCAGCGAAGGAAACCGCATTGGGTTGGAACACGATCAAGGGACGACAGTACTACTACCACTCGGTGGCTACTCCTCCGGTGTCCAAACAACGTATTACGGCAATGGTGTCTCGCTCACCCCGACCCTGTTAGCACAGACAACGGGTCCCTGTTTTTCATAACGGTGTAAGACGGACCTTAACGGAGTTGGTGAAGAAAACTTCTCTTGCGCCAGCGGTGACTACTTGTCATAATGGAACAAATGGTGCTTTAGAAATCTGTAACACAACGAGTCCAAATCATGGGGTGGAATCCGCGTCAAGGTAAAGCGTACTTTTACACCAGCTACCGAGATATCCACGGCCGCGTGCGAACTAAGTACATCGGCACTGGGGCAAATGCACAGGCGGTAGCCAGTGGAATCAACAAATCAAGGCAGGATAGAAAACAGCAATACACAGATCGGTTAAAAGCAAGGCAACAATTTGATGAGCTGAACAAGCTCATCAAACCTATTGAACAGGAAGCGACGTCGGTTACCCGAGCAGCGATGCTACTGGCTGGTTTTCGAGCATATCCCGGCGGACGCTGGCGGAGGAGGCGAAAGATGCAAGAAGTAAGACAACAAACGCCCGAATTGAAAACACTCGGTGACGCGATTGAAGCGGCTGAATCAGGTGATTCGCGGGGACTCAATGTGATCCGTAATTACCTGATTGCTAATCCAGACCACTGGAAGTCATCTGGAGATGTCGCGATCCTCGCTGTCCGCCAATGGATACAAAAAGCGAGCGGCGGTGACCTATTGATGCGGGAAATGCTAGGCAAGAAACAAGCTGATCTTCGCAACAGCCTCAAGACGGCCGTCGATGATCCCGTTGAACGACTTTTCATTGACCGAGTTGTGTTGACATGGTTTCGCGTCAACTATTTTGAGAGGCTCTGCGCACTTACTGAGCCTGTAAATGTCACTTGGGCGCGAATGCATGCCGAGCAGCTCCAGCGTGCTGAGACAAGTCACAGTCGCGCTTTGCGTGATTTTTTGAACTACCGTGATCACAGGCCGGATATCACGATCGAAATTCGCGAAGCCGAGTCGCCAAAGGCGAAATTCGTCCCCCAAAGTGCGACAACATCGTTCCTGCCGGCCAACCGAATTCACGATTTGTTGCCGCTTCCCATCTAGCGCGGCCAAATCTGTAAATTACAGAATTTAAGAATATGTGTTCGTAGTTCTGTGACCCCACCACCGGGCCGCCGGGCAAGGAAATAAGGGGCTACTCGTCGGTCGTTTTATTCGATGGAAACTCTGGGTCGTCCAGAATATTTTCTGGCAAAGCCCGACCTGGCTTTATCTGTTTTTTCTTGGATTGTCCACGGCGCGGCGGAAGATTTGAGAAGTGCAAATAACAACAAAAGAAGTATATGATTACAAAAAAGTAGATGTCCGCGATAACATCAGTTCCATCAAGACGGATATTCCCATTTTCACAAACGATCGCAAGACTATAGACATGGAAGCAGATGCCTAGAAATCCGCTCAATACAAATACCCGCCCCACAAACCGTCGCTTTTCGTCGCTATGAACGGCTAGAAAAATAATGACCGCCACTATACCCAATATCGTAGCGACGCAAATAAACGCTTCCATGGCTAATCCCCTTTATTCAAGTCGTAATAAGTTATCTAACGCAATCCTTACGTTACCAGTGTGGGCAGAATAGTATCAAATCAGCGGTCAACCGGCGATAGCAGAACGACTACACACCAACCAGCCCCTGCTCATGTGTTCGTAGTTCCTACCCCACCACCGGGCCGCCGGGCAAGGAAAATAGGCTGAACGCTACTCGTCGTCCGGCCTGCTGGGGCTTAGCGCAGGGGTAATACGGACGGCATCACGGATCTGTTGTAACAACTCGATGACCCTGCCAACGGCAAACATTGAGAGTACACCTCCGACTGTGTAGCCGACCCATGCACCGATTTGAGTGGAACTGAGTTCATCGGAGTTAGCTATCGTAAATCCGATAAGCACAACTCCGCAGAGTATTGCAAGAAAATAATAGATAGCCGGAAGACTGGATAGTGCCTCGTAATCTGTCGGTCTTGAAGCGTGTGTTGAACGACTCGGCGGCGGAGTAACTGCTGATGGTGAATCCTCAACTGAATCTGATTCAGTGTCATTCATAACCCACGTTCCAAACTTCACGATTAAAAATATAACCGCGGCAAAGCACAAAAGCACAACGTACCCATCCATAACACACCTCCATTTAACACAGAAATAACACGCGGACTATTACAAACGTGACCTCGCCGAGGCCACCTGCGACCAGTCTACCAAATCACAACACGAAGTGCTTGGTTAGATGGCGGCTCGTATCTAGCTAGGTACATATGAAGCAGCGATCAATTCCCCGCATGCGCCGCCTTTCGTTAACTATAGCATCAGCGCTATCCGATAATAGCAGTAGCGTGGAACAACTGTTTTCCGATCAGATAAACACGAAACCCAAAGGGACTTATCATGGCCGACTATCTGAAATTCAAGAAGATGATTACGCCGATACTCATTCAAATTGTGTTTTGGATCGGTGTGATTACTTGCGTTTGCCAAGGTGTGTGGATCGTTGTCGAATGGGAGCCGTCTTCTGGAATTCCTCCCGGTGGCCAAGCAATCCTGCTAATCGGCCTTGGTCCCATCGCAATTCGTTTGGTGTGTGAGTTGCTAACCGTCATATTTTCGATTAACGACTCCCTCGCGGAAATCAAAATTATCCTCGAAAAGAAACCCGAGGGTGTTTCAGATCTGCCGGGCTAAACGCGTGGTCGCGACCTTATCAGTCAGCTACACTCACCTTTTCGAATGAACCTCAAATGCGCTGGCTATGTAGATGAAGTTAGTCGAAGCCACATTCGACCAGCTTACCAAATCACAACAGGAAGTGCTTGGTTAGAGCCCACCACCGGGCCGCCGGGCAAGGAAAATAGGGGGGGTATACGTCCGGCCTGCTCGGGCTTAGTGCAGGGCTACTCGACCGGTTTAGGTGGTTCTTCCGACTCTGTAGTCGTAATAGCTGGCTTGTCCTTTTTGAATATGAGGAGTAAAGACAGAAACCAAAGGAATGGCATGATTATATTTGGAATTGATTTAAAAATGATCTCGACAACAGCCAATTGGCGGCCCATTTCACCCACCAAGAGTTCTTCTTTTTGCATAATCCCATCGACAATTGACTTTTCGAGCAGAAATCTCAATGGCCAAGAATAAATAAATAAGACCAACGGTAGCATTAAAACGGCTATTCGCCCCTTACGTTTATATGCAACGATAAAAAATGCTAATGCAATAGTGGCTATTAATAAACTCCAAACAACTAGTACAACCAACTCGCTATCCATAACACACCTCCATTTAACACCGGAACAAACACGTGGACCATTTTTAAGCGTGACCTCATCGCGGCCACATTCGACCAGTTTACCAAATCACAACACGAAGTGCTTGGATAGATCACGCACCACCGAGCCGCCGGACAAGGAAAATGGCGATCACTACCCATGCCCAGCGTCGCGGAGGATCTTGGCTGCGGAGGCGGGCGCTACTCGTCACCCAACGCCTGCTCATGTGTTCGTAGTTCCGTGACCCCATCACCGGGCCGCCGGGCAGGGAAATGTGGGGCCACCTTCGATCAGCTTACCAAATCACAACGCGAAGTGCTTGTTTAGGACGTGGATCGTATCTAGCTAGGTGCATATGAAGCGGGCCGCCGGTTTCCAATCGGGGCTGAAATCAGATACGCTAAAGGCTTGCAACACAGCAACCAATTTAAACGAACGCATGTCGGCGGATCGGCAAACGTAGATCCTGTCACCAAGGAACAGCTTTAATGAAGACAAAACTCGGACTCCTACTTTTGCTGTTGTTGATCGCTGTTGGGTGTGATGATTCTACGCGCAATGAGCAAGCGACTGGATCAACTACCGGACAAACTCAACCAGTTCCAGCAGATTCCCCAGTCATAGAACTGCCGAGCATCACCAACACGCTCGGCATGAAGTTTAACAAAATCCCAACTGGCACGTTCATGATGGGCTCGCCTGGGACCGAGAAGGCCCGAAAGAGTGATGAGACCCAACACAAGGTCACAATCAGCAAAGCGTTCTATATGCAAACGAACGAAGTGACTCAAGGACAGTGGAAGGCCGTGATGGGTACAGAACCGTGGAAGGGTGAACAATTTGTCAAAGAAGGCCCCAACTACGCAGCAACGTACGTAAGTTGGGATGATGCCGTTGCGTATTGTAAAAAGCTGAGCGAGAAAGAAGGCAAGACGTACCGCTTACCAACAGAAGCTGAATGGGAGTACGCCTGCCGGGCAGGAACCAAGACGACTTGGAGTTTTGGCAACGATGAAAAGGTACTTGGTGATTACGCTTGGTACGATGGAAATGCATGGGATATTGATGAGAAGTATGCTCACCAAGTTGGTCAAAAAACTCCCAACGCGTTTGGGCTGTATGACATGCACGGCAACGTTTGGGAATGGTGTCACGATTATTACGGACAGTATTACTACAAAGAGTCGTCGGAAAAGGACCCGCCGGGTCCAGCGTCCGGCTCTTCCCGTTTTTTGCGGGGTGGGTCGTGGCTCTACAACTCGCGTTTCACTCGTTCCGCTTACCGCCTTGGGTTCGACGCTGATTACCGTTTCAACGACGTCGGTTTTCGGTTGGTTCGTGAGTTGGATTAGTTCCGTAGTCATCCTCGACCTGATAGCTAAAAAAAAGGATCACCACCCGAGGTCCGCCAAAGGCGGATTGCCCCGGATGATGACCTTCAACGTATAACGCTGTGTTAACGTCTCTTACTCCCTTTATGAACACCGACGTTGAATCCCTTGCGAGACCCTGTTCGTTTACCATCACTGTAAAGACTGTATCCAACCCAGCCTAAGACACCGATCACTAATAACTCGCCCATAGTAAAACTCCCTTCTATAAAATATTGTTCATTAACCTGTGAACGAATCACAGGCTTTTCGATAACCGCAGCCGTAACAATTCAGCTGTGACGGTGCGGGATAATACACGCCAGACTTAATCGCCTCCCATACCTTGCCAAAGATGGCCTGAGAGCGTTTCAGCCTACCAGCGTCATAGCAAACCTCATGAACCTCTAGTACCGGCGTTTTTGTCTTGGTGACCACCGCGAACTGAAGTTTAATCCGTTTGCCATCAAGCACTCGTCCAGCCAGATCAGCGTACAATAGCAACTGCTCTGCATTGGACTGTGCTTGATTAGCGTTCCAGCGACTTCGTGAAGTCTTGAAATCTGTTAGTACAAGCTCATCGCCGTCCTGCACTGCTAAATCCACGCGAGCTAACACATCAGGCATGCCCTGCACAAACTCACCTCGCATCGATTCTTCAACCGCTACGATGGTCCCTGTAGGCTTAGCAAACTCAGACCCCTGAAAAGTCTCTAACATCCTTGCCGCTAACTCCCGCATCGACTCGGCATCATCGTTCTTGCCGTATCTAATCGAAGCAGCATCAAACGATTGCCAACACTCATCGAAAGCCTCAAGTAACTGCTCAAGCGTTGGCGGACCGCCCGTTTCAAGTATCGATTGAAAATGACGCTCTACCGCTGCATGCACGCTTGAGCCGAACACCAAGGCGACGCCCTTGAAATCCTCCTCAAGCTTGTCAAGGTAGCGAAACCTCCACTTGAGCGGACACTGCTGAAAACAAGAGATCGAGCTATGACTAACATGGTCCAGCACTGGTAAGTGTGCTTGGACCGCGGACGGTTGCTGGTTCTCTGCTATCATCGTGCACCTCCTGCCACTGCTGTTGTCGACTTGAGCTTGTCGATCAGGCTACTCGCCTGTGAAATACTCAAGCAGTCAGCGGCTGGTACTTCATACTCATCGCGGCACACGGATTCAAGGTTGAGGCCGTTCTGATTACAAATCGCCCACAGCGCGCGCTGCTGCGACTGTGTCGCTGGACGACTCGGACGTTCACTTGGCGGCTCAGAGTGCGTTAGCGCGCGCGCAGGGGCGCTTTCTGTCACTGCAAACGGTGTTAATTGACTCTGAACCGACTGTCGGCACGTAATATACGCCAGATCCAGCTTCCCCCGCAGTTCTTGCGGGTCCTTGTCGAGTAGCGATGAATCCAGCTCAACTTCTACGCTACAGCCAACTCCAACGCTACCATAGTTAGGTTGTCCAAGTTTTTGGTTAAACGATACGATTGCTTTAATAGCCATAGTATTGGCTCCTTGTAAAGAGAATGAGTAAGTCCGATCAGGCAGCACGCTGCTGCTTGTCGGGTAACATGGAGATATTGCGAGTTGCATCTACGTAATCCCAGTCGATTAGGCCATCGAGTCGTACGCCGGGTTCGATTGGAATACGACCTACCAATGAAAACCCACGCGATGCGATCGTTGAAATGCTTTCGCCGGTCTTACTGGCAACAGCACGGTTTAAGTTTCTTTGATTCATAGTGAATCCCTCCTTCGTGTTAAAGTAAAAGAAGACAGGCCCGCTAGCGGTCACAGTGACTGCCAGTGGGCCTGATGTTAAATGGTTAAATGGTTAAATGGTTAAATGGTGAACTTGATGTAGCGCTACTACGCTGCTAAAGCGAAGCCGCCTGCTACGTAGGGACGCCGGCACGCTTGGTCGATTACAGACTGAAGCTTGCTGCTGCGAGCCGGAAGCGTCTGCAGATTGGATCCTTTCCATGATTCCGTGAAGGCGTTGAACAGTCGCCAAGCAGTTTTCCCTCGACGCGTGAATTCTTCGTGGGAAGGGTTCCGCCATTCTTCGAGGACTTTGGGTACTCGTGAGGGTGCGATCACTCCTTCATCCACAGCATGGATCACTGTATCGTGAGCAAGTAAGTCCGAGATCGGTTGGTGCTTGTGCCGAGTGATCCGTTGTCGTTCCGCTGTTCTAAGGTCCAGCAGAGTTCCAATGGCATCGCTGACTAGGAAAGGCAAATCACGCAGGATGAACCGCGTGTGCTTACGAGACAGTGATACTTCCCCGGAGAAACAAAGGTTACTGCAGACGAGCACGCACGATCCAAGGACAACTCCTGCACTGAACGCTTTATCGCTGGAGTTTCGCACGCCAACGACAGTACGCGTGTCCTGTGTTTCGTCGCTATTGCGTACTTCCAGTAGCCCAAAGTATCGATTGCCATTGTGCGTAAGTCCATGTGCTTCGTTGGTGATATAAAACCCACGTTTTCTGAGAGAGTCTTCCACAGTAGTGAGCAGTTTCTCGTGTGGGATGGGTCGCCAAGTGTACGTTGCTGGCGGCGTGGTTGTTTGTTCAACGGCGCTACGTGAAGCTGTTGAATCGGCGGTGTGTAATAGTAAATCTGGCATAGTAAAAATGCCTCCTAAAGAGAACCGAGATGATAGAAACGCAAAACGCCCGGCAAACACAGGAAATGTGCGTACTGAGCGTTGTTACGTGAGAGATAGGATTCCTCTCACTTTATAATGACGCAAAAAGGGTGATTATTTAGGTTCCAGAGGGTCTCACACCCCATGCCCAGCGTCGCGAAGGATCTTGGCGGCGGAAAGCGGGCAAATTCTCCCGACTAAGGTGGCCGTGTACTGACAACGCGTGTGCCACAGCATTGCTCAAAACCGTCTGGCGCTCGAGCGAGAGATAGCCGTCATGCTTTGCGAGTACTGCGGCCAAATCTACTGATATGCTTGTGAGACCGTCTAGGGAGAGGTCTCCCTCACACTTGGCGAGTGCTTCCGCAACTTCTACCGATATGTAAGCGATGCCGCTTATGTGCAAGAATCCGTCCTCTCGCTGAGTTTAGGTATAGAAACAAAGCAACCAACACCCGATTCAATCAGTACCGCCAATGTCACAATGATGCTGAACGAACTCGACGTACAAACCGTCAGCAAATAGCTTCTGAACGACAGATCACTAAGTATCTATCTCAAATATGCGACAAACAACACCGGCGGAATGTTGGGCATACTGTTACCGAAATGGTTGACACGTTCGGTGGTATCGAAGGCTTTACGAAGGCATGGAACGAATACTACAAGTCCCTAAAGTCAAAGGGAGGCTACGGTACTCTACGGGTTTTAGAATCAATCATAAAAATGATGCAGTATCACGACGAGTCGGCACAAAGTATATCAATACTTTCAGATGCTGAACTGGAACACTCAATATCTGATAGTGTTACTGAGTTAATCGAATTGAATCCTGTTCTCGCGATCCACGCTGCCCGAACACTTGGGTGGACTCTAATTCCTACCAATTCAGTCTAGACGGGTTAATAGCATCCCTTCTCTGGAATGCAGTATCGAACTCCTCCTCTGGGATTATCCACATCTCCAATATATCTAGGTATCACATGACAGTGAAAATGCATTACGGACTGACCCGCTGCCTCACCACAATTCATACCGATGTTATACCCATCGGGATTGTGGCTCTCTTCGATTAACGACTTTACCTGCGGCAATAGATGTATAAGTGATTCCTGCTCTTCCTTCGATAAATCAAAAAATGTTTCCACGCTCGCCTTTGATATTATTAGTCTGTGCCCTGGTGAGACAGGGTAACCGTCTTCAATGACTAGGAAATAATCGTTTTCCATAAGAACTCGCTCCGGTGTAATTTCCGCGAATGGATTCATGCCTGCCCTCGGTTATTAATGACGGTAATTAATCTGCTATAAAACGGGTCATTGTCTGGTGAGTAATTGGCGTCTCCTCGCCAGTAATTCCAATTATGAATACGGCAAACATTATTGTAGTGCTCGGTGGTAGATAGCTACCTCTGCTTTGCGGTTTTTCCTAACGCCGCGGATATCTTAGCCTTCCATGGATGATTACTACCCATGATGTTTTCGTTCCGGGTAATCAGTTTATGCAGAAAGTGTTCACCAACAATACGGTCTGACTTTTGCATGTTACAAAAACTGTGCGCAAGAACGAGATTCCACACATCGTGATGCCGCAAGACGCTCCAGGGGAGAACATGATCAACATGAATGTCATTTGCCGGTATAGGTTCACGGCAGTAAAAGCAGGTGTTACCCTGATATCCTTGCAGGAACGCGATGTTGCCGGTCAGGTCTCGTCTTTTTTCGCCATCCGATAAATAGATCTGTCGTAAGTCGTTTGCTAATACATAGTTACTATTAGAGATAGAGAATGCACCCTCAAGTAAACTCCAGCGTGCGTCTAGTTCAGCTAATAGTTCCTGCGTACGTTCTTCACAAACCTCGAAAAGATTGTCCTTAATCGTTAGGGACTTTCCAAAATCGAATTCATAAAACATGCCTTCCAGTTCTGGGATTCCCGTACGTCCCAAGTTATGAAAGCGGCGAATAACATCATTAAACCCGTTCTTACCGACTTCATTAATTGCGTACTCTAGATCGTGAGATGTTGTTCGATACTCACCAACGATGCGTTCCAATACAGTTTGACGACCAGCAATCCCCTGCTGGGGCATTGGGTCATCAGGATCGATACGTTCGAGATATTTAGCAAGAAAACTATCAGACAGCTCGTCCCATGTTAATGTTGCGATACCGTCACTTGCGCAATCAAGTAAAACATGCGCCAATGCAATCTTGTACGTGGCAGTATTAAGGCCGTATAGGACAAGGGACTTCCAATAATCTATAGGTGTAAACTTGGGCATGGCTATACCAGTAATCGATGACCTCAATAGAGCCGCTTTGTGGTGATTAGCTTGGCAAGTCGGTTCGTTTTATATTTGTTGTTGTATCTAACTGACCTCATAGCTTTTTTCGAACAATTGTTTTGCACGCTCGAAATCTTCTCTCGTTTTGAGTCTCACTTCCAGATCCCCAGTGCCGTAGTGACCAATTTCTCGCACATCTTTTGTAAATCCTTCTTCAAGCGAAATTTCATCGGGACAGACTTTGAGATATATAAGGAGTTCGCCAGTTGTTACTCGCAATTCAACGCAAGCAAAGTTCTTTATCCGCCGAAATGCAAAATAAAACTTTTTAATGTTCTCAAGCACATCATCGCCTAAGCCATTGAGGTAGGATCGCAGCTCCTCGAATCGATCGGTCAGTTCCTGGTCTGCCTTTTCAAGATACTCACTGACGGTTGTGTATTTCACAGGGCTGGAATTGCCATTCACAGGCTTGGTATCTCCGATTCCCGCTGCAGTGACCCTGTTTACTAATTCGAGCATTAACAGCTTATTATCAAATACTTGATAGCGTATAAGCTCGATATTTCTATTGATCTGCGTAACCGCATGTGAATCGTATTTATTAAAACCACCGGCAATGCAGAGTACACGAGTGCCAGTCCAATCAATTTGTTCTGACTTTTCTTGGCCAAGCTTTTTGAGAACGATCAATTCAAACTCGGCTTTGTGATCCAATAGCCAATCAAGGTAGAAGAGTCCCTGACTGATCACATTTTCATTGCTTGAACGTTTGTATTCAATAATCACTGGGCAGCCGTTTTCATCGATGCCGAGTGTATCGACACGACCGCGAATGGAGGCTCCCGTATTGTATTCAGTCTCAAGAAATGTGACACCAACAAGAGATTCTAGGTTGTTCTCCATAAGCGATTGCAGGGATTTCTCCAACGCCACGGATTTACCTTCAAGCAGTGTCGCTGATTTACCGGAAATATCAAATAGTTTTATGTCACTCATAGTCCAAACTTTCTGCACCTGCTTGAATAAAGGTAATGCTCCTACGCGCCCTTAGTGATTTGCGAATTCCAAATCGCGTGGACATTATGCTCGTTTTACCATTTCAGGCCGCTACGAACATTGCTCGTCTACTGCTAAGGGATTGATCGAATTCTTTCTTGCTGGCTTCGAATTGCCACTTGCTTCACATCCAGCCTACCCCTTTTATGTTCATTTGGGAAATGTTTAATACGCCACAATTTATAAAACATGTGATTGAAATACTTTTGAAGAATGTCTCTCATGCAATAACTCTTTGCCAGGGTGTCTGTTTTTGAAATTTGTTCAGCGTGCTTCGCATATGAGGACAAACCTCAATCCTACGTCCTTCGCCTTGATGCCATACTCAATCCGATGCTTGCTTTTGATGACATGTGAGATCACGATAAGCTATTTGAACCATGGGGATTGCCACGCAGTAATATGCAGAATAGCCATGATTCACGTCAAATTGAGAAACCCGTTCTTCGCATTCTCCGTCAATTGATTCCCCAGCTAGACGTGCTTTATAGGTGATTGCATTTTAGTCCCACATCAACAAAGCCATGACTAGCAGTTTCGATCACTCACCATCACTAGCAGGGCATCCTTGACACTCTCGGGCAGATCCGCCCAGACTTGTAGCAGTGCTTCTAGTTTCCGGTCATGAACGTCCGAAAATGCGTCGGATTCTGCGTCGCCCATTACAACATCAGTGATTTTCCACTTAGAAACAGGCGTTAGTTCGAGTCCCTCATCGCCCACTTAGGTATTTCTTGTGACGGATCATGACGGTCTGTGACGGGAAATGCCTGTTTTTGTAGGGTCACCGTTTTTACTGATGGAGCATGAATAGGCATGAACGACGCTGCTGTCACCGCCGGTGACGCCGCTTTTAGCTCTGGCGCAATTACTCAATTTCGATTAGTTCAAGGGAACGGCCTAACGAATTCTCATTAGTCACGTCAATTAAACAATCAGGGAGATTTTTTTGAAGCTCGGCAACCGCATTCTTCGTAACATCTGTATTTGCCAAATATATTATTTGTAGGTTTCCTAGAGATTTAAGATATTCAAGACCGGCGTCAGTTATGGCCGTACCTTTCAGGTCAATAATCTTTAGATTAGTTAATTTCCCAAGATGACTTACACCCTCGTCCGTGATTGGCGAACCTGCCACAGAGATCTCTTCCAGTCCGGACATTTCACTAAAGCTCACCATATCAGCGTCGGTAAAATTAGTATCTGCAAGCGTTAGCCACTTTAGGGATGGCAATTCCTTTAGATGCGGAACGCTCGAAGACGAGATGTCAGTATTGTTGAGTGACAGCAGTTCGAGTTTTTTTAATCGCTTAAGATCAATAAGACCCTCCTCAGAAACCTTTGTATCGTTGAGCATCAATACCTTGAGCTGCGTAAGCTTCACTATTTCACGCATCCCTAAATTTGTAATGTTATTACCAGAAAGATCAACATGCTCTAACGCGTGAAACTCCTCAAGAAGAGGGAGGGCCTCATCTTCCATTCCGGTTCTAGCAAGATTTAATGCCCGTAATTTAGGGAATTGCAGGGCATAATTCATCACCATCTCTATGCCGTAGTTCCGGTTCCGCGGGTCGGGGGGCTCATAATATTCTTTGCCGGTGAGGTTCAGGGATGTAACACAACCTTCACTATTTCTTTGAACCATCGCTGAAAGTAGCAACGGATTCGGGTAGCCAAGCATTATCATTAAATTATCATACACAATAATCCCCGGATGAGTCTTGTGGAGATGGCTTTTAGCCTGAGAGGAAAAGCCATTATCAGTAATATAGATCGTTTTCAGATTTTTTAAGTTGTCAAATTGATCCATCGGTTTATCAGTTACCCCAGTACCCCTTAGATTCAGCGTTTCTAAACCCTTTAAGTCTCCAATCCCCTTGCCGCTGATATTCGCCCCCGGAAGCCTGAGATGTTTGAGATTTTTCAGGCTTTTTAGATAGATAATGTCGTCATTATTAATGGTTGTCTCATAAACCGCCAATTCTTCAAGCAGCGGAAACTGTAGAATAAATTCGAACGTGGGATCTTCAAATCGACAGTTGTAGAACTCAAGCTTTTTTAAGCCCGAGTTCAAGGTGCCATTTAGTTCAATCAGAGAATTAAGGCTTTCCTTACTTACAAATATCTCCTCGTAATTCGACCCAATACTCACTGATTCTAAACGTGAGCTTCCTTCCAGAAATGCCCAATCATCTGGAATATGAAAATCATTCCCGAATACCCCTACGAGCTCTCCCGTGTCATCAAAACGGATTCCAGAAGCCCACGTTTCAACAACCAGTTTTTGATGAAATCCCGTCGGAATTACCAACACGGAAATGAATAGAAATCCCAGACATGTCAATTGTTCTAAAGGGTGAAAACGAGATACGCGTTTGTTTTTAACTACAATCCCCCCACCAGCAATATCCGTTGTTATGCCTTCCTTTCCGACTGAATCCTTAGAGCGGATGCGATAACCTACGATTCCAAACATCAATAGCGTTTCAAACAACAGTAACCCGGTAGCAAATACAATCCAAACAACGTGCCAATCCTGACTTAAATTCCTTGGGTCACTTGCGTACCGAATAGAAATACCGATCGTCAAGGTGTTGATAACAATCGCGATGATCACTAACCATTTGCGCTGGTAGAACAACCAATTCGCAAAGCGTGTCAGGGTCACCATGATCAACAAAAGCAGTGACACACTTAAGAAGGCCACACTACAAACTAAAGCTAGGATTACGCCGTCCGATGTCCTTAAGTCACTTAATATCCCTGCAAAGCTTAGCCTAAAGATGAGATTCCAAATCAAGCAGGTTCCCAAAACACTGACGGCAAGCATCGTTACTCGCACACCCACAGCCCTCGGAAATTGTTTTATAATCGCATTATCATGTCCTCCAGGACGTTGAATTTTCCAACGCAAAAAAGGAATTATTCTTAAGGCCGACAAAGCGCCTATCAACAAACACCACACGGGTAAGAAACAAAGCATTGGGAGATAACGCGTTTTTCCCCCGCCATATTTGTTACCTATCCACCATTCATCAAATCCCCCCACGGGACTCTCTCCCCAAAAAATCAGACAACGGGATTGCTCAAATGCCAATCCGGCCAATAGAAAAACAAAACCACAGAAGAAAAAACGATGCAGGAAATTCCCTGTTCCATAAACCACCCACAGAGCGGAGAGGCAGGCTAAGGAAATTAACGAGATTAATCCAATTACGAAGATTAGATTTGCCGCGTAGAAACTCTCCAGCTGATTAACAAACCTGTTGGATATATAGCCCACAGGTATTAGGCAAATAAAGAAGACGAGATAAATTGCCAGAGTCCATAAAACCAAACGTTCTTTAATTTTTTTCATTTGAACGCTATTGATAGTGCTTTTAGTAACCTGTTGTAAAGACGCGACAACAGCTGAATAATCAGTTTAGCAGTATTTACCGTCATGTGAAAATATTTCTTTTGTCCTTTGTTTTTTGGGACGCGGCCCTCCTTGCATTTTATTGTTCAGCCAAGCCTTTTGCCGCGGAGTCATGCTAGACCAGCTTTCGATCAGTAAGGCCACCGTTTCACTTAGCGTCGGATTTGCCACCGCGGGTGTCACCGCATCGTTTTCCGAACTGTCCAATAACCCACTATTTACAGCCTTAGATGCGTGTATCGTAGAGTCCCTCATCGCCCACTTGGGGTATTCCTACTGATGGACCATGACGGTCTATGACGGGGAATGCCTTTTTTTCTAGGCTCTGTGTTTTTGCTGACGGAACATGAGAAGCTATGAGTGACGAATCTGCCACTACCTGCGCCACTACTTGTTGGCCCAGTTTCATCGTAAATATAACGAAATATATGTCCCCAAACGGCCCTTTTGCGACAGTAATGGTGTTGAAACATATGGGAGAGATGAATT
>Ga0315329_10000256_pt1 | contig 20829 bp, 19 predicted proteins | sample M150032315metaG_FD_203459 | JGI IMG/M metagenome (GOLD analysis project Ga0315329, IMG submission 203459) | Ammonia-oxidizing marine archaeal communities from Monterey Bay, California, United States - M1 500m 32315 | ecosystem: Environmental > Aquatic > Marine > Coastal | place: USA: California...
AGCTTTTAAAAAGATTAAAAAATTTTTTTAAAATTATTATCTTCAGCAACATAAAAATTTAATATGTGGCTTATTTTATTTTTATTAATTTCAAAAATTCCTATTTTTCCCTTAAATTTATTTTTTTTATAAAAAATTTTATTATTAATAACAAAATCATTTTTATAAATTAAAAAATATACTAACCCTACTAAGTCAAAGCTCAGAAAAGATATTTGATTAGGATATTCGTTATAAATATTAAAGTATTCCAAAACAAAATTATCATAATTTTCTTTATTTATTGATGGAAAATAAATTGGCTGTAAATTTTCTTCTTTAAGAATTGATTTATCAAACCATTGATTGAGAGTAATATAGTTTACTCTATTTGAAGATACATCTGTATATAATAATGAAGTAGCAACACTTTTTAAACTTTCGTCAAAATCTGCAATAATTACTGAATCAAAATTAATTCCTCCTAATGTATCTTTTTTTTCTAAATTTGAAATTTTTTTCTCTTTATTGGTTTCATTAGAATTTTTTAGTCTTTTTATTTCATCTTTCAAATTTTGCTTTCTTTGAGGATATCTGGTTAATTTTTCAATTTGGGATGTTAAAACTGTTGGATCAGTATCATATATGAATTTATCTTTTAGTTTAATTTTTGTTTTAGCAACTGCATCTTCAATTTCATTTTTAAATTCTGAATTTGGGATTAATAAAATACTTCTTTCTATATTATTAAATTCTTGAAATTTTTTTATTGCTTTAATTTGTGAAATTGCATTTATACCACCACTAATAACATTATTTGGGTTATTTGTATTTGTATTAGAGAGAGACAAGAAAGTTACTTCATTTATTTCTTCTAAATAAACTAAATTTTTATTAAACACAGGTCCTATTATTATTTTTATACCTTGTTCTTGAAGTTCTTTAGAAACTTTTAAAGTTATTTCAGGATCAGATTTAGTATCTCTAGGAATAATTATTATTTTATTATCATCAATCTTATTTATTGCTAGTCTTGTAGCTTTCAATATTGATTTACCAATTGATTTATATTCCCCAGACAAAGGAACAATTAATCCTATTTTAATTTTTTCGTCAGCTAAAATTTGATGAATATTAAGTATTATTCCTATTAGTGTAAAAATAATAAATTGAATAATTTTTTTCATTTTAATGCTAATATTATAGTCAATTAAAATAATGAATCTACAAACTGACTTAAGAATAAGTAATTTAAAACCTGGCTTATATATTGTTTCTACACCTATCGGCAATTTAGCTGATATAACTTTAAGAGCATTAGAAATTTTAAGAAGATCAGACTATATTTTGTGTGAGGACACAAGAGTTTCAAAAAAATTGTTAACAAAATACAAAATCAAATCAAATTTAATTTCCAATCATAAATTCAATGAAAAAAAAAATGTTGAAAGATTTATTGATATTTTAAAATCAAATAAAATTGTTTCGTTAATTTCTGATGCAGGAACTCCAACTATTTCAGACCCGGGGAATGTACTAATTAAAGAATCTATAAAAAATAAAATAAATTTAACCCCTATACCTGGTCCTTCTGCATCTACTGCAGCTTTTTCAATTAGTGGTTTTTCAGATAAATACTATTTTTATGGTTTTTTTCCTGATAATAATTCAGAAATTAAAAACAATTTTGAATTATTATCAAAATTAAACTGCTCAATTTTATTTTTTATATCTGCTAAAAAACTTAACAGGTCAATAGATGTGATTAAAAAATATTTTTTGGATAGGGAAATAGTGATCTGCAAAGAAATTACAAAATATTATGAAGAATATTTTAGATTTCAAGTTAATAAAATTGATTTAAGCAATATTAATCTTAAAGGTGAAATTACATTGGTGATTTCAGGTAAAAATAATTTCAATAAAACTTCGAATAATTTAACCGAATCTGATAAAAAAAAGATTAATAAATTAATAAAAAAATTTAATATTAAAGAGGTTGTTGATTTGATTAAAGGTGAAAAAAATATATCAAAAAAAGAAATTTATAATTATTGTTTAAAAGTAAAAAATGAAAAATAAATTTGTTAATTTTTTTTTAATTCTAATTTTTTTAAATGGTTGTATTGGTGCGTCATCCAAAGGAGTATTTGGCACAGGTGTAAGTATAGCTATTGACCCTAGAACATTAGGAACTCAGATTGACGATGGAATCATGGATAAAAATTTAGATGCAAAGTTATTATTAATGAATAAAAATTATATTTTAAATGTAAGTACGCAAGTATTGGATGGTAGAATTTTTATAACCGGAAAAGTTGATGATCCAGAAGAAAAGCTAAAAATTACAAAAATAGCATGGGAAACACAAGGTGCTAGATCAGTTAAAAATGATTTAAAAATAAAAGAAAAATTTAATTTTAAGCAATCAGCAAAAGATGTTTTAATAACTTCGCAATTAAGAACAGCTATGATATTTAATAAAAAAATAAAATCAGCAAATTATAGTATAGATACTTATAAGAAAACAATTTATATTTATGGAATTGCTAAAACTAAGGAGGAGCAATCTTTAGTTATAGATGAAGCTAAACAAGTTTTAGATGTTGAAAATGTGATTGCAAGTATTCTTTTAGTAGAAGATTTAAGAATTCAGAAAAATTAATTTTTTTTATTATAATCGATAACACCTGATGAATAAGCGGCAACTGAGGCAAGATTTAAAATATCTGAAGTCGATGATCTTAACGGTGCTATTTCTATTGCTTCGCCCAAACCTATTAATAATGGTCCAATAACTTGTGCATCACCTAATGTTTTCATTAATTTATAAGAAATTGCAGCACTATGTTGTCCAGGCATAATTAATACGTTTGCATTTCCAGCTATTTCTGAAGATGGATAAAGTTCTTTATATTCTTTATTTAGAGCTACATCTGGTTGCATATCTCCGTCAAATTTAAAATCTACTTTTTTTTGTTTTAGAATATCTACCGCGTCTCTAATGTGTTTTGTTCTACTTGTATTAGGTTGTCCAAATGTTGAATGTGATAAGAAAGCAACCTTAGGATTAAATCCAAAAAGTCTAATTACTCTTGCGGCAGATATAGCAATTTCTGCCATTTGTACCGAAGTTGGATATTCATGAACTGAGGTGTCTCCAATAAATACAGTTCTGCCTTTACTTACTACCATATTGAGACCAAACATAATTTCCCCAGGTCTTGAATCGACAACCTTGAGCACTTTATCTAAAGATTGACCATATCTTCTTGTATTACCTGTAACCATAGCATCTGCATCATCACACGAAACCATACAAGATCCCCATACCACTCTATCATTTCTTATTATTTTATCACAATCTCGCAGATAAAGTTCATAAACATCTGGTTCAAGCTCACCTTTGTCTTTATGTAATTTTTTAAAAATATATTTTAGGTATTTCTCCCTTTTCTCTTTTGATGTTGAGTTTACAATTTCAATATCAAAGTTTTCACTATATCCAATTTCTTTAAGCCTATCTTTAACTGCTTTTTCTTTAGCAACTAAAATTGGAATACCCAATCCACTCTTTTTGAATGCTATTGCAGCCTTTAATGTATTTTCATCTTCTCCATCTGCAAAAACAACTCTTTTTTGTGTTTTTTTAATTTGAGAATTTATTCCCTGCATGATTGTTACAGATGGATCTAACCTTTGTTTTAATTGCTCAGCATAAGTATCAAAATTTTTAATTTTTTTTCTTGCAACTCCACTTTTAATTGCAGCTTTTGCCACTGCCACTGGAATTACACTTATTAATCTTGGATCAAATGTAGATGGAATTATGTAGTCTTTTCCATAAGTTGGCCTATCACCACCCATTGCAGCGACAACTTCATCCGGCACTCTTTCTCGAGCTAATGAGGCTATTGCATTTGCAGCGGCAACTTTCATCTCTTCGTTAATTGTTTTGGCTCTTACATCTAACGCTCCTCTAAATATATATGGGAAGCCAATAAGATTATTTACTTGATTAGAGTAATCAGATCTTCCAGTTGCAATTATTGCGTCCTTTCTTACTTGGTTTACCTCTTCAGGTGTTATTTCAGGATCAGGATTTGCACATGCAAATATAATTGGATTTTTTGCCATTTTTTTTACCATTCTTTTTGATAAAATACTTTTAGAAGATAGTCCTAAAAAAACATCAGCACCATCAATAGCTTCATCTAGAGTTCTTTTTTTTGTTTCAATAGCGTGAGTTGATTTCCATTGATTAAGATTATCTCTACCGCGATATAGGACACCTTTACTATCAAGCATTATGATATTTTTTTTGGGTACGCCGGTATTTTTTAATAAATTAGTACATGCTACTGCTGAAGCTCCAGCTCCATTAACAACTATTTTAATTTTTTTTATTGATTTTTTTGATATATCGAGTGCATTAATCAATGCAGCAGTAGTTATTATTGCTGTACCATGTTGGTCATCATGAAATACAGGAATATCTAATATTTTTTTTAATTTTTCTTCAATAATAAAACAGTCAGGTGCCGCTATATCTTCTAAGTTTATTCCACCAAAGCTACCTGCAATATTTTTAATACTTTTAATAATTTCATTCGGGTCTGATGAGTCAATTTCAATATCAATAGAGTTGATGTCAGCAAATCTTTTAAATAAAACTGCCTTTCCTTCCATTACAGGTTTAGATGCCAAAGCGCCCAAATTACCCATTCCCAAGATTGCAGAACCATTACTTATTACAGCTACCAAATTTCCTTTACTTGTATAGTCATAAGCAGCATCTGGATTTTCTGATATTGCTCTTACAGGTGCTGCAACACCAGGAGAATAGGCCAAAGCCAAATCTCTTTTTGTTGTCATAGGCTTTGAAGAAATTATCTCAATCTTGCCAGATTTATTACTATTATGAAATTCTAAAGCTTCTTTATCTGAATAATGTTCAATTTTCTTTTTTTTCATTTTATTTAATTAGATATACAAATGGAGCAAATTTAAGACTAATATGATTTATGAACCTAATTAAGTCAACTGGTACATTCAGCTTCTTTACTTTAATTAGTAGATTAACAGGATATCTAAGAGATATATTAATTGCAATTTTCCTTGGAGCAGGTCCAATTGCTGATGCTTTTTTTGTAGCCTTTAGACTTCCCAACACTTTTAGAAGATTGTTTTCAGAAGGAACATTTAATGCGGCTTTTATTCCTAGTTATTCTTCAGAACTAAACAAAAGTAAGAAAAGTGCAGAATTATTTGCAAATAATATTTTCAATATTCTTTTTTTATCTTTGCTTGCAATTGTTTTTATAATTGAAATTTTTATGCCATTATTTGTGGCATTAATTGCACCAGGATTTACAGAAAATTCAGAAAAATTAGAAATTGCGATTAATCTTACCAGAATAACATTTCCATTTTTGCTATTTGTAAGTTTGTCATCATTTTTTTCAGCAATATTAAATTCTCATAACAAATTTGCAGTCGCATCAGCAACACCAATTATTTTAAACATTATTTTGATTTTGGTTTTGTTATTTGGAAAATTTTTATCAGATAAACTTGTGTACTATGTATCGTATGCAGTAACTTTTGCTGGATTAATTCAATTAATTTTTTTAATTTTTTTTGTTAGAAAACATTTTATTCCAAAAATTTCTTTTAAATTTAAAAATAATAAAAAAATAAAATTGTTTTTTAAAAAATTATTTCCAAGTATTTTTTCTTCAGGCGTTACACAAATAAATATTTTAGTTGGAACAATAATTGCTTCTTTTCAAGCAAATGCTGTATCTTATCTTTATTATGCTGATAGAATTTACCAGATAAATTTAGCTATTGCTGGAATTGCAATTGGTACAGTTTTACTTCCAAGTTTGTCAAAATATATAAATAGCAAAAACAATGCTAAAATTGATTTTATACAAAATAAATCATTAGAGTTAAGTTTATTTTTAAGTTTACCTGCATCCGCAGCATTATTAATAGCTTCAAATGAAATTACTTCAGCATTATTTGGATATGGATCATTTAATTTAAATAGCGTTAGTCAATCAGCAAATGCACTATTTTATTTTGCTCTCGGTTTACCTGCATTTGCATTAATAAAAATATTTTCAAGTTTTTTATTTGCAAGACACAATACTAAAACACCTTTTCACTTTTCGATATTTTCTGTTTTATTAAATATTTTTATAAGTGTTTATTTTTTTAATGAAATTGGTTTTATTATAATACCAATTGCAACAACAATATCTTCATGGTTTAATACTTTTTTACTTTTGTTTTATCTACTTTCTAAAAAATATTTTTGTTTTTATAAAAGCTTTGCAATTAAATTTTTAAACATATTGTTAGTATGTTCTTTTTCTTCCTTTATTTTTTATAAATTAATTAAAAATTTTAAAGAATATTTAATTTATGAAAGCGAATACAAACTATTAACTATAATTTTGCTGGTGATTATTACCTTTTTAATTTATATAACAACCTCTATAGCCACTAAAGCTTTCAAAATTTCGGATATTAAATTAAAGTATTAAAAATGAAAAAAAAAATTTTTTCTGGAGTTCAACCAACTGGAAATTTACATTTGGGAAATTATTTAGGTGCTATCAAAAATTTTGTTGAACTGCAAAATAAAAAAGACAATGAATGTGTTTACTGTGTTGTAGATTTACATGCTATTACTGTTAAACAAGATCCAAAGATTTTAAAGGACAACATAAGAGAAACAACAGCTACTTTTCTTGCAAGTGGATTAGATTATAAAAAAAGTATAATTTTTAATCAGTCTTTAGTGCCAGCACACTCCGAAGGTTCATGGATCTTAGGATGTATTGCAAGAATGGGTTGGTTAAATCGCATGACGCAATTTAAAGAAAAAGCTGGCAAAGATAAAGAAAAGGCAAGTGTTGGTTTATATATATATCCAATACTTATGGCTGCTGATATTTTGTTGTATGACTCGACACATGTCCCTGTTGGAGAGGATCAAAAACAACACTTAGAATTATCTAGAGATATTGCTCAAAAATTTAATTTAGACTTTAAAACTCCTGATTTTCTTAAAGCACCAGAACCATTAATCCAAAAAAATTTTGCAAGAATTATGAGTTTAAAAGATGGAACAAAAAAAATGAGTAAATCTGATCCTTCAGATTTGAGTAGAATTAATTTAACAGACAAAAAAGATGCAATAGTAAATAAAATTAAAAAAGCTAAAACTGATAATTCACCTCTACCTTCTGATGATAAAAAATTAAATGAAAGACCTGAAGTTGAGAATCTTTTGGGAATTTATTCAAGCTTAAGTAATCAAAAATTATCTGACTCAATAAATGAATTTGGTGGAAAAAATTTTTCTCAATTTAAGCAGAAACTTTCAGATCTTGTTGTAGAAAAAATTTCTCCAATATCTGATGAAATAAATAAATTAAAAAAAGATAATAATTTTATAGATAAAATTTTAGAAGATGGCGCTGAAAAAGCTGATAAAATAACTTCTAAAAAAGTTAAAGAAATGAAGAAAATTATAGGTTTTTAATTTTAAATCTTTAATTTTTTATTATAATGATTATATAAGAATTATGTTCGTACAAACTCAAAATACACCTAATCCAAATTCTTTAAAGTTTTTGCCAGGGAAGAAAGTATCTAATGATATACCGATTGAAATAACGAACAAAAATGAAAGTAATAATGAATTAATAAGAAATATTTTATCTATCAATGGAGTAAGTGGTATTTTTTTATCAGATGATTTTTTGTCAGTTAATAAAGATGAAAAAATAGAATGGGAAGATTTAAAACATATAATAATCTCATTTATTAATGATTATTATTCAAATGGCAATGAGATTGTAATTGATAAAGAAAGCAAAGATTCTTCAAATTTAAATTTGTCAGATGTTGAAAAAAAAATTCTAAATATTTTAGAAACTAAAGTAAGACCCGCAGTTGCAAGAGATGGAGGAGACATAAAGTTTAAAGAATTTAAAGACGGTGTTGTGACTGTTACTCTTCAAGGAAGTTGTTCAGGTTGCCCAAGTTCAACTATGACTTTAAAACAGGGAGTACAAAATCTTTTATGTCATTATATCCCGGAAATTAAGGAAGTAATTGCTATCTAAATATTGTAAAGAATCAATTATAATAAGATTATGAAAAAGTTAGTACAAATAAATATTCAAACAATTAAAAAAATTTTACAAAACAAAGGATATAAAATTCATAAGAATCAGAAAACCTTTCCTAAAATTCTTGTAAATTTTTTTTATACTTCAATTGTAGGTACTTTTTTTATAGGTTTTTTCTATGTGGCACCTTTCATATTAGATTTTTCTAAAAAAAATTTTAGTAAAAATGAAATTGTTTTAAATAATTCAAATATAAATTTTAATAAAGTTTTGGAAGGCAAAGAAATTGAATTGAATAAAAATCTTAAAGAAAATGATGAAGTGGACTTTAAGGATTTATTTACCGATGTTTTTGAATTTAATATAAATGAGCAAGATACAGTTAGATTAAGCGCAAGCACAATTGATCAATTATTTAAAGATGAGAATTATAATTTAAAAGATATTAGAAAAAATAAAATTGTTAAACCAATAAATATTGATATTTTACCTAATGAAATTAAATCAATAGAAAGTATAAAAAAAAGAAAAGAATTATTTATTCAAATAGTTTTGCCTTTAATTTTAGATGAGAATAAAACAATAAGATTAGAAAGAAAAACGCTATTTGCTATTTTAAATAAAAATAGCAATTCAGATGCAGAAAGAAATTGGTTGAAAAGTAAATTTAAGCAATATGGAGTTGTAAATAGAGACTTAACCACTTTAAAAATCAGAATGGATGAAATACCAGTTTCCTTAGCTATTGCGCAAGCTGCAAAGGAGACAGGATGGGGGACTTCAAGATTTGCTCAAGAAGGCAATGCATTATTTGGACAATGGACATTTAGTGGTGAAGGAATCAAGCCTGCTGGGTCAGATGATGGAGATACTCACAAAGTTATGAAATTTAAAATTTTAAAAGCTTCTGTAAGAGCTTATCAAAGAAATTTAAATACTCATAAAAGTTATAGAGAATTCAGAAAAATTCGAGCAATTCAAAGAGATGTTCTAGGAAACTTAAATAGTTTAGAACTTGTGGAATATTTAGATAAGTACGCAGAAACTGGAAAAGAATATATAAAAATTTTAAAAAAAATTATTGAACAGAATAAACTAACGGACTTTGATGATGCAAAAATTTTACCAGGTAGTCAAAAAGAGAAAAATTTAATTTAGTTTTGTTTTATAGAAAACTGCAATCCAAGCCATCTCCAACCAATTTCATCATTTAAAGAACAGTTAATCCGTCCTCTTCTAAAGGTAAATTTTTCACTAAATTCAAAATAAAGTTTATTTTTTATTAGTTTAATTTTAGATTTGTCCCATCCACTTCCTTCATCTGAAAAACAATTAATTTTTTCTAAATTTTTTTGTTCTTCAAAAAATTCAATGACTGTTTTAGGTGGATTATTATTTTGTAATACATATTTATCATCTGGTATAATATTTTTATATTCCAGAGGATGTAAATTTATTATAAAACTAAATCTTTCTAAATTACCATATTTTTCATTAATTGGAAATCTAGGTAATTCATATCTATCTTTATTTAAATCAATTACTCCAGAATTTTGTCCAAATGCAAAATCAAAATTATTAGAAATATATTTTTTTTGCTCTAAGCTGTATTCCCCAAATGGGTATGAAAAATATACAGGATTATATCCAATATTTTCTCTAAATATTTTTATTGATTTATCAATATCATTTTTAAAATCATTAAATTCATATTCAACAAGATATTCATGGGAGTGAGAATGATTACCAATAATTACAAATTCTTCTTTTTCAATCTCTTTAATTTGATCCCAGTTCATATAACCGTATTTTCCTATAGATTGAGTTGAAACAAACAATATAAAAGGAATTCTTTCTTTTTTTAAATAAGGCCACGCATGCTCATAGAATGAACTAAAAGCATCATCAATTGTGAGTAAAATTTTTTTTTTTGATTTTTTTAAATTAAAATTTATTCCAAAATTTTTAGGATCTATAAAATCAATCTTTTCTTTTTTAATTAATTCAATTTGTTTTTTAAATATTTTCATGCTTATATTAGTTGAAGGATATTTATCTTCATTAAATCTATGATACATTATAGAAAGTATGCCATAATCACTGGAATAATATTTGTTATTATCTGCAAATGCATTAAAATTAAAAAAAAAGTTTAAAAAAATGAATAATTTAATTATTGATGCAGCAGACAATAAAATTTTTTTTACAATCATGGTTAATGATAAATCATATACTAGTGAATTTATTAACAATAGAGAAAATTTTGATAAACTGACAATTTTAATTGTAAAATTTTTAGAAAATCATGAATTAAATTTAACAAATATTAGCAATATATTTGTTAATCAAGGACCTGGAAAATTTTCTGGTATTAGAGCATCATTATCTACGGCCAAGGCTTTATGTTTTGTAAATAAAATAGATTTATATGGATTTAATTCAGATCAAATAGTTGATAAGAATTATGGTGAAATTATCGATTTATTTAATAAGGGTTTGTTAATAAAAAATTTGATAAAACCACAATATTAGAGTTAATATAAATAATGGCAGAAACTATCCAAGAAAAATGTATTTTAAAAGGTGTTAAGCTAACCGATCAAAGAAAAATTATTGCAAAGATAATGTCAGAGTCTCAAGATCATCCAGATGTTAATGAGCTTTATATAAGAGTTTCAAAAATAGATTCCAAAATTAGTATTGCAACAGTTTATAGAACTGTAAAACTTTTTGAAGAAGCAGGTATTATTACAAAACATGATTTTAAAGGTGGAAAAGCAAGATATGAAGAAATAAGCGAAGGACATCATGATCATCTTATTGATTTAAAAACAGGAGAGATCATTGAATTTGTTGATGATGAAATAGAAAAACTACAAAAAAAAGTTGCTGAAAAATATGGTTATGATCTTGTAGATCATAAACTAGAATTATACGGCATTAAAAAAAAAACTTAATTAATGCAAAAAAAAATATTTATTAAAACATTTGGATGTCAAATGAACGAATATGATTCCAATAGAATATATGATTCTGTAAAAAGATTGGGTTTTATAAAAAGTGAAGATCAAGGTAATGCAGATTGTTACTTATTAAATACTTGCCACATAAGAGATAAGGCAAAGGAAAAAGTTTATCATGAAATAGGTAGAGTAAAAAAATTATATAGAGGAAGAAAAAAACCAATAATGATTGTAGCAGGTTGTGTTGCTCAAGCAGAAAATCAAGAAATGCTAAATAGAGAACCTTATATAGATATCATCTTAGGACCTCAATCATACCACAAGATAAATGATTTATTAAAAAATTTTATCAATAAAGATAAAATTGAGGAAACTGAGTTTGATACTATTTTAAAGTTTAATTATTTTGATAAAATTGAAAATAAAAATAGTAATGTTTCATCATATTTAACAATTCAAGAAGGATGTGATAAATTTTGTAGCTTTTGTGTTGTTCCATATACAAGAGGCCCAGAGTATTCAAGACCATTTAATAAAATTTTAGCTGAAGCAGAAAGTCTAATAAGTAACGGCGCAAAAGAAATTATTTTGCTAGGTCAAAATGTTAATGCTTATTCTTACAAAGATAAATTTAAAGAATATAGAATTTCAAATTTAATAAATAAACTTGCAAGTTATTCAGAATTAAAAAGAATAAGGTATACCACTTCCCATCCAAGAGATATGACGGATGATTTAATTGAATGTTATTCGACAAATAAAAAATTAATGCCATTTTTACATTTACCAATCCAAAGTGGATCAAATAAGATGCTTAAACTAATGAATAGAAAATATACAGTTGAACAGTACATTAAAATTTATGAAAAAATAAAAAAAATTAATTCATCTATAGAATTTTCAAGTGATTTCATAGTTGCATATCCAGGAGAAACTGATGACGATTTTAACGAAACTTTAAATTTAGTAAAAAAAATTAAATTTATAAATTCATTTTCTTTTATTTTTAGTCCAAGGCCCGGAACAAAAGCGGCAAATTTAGATCAAATTAACAAAGAAACTGCGAAAGAAAGATTATTAAAAATTCAAGAACATTTATTTAAATCTCAGTTAAATATGAATGAATCTTTTATAAATAAATCTATTGATGTTCTTGTTGAAAATAAAATTAATGGACAAAAAAAATTATTTGGTAGAAATAAATATATGAATTCTGTAATTTTTGATGGTGAAGAAAATTATATTGGAAAAAATATAAATATTAAAATAAAAGAAGTTAATCAAAACAGCCTATTTGGCAAAATTGAAAAAAATAATATGAGAGCAGCATAATTGAAAAATGTAGCTGAAAAAAATTTCAAGTCCGAATTAAAATTTGTTTATTCAGATAATGATACTTTAAGTATTATTTTTCAGAACAACAATATTCTACTAGGTGTTGTTGGAGAATTTAATAATAATATTAAACAGCTAGAGAAAATTACTAAAACAAATATTTATACTCGTGGAAACTCTATATTAGTAAAAAGTAGTTTAAAAAAAAATGAATTGGTTAAAAATGCAATTAAATTTTTATCAGATCAATTTATTGTAAATGGAAATATTGAAAAAAAAGATATAATTTCTTCGGTAAATAAATTTATGATAGATGAAAAAATTAATTCTGAAAAAAATATTGAGTATATAATTAAAACTCCTAAAAAATCTGTAATTCCAAGATCAGAAAAACAAAAAAAATATGTAAGAGCATTAAAAGAAAGTGAAATTATAATTTCTGCTGGACCAGCGGGAACGGGTAAAACTTTTTTGGCTGTGGCGGTAGCATTAACAATGCTTTTAGAAAAAAAAATTGAAAGAATAATTTTATCTAGACCCGCAGTTGAAGCTGGAGAGAGATTAGGTTTCTTGCCTGGTGATATGAGAGAAAAAGTTGATCCATACCTAAGACCACTGTATGACTCACTTTATGATCTATTAGACTTTGAAAAAATTCAAAAAAAAATTGAAGTTGGTGATATAGAAATAGCTCCATTAGCATTTATGAGAGGAAGAACTTTAAAAAATTCTTTTGTAATTCTTGATGAAGCTCAAAATGCAACAGATACTCAAATTAAAATGTTTTTAACAAGAATTGGAGAAAATTCTAAAATTGTAATAAATGGAGATCCTTCTCAAATCGATTTACCAAACAAATCTTTATCGGGTCTAAATCGATCAAAAAAATTACTTGGACACCTGAAAGAAATTTCTGTTGTTGATTTTGATCACAGAGATGTAGTAAGGCATCCATTAGTTTCAAAAATTGTTCAAGCTTATTCAGATCAAAAAACTGAATAATGATTAAAGCAAATGTAATTTTAGACTATTCTAAATGGAAAAATAAAATTAAAGATCCTAATAATTATTTAAACAAAAAGCTTAGAAAGTTATCAAAAATTCCTACTTTCAAAAAAAAAAAGCAAGAATTTTCTATACTCTTGACAAATAATACAAAAATGAAAAATTTAAACTTAAAGTTCAGAAAAAAAAATAAACCAACAGACATATTATCATTCAAGTCTAATAATAATATATATATTGGTGATATAGCTATTAGTTATGAAATAATTAATAAAAGATCAAAATTATCAAATTTTTTTTTAGAATTTGATAAAATGTGGATACATGGATATTTTCATTTAATTGGATATGATCACAAAAAATTAGAAGATTTTAAAAAGATGAATAAAAAAGAAAATTTAGTTTTAAACTATTTTCATAAAATAAATTGACATTATTATTACAAAATAAAATATTAATTTACCTAATACCTTTTGCTTTAGGCTTAATTACATCATTCAGTTTGCCACCATATAGTTTTTTTTTTATAAATTTCATAACTTTTCCATTATTATTAATTAATCTAATTTCAAATTATAAAAAAGGAAAATGGATATCCTTTAAAATTGGTTGGATGTTTGGGTTTGGTTATTTTATTTCCAATTTGTATTGGATAACAAATTCACTAACTTTTGAAGAAAAGTTCGAATACTTAATACCAATTGCATTAATTTTAATTCCTTTATTTTTAGGAGTTTTTTATGGTTTAGCAACATTTGCATGTTCTTTTTTTACTTTAAATAAAAAATTTTCTTCTATATTAATTTTTTCACTTTTTTTTTCTTTAATTGAATTTGTTAGAGGTATTATTTTAAGTGGATTTCCTTGGAACTTAATTGTTTTTTCTTGGACAGATTATTTGCCTTTTTTACAGTTAGCTTCATTTATTGGGACTTATTCTTTTAATCTATTAAGTATAACTTTTTTTTTAATACCTATTATTATTTTATTTAATTATAGAAAAGAAATAAAATTATTTTTTTTATTTTTTGCATCAGTGTTATTGATAATAAATTTCTTTTATGGATCCTTTATTCTTAAAAATAATGAGAAAATAAAAGCAACAAACTTAAACTTTGTAATTAAAATTGTTTCACCAAAAATTGATATTAATAGATATTTTAAAGATGAAAATCCTGAAAAAATAATTTTAGAATTAATTAAATTAAGTCAACCAAATAATTTAGAAAAAGCTGTTTTTATTTTTCCTGAAGGAGTATTTTCAAATATTTATTTAGAAGATTTAAAAAATTATAACTATATATTTTCAGAGAACTATTCAGATCAACATAAAATTATAATGGGAATAAATAGCAATGAAGATAAAAAAGTATTTAATTCTATGGTAGTTATAGATAAGTATACAAATATTATAGATAAATATAATAAAAACAAACTAGTTCCGTTTGGTGAGTTTTTGCCTTTTGAAAATTTATTTAGCAAACTTGGTTTGAAAAAAATAACACCAGGATATCGTTCTTTTTCAAGTGATAGTGAAAGAAATTTAATAAATATAAATAATATAAATTTTGTTCCATTAATTTGTTATGAAATAATTTATTCAGGAAAAATTAATAATACCAAAGATGATTTTGATTTAATATTAAACATATCTGAAGATGGATGGTTTGGAGATTCTGTGGGACCTTATCAACATTTTTCACATTCAATATTTAGATCTATTGAAGAAGGAAAAAATTTAATTAGGTCAGCCAACAATGGTATTTCAGCATTTATTAATTCAAAAGGACAAATAATTAATCAAATTAAATCAACCGAGAGGGGAGTTATTGAGATAAAAAGTTTTAAGAAAACAAAAAAAACTCTTTTTAGTTCCTTTGGCAACAAGATCTTCTTTTATTTTTTATTATTTTATATTAGTTTGATTTTTTTTTTAAAAAAAAAGGAGAATAAATGAAGAAGAATTTTTTGTTTACAAGTGAATCAGTTTCAGAAGGACATCCAGATAAAGTTTGTGACCGAATTTCAGACATGGTAGTTGATACCTATCTGACTAAAGAACCACAAGCAAGAGTAGCCTGTGAAACTTTAACAACAACTAACAAAGTAATTTTAGCAGGAGAAACCAGAGGTCCTGAAATAAATAAAGATGAGTTAACTTCAAAAGTAAGAGAATGTATAAAAGATATTGGTTATGATCAAGAAGGTTTTACTTGGAGAGAGGCTACGAAAATTGATCTTCACTTACATTCTCAATCAACAGATATTGCAATTGGTGTAGACTCAGCAGGAAACAAAGATGAGGGTGCGGGAGATCAAGGAATAATGTTTGGTTATGCATGCAACGAAACAGATGTTTTAATGCCAGCACCAATTCATTATTCGCATAAAATTTTAAAACTTATGGCTGAAGACAGAAAATCTGGAAAATTAAAAAATATTGAGCCAGACTCAAAGAGTCAAATTACTATTGAGTATAAAGATGGAAAACCTTCTTCAGTTAAATCAGTTGTTATATCAACCCAACATTCAGCAGATGTTAATCAATCTCAAGTTAGAGAACTTGTTAAACCTTATATTGAAAAGTCTATTCCAAAAAATCTTATAAATGGTTTAGATGATACAAAAATTTATGTAAACCCAACTGGTAATTTTGTTATAGGTGGACCAGATGGAGATAGTGGATTGACAGGCAGAAAAATTATTGTTGACACTTATGGGGGCGCCGCGCCGCATGGAGGAGGAGCTTTTTCTGGAAAAGATCCAACTAAAGTAGATAGATCAGCAGCATATGTTTCAAGATATTTAGCAAAAAATATTGTTGCTTCAAAAATTGCAGACAAGTGCTTAATTCAACTTGCATATGCAATTGGAGTTTCAAAACCTTTATCTATTGATGTTGATCTTTTTGACAATAATGAAGAAAAAAATAGACATGTTAAAAAATTAATTAAAGATAATTTTGATTTAAGCCCTAGAGGCATAAGAGAAATGTTAGGTTTAAACAGACCAATTTATCAAAAAACAGCTGCTTATGGTCACTTTGGAAGAGATCCAGGGGCTGATGGCTCATTTTCCTGGGAAAAAACAGATAAAGCAGATATTTTTAACAAGTAATTAAAGTTGAAAATATAAAAAAAATACCTATATTCACCTTACATTGTTGAAATTTCAAAATGGGCCTCGGCCCATTTTTTTTTGGAAAAAACGAAAATGTTGAATAGAAGAGCAGATAAACTTGAATTATTAAGAATAGCTGAAGCTGTAGCTTTAGAAAAATCTATAGATAAAGAATTAATAATTGATTCTATGGAAAGCGGAATCGCAAAAGCAGCTAAATCTAAATTTGGTTCTGATAATGAAATAAAAGTACTAATTAATAGAGACAATGGCGATATTGGAATTTTCAGAAAACTTACAATTGTTGAAAAACCAGAAAATTTTAATGTAGAAATAAACTTAGAGCAGGCAATTAAACTTAACGAAATAAATAAAAATAAAAAAATTGGGGACGAGGTCCTTCAACCATTGCCATCTTTTGATTTTGGAAGAATAGCAGCACAGACTGCTAAACAAGTGATTAGCTTTAATGTTAGAGAAGCAGAAAGAGAAAAGCAGTATGAAGATTTTAAAGATAAAAAAGATACTATACTTAGTGGAATTGTTAAAAGATTAGAGTTTGGAAATATTATAGTTGATCTTGGAAGAACTGAATCAATTATTCAAAAAAATGAAATGATTCCAAGAGAAAATATTAAAGCTGGAGATAGAGTAAAAGCATATTGTCTTGACGTAAGAAGAGAACCAAAAGGTCAGCAAATTTTTTTATCAAGAGCACATCCAAAATTTATGGAAAAACTTTTTTTTCAAGAAGTTCCAGAAATATATGATGGATTAATTGAAATTAAATCTTCAGCAAGGGATCCAGGGAGTAGAGCTAAAATTGGTGTTCAAGCAATTGATACATCTTTAGATCCTGTTGGTGCATGTGTTGGCATGAGAGGAAGTAGAGTTCAAGCAGTTGTTAATGAACTTCAAGGAGAAAAAATTGATATAGTGAATTGGTCTGAAGATCCAGCAGTTATTGTATCAAACGCTTTATCTCCTGCTGAAGTTCAAAGGGTAAATGTCGATAATGAAGCAAAGAAATTAGATGTGATACTTACTGAAGAAAACTTAAGCAAAGCTATTGGTAGGAGAGGTCAAAATGTTAGATTAGCAACAAAACTATTAAATTATGAAATCAATATTATGACAGATCAAGAAGATTCCGAAAGAAGGCAAATTGAGTTTAAAGAAAAAACAGATAATTTTGTTAAGAATTTAGAATTAGATGAAACATTAGGACAGTTGTTAGTTGCAGAAGGATATTCTTCGATAGATGATATAAAAGATGGTACAGTTGATAATTTGACAAAAATTGAAGGAATTGAAGAAGATACAGCAAAAGAATTGATTGAAAGAGCTGAAGAGTTTCATCAAAAAGATCAAATGGAAATAAATAATAAAATAAGAGATTTAGGTCTTGAAAGTGAATTAATTAATCACAAAGACTTAACACCTGGAATGTTAGTTACGCTTGGAGAGCAAAAAATTTTAAAACTATCTGATTTTGCCGATTTATCCTCAGATGAACTTACGGGTGCTTATGATATTGTAAAGGGAGAGAGAGTTAAAATTAAAGGTTATTTAGAAGATTTTGCACTTTCCAAGAAAGAAGCTGATGATTTAATTATGTCAGCTAGAGATAAAATTTATAAAGATTGAGAGATGAGATATGGAAAAGAAAAAATTAAAATTAACTATTTCTGGAAGTTCAAAAAAAACAATAAATAATATAGAATTAGCTAAATCAAAAAGTAAAAACGCCGTAGTAATTGAAAAAAAAAATAACAGATTTGGATCAAAATCTTCTTTTTCTAAAAATATCCATCAAAGAAATACATTTAGCAAACCTAAAACAAATTTTATTCCAAAAGAACCTATAATTAAAAAATCATCGACAAATGATTTTGAAAAAAGAAAATTAGCTGAACAGAGAGCAACTAAAAGGTTAAAAGGAGAAAATGTTCAAAAAGGAAAAATTGGATCAAAAAGAAGAGAGCTTAAACTAACTGTATCTAGAGCGTTAAGCGAAGATGATATTGAATTTAAAGCAAGAAGTTTAGCTTCTTTAAAAAGAGCCAAACAAAAAGAAAACAAAGAACTAAATAAAAATGAAAAGCTGGAAGATTTAAAGCCTGTAAAAAGAAATGTTAACATACCGGAACTAATTACAATAAGAGAACTTGCAAACAGAATGGCCGAACAGTCTAGCAATTTAATCAAACACCTTTTATCAATGGGAGTAACAGCAACAATTAATCATAGCATTAACTCTGATATAGCAGAATACCTTGTGCAAGAATTTGGACATAATCCAATTAAAGAAGAAAAAGTTGAAGAAAAAATAAAAAAAATTAAAGAAGTAAAATCACAAAATTTAAAAAGTAGACCACCAATAGTTACTGTAATGGGACATGTTGATCATGGTAAAACTTCAGTTTTAGATGTTTTAAGAAAAGCAAATGTTGTATCTGGAGAATTTGGAGGAATTACACAACATTTAGGTGCTTATCAGATAGTTTTCAATTCAAATAAAATCACTTTTATAGATACTCCAGGACATGCAGCTTTTACTGAAATGAGAGCAAGAGGATCCAAATTAACTGATATAGTTATTTTAGTTGTTGCAGCTGACGATGGAGTAAAACCTCAAACTATAGAGTCAATTAAACATGCAAAAGCTGCAAAAGTTCCAATTGTTGTAGCTATTAACAAGTGTGATCTTCCAGATGCCGATCCTCAAAAAATAAAAAATCAATTATTAGAATATGAATTGATTGCAGAAGAGTTGTCAGGAGATACTTTAATGGCAGAAATATCTACTAAAACTAAAAAGAATTTAGATAAATTAATAGAATCAGTTTTATTACAGGCTGAATTATTAGATTTAAAAACTGATTATGATTTAAAATCAAATGGAGTTGTAATAGAGTCAAAAATTGATGTGGGCAGAGGCCCGATAGTAAATATAATCGTAACTTCAGGAACATTGAAAAGAGGAGATTATTTTGTAAGTGGATTACATTGGGGAAAAGTAAGAGCTTTAATTAATGATCAAGGTTTGAATATTGATGAGGCAAGTCCATCAACTCCAGTAGAAGTTTTAGGAATCAATGGTGCCGCAAAAGCAGGAGATGACTTTGTTGTGCTAGAGAATGAAAAAGAAGCTAAATCATTATGTGAGGCTAGAATTCAAGAAAATCAAGAAGAAAAAAACCCCTTAACTTTTGTAACGCAGGACTCCGCTTTTAAAGACAAGACTTCAGAAGAGTTAAACATAATTATTAAGTCTGATGTTCATGGATCTTCCGAAGCAATTAAAAATGCGATTTCTCAAATAAAACATGACGAAGTAAAACCAAAAATAATTTTGTCTGATATAGGAATGATTACAGAAACAGATGTATCTTTAGCAAAAGCTTCCAATGCTACTTTAATAGCTTTTAATGTTAAACCAAGCAAGGAGGCAAAAAAAGCGGCCGAAAAAGAAAAAATAGAAATTAACTCTTATAACATTATTTATGAACTGTTAGACTTTATTAAGAATAAATTGTCAGGTTTATTAACTCCAGATGTAAAAGAAAAAATTATTGGTTCAGCAGAAATCCTTGAGATATTTAAAGTTTCAAAAGTTGGTAAAGTTGCTGGTTCAAAAGTTACTGAAGGAGAAATTTTACAAGATTCTAATGTAAGAGTTATACGCGATGGTACAATTATATTTAATGGAAAAATTGGATCAATATTTAGGGAAAAAAATCAAGCTAAACAAGTATCAGCAGGTTTAGAATGTGGAATTACAATTAAAAATTTTAATGATTTTCAAAAAAAAGATATTATCGAAGTTTATAATTCTACGATAACAGAAAGAACAATATAAATTTATGAGCAAATTAGGAAGACCAGTTTCGCAGAGACAATTAAGAGTTGGGGAAATGATTAAACAAGCTTTAGGCATGATATTTATAAGAGACGAAGCAAAATTACCTAATATTGAGACACGAGAAATAACTGTTACTGAAGTAAGAATGAGCCAAGATCTTAAAATTGCTAAAGCATTTGTTCTGCCTCTGGGCGGTAAAAATGCACAGGAAATAGTTGAAAAACTTAAAGAATTTTCATTTGTAATTAGAAAAGTTTTATCAAAAAAAATAACAATGAAGTATTTGCCAAAACTTCTATTTGTTAAGGATGAATCTTTTGATTATGCTGAAAAAATTGAAAACTTAATAAAACAAACAAATAAATAAGGAAAAAGATGACTAAAAAGAGTAAAGAACTAGCTATTAATGATA
>Ga0315329_10000260_pt1 | contig 20634 bp, 23 predicted proteins | sample M150032315metaG_FD_203459 | JGI IMG/M metagenome (GOLD analysis project Ga0315329, IMG submission 203459) | Ammonia-oxidizing marine archaeal communities from Monterey Bay, California, United States - M1 500m 32315 | ecosystem: Environmental > Aquatic > Marine > Coastal | place: USA: California...
GCAGTTTGAAGTTATCAAAGCGAAACTAAATCACATCGGTATGATGGGACAGTGGTATCAACGCTATGATATTTCTAAGTCTGCGCAAGATGTTAGAAAGGTGATTGATAAACTTGAAGAAGATTTAAATGAATCATGTGGTATGAGTAGAAAATAATGGAGGTAACTATGGCGTTGCTTGAAGATATAGTTGATTTTTGTAAAAAGGAATTGAGCATCCCGTCAGATATTTTGGTGTCTGTTGAGCGGGATGATTTATCAGAAGATAATGTTAAAGGTTGGACTACTGATTCTGCTGAAGATGATGAGTACGATATTGAAATAGATGCACGTCTTAGTTTCAAAGAAACTATCTTAACGGTGTGCCATGAGATGGTACACGTTCTCCAATTACACGAAAACCGTGAGCTTGATGAAAATGAAGCTTACGAAAAAGAAGAGTTCCTATATAAAAATTATATAAATAACTCTCAGTAGTTAATCCCTACTATAAAAAGGATATTTTTTAAAAAATAAAAAGGAAAAGCATATGTTTAAAAAACTTTTAGTCGCGACGGCGGCCATGCTATTATCTGTAACTTCTGTTGCTGGTATAAGCTTATCAGGGTTATATGAGGGCACACTCGATTCACACGGTGCATACACTCAAGATATAACTACTACAATGAAAGGTACATCTGGAAGTTCCACAGTTACTGTGGTTTTAGATGGCGCTTTTGATATAGATGATATGTATGTGGAAACAACTACTGGTCCTCTAACATTTACGTTAGGTGATAAATCTGGGGATGACCCTGATTCAGTATCTATTGGTGTTGTTGCAACATCAGGTGGATTCACAGTAGGAATAAATCAAGTCTCAGGTGGTTCAGCAACTCTCGATGTTGGTGGCGCACTTGCAGGTATTACATTTAATGTGACAGATGTTACTAACACTGAAAGAGAGACAACAGCTACTTATGAAGTGGCAGGTCTAAAAGCTACAGTTGTACATAATAAAGTTACCGCAGGTAACAATATTGATACAACAATTGCAACAACTCTTGCAGGTTTGACATTAAGTGCTAATCATGATTCAAATGCAGACGGTACCTCAGAAAACGGTGGTTCAGTATCTAAAGCTTTAGAAGGTTTAGGTACAGTTAAAGCTGAAATGTCTAAGACCGGAGCTGGTGTTACAACTAAAACATTTAGTTTGACACGTGGTATCTGGACAGGCGAGTGGGAAAAAGTAGGAAGCGCAGATGGCGTTACCTCTCTTAAGGCTAGTCTAGCATTTTAAAGGAACTTAACTATTAAGTAACTTCTAGGGGATTTGGTAACTATATCAAATCCCCTTTTTAATTTATGGAGATATTATGAATAACACAAAACTCATTAGTGAGTATTACCACCCAGATGGTGGTGTAGCAAAAATTTATAGAGTGATGACGGCTATGGACGGAGACCACTCATTTTTTTCAATAACATATAAAGATACAAATGGTGTTCGCATTGGAACTGAAGACTTTCCATATAAGTCTTTAAGGTATGTTGAAGATGCAGCAGAAAACTGGACACTAGGAATTAAACAATTATTAACGGAGTAAGAAATGGCAGATTTCGATTTTGGCTTTACACTTGTAGATGAAGCAGAGCTAGATGTTGCAAAAGAAGTAGCATCATCATCAGCAACTGCAACTAACACACAAACAAAGCTAGACAATTTATATAATGCTATTACGCCTCTACTTAATAATCTTAAGGCTAATCCTGAAAAAGAATATATTAAATGGCCTAATAGGGTAGACAAGGTAGAAGCATTTGAAGGTCAAATATTAAAAATATATAAAGGATAAGTATGTACATTCCGATTCAACTGTGATATAATATACTTAATATCACAACTTGAAGGAATTAGATTATGCCTAAACGTAAAATGACAGAAGCACAACGAGCGGCTGCATCAAAAAATTTAGCTAAAGCGAGAGCGGCTAAAAAGCCAGCTAAATATAAAACTGTTGCAGAAAGTGTTCAAGCACTTGATGATGACCATGGATTATCTATGGTAAATGTCAAGAAATATATTAAAGCTACTACAGAAAAAATGGCAACATTACGACGTGGTATTCAAACTGGTGAGAGAGGAGCACTTGCTAAGTATGAAGCAGCAAGAGTTTATAGAACTCATTGTCAAACATACTTACGTGAAGGTGTGTGGTCATTAGACTTTTATGGTGAGAATGAAGAGAAGCCAGTCTATTGGTCAACACTTGTTCCAGCTTATGATAAAGATGGATATCAGAAAGTATAATGGAGGACATCAATAAGAAAGCATTCTCAAATTTAGTTGAGAATTATGTTCGTACACATAGAGGTTGTCCATACATTGATGCAGTAATTCAAGTGTGTGAGGACAATGAAATTGACCTTAGAGATAGTAAGAAACTTATCTCAAAAGAGATTATACAACACGTAGAGTTCGAAGCAAAAGAACTCAACTTATTACAAGGTGGTAATCCTACATATGTATTACCTATATGACCGGATATGAAGCATTTATAATACACCATGCAATCAATCTCCATTTTAATGGAACATATGATTGCTTTAAGTATAATTTTAAAACAAATATAACTGAAAGAACTTATTGGAAAAGACCAGATAAATTTCAGTTAACTAAAATCGGTAAACGATTTAAGAAAAGAGATGACCTCATCTTATATTTTGCAGCTCATCAAGTAGCAGGTAATAAGTATAGTGGTGATATGATTAGAGACGAAGAGACTTATACTAAGTTTTTAAAACGTATAGATAGTATTAGTTATTTGTTTAAGAACGAATTAGAAGAAATTTCAGATGTAAAGTTTGATACTCTTTTGGAAATAGAAGAAACATATCCAAGAATAGTACAGCTTCATTTGGAAGGCACGGTGTCTTTAGAGACATTGTGTATAGTGAATAGGCTTACAAGTTTTATTGAAAAAGCTAATTCACATATAAGTGAGACCATCTTATGGCCGGACTTATATAAAAAGATAACTAAGTATCAATCCTTTTTAAAGTTTGATGACCTTAAAATGAGAACGATTATATTAGATGTCTTTAAATAATGATACAAAGAAATATAAATTAATATAAATTTTTAAAGGAGATGTACAATGAGTTTCGCAGACTTAAAGGCTAAGGCTAATGACATGAGCGCATTAGTTGGTGCGGCCCAAAGCACCACAGAAAAGAAAACATTCGGCGACGACCGTATGTGGAAACCCACGGTAGACAAAGCAGGTAACGGTTATGCCGTTATTCGTTTCTTACCGACTGTCGAAGGTGATGATTTGCCTTGGGCAAAATACTGGGACCATTTCTTTCAGGGACCAACTGGTCAATGGTATGTTGAGAAATCACTTACTACAATTCAGAAGGATGACCCTGTTTCAGAAATGAATTCAAAACTTTGGAATACAGGTATTGAAGCAGACAAAGATACTGCACGTAGACGTAAGCGTAGGCTTCACTATGTGTCAAATATCTATGTTGTTTCTGACCCTGAAAGTCCAGAAAACAATGGTAAAACATTCTTATATACTTATGGTGCTAAAATCTTTGAGAAAATCATGGATAGTATGCAACCTAAGTATGAGGATGAACAACCAATCAATCCATTTGATCTATGGGGTGGTGCTAACTTCAAAATGAAGATTGCTCAAGTAGCGGGATTCCGCAACTATGACCGGTCTGAGTTTGGTACACCAGAGGCTTTGAATGCTGATGATAATATATTAGAAGCTATTTTCAATAAGCAGTATTCTCTTAAGGAGTTTACTGACCCTTCAACATTTAAATCTTATAGTGAGCTTAATCTTAAGTTGACTAGAGTGTTAGGTGAGGAAGTAAAGACGCCGTCTGAAATTGACTACGTTGATGAAGATATATCTAATGAAACACGTCAAGACCCAGTTGCGGTTGCTGCAGATCCAGTTCAACGAGCTGAAGCTGAAGATGACACAATGAGTTATTTCGCTAAATTAGCGGCTGAAGCTTAATCACTAAGCCCTCTTCGGAGGGCTTTTTTATTCACGAATGTGCATGTAAGTGTCACCATAACCACCTGCTTCATAATTAACAACAGTTGTATTAATATGTGTTTGACCGGATTCAGCCTGAATTGCTCTATTTAATGCTTTCTGATCTTGAGTTCTTATATAAGCTGCTTGCATTTCTTCACTCTCTCTAAACTTTTTGACTTGCGAACCAACCCAAGCATTTTTACCAAATTGTGCATAATGAGTTGTAGAGCCAGGTTTACTAGGGTCTAAACCCCAACGAACACCAGTATCAGGATTTATTAAGTTGTTTGATAATTTAGTAATCTCTCTTAATCCTGCAGCATAATGATGGGTAAGTGCACTTTCACTTAAACCTCCAACAGCACCTGTTTCACCAATCTCAATTCCAAATATCTTTCTAGCCCAGTCAGGTATCATACCTTTAACCCAATTTGCTATTCTACCTGGTATAGCAGTAATCCATTCCCATACGCCAGTACGGTAGTCTGCACTTGTAAATAAACCTCGTATAAATTCTATGGCACCAGATATTAAATGGAAAGGGGCGGCAACCAATTTACGAATTAAATCCATGAAACTAAATTCTTGTATTGCTCTAAGAACATCACCTGTTGCACTTTGACCTTTAATAATAGTTCCATCCTTATTTGATTTTAAACCGAAGGCTTTCTTAAGAAGCCATACCGCTACATTTTTAACTACATCTGCTAAACCACCAACTATATAACCTAAAAGACCACCAGTAGCTTCACCTATTATAGTCATTAAAGTACTTCCTTCTTTTTCTGATTCTTTTTTACCAGATTTAAATCCTTCAAAAAGACCAAATAGTAATGTTACTGGCCATAAAATTCTTCCTAGAAATTTTACAATACCAAGATTCTTAAAGACATCAAAGGTTGATTTCATACCTCTCCAGGTAGCTTTACCCATCCATTTAGATATACCAGCACTAAAATTAGTAATAGGTTTAAATATTTTACCTATTCTTCGTGTTAATAAACCAGCATATCCAGCAGACATCCATGCTGCTCTAACAGGTAATGACCCACGAGGTCCAGGTCTATTACCAAGTGGCTTACCATCAACACCTAAACCAATAGAATTAAATGCTTTCAGTCTTATATTAGACATTCTAGTCTTTATACCTTCAACAAGACCAGCCCATCCAAATGCTTTCCATTGACCATCTACTTTTCTATATATTGGTTTACCATTTTTATCATAGCCAGCCCATTTCATAACACTACCTACAAATTTATTCCAACCAGCAACAACAGCGGGTATTACACCCTTACTCCATACTTTAATGCCCGCTAAAACTTGAACAACTTCCTCATGCCATTTACGTATTGCTAAATAAGCACCGCCTATAAGTAATACCGTAGCTATTAGAATTGGAATTTTAAATTTTTTCCAAGCATCTCTTAATATATCTAAGCCTTCTATTTTCTTTTCAGCTCTGAGTTTCAAACCTTCAGCCCAGCCCATGAAACTAAATTTTCTTTTTCCAGTTTCTAAATCTCTTTCACGTTGGTCTCTTCTATCTTGTAGTCGCCAAATTCTATCTCTATTAGCTTGCTTATTAGTTAGATTCATCGTGGCAGTTTCAGCACTCAACATCATTTTTTGAACTTTACCTTTAGTAGTATCTTTATGCAATGCATCAGTAAAGGTTTTTGCTTGACCAGCTAAATAACGACGTTTAAAGTCAGTAGCATCATCAATAATTAAACTCTGATTCTCTTCATTAACTTTCTGAGATGACTGTATCATCTCCTGACGCTTAGCTTCTTCAGACTCTCTCAGTCTATCGCGCGTACTAAGTTGATTCTGCTTTCGCAGAAGTTGGACTACTTGTTGCAGTAATGTTTCTTGAGTTTTTTTAGCCATTACATTTTCATTCCTTTGTTAGCTTTTTCATTTCTTTTATTTTCTTCCTCTATGTGTTCCTGTAGAAGAGCTGTATATATTTCCCTCTCCCATGGCATCATATTATTAATATCTTCTAAACTAAAATCATGATGAATCATCATCGAGAAATTTACTTTTAAATGATTACTTATACTATCATGAGAAAGGGCTATATAAAAAAATCAGATAACCCTTTTAACTCCCTATCATGTTCATGCCCACATTTTGCACACTTATATTTTAAATCATGAGTTAATGCAGGTGTACTATCCATAAATTCCAGTACTTTAGCAAACTGATCTGTATTTAAACTTTCAACAAATTCTACAAGTTCATTCTGAGTAGCATCTTTAGCAGCATGAATATCTTCTCCACTATAAATTGTTTCAATACTCTTAGCAACTGTATTAATAACAGTATCAGTTTGGGTTTTGCGCATTGACGCAGGCAATCTATCACTTGCCTTAAGCCATCTCAAATCCATACTAATATCATCATTAAGTTCAATGTGTTTACTATTTTTTATTTCTTCTTCACTTTCTAAATTAGAAACAAAAATTTCATCTAAATCAATTTTTACATCAGTTTGTCCATCACATTCTTCAACTTCACAATCTACAAGTAATTTAATACCTTCACCTACAGACTTACTTCGTAGGGTTATAAATATATACTCAATATCAAATGTTGTTAAATCATTTATTTTAAGTGGTGATTCTATACATGCTTTAATAATATCTACTACTGATTTTTCAATCAGTATTTCATCATTACTTTCTAAAGCAATTAATAAAATCTTCTCTTCTTTGACCACGTATGGTCTGTATGTTACAGTTTGGCCGGTTGATGGCACAATCATATCATACTTTGGGGTTGCAATTATTGGCAACATATCAATCTCTCTCCATTATTATAAATTAAACTAATCTCTTAAACGTATCTAACGTGTCCTTTCCTATCGATAACATGTGTCCTACCACATCTCCGAATCCTTCTATTAATCCAACACTTCTAAAATTATCATATTCCCAAGTAATAGTTAATTCCATTAAATCTTCTGACCCAGAACTTAATTCAATTGCACCAACTTGAATAGGATATGCATTTTCTAATTTGATTGTATAGCCTGGAATAACATTATTACCTTGAGATAATTGTTGAATAGTTATATCACTAGTATACTCATCTTTATAAAATGCTTTATAGTGTCTACGTGATGTATCGATAATCATCTCTTGCCACATATCAAAATATTTTTTTATGTAATAGTCATTCGTTAATAGAAATGTCATAGATACTTCATCAGTCATTGCTGAATATGGTTTCTTTGCTAAGTGATGATTATGTGAAGCTTCAGTTGTTGTTATACGTTTGCCTGGAAGTGAAACAGACCGACATAACAAAAACAAATCTCTTGGGTCTTGTATAAAATCTCCAAGATTTATACCATCACCTGATATTAAATTACTTAATAAAGTAGCTGGATTAAATTTTAATAAACTATTCATACCTTTTGAAGGATGAGATACATATACAGCATATCTATTACCACGTGCTATACCACCACGACGATTAATCGTTGACTTAATTGAATCTATACTAGTTGGTAACATTATCTATATTGTCTCCTTGAGTCTGCCCAAACAGCTCTTTCTCCTCGTTTCTTAAATGCAGCTGTTTTTAAAAATATTGCTATGTTCCATTCAGAAGCTTCAACCTTCATTATTTTTGAAGTCATGTGCTTTCCTAAATAGTGTTTAAAGCATGGTCTAAAGTATTTATAGTTCGCAGTAGCTTTTAACATATTATATGTAATTCTAAATCTAGTTGTTGCATTATATTTTTGATTAGTTACAGCAGCACTTAAATTATCTAAAAATAAAGCACGAATTTTAGGTGGTAAGTAATGTAAGTTAATACCAAAAAAACCACCTGGTGCAGGCCCAACAACAATCACTAATGGGAATGTATCATAGTATGGCAAAATTGCTTTAGTCTTTGGATTATAGGTATACATTACCATATCACCAATAAAAGGTCTGGCCTTTGGTTTTAATCTATCATCTTTAAGTATGCCTTTACCTAATGGTCCAAGCTCTCTGGCTTTCTTTTGAAACCATATTGCTGCTTCTTTTGAACGAGCTTGTATTCCTTTACGGAATGCTTCTGATTCTAACTTGTCAAATAGACTAGCCACTAAACGTCTCCATTAATTGAGGACCAAAGGTAACCATTATATATGCTATGATGCCGATGCCTAATAAACCTATTAACATCCATTTCATTTTAAAATCATTTACTAACATTTGAAAACCTATTATCTCGTTACCCAATATGCGTACTGATAGTTCAAGCTTACCTTCGTCTTCCTTGTTATCCATACCTATATTTATACTCTTTTACCAAGAGTTTTCCATATTCTTCTGCCTGTTTTTGTTTTGGATGCTTTGAACCCCATAGTCATTGTACGTATACCCATAGCTTCAAGTTCTTTCTCAGTCCATATTTGAAATTCATAACCACGTTTATCACAATATTTCTTAGCATACTCCCACTTAGAAATATTCTTCATATAGGTCAATGCTTCTTTTAATTGTTTTCTTTTAGGTGGTACAGTTTGAGATGATGGTTTTATTTCAACAAGGAGGGTACGACCTGTGTCTGTTCGTATAGTAAGGTCAACAAAATAGCGATGCATCTTACGGTCGGTTGCACATATATATGGTATAACAGTCTCTTCAGACTGCCACCACTTAACCCATGATGCTTTATCTAAATATCTAAATGCATTTCTTTCCCATAAAGACCTATAATGTATCATATCTAGGTTACCTTTGTATTTTTCAGGATGTTTTGGCCTCCAAGAGCCAGAATAATTCTTTTTCATGTGTATATTTATAAAGAAACGTATAAATAAGTAATATACAAACAAAGGAGCATGTATGCCATTACAAGATTTTGGTCATAGGACCAGATTAAATTTCGAAGGTGATAGATTCGAACATTGGAAATATCCAGATACTGTAGGTAATGACGCTTGGCAGGATGATATTAATTTCAATAGTAATCAGTCTAGTGAATACGCTAAAAGGCGTATGAATAATATATCTGAAACAACAAATGAGCCATATGTTTTCTTTGAATTTATGAAGATAGATGAAGACTTACAAAAAGTTAGAAAAAGATATGTTGACTCTTTACAATCAGGTTTTGAAACAGCTAAAGATAAATTAAAAGCAGTAAAGGCTACGACAGCCGCAGCATCAAAACGGTCATTTGAAGAAAATGTGGTAGCTGGACATCATGCGACTCAAAGAGTAGCTGGCGATATTGTGTCAGACCTTAACTCGGCTAAAGCTGGTATAGGACCTTGGGCTAAATCTTTAATTCTAGAATATACAACACCCGCTGCAAGAAAATATACAGGTTCAATTGCATTATATATGCCAACCGCAATTGCAGTAAGTGACCAAATGTTATATAATGAAGATACACGAAAATTTGCTGCAGGTTTAAATGAACTATTAACTACTGGTGCAGATGCTTTTCAAAATAAAGCTGTTGCAGGTGGAAAGGCTGTAATATCGGCAATTGCTGGTGGTTTAGGTCATGTTGGTGGTAAAGGTATAATGGGTATGTTAGCTGGTTATGGTGCAGGTGATATTATTGCAGCTGAGGTACAAAGGTCAAAAGGTTCTCTTTTAAATCCTAATGAATATATAGCATACTCATCAACTCAATTAAGAAGCTTTACATTTAATTGGATATTTCTACCAGATTCAGAATCAGAATCAGACCAAGCAACAGGTATTATTAAATTTTTTAGAAAATCTGCACATGCTAAAAAGAATGACCAAATTACAATAACAGTTCCTGACCATTGTGTTATATCATTCCATGGAGCAAAAGATATGATTCAATTACCTCCATGTGTTGTTGAGAATGTAAGTGTAACATATAATCCAAATGTATCTTCATTCTTTCGACATAATAATTCACCGGTTGAAATTGGATTAGCTGTAACACTTAAAGAAATGATTCCACTTTATGTAGATGATGTGGAGGCAGGATACTAATGTACTTTAAAAATATACAGAGTGTGCTAATAGATGTAGATGGGTCTGGTAATGTAGATGTAATGAAAAATCTAACAGCAAAGGCTAAAGTTTCAGAGGAACTAATAGATAGTAGCGGTTATTATCAAACTGTAGAAGTTGTTGATGGCGAAAGACCTGACCATTTAAGTAAACGATTATATGGTACTGAGAAATTCCATTGGACATTCTTATTACTTAATCCACAAATAAAAAATATATGGGATGATTGGCCTATGAAATATTCTCAACTAGTAGAGTATTGTATAAACAAATATCAATACCTTGCGGCTGATACTGATGATGATTTAAATGAAAAATTTATTTTAGGTGAAACAGTTAAAGGTTCTGTAACAGGTGCACTAGGTATTGTTAAAGAAATTCATGTCAATATGGGATATCTTGTTATAGAAAAAACATCAGGTACATTTACTGTGACTGGTGAAACTATTAGTGGACTTAATTCTTCAGATTCGGTATCATGTAAATTTATTAAATCACAAGCCTATGCACCTCATCATCATGTTAGTGATTCAACTGGTGATTGGGTTCCGAGGCGTGCTGCTGGTACAACTCCATTCACTTACATCGATTATGAGTCCGCTGTAACTGAACAAAATAGAAATTTAAAGGTAATTAAAACAGAACATATATTAACTGTATCAAATAAATTTATAGAAGTAATGAGCAATGCTTAACTTAGATAGTATAAAGATTGAAGTTCGTCAAGTAGATATTAGTAAGATGATTACCGGTGTAACTATATATGAAAGTATATTTGGATTATTAAAAGGTGCAATTACAGTTAAAGATGGTATTAACTTTTTTGATAATTTTATAGGTACTGACTTAGCACCTATTGATTTTACTTTTTCTTATTTAAATAAAGAATTTAGATGTGGATTTATGGTTGATGGCATTTCTAATATGCGCATCACAAAACAAGTGAAAGATTATATTATTCATTTAGTATCTTTCCATACACCTGTTTTTGCTGAATCAATAAATGGTACATTTTCTGGTACATCAGATGAAATAATTTCAGATATATTTGCAGATATTAGTCATCATGATGCTAAATTAGAAATTGATTCTGTAGCAGATACTAGTGGTAGATATATTGCACCAAATATTCCTGCAAGAAGTTGTTTAGATAAGCTTGTAAAAAATGCTTATGATGTTCAACAAAGTGGTATGTTTTTATATCAGAGATTTGCTGATAATAATGCTATTAGATTAACATCGCTTGGTGATATGTTAAAGAATTATTTTATTGATGAAGTAGGTGATGAAGTTAGTATTAAAGATGCTGTGCTAGATGGTCCAGCTGGTGCACCACTTAGTGGAATATCTACTTTAGGAACATCAGCCACTTTTATAATGAAAGAATATAATATGGACCTTGTTCAAAAATTAGAAGATGGTATATGGGGTGAACAAACAAATGTAATTAATTTAGATGAAACTAAACGTACTAAGAATGTTACAAAGGAAGCTACAGAAATTCCTAAGACTAAATTTAAACTTAGTGATAAATTATATGCTGATGATGTAAAAAGTATATTTGCAACTAGAGGTGATGTTGCTAATAGTGCAATATTTAATCATAAAGTTAGAACATTTAATTCGATTTTAGAAGTAAAAAATATGGTAGCACTTCCAACCTTAGGTGTAGGAATGTGTATCACTCTTGAAATGGGTGGAGGTAATCGGTCATATAGTAGACAAGATGGTCATTATTTAGTTAAACATATACAACATAACTTTACAATAGATGGTGGAAAGTATGAGTATTCACAAGATTTAGGATTAGCAAGAGAATCATGAATGAGATAAACTTCGGAACAGTAGTAGATATTATAGACCCAGAAAAACTTGGTAGAGTTAAAGTAAGTGTATATGGTGTTCATGATAATATAGAAACAAAAGATCTTCCATGGACTATGGTTGTTATGCCGGGAAATACTCCAGCTAAAAGTGGTGTAGGGCATTCAACAAATTTATTGGTTGGTACATTGGTTTGTGGTATATTTTTAGATAAAGATGATTACCGACAAGAATTTCTAATAATTGGTTCTCTTCCTACAAAGACCGATGGTACAAAAGATAATAATGCAAGAGTAAGAGGTGAAGCAGACCCTAATGCAGCAGAACCTCTTGGTGAATATCAACCAGAAAGTACTTATGCACCAGAATATCCATATAATAATGTATATGAAACAGAGAGTGGTCACGTTAAAGAGTATGATGACACACCTGGATTAGAACGTATAACAGAGAGACATAAGAGTGGAACTAGATATGAGATAACTGCAAATGGTTCTAAGAATGAAACAATTGTAAGAGATAATTATCAATTAGTATTAGGACATAATACAGTTGAAGTCTATGGCAATGCACAAATTATTGTAAGTGGTCATTGTGACCTTGCGGTAGCTGGTAATCTTTCAGCATCTATTACTGGTGATATTGAAGTTGACTCTGCAGGAAATATAACATTAAAAAATAATGACACTGCTAAAAGGATTATATTAGATGGTCATGCAATAGTAAGGGGCAATTTAGTAGTTGATAAAACAACTACGACTAGTGCTGATACTGGAGATAGGTCTCCAATTGTACTTGATACTCACGTTCATGATGATTATGATTCACCAACTGTTGAGACTGGTCCACCTAAATGATATAAATAGAATATATGGCAACAATAGCACGACAAGATACGTATAAAGATTTAGATTTTACTTTTAAGCAAAATCCTAATACCAATGACGTTGGAATAAAGAGGAATAATGATTCAATAAAACAAAGTGTCTTAAATATATTAAGAACGAATCATGGAGAGAGACCATTTAATTTTGATTTTGGTGCCAATTTAAGAAGATATTTATTTGAAAATATGTCTAATATTACAGCAGCACAAATGTCTACTTCTATTAATACTGCTTTAAGAAATTATGAACCAAGATTAGAAGTATTAAATACAAATATACAATCAAAACCACAAGATAATGAAGTGTATATAACAGTAACCGGTAGAGTTTTATCTAGTAATGAGGTATTAGATATAACAACCACAATAGAGAGATTACGATAATGGCAATAGAACGAAGAATTTCAGCAAGTGAATTAGACTTTGACCAAATAAAAGCAAACCTAGTTGCTTATATGAAAGCAACTGATACAACCTTCAATGACTATAACTACGAAGGCTCTGCGATGGCAACAATTATCGATGTACTAGCATATGTAACTCATGTCAATTCAATGAATGCAAACTTTGCACTTAATGAAACATTTCTTGATACAGCTCAGTTACGAAGTTCAGTAGTATCTCATGCTAAGCTATTAGGTTATACACCAAGGTCTATTGCTCCTTCAATTGCATTTATAAATTGTACAATGGCTACTGGGTCTGCTACTCCTTTATGGAACCATGATGCAGATAACAATCCACTTCCATTAACTATGACACGCGGTACTAAGTTTTCTACTACTATCGATGGTGTTAATTATCCAATGTTTAATTCAACGACCACTACCATCAACTATGATTCAACTGATGGTTGGTTATTCTCAAACCTTGCAGTTGAACAGGGTACATTAGCAACTATAGAATATACATATCAAAATAATGTATATGAGCAATATTTAATTCCTGCAATTAATGTTAATACCGCAGCAATTAAAGTTACTGTAACAGATTCAGCTTCAACAGATGCATCAAAAGTTTATACTTTAAATACTAATGTTGTTAATGTTGATGGTACAAGTGAAGTATATTTTTTAGAGGAAGGCAGAGATGGTTATTATGAAATAAAGTTTGGTGATAATATCATTGGTAAGAGACCAGGAAATGGAAACACAGTTAGTATTGAATATTCAACTATAGCTTCAGCTGCTAATGTTAATGGTGCTACTCTATTTACTATGACTGATTCACTTCTTGGTAATGCAGATAATACTATCGCGCTTGTTACTAAGGCTACTGGTGGTGCAGCAAGAGAAACTAAAGAAGCAATTAAATTTAATGCTCCTCTTGCACACACATCTCAAAATAGAGCTGTTACACCTGACGATTATAAAGCTATTGTTAAAAACGAATTTGCCGACATTGAAGCTGTCCAAGTATGGGGTGGAGAAGACCATGATGTACCAGATTACGGTAAGGTTTATATAAGTATTAAACCATTATCTGCTGAAACATTAACTGATGCTCAAAAAATAACCATAAAAACTAATATCCTTAAACCAAAAAATGTTGTGTCTATTACTCCGGTCTTAGTTGACCCAGAATATACCTATATCGATTTAGAAGTTTACTTTAAATTTAATCCTAACCTTGCTACAGTTACAGCATCGGGTCTTGCAACTGCAATAAGGAATACACTTATCGCATATAATACAGATACGTTAAAGAGTTTTGGTGGAGTATATAGAGACTCAAATGTTCTTAAGAAGATTGATGATACTAACATTGCGATTCTAAGTAACATTACTCGTATTAAGATGACTAAAAAGATTACACCAGCGCTTAGTACACCAACCAAATATACACTTAAGTTTAATCAAGCTTTGACTGATTTAGATGCTTCTACTTCAGCTCTCGGTTCTTATGTAACTTCAACTAGATTCACTTATGCTGGTGTTGATGCAAAACTTAAAGACTATTATGATAGCTCAAGTGATACAAGAATTATTCAAATAGTTAATACAAACAATTTAGTATTAGCTACTAATGTTGGTGATGTAAATGAAGAAGATGGAACTATTACATTAAATAGTTTTGATCCAACAGGATTACCGGTTGGGTCAACTACAATTGATGTAACTGTTAAGCCAGCATCGTCTGACATATCACCTACAAGAAATGAATTACTAACAATTAATACCTCAACCGCAACGATAACAGGAGAGATAGATACTATGGCTACTGGTGGTACAACTGCTGGTATTGACTATAATACGGTGGCTAACTAATGGCTACTTTAGGTAAATATAATATATCATCATACATAGATGATTTAATACCTGACCACGTAGAGAGCTCATATCCTGATTTAGTTGCATTTCTTAAAGTATATGCTTTATATTTAGAACGTACTAATAAATCTGGGTTCTATCTTAATGCTCTTGATATCCAAAGAGATATCGACCATGTAGAAGAAACCCTTCTTACAGAACTACAAAATGAAATTGGTATTGCTGTACCAAGAGACTTTGCTACAGACCCAAGAATGTTTTATAAGAGGCTTGTTGAGTTCTATAGGAGTAGAGGTACACCAGAATCAATCACATCATTCTTTCGTGTTATATACGATGATGAAGTAGAAACATATTTTCCATTTGTAGATTTACTTAATCCATCAGATGGAGATTGGACAGATCAAACTACAGATATTATAGCAAATCAATCTAACTATACAGCTTGGAATGTGTTTACAATATCTGGTACACCAACAGTAGTTAGCGGTAATAATGATGCAAGTAATCCTGCATTCTTTGATGATGATATAGTATTTGTTAATGATGTATATCAAACTCCAGATACAGATTATGTTGAGGAAGTATATTCAGATACAACAACTAAATATAGATTAACATTTACAAGTGCATTATCAGATGGCGATGTGGTTAAGACATATCCTAAGGGTTTATTTACAACTAATCAAGGATTCTTATCAGATAAAAAATATTTACAAGACTCTTATTACTATCAACAGTTCTCATATGTTATACGTACTGGTAAGAACATAGCAGATTGGAAGAATGCATTTACAAGATTAATTCACCCAGCTGGATTTAAGTTCTTTGGTGAAATATCAATATTAATTAAGTTATTAACTTCTGGTATGCCATCACAATTATATGGTTGGTTACCACCAGCTGGTAAAATTACTATTAACTTAGCTCAAGAACAAATTGGTCCAGTAGCTTTTTATAGAACTAATTATATAGAGAAAACTTATACACATATACCATTTACTACAACTGGAACTTATAATATTGGTTCGGGTGGCGGCAGAATAGGTATGTGGAATCATTGGGAGAACATGAAGTTCAGATATTTAGGCCCAAATAGCGATTTCGCTCACTATACAGTGCAAGATAGTATAAATAACAATATAGGATTACAATTCGGAATCCAACACCGAAATCAAATAGTGATTTCATAAATAAAACAGAGGAAATAAAATGGCAGCAATTATAACTAGCAAATTTAGATTAGATACAACTAATAAATTCTTGGCTAGTCTTGGTGACAACACATTCTACATGGCCTTGGGACGGCCTAACGCGTGGACTGATGATACGGTTCCAACAACCCCATATGAAAATGACTATACAAGTAATACTTTATGGGAAAACATGTTTGCCATGAAAAAGATTGCTAGTACAGACATTATTCATTGTTCACCAAGGAACCTTTGGGTTTCTGGTACAACTTATGTAGAGTATGACGATCAAGACACTAACATAGAAAGCAAAGTATACTTTGTTATCTCAGATAACAATAACGTATACATTTGCTTAAAGGCAGGAACAGGAGCAAGCACAACAAACCCAGACGTTTCACCGGGTGGTGTAGTAACAACAGGAGTTATTAACTTCTCAGCAACAGATGGTTACATATGGAAATATATGTATACAGTCCCAACAACTGATGTGACAAAGTTTTTAACATCATCATTCATACCAACAAGACATATTAAAGTTACACCTCCAGGAGGTTCTGACACAGCATTGGTTAATCAATATAGTGTGCAGACTAATGCAGTTGATGGTGCAATATATAATATGAAGATAACTACTGCGGGAACTGGATATGCTAATGGTGCTACCGAAGCTATCCTTACAATCGTAGGTGATGGCACAGGTGCTACAGCTACGGCCGTAGTAGCGGGTGGAGCTATTACAGGTATTACAATGACAGCCCCAGGTTCAGGATATACTCACGCTACTGTAACAGTAGCAGGTACAGGTACACTTGGTGCAGTAAGACCAGTGATTGGTCCTCCAGGTGGATTCGGTGCAGACTCAACCAATGACTTACGTTCACATTACGTAACAATTAATACTACATTTACGGGTGATGAGTCAGGTAGTATTCCAGATTCAAATGACTTTAGACAATTGGCATTAATTAAGAATCCAATTGAAGAAGCCAATGATGGAATAACCGCAGGGTCATTTGTAGCAAATAACTTTTATAAAATTTTAACAACTGGCTCTACTGATTATACTTTAATTGGTGCAGCCGATAGTTATGTTGGTACAGTATTTAAAGCATCAGGGGTTGGTTCAGGCTCTGGTACTGCAGCTCAGATTGCAGAAGCTAATACGTATAATACATGTAAAAGTTTAACAGTTGCTACAGGAGCAGCATTCCCAGCAGACCAAATAATCCAAGGTACTATAACAGGTGCTTTAGGTCAAGTAGTGGAATATGATTCAAGTAATGGTATTATATATTATACTCAAAATGAAGCTACAGGCTTTGTTACATTTACTGATTCAGATTATATTCGTGAGAATGGTACAGCAATTGCAGGACAAGATTGTACAGCAGTAGGAGTTCCTTTAATTAACCATCATTCAGGTGATGTAATGTTTGTAGAAAATAGAACAGCAACATCTAGAGGTGATGGTCAAGTAGAGACAGTAAGATTAGTAATCGCATTTTAATAGGAAAGAAACATGGCAATTTCATTTAACGTAGAACCATATTGGGACGACTTTGATGCCGCGGGAGCGGATGGTTTAAGTCCTAAAGAAAAATATCAAAGGATATTATTTAGACCTGGTAAGGCTATACAAGCAAGAGAATTAACCCAGCTACAAACAACATTACAAAACCAAATATCATCTACGGGTGACCATATATTTAAGGATGGTTCTGTTGTTGTCCCTGGTGCAGTTCACCTTCATAATAAAATTGACTATGTAAAATTAGATTCAGCTAATGCATATTGTGATACTGTTGCAGAATTAGTTGGTACTGAATTTACTGATGGTACTAACACAGCAAAAGTTATTCATGCTGCTTTAGCTTCTGGCTCAGATCCAATTACACTATGGGTACAATATATATCTGGTGCTGTATTTGCAGATAACGCAACGATAACAGATGGAGCTGATAAATCAGCAGAAGTAAAAGCATCTAGTGCCACAGGCTTTGGTTCAATAGTATCTATCGAAGATGGTATATACTATATTAAGAAACACTTTGTTGTAGCTAAAGCTAAGACAATTATATTATCTAAATATACATCAAGCGTATCATTTGATATTGGATTATTAGTTACTGAAGCTCTTATTAGTTCAGGTTCTGATGCAACATTAAATGATAATGCTACGGGTACTCCTAATGAGTCTGCCCCAGGCGCACATCGTTATTCTATCACAGCAGTATTAACTACTCAAGCAGTTAATGCTAATGATGGTAACTTTGTTCTTATAGCTCGATTAGAGTCTGGTGTTATTACAAAACATGCGAGGTCCGCTGACTATAACGAATTAGAATCTGTATTAGCTCGTAGAACATTTGACGAATCTGGTAACTATTATATTAATCCATTTAAAACCCTTGTCAAAACACATCAAGCCGATACTCCTGATGCTACTAAACTATCTCTTGCAGTTGAGCCTTCTAAAGCTTATGTAAGAGGTTATGAAATACAAACATTAGCAACTACTAATGTACACTTTGATAGAGCAAGAACTTCAGAAAGAGTTACAGATAAAGTTACAGAGATAACACATAATAATTATATTGAAGTTATAAACATGTATGGCACACCAGATATTACCACGTTTGGTTTAATATCTATTGAGAATTCAGGTGGTACAGAGATTGGTACATGCCGAGCTCGTTCAATAGAACGTGTTTCAGGCGATGGTGGAACAGGTGCGTCAAGATATAGAATACATATATTTGATTTTACAGGTACAATGACAGCAGCAACTCAACTAGATGATAGTGAAGGCACCACACCAGGTGCTACATTTGCTGCAACAATAGCAGACGGTGGTGCAACCACAGCGTATAATATTGGTCCGGACTCTTTAGTATATCCATTACCATACGATAGAATTAAGACATGTAATAGTGAGACTGATGAAGCTCAGCCAGTTGATTTTAACTATCGTTATGAAACTAATCGTATACTTACTCAGGCAACTGTATCTGTTGGTCTTACCGCAACATTTACTTTAGCCTCTGCTGGTGAACAATTTGGTACTTATAGTTCTAATCAAAATTGGATTATAATTCAAGATACAGATAATACAGAAGGTGGTGAAGAAGTTGTAGTAGGTGATATCACAGTTAATAATGGAGCAAATCCTCCAAACTGTGTTATATCTAATTTACCGGCTGCTGGTAAGCTAGTAAGATTAATTGCTCCAGTTATTAAAACAGCAATTCATAAGACTAAAACATTAGTTACTAACACCGCTGTTGCATTTAATGCTCTTGATGACTTCACTGGTACAGGAATGGCTCTTGGCCATGCTGACATATATCGTATAGTATCTGTTGAGGAAACCTCAGGTTCTGTTGATGTTACTGAACACTTTGAATTAGATAATGGACAAACAGAGACTCACTATGGTATAGGAAGAGTTAAACTTAAGACCACATCTAATTATACAGCAAGTTCTTCAAATTCTGTAGCGCTTACTGTTACATATGATTACTTCTCACATACTGCAGGTGACTTCTTTACAGTTGATAGTTATACCGGAGAAGTTGACTATGCAGATATTCCTAAATTAGAAGATACAGAATTAAGAAGTGCCGTTGACTTTAGACCACGTGTGTCTAATGCAGGTGGTAACTATACTGGAACAGGTGCGTCAACAGGATTTGCTCCTACAAGATATACTCAATTTGAAACTGATATACAATTCTACTTACCAAGAATGGATAAGGTTTATATAAATTCTGCTGGTGAGTTCGGTGTTTCACCGGGTGTTCCAGCACGTGAACCAGAAGCACCTGGCGTTCCTAAAGATGCAATGCATTTATATACGTTAAGTATTACTCCATATACATTAGACCCAAGTGAAGTTGGTGTTGAATATATTGACCAAAGACGTTATACAATGCGTGATATTGGACATCTTGATACGCGAATAGGTCAAGTAGAATATTATGCTGCACTTAATTTCTTAGAAACTGAAGCACAAAACAAACAAATTTTAGATACATCATCCCCTTATAGTTTAAGATGGAAGTCTGGTTATTTAGTAGATGGATTTGCAAATACTAGAATGTCAAATTCTAGCTCACCAGAATATAGAGCTTCTGTTGATATACCTGAGCGTACATTAAGACCTTCATTTTCTCAAGGTAATGCTGCGTTAGCATATCATGCAGCTGGTTCAGGTACAACAAAAACAGGTGATTTAATAACATTACCATATACTAGTTCTGCGATTATATCACAAACACAATATTCTGGTACCATTAATGTTAACCCTTATGACGTATTCAACTGGACAGGTTCAGTAGCACTAGCTCCTTCAACCGATGAATGGATGGATATTGATAGGAGACCAGAAGTTGTTATTAA
>Ga0315329_10000261_pt1 | contig 20596 bp, 20 predicted proteins | sample M150032315metaG_FD_203459 | JGI IMG/M metagenome (GOLD analysis project Ga0315329, IMG submission 203459) | Ammonia-oxidizing marine archaeal communities from Monterey Bay, California, United States - M1 500m 32315 | ecosystem: Environmental > Aquatic > Marine > Coastal | place: USA: California...
ACGGTGTCGTGGTCCAGGCCGATCACACCGAGTACCGCGGGCTCACGCCGGACGACTTCCCCGGAGCCGGAGCAGTCGTCGATGGTCGTCGGGTTCTCGACCGGGGAGCCTTCACGGGCAGTTCGTGTCGGCTCCATGTGATCGGCGGGCCGGAGACTTGACTTCGCTCGCCGTTGGTCGCCGCGTCTGGTGCCAATGGATCGAGGACGGCTATGTCGTCATCCTCCTGTTCGCACTCACCCAAGGGCCCGTGCTTTCGCTCTGGTTCCATCACACCGGATTCGACCTCGAGACGCCGGCGACGGCGATACGTATCACGTATCTCATGGTCCAGTTGCCCGCATTGGTGTTGCTCGGACGCCGGTTCGGCCCGTTGCGTTCTCTGCCGACACCTGCGACCGCCTTGGCGTGTCTCGCCGCGTGGATGTTCCTGTCTACGGCCTGGTCGCAGGCCAGGATGCACACCTTCGACGAGGCCTCGGCGCTCGTCGTCACGACATGCGTCGGGTTGTACCTGGCACGTTCGTTTCGTCCGGAGCGCCTCGCAGCGCTGGTGCTGGTTGCCATGCAGCCGGGGCTCCTCCTGAGCGAGTGGGCGTCTCGCAGGTCCTGGCCGGCAGCACTCGACTTCAATCTCGACGAGTCCTGGTGGGCAGGCATCTACCTCAACAAGAACTCCCTCGGCCCGCCGGCAGCGATCGGAGCAGCTGCAGGGGCGGTTCTGCTTGTTCAAGCGCTGCGTCGAAGTGGTGGATTGTCCAGTCGCTCCGGCATGGTGGTGCTGGCCCTGGTGATCGCCTACGACCTACGGATCCTGCTGCTCACACGCTCGAAGGTGTCACTCGTTGCCTTGCTTGCCGCGGCTGCCGTCGTCAGCGCTCTGCTTCTTATCCAGTTGTTGGCCCGGTACACGATCGTGGTGGGCCGGATAGCCAACAACTGGCGGTTCTCCCACGGTTCTTTCCTGAGCTTAATCGGGTTGTCATGGCTCGGTTTACTCTTGGATGAAAGGATCTCGGCACTCTTCCACCGGGCATCTGGATTCACCGGCCGAGACTCTTACTGGTCGGTGACTTGGGACGCCTTCATTGATCGCCCTGTTCTCGGATGGGGTTGGCTGGCGCCGTGGCACACCTCCGAGTTCACCCTTCCACTGCCCGTGGGCCTGATCGGCGAAACCTGGTCGCATAACGCGTACCTCGACGTGCTCGCAGGAGGAGGGATTCTCGCCGGTGTTCTGCTGGGGATCGCGTTGTGGTCGGGATGGGTCTCGGTGGTCCGGGAGTTCATGGCCGGAACCGGCTTGGCGGCATGGTCGCTGGTGCTTGTGGTTTTCGTTCTGGTCGCCTCGACTCAGGAGTCATTCCTTCTCGGAAACCATTTCCTGTTCGTACTCCTTGTCGCAGCTTTGTGCATAAAACCGGACTTGGGGGGTGAGGTCTCGGGTCAGGCGAGTAGCGAAGTGATGAGGTCCACAATGCGGTCTGCGGAACGTCCGTCTCCGTAGAGGGAAGGGTGGGTGTCGGGGGCGGGAACGTCTGTCACCGCCGCGATGATGCTGGCGGCATCGGCTCCGACCAGGGAATTCCATCCGGCATCGATGGTCTCGGTCCATTCGGTCGTGTCCCGGACAGTTACGCACGGGGTCTCGAGCCAGTACGCCTCTTTTTGAAGCCCACCCGAGTCGGTGACCACGGTTCGGGCGCCGCGGACGAGCACCAGCATCTCATGGTAGGAGACCGGACTAATGAGGTGAAGGTTGTCGGGAACGACCAGGCCGGCGACCAGATCAGATGTCCTCGGATGCACGGGCCAGACCACGGGGGCGATGTTCGTGGCTATTTCTGCGAGGGCATGCACGACGGCGCCGAATCGTCTTGGGTCATCCGTTGTCGATGCCCGATGGATGGTGGCGACGACGTACGGCGAGTCGACTGCCAACGAGTCCGTCGGTGAAGCCACGGAGTCGAGGACGGCGAGGTCGTCAAGGAGGACGTCGTACATGACGTCTCCCACCAGGTGTACGCCCTCGACGATCCCTTCTGCCCCGAGGTTGTCGACGGCGGTGCTGCTGGGACAGCACAGAAGGTCTGAAACGTGGTCGGTCAGTACCCGGTTCACCTCTTCCGGCATGGTGCGGTCGAAGCTTCGAAGGCCGGCTTCGACGTGGACCAAGGGGAGGTTTCGCTTCGTGGCAACGAGGGCGCCGGCCAGCGTGGAGTTGGTGTCTCCATGGACCAGAAGCACGTCTGGAGACTCGACGTCGATGATGTCTTCGAGGGCGTTCATCATGAGGCCCGTCTGGCGGCCGTGGGTCGCCGAACCGATACCGAGATTGTGTTTGGGCTCGGGAATGCCGAGTCTGTCGAAGAAGGACTTGCTCATGCGTTCGTCGTAGTGCTGCCCCGTGTGGACGATCACGTCCTCGAGGTCAATGCCGTGGTACCTCGCAACAGCACGTGAGATGGCGGCGGCCTTGATGAACTGGGGGCGAGCACCGACCACCGTGAGAATCCTCATGAAACGGTAATCCTACTGATCGGCGGTGGACGCCAGCGTCAAGTGTCGAGGAGTCGGTCGTACAGGTCCAGAAGCCGCGTTGCCTCGGGCCCCCAGTGGTATTTGTCCACGGTTGCCTGACGGGCTCGTTCACCCATAGCGCGTGCCTCACCAGGATGGTCGACCATCCAGGTCATTGCATCGGCAATCGCCTGTGGCGACTCCTGGTCCACCACGAGTCCACAGCCCTCTTCTTCTGCGATTCGCGCTAGTTGAACGGTGCTCGCAGAGACGATGACCGGAGTGCCGGCAGCGGCGTACTCGAAGAACTTGGTCGGGAGTGCATCGATCGTGTTGGGGAGAGCGTGGAAGAGGACGAGTCCGAATGCACTCCCGGCGATTAGGCGAGCGACGGTCGGGCGGTCGACCACGCCGCGGTAGTCCACCCCTTTGATGTCGGCAGGGTGCTCGACACCGTCGACGGGTCCGGCCATGACGAGCGTGAGGCGGTCATCGGAACGCCTCACGATGTCGAGGGCTTCGTACACCTCCTCCAGGCAGCGCTCCTCGGAAAGTCCGCCGATGTAGACCCCGGTGGTTGTATTCCGATGAATGCTGTCCGACAACGCGTCCTCGAATTCGACGAGGTTCGGGTAGTTGCCAACCACCGTGCACCTCCCAGTTGGAAATTGGGAAGCGATTGTGGGCGTCGCAGCGATGACGTGGGCCCCCAGCCTCGAAACGAACTGTTCGAACAACCAGGCGCTTCTGGCGAAGATTCGCCTTACTGCACGCGGGAGATAATCCCTGCTCCCGATGCTGAATCTGACATGTTCATGAGCGTCATAAACGACGTGGCGGCGTGCCAGTCGCAGTAGCACGCCCAGTGGTAGCAGTTCCGGGTCGTGGAAGTGGTACACGTCCGCATTGTGGACGAGCAACTTCCTGAGCAGCCGAAGATTTCCCAAAACGAGCCGACGCACACGCCCCCTCTCTCGTGGGATGGCACGGAGTTGGACCCCGTGAGACATGCCCACTGGAGCCTCGGGGGCGAACAGGGTCACTTCGTAGCCGGCATCCGCCAGGGTCCGACACTCCTTGTGGAAGATTCGAGTGTCGAACGGTGGATGCGCGGACGTGAAGTGGACGATGCGTGGTGTGTGCATGGCCGAGTCGATGATCATGTGCTCCGTGGGGGTTTGCGGGCGTCGCCCGAATCCGCTGCTGCTGTTGGTAGTTTTTGGTGCCTGTTGGGCGCTCCAGGAGATTGAACGTCTGGAATGAGCCGTTGCCGTGTCACCTCCCGGTGTTCGGCAGTCGTCACGGGGTGGAGGTGCTTCGGTGAGAATTTGGTTGGTGCAGTCTGGAGAACCGACTCCGATTGACGACGGGGATCCCCGTCCCATGCGTTATGCGCTGCTCGCAGAGCTCCTTGCCGATCGAGGCCATGATGTCGTCTGGTGGACGAGCGCCTTCGACCATTATCGCAAGGAGATGCGTCCGGTCGGAACCCATCGGGTTGAAACTCAATCCGCAGGGTACAGGTTGGTGACTCTGCCGGCCTTCGGTTATCGGCGTCACATCTCGCCCCGCCGATTTGCCGACCATGCCCGGGTGGGCGTCGCAATGCTGTGTCAGGGAAGGCGGTCTGAAGCACCGGACATCATCGTGCACGGTCTTCCGACTCTGGAACTTGGTGCTGCGGCGACTCGCCTCGCTGGGCGCTTCGACTGTCCGGTCGTCTGCGACATCCTTGACCTGTGGCCGGACCTCTTCTTTGATGTTTTGCCCCGCCGGTTGAGGTTCCTCGGACGAACGGCGCTGTTTCCCCTGGAGGCGATGGCGAACTATCAGTGTCGGAGGTCAACAGCGATCATCGGGCAGAACGCGAGCTTCGTCGATTGGGGCCTCCGGCGAGCCCGGCGGGCAGTTGGCCCGCACGATGGAGAGGTCAGGATCGCATTTCAACACCGGTCTGACCAGGGAACTGCACCATCGGACGTTGAGTTCTGGACCTCGCTGGGGGTGGATCTGGAAGGGTCGTTGGTCGCCTTCGCGGGGAGTTTCAGCCGCCACTTCGATTTCGATCCGGTTGTCGAAGTTGCACGGCGTTGGGCCGCGACCCGTCCCGACACGACGTTCGTGTTGTGTGGAGATGGTCCCGAACGGTCCGGCATCGTCGATACGTGTTCGGGGCTGGACAATGTTCTCTTGCCGGGTTGGGTTGACCGGGGTCCGCTAGCTGCACTGCTGCGGGCGGCCGAATGCGGACTTGCGCCCTACGAGCCGAGCCCCAGCTTCCTCGACAGCATTCCCAACAAGGTGGTCGAATACCTGGCCTTTGGCTTGCCGGTGGTCACGTCGCTCGGCGAAGGAGCTGTCGGGGGGTTGTCGCGGGCGAGCGGTTTCGGGGCCTGCTTCCTACCGGGCGATGCCGGTGACCTCGATGCCCAACTTGGTTTCTTGATCGATGACGCTGGTGCCCGCTCCGCCGCTGCCGAAGCGGCTCGACGAACGTTCTTGCAGCAGTTCGAGGCGAGCAAGGTCTATGGAGAACTCGCCGACCGACTGGTCGAGGTGGTGGACGTCAGCAGCGCGACGTGACGATGGTGTCCATGCCGGGAGGTGGAGTCGGCTGAAGGGGTTTTTCGCGGTGGGCGATGGTGATGAGATCGGGGTCAGCGCCACGTTTACTGATTGCCCCGGCGGCACCTGCCAGTGCTCGGTTGTGGCTGATCGCGTTGATGACGGTTAGGAAGATGACCTGCATGTCGAGGATCTGTGTGTGGTTCTCGACGTAGAACAGCCCCAGCCGGTTCTTTCCGGGGCGGATGAGTTGGTTGTAGGCGATGTCGGGGTCGTCCTGCCCGTGGAGGATGTCGCCCTCGTCGGCGAAGACGATCGACGCCAGGTCCGTGATTCCGGGCCGAATGCTGAGGAGCCGCTTCTCTTCCGGGCTGTAGAGCCGGACCTCGCGCTCGACGTTCGGACGTGGTCCCACGAGGCTCATGTCTCCTCGCAGCACGTTCCAGAGTTGGGGGAGTTCGTCGATCTTGGTCCGACGAATCAACCTTCCGATCGCGGTGATCCTGACGTCGTCACTGGAGGTCGAATCAACGCCGCTCCGATCGGCGTTGATGATCATGGAGCGGAACTTGACCATCCGGAAGGGACGCTCGCTGCGTCCTACACGGTCGGCGATGTAGAAGGGCGATCGGCGGTCCTGTGCCCAGATCAAGATCGAGGCGATCAGGAGTAACGGCGAAAGGGCGATGAGCCCCAGTAGCGCGATAACGAAGTCGAAGGGTCGTTTCACGGAAACAGTCCCGAGTTCGCGTCTCAGGCGACCGTACGACGCACGGCTTTGCAAAGGTCGTCGACGGTCGGGTAGTAGGCGGCCTCGAGGGGAGCGCTGGTTGGTGCTGGCGCCTCGACGATGTTGATCCTCTGAGGTGGGGCGACGAGGCAACCTGCTTCGACTGATTCGAGCACACCGGCGATCACCTCGGCAGCGATTCCGCAGGATCGCCAGTCGCCTTCGGCGACCACCAATCGGCGGGTGGAGGAGACGCTTTCAATGACGGGCGCAAGGTCGAGCGGGTTGATGACCCGGAGGTCGATGACCTCGCAGTCGACGCCCTCTGATTCGAGGATGTCTGCGGCTTCGAGTGCAAGGCGTGTCGTCCACGACACGCCGACAAGGGTGACATCGCCACCGGGCCGTCGGACTAGCGGTCCCTGGTCGGCAAGCGAAATCGGCGGGGGGTCTGCGATTTCGCTCTCGAGGTCGTACAGCCAGCGGTCGTCGATGTAGACGACGGGGTCGTCGCATCTGATCGCGGCAACAAGAAGGTCCTGTGCGTCCTGCGGGGTGGCCGGGACCACGACCCTCAGCCCGGGAACATGGGCGAACCAGGAATAGAGGCTCTGGCTGTGCTGGGCGCCCTGCTCGCCACCCCGGTTGATGATGAGGCGGAATACGGCCGGTACGGGTGCTCCACCTCCGAACATGGAGTTCCACTTGGCGGCTTGATTGACGATTTGGTCCACGGCGAGCAGTGCGAAGTCGACCCTGGGGTGTGTCACGACAGGTCGGTAGCCGCACTGGGAGGCACCGATGGCAGCACCGGTGACCGCCAATTCGCTGACCGGCGTGTCGATGACACGCTCGTAGCCGAACTGCTTCTCGAGATTGGTCATCGAGTTGCCGACATACCAGGGACTCCAGAGCCCCTGGCCGAGCAGGATCACGGAGGGGTCTTCGTCCATTGCGAACTCGAATCCCCGTCGTATGGCTTCGCCGTATTGCATCTAGGCGTTCCTGTTGTCGTGATGGACGATGCCGAGAAGGTCGTCGAGGGGCGGAAAGTCCGCCAGTCGTGCCGCATCCAGAGCCGACTCGACCGAGTCGACGGTCTCGCGGTCGATGGCATCGATGCGTTGGCGACCCAACAGCCCGAACTCGATGGCTCCCTCGCTCAACCGTCCGATCGGATCGCGTTGATGCCATGCGGCGAGGTTGTCGGTGCGTTCGACGCCGACGTCTTCGTCCTCTCGATGGCCGACGTGCCCGCGCCATCGGTAGGTCAATGCCTCCAGAAGGGCTGGGCGGCGTTGCTCCCGGGACATGGTGACCAATTCGCCCATCTGGCGGGTTACCTCGACAATGTCGTTGCCGTCGATCACCCGTGTGTCGATCTCGTGTGCCTCGGCGAAACGAGCCGTGCGGTCGGTTGGCTGGCGGTCGCTGATGTGGAGGTGACTGGAGTAGAGGTTGTTCTCGATGACGAAGATCACCGGGAGGGCCTGTGAGGCGGCCAGGTTGAGCGACTCGTGGAAGACCCCCTCTTCGGTTGCCCCGTCGCCGAGGAAGCTCACGGCGACCCCGTCGCTACCATCGAGCTTCATCGCCAGGGCGGCACCCACTGCAATGGGCACCGTCGCAGCGACGATTGGCACCGTGCCCATGAGGCCGGTGCGGGTATCTCGGAGGTGCATGCTGCCGCCGAAGCCACGGGAACAACCGGTGACCTTGCCGAGCACCTCTGCCATGAGTTCGTCGATCGAGCCGCCGAGCGCGAGGAAGTGGCTGTGGCTCCGGTGTGCTCCGAAGGAGGGGTCGGTGGGGCGGAGGTGCCCGGCGACTCCCACCGCCACAGCCTCCTGTCCGATGCCGAGATGGCAGGGGCACCGGGCCTCGCTGGACTCCACCAGTCGTCCGATCGACTCTTCGGCCCGTCGGATCAGGAGCATCGCACGCAGCCAATGCTCGATCTGCTCGACGCTGATCCCCTCGAGGTCGAGTGGTTCGTTGAACTCGTTCGGATCGATGAGTGTTCCGAGCCTCGAGGTGTGGGTTCTGGTCATGCGCCGTAGAAGCTCCGGATCTCGGAGATGACCGAGTTGACTTCGTCATCCGTCAGCATTGAGTTCATGGGAAGGAGCAGGCACCGCGTGAACAGTTCGTCGGTCCTGGGCAGGTCGACCGTGAAGCCGAGTTCCTCGAACTGGTGGACCGGGGTTCCGTTCCACTGGATGAGGGTTCCGATCCCATGGTTGCTGAGGTGGGTCCTGAGGCCGTCGCGGTCTCGTGCCTCGATCTCGTAGTTCTGGTATGCATCGAAGTGGTTTGGGTCGGCGTCGGGGGCCGGTGGGAGCACGAGTTGCTCGAGGTCACAGAGGCCGTCCTCGTAGGCGGCGGCGATCGACCGGCGACGTTCGATCTCTTCGTCCAGTCGTTCGAGGCGGACCAGAAGTACGGCGGCCTGGAGGTTGTCGAGCCTGCTGTTCACCCCCCATGCGACGACGTGTCCTTCCTCGTTCCTACCGTGGTCGCCGAGGAGCCGGACCTGTCTGGCGATCTCTCCGTCATGACAGACGACGGCGCCTGCGTCGCCGAAGGAACCGAGGGTCTTCGCCGGGTAGAAGCTGTACGTGCCGGCGGCTCCGAAGGTGCCCGCCGTCCTGCCCTTGAACCTCGATCCGACGCCCTGTGCGGCGTCTTCGACGATGACGAGGCCGTGCCGGTCGGCGATGGCCTGGATCCGGTCCATGTCGGCGGTTCGGCCATTGAGTTGAACCGGTAGCAGGCAGGAGGTCCGGGGCGTGATTGCGGCCTCTGCGGCATCTGGGTCGATCAGGTGGTCGTCGGAGCATTCCACCAGGACAGGTGTGGCCCCGACGAAGTGGACCGATGCGGCGGTAGCGATATATGTGTGCGAGGGCAGGATGACCTCGTCACCGGGACCGATGCCAGTGGCCCGAAGTGCGAAGATGATGGCGTCGGTGCCGTTGGCTACGCCGATGGCGTGCGGGGCATCCACGAAGTCGGCGAGGGCCGATTCGAACTGCTCGTTCTCGGCCTGAAGGATGAATGCACCATGGTCAAGCACGTGCTCCATGGCCTCGCGGTATTCTGCGGCATACATCGCGAACATCGCGCTGTAGTTGAAGAAAGGCACCATGGGCATCCACGAAACCTACCAACGCTGGCCCCGTGGATGGTGGCTTGGTTTCGCCGACATCCCACGGCAGTCGCAGGTGGGTGAGACCTGATGGTGAACGGGATTCTTCGGGCGTCGACGGCTCGATTGGGCCTCTTGTCAACGTGGACCAGGGGCCGCGCCTTTCTGATGGTTCTGGTGCTCGAGGTGCTGATCCTGGTGGCCTATGCGACGGCGGTTGTGCCCGTCTACGGGTATCAGGGATACACCTACAAGTCGCATGGGGGCCTCGGACTGTTCGTGATCGTGGTGTCGATGACACTCGGCGCCCTCCCGGCGATCTGGTTGCCACGGAGAATTGAGAGGCCGTCCCACCTGATCCTCTGGCTGCTTGAGATCACCGTTGTCTGTAGCACTTCTGCGATTGTGGTGGTTCTGCCCTACCGAACCATCTGGGAGCGATTGGGTTGGACGGCATGGATGGTTGTAGCGCTCGGAATCACATCACTCGTCCTGTGTTTGCCTGATCTCCGGCTTCCGCAGCCGCCGGTGACTCCACAGACAGGTCTTCGCTTGTTCTGGCTCGGGGCACTTGCCGTTATTGCAGCGCTACTTGCTACTTACGGACTTCCCGATCTTGATTTTTCCCTCGACACTCTTTATGACCGACGGATGGATCTCCGGGAGACTGCGGAGACCAATTCGAGAATCCTCGGCTACTTGTTTACCTGGACGCAGTACGTCTTCGCCCCGATGATGCTGATTAGCGGGATCGTCCGAAAGAGCTTCGCATCGGTCGCCTATGGGGTAGTCGTCTACATGTGGATCTTCCAGATCAGCGGGTCTCGACAGGTTCTGGGAATCCTGCCGCTGATCGGGCTCTTCTGGATGCTGGGTCGCTACAAGGTTCGGGCACCGGTTCTCATCCTGGGTGCCACAGGCGTGCTGGCATCCGGATTCATCATTTATCTACTCTTCGGAGGCGGAATCGGATCGTTATCACTCAACCTTGTGGCCAAGCGGTTGTTTGTGGTGCCGGCAGTGCTTGGAGTGTTCTACTTCGACTACTTCTCCGGCCATTCGCCTGCGCTCTATCGGGACAGCTTCGGTTCGCTGGTCTCTGCCAGTCCATACCCCGAGGACATCCAGCGGGTCATTGGTGAGGCGTATCTTGGGGGCGGTGGGTCCAATGCGAATGTCAATGTCTTCGCAGATGCCTTCGGACAACTCTGGTACGCGGGGTTGTTGATCCCACTCGGTTTGGTGGTCGCACTGTGGATCCTCGATTCGGTGACACGCTGCCTGCACTTTCCCGCCGTGATGGCCGTCGTTGCGCTGCTGAGCATCGCGGTGCTCAACACGGGCTTCACCGTTCTGCTCCTCACGGACGGCTTTTTGGTGATGCTGGCAGTGTTCTGGGTCGCTGGGAGCGGGCTTCTGCCCAGCCGACAGGAAGCGCTTGTTGCAGGGGTCCCAGAGTGAGTCAACCTTATGGAGAGGCGCCGCTGTAATGGTGAGACTGAGTCTGTTACGTGAGGTCGTTCGCCTTCCACGCCTGCAGATCACACTTCACGTTCTGGATCGAGAACTTGGGAGGCGGGTCTACCGTCACCATACGCGGCGACATCCCCGCTACCGACTGATCGGGAACAAGACTCTCGGTGTCGGTCTCATTCAGCTCGCAGAGTTCGAGGGAGTTGAGGAGTATCTTGGCTCGATCAACGGGAAGAACTCTGCTGCGTACTATGCGCGGAAGGCACTTCGCCGGGGGTATCGGATCTCGATCATCGACCGGAATGAGTATGTCGATGACATTTTCCAGATCAACACGTCGATCGAGGCGCGGCAGGGCCAGAAGATGGCTTCTGCTTATCAGGAGCGACAGTCGGAGTATCCGGTCCAGGAGGACTATCGGTACTTCGGCGTGCTCGACGAGACAGGAAGACTCCATGCCTACTGCTGGCTCCTCGTGGCTGGAGAAGTAGCCACTGCAGACACACTTCTCGGCCATGCCGAGACCCTGAACGACGGCACCATGTACCTGCTCATGACGCGAATCGTCGAGTGGCTATATGAACAGGGAACGACGGACTACCTCATGTACGACACGTTTTATGGAGCATCTGATGGGCTCGTCATGTTCAAGAGGAAACTCGGATTCAGGCCGTATCGAGTGAGTTGGAGGCTTGCCGGGTGAGTGTCACTACGAATGAGAGCAGTGATGTTGCGCGGAGGCTTCGCTAATCATGAATTTGTGATGGTGATGTCAGACTCGTCGGTTGAGCGAAGCCGGCCCCGACGGGACGCGTTCTGGAGAATCAACAGCTGGCCGATTACGACAAGTGAATAACTGCCGAGTGAGGCGTACGCCGCACCGGTGATTCCGTGCGGCCCGATGAGGACGAGAAGCAGTAGCACGTTGCACGCGGTGCCGAGCATCTCGAGGAGAGCAGTTCTTCCGGGGAGTCCGAGTCCGCAGTTGATCTCCTGGACGACGTTGGCGAAGCCGCGGATTGCGGACGCGATGACGAGCAACTGAGCGACTGAGGTCGCTTCACGAAAGTCGTCGCCAAGAAGCAATGGGAAGAACCATTGCGTTGTCGGAATCAGGCCGGCCAGGACAAGCACAAGGATTACGAATGCAGCGAACAGGAGTCGGCGGGTGATTCGCCTCCAGTGTTCCCCCGCACTAGCCACGCGGGGGAGGGTGATCTTGGCGAGTGCTTGGAGAGGGAGGAGGGCCATGAGGCTGAAGCTGACGGCTGCCACGTAGAGGCCCAACTCGAACCGGGTAACGAGTCCGATCATCAGGACCTGGTCGAACCTGAGCATGAGCGCTGAAGGCAGATCAACCTGTGTGCGTGGTACGCCGTACCGGAGGAGACGGCGACCGAGGTCCGGCCACTGCGGCGTTTCGTGTCCTTGGTAGCGGCTGATGAATAGGAGAGAGAGAGCCGCGACGACAACCTGCACGCCAACAAAGACAACTGCGACGCCGCGCTCCGAGGTGTAGCCGATGGTGGCTGCCCATATCAGGATCAACAACCAACTGACGGGCACTATGAGTCGACAGAGCCCCCAGAGGTCGGTGTAGCCGATGCTTCGCATCGGCTGGTGGCAGACGTAGAAGATGGGTGCGGCGATGACGATCGGCATGCAGAGTTGGATGCTCAGGCTTGTGTCCGGATCGGTGATCAAGAAGGGAACAATGATGGCAGTCGTCAACAGGAACGTCGTTCCGCCGACCGCGGCTCGGCGAAGTGAGGCCTGGATGATCCCCCGGGCGGCTCCCGGCTGTTGAGCAACAAAGAAGACAGCAGCCTCGTCCATCCCGAGGCTGCTCACTGTCGCGATCATGTTGGGGATGAGTTGGATCGCTGCTAGTTCACCGCGGCCACTCGGACCGAGCAGTCGGCCCGCCAGGGTCGCCGTGGCAAGTCCGATGAAGCCCGTAAGAACATTCGTGATGGCAACTGAGAGAAAGGCCCGACGGGTGGTCTCGTCCCGACGTCGCAGTTGAAAACTCATTTTTTTGGCCGATGTGCGAACGGAACCCTTCGGTTCAGCCCACGATCAGGATCGTTCCCTCGATGACGACTCCCGATGCATCGAGCAGTGCGGCCACCTCTGCAATTGCTGACCGACGATCATGACGGAGACTGATGACGAGCACGGTCCGGTCGGTGACGCTGCCAACGACGACGCTTAGTCCCGAGTCGTTGAGTGCAGGACTGGTGGCGACCAAGTAGCCGGATTCTTGAACTGCAAGGTTGTTGCGCAGGACATCTAGGTCCTCGATGTCACAAATCTCTAGGGCGATTGGACTTGTAGATGGAACGACCGTGTCGAGAGCGTTAATAAGGTCCGCGCTGATCGTGTTCAGGTGTCCACTCGACGAGAGTTCTACGAACTGGAGACTTGTGGGCTGGCCGGAGGATAGGTCACGTAGCAGGGCGGTGGCTGTTGAGAGCCCTTCGTCGTCTTGTACCCAACTGGTCTGACTGTGGAAGGTGCCGAGGACGCGAAACCCGAAGCCCGACCTCGAAAGATCTTCCACGGAGAGAACTCGATCATCGAAGAAGCGCCTGATTACCAAAGCCGGAATCCCCAGGGCCAATCCGAAGAGGATTCCCAGAATTGCGTAACTAGTCGTCGAGTTTTGTTCAGTGGGCGCCGGTTCACCAACCAACATTGGTTCGGTGATGCCGCCAGTTAGTGAATCTTCGATCGAGTCCAACGTTGTCATCTGTTGTCGCGCTTCTGCGAGGAGTGTGTAGTCAGAGAGCCAGGCGGCTTGCGTTGTGAAGAGAGACGACCCGTCGGTGGTAGGGGCTGTCGAGGCGACGCGTTCCTCCAAACTGTTGAGCGTCGACTCCAGTGCACTGCGTATGAACGATTTCTGGGCGACGAACTTTGCCCTTTGTTGTTCGACGATGGGAGTGAGGATTTGGGTCGCGATGATGATTGAGCGATCCGGATCCTCTCCAGTCAAACTTATGTACAGAGCGCCCGCTTCTTCAATCGAACTTACCTGAATCAAGTTGTTTTCCCAGAGCTCTTGGTGCGTGAGAGGAAGTTCAGATTCGAGTTTTGAGCGCTGGTGAAGCGGAATGAACTCTGGAATGATAGGTAGATCCAAGACGGCAGTGGTGCGCTCGAAGTCCTGATTGGTGAAAACCCCGACACGCACAACGAACTGATCGTGGACGCGAAAAGCTCCATAGGAGGCTCCTCCCAAGCCGCCGAGCACGGCACAGACGGCGAGGATCCGCCAACCATGCCGTAGAGCATTCGAGTAGTCGACGAGCGTCGGTGTCCTACTATCGGCCACGGCGAGAGTCCCTTGTCCGCTGGTTGTCCAACTGGGCGCTGTCACGTGGTATTAGCCCGGACCACGGGTTCATGCTAGCGGGTTGCCAATCGATCGCTCAGTCATGAACTGGCGTCACGGACCAGACGGGCCAGAAGGTGAGAAGCCCGCTTGGTTCGGCGGATTGTCCGGGGAGGACTTCGAATCTGAGGAGGTGCTGTACGTGGTCATAGATGTGGACGAGATCTTGATCACGCAATGATGCTGCAATCTCGAAGGACCCGTGTAGTAGAGGGAGTCGCTCCACCATCATGTCGATCCAGCCGCTGCCAGAAAGTCGACCTGTTTGGAAGCCGGTTTCGCGGGTGGTCGGTCCGGTGATGATCAGGCCGTCGGAACGCTGAATGGTCAGGCAGACGTGGGTTTCATCGAGAGGAACTTTCGATGTGTAGTGCAGGCGAAAGATGATTGGGTCGCCGGTCCGACAGTGGCCAGTGGTCTGGCCGGAGGCGTCGAGCAATTCGGCATGGGTGACGATGATTTCGCCGGATCCCCATCGCCGCAGCACACCGCCGTCAACGGTGGATTCGGCTTGATAGGCATTGATGGTCGGGTCGGGTTCACCCAAGCGTGAGAGGTTGCCGTTGTCGAGCCAGGCGATCCTGTCGCAGAGATGGGCCAGCATCGGAAGGGAATGGCTGACCGCCACGATGGTCCGCCCTTCCGAACGGAGTTCCTCCAATTTGGCGATGCATGACCTTTGGAAGGCCTCGTCACCGACGGACAGGACCTCATCGATGAGCAGGATGTCCGGTTCCACGTTCACGGAAACGGCGAATCCAAGCCGCATGTACATGCCGGACGAGTAGTTTCGTACCGGCGAGTCGATGAAGCGACTCAGGCCCGAAAAGGCAACGATGTCGTCGAACCGCTGGTCGATGTCGCGACGCTTCAGCCCCAGGATCGAGCCGCTCAGATAGACGTTCTCACGGCCAGAGAGGTCGGGGTGGAACCCAGTGCCGAGTTCAAGCATCGCAGAAACCGTGCCGCGGACTGCGACATGTCCTCGGTCCGGAGTGAGCAGTCTGGAGATGCACTTGAGGAGCGTCGACTTGCCGGATCCGTTGGCTCCGATGATTCCGATGGTCTCGCCTTCGGCAATGTCGAAGTTGATGTCCTCAAGTGCCCAGAACTCGCTGTAACGCGCACGGAAGCGTTGAAGAATGGAAGCCTTGAGGCTCGTGTTCCGGTCGCTGTAGATGCGGAATCGCTTCCAGAGGCCCGCGATCTCGACGGCGGGAGACATCACAGTTCCTCGGCGAATCGGGGTGCCAGGCGGCTGAACGTCCACACGCCGACCACCAGGGCAGTCGCGCTCCAGGCAGCCGCGGCGAGAACGTCCACCAGTTCGGGGAATCGCAGGTCGTAGACGATGTTTCGGATCGAGTTGATGAACGCCGTGAGTGGATTGAGGCGAACGACGGTCTGGAGACGCGTGGGGAGAAGGTCGATCTGGTACACGACCGGTGCAGCGAAGAAACCAAGTTGCGTGGCGATCGACCACAGATAGTTCAGGTCCCGGAAGTAGACGAAGCACGAGGCAAGGATCAGGGCAATGCCGGAGCTGAAGACGACCAGAAGGGCAACGAGGAGGAGAAGCACCGGAATCCAAGGAAGCACCATGTTTCCGGCAAGGAGGAGCACGATGCACAGAAGGGTGAGTTCGAGCAGGAACGTCAATGTCTGGGCACCGACGAAGCCGAGGACCAGCAGTTCGCGCGGGAAATAGACTTTCTTGACCAGCCCCTCGTTGTCGACAATTGCACGCATTCCGAGAGAAGTCGTATTGGCAAAGAACAACCAGGGAAGCAGTCCGCACAGTACCCACAGGGCGAAGACCTCGAGGCCGCTCGGATCTCCGGGAGCGGGCTGTAGTCGCAGGAGGTAGCGAAACACGGCGGCGTAGATCACCATGGAGACAAGCGGGTGTACCAGCGACCACAGGAGGCCTAACCGCGATCGCTTGTATCGCCCTTTCAGCTCCCGGCGGACGATGTTCCGAAACAATTCGCCGGAGCGCCGTAGTTCTTGGATTCGCAACGATCTCCCTTCGTGGCGCCGAGTCACGCTACTGGTGCCCGCCAGCCTCTGTGGCCGCCAGCCGATCGAGTTCGGCGAAGTTGTTCAGCCAACGACGTTTCCAAGCTGGGAGTTCCTCCCGGTCCCAGTTGGAGATCGTGGGGTCAGCGTGCTCGCGGTAGTAGCGGTCCTCGTCGGTCAATGCAGCCGGATCGACGTACCAGGGCGTGTGGCGTGCCACATACGGTGTTCCGGTTCGGAGTGCTCGCTCGCCGGCATCGCGGGTCGGGGGGCGGTACATCGCGAACGTCGTGTCGATCTCAGCATGGAACACCCCGGGCTCGACCTCCTCGCGCCAGAACCGTCCTTCCCACTGTTGGACATCTTCCCGGAGGGGGAAGTGGTTGGGTAGGTCGTCGATGCGCAGGCCGAAGCCGACTTTGTCGACCTGGTGCCTCTTGAAGAGCCGTCGAAAGACTTGGAGCGCGTTCAGTGGGCACGCCTCGTCGGGTACGACGTCGGGGTCGCTGACCACGAAGAAGCGCCCACGTGCATTGCGTTGGATCGCACCGCACAGCCAGGGGGCACGGTGCCCGAGGTTGTGCTCGAGGCGCAACACTTGGTGCGGCGACGCGTCCAGGTACTCGAGCAGCGGTGGGTAGGTCGAAGCGTTGTCGACGAGCCAGATTTCATCCTGCCCAGACCGCTCCAGCCAGTCGATCAGGTCGCGTAGGGGGGTGACGCGATCCCGCACCGTGATGAAGATGGGGAATCGCTCAGCCACGACGCTGGTTCCAGCGGGCGGACGTGGCGCCAAATGGATGCTTCATCCAGGCGAGGGGGTGGCTGAGCAGAACGTCCAGACGGCGCTGGAGGTCGTCGCGCTCTACTTCGGCCTCGACGAGGTCGTCCATTGAGGACTCCATGATCTGCAACAGTTCCTTCAACCGGTCGCGGAGATTCTCGTTGTCCTCGTGAAGCCGGCTGACGATCTTCTCGAGTTCGGTGCCTGTGGTTTGGACGTCGTCCCCGGGATCTTGCTCTGTCACGATGTCGCGGCTGGCAACGGCGTACGGACCTGTCGCGAATGCTCACTCCGGAGTGCCACGCTGCCGAGTATAGGGATCTGGGTTCAGGTCAGGGGTTCGGCGGATGACTGTCTGTAGGGTCCGGGCAACTCCGGTGCGCGGTCAAGCGACCCGATATCAGGAGCGTTGTCCGTGCCTGATCTGGTAGCGCATGACGTCGCCGACTCGGTGAAGCGTCGCCGCGATCTTCGGTGGGACGTTGCCGCTCCAGATGCGGTCATGCGCCAGTGCGTAGATGTGGTCACTGGATCCGAGGGTTGCAACCCACTCGTTTTCTTTCGTCCACGACTGGGGTGGTTGGCGGGTGTCGGTGAGGTAGAGGTCGGCGCCCTCCGTTAGCTCCGGGTCGTACGCCTCGAAACGCAGTCCGCATTCGTCGAGGAGTGAACGGTCGATGAGCGCCGTGTTGGCGATTCCCAGTCGGCGGTTCATCCAGTCGCCGTGTGCGGCCACAGCAGTGAGTTCCGGGTTTGCTTCGGAACGGAATCTCTCGCAGTTGGCGCGGAACGTAGAGCGGACTTCGGGCAACACCTTGTCGAGGTCCCGCCCACTCCAGCCGTGTTGTTTCGCATGTGTCGACAGTTCCTCGTAGTGGTAGCCGACGTCGAAGCTCTCGTTCAGGAGCGCGTCGATGAGTTGGCGGTGTGGATGCATAGTTGACAGGCGGAAGAAGAACGTCGAGCGCGCACCGAGCTCCCGTTCGATCTCGAAGAAGGCGGTGTTCCCGTCGACATCGTCGATGTCGACGTCGTGGCGGAGGGCGACGAAGCGCTCGGGGCACCGTCCTTCACGAAGAAGGCTGATCCATGTGTCCAGTGAGACGATTTGGTAGCCGCGGTCGATGGCTTCTTCTAGGAATGTTCGGTAGGCGTCGAAGTGTGATCGAGGCGAGACGTCGGCGGCGATTCGACGCCATGCGCGCGTGATGCGATGTATCACGTTGTTGTCGGTTGGGGAGCCGTCGAATCAGGGGCCGTTGGCCGCTGGATGGCCAACACTTCTGCAAGCGCGTCCCGGTGATGACGCAGGGTGGGGCCGCTCGGTTTCAGGGTTCCGAGTTCCGAGTTCGCAGGGCGTAGGGCCCTCCTCGCTAGTCCGAGTTCGTCCGTGGTGATCGGACTGACGCGATCACGGTCGAACCCCGCGAGGTCGGCAATCGACCGTGCTAAGTCGTACCAGGACGTCACGCCCCGGTTCGTGAGGTGGATGACGCCGCAGGTCCCCTGCGTGACGACCGGGTTGATCGCCTCGGCCAGGTCGCCGGTGAAGGTCGGACAGCCCCGTTGGTCGTCGACGAAGTGCAGGTCGTCGGAACCGGACAGGAGGTCGAGGATCGTCGTGAGGATGTTGGGTCTGTGGGGTCCCATCAGCCAGGAGGTCCGAACGATGGTGTCGGAGTCCCGACAGGACTGTTCGCCGTCCAACTTTGAGGCGCCGTAGACGGAGAGTGGATTGGGTTCGTCGTCCTCGACGTAGGGCCCGGACTTTGTGCCGTCGAACACGTAGTCGGTCGAGATCTGGATCAGGCGTCCGCCGAAATTGTCGAGTGCGGCCACCAGGTTCGCCGGACCACCGGCGTTGACACGGTGGGCGCGCTCGGGATCGTCCTCGCAGGCATCGACGGCGGTCCAGGCGGCACAGTTCACGACCACCTCGGGTTCGAGGGCCTCGACCCTGCGACTGACGGCTGCAGCGTCACCGACGTCGAGATCGGCGCGGGTCAGTCCGGTCACCGAGTGGTTCCACCCGAGCGAGGCGACGACGTCGATACCGAGTTGTCCACCGGCGCCGGTGACGAGGACCTTCATGCGACGTTGCTTCGCAGGGGCTGCCACCACTCGGGGTGCGATCGGTACCAGTCGACGGTCTGGACGATGCCCTCCTCGAGGGACCGCCGAGGGGACCAGCCGAGCGTTCGGACTCGGGTGGCGTCGAGTGAGTAGCGACGGTCGTGACCCAGCCGGTCGTCGACGAACTCGATCGCCTCAGGGCCTTTCCCCATTGCAGCGAGGACGAGGTGGGTGAGGTCCAGGTTGGTCGTCTCGTGACCGGCTCCGATGTTGTAGATCTCGCCGGTGGCACCCTGGCGGAGTACGAGGTCGATGGCCGCGCAGTTGTCCTCGACGTGGCACCAGTCCCGGACGTTGAGGCCGTCACCGTAGACCGGCACGGTCCGACCTTCGAGGAGGTTGGTGACGAACAGCGGGATGAGTTTCTCCGGGTACTGGTACGGCCCGTAGTTGTTGGAGGAACGTGTGATGACGACCGGGAGTCCGTGGGTGCGGTGGTGGGCGAGCGCGATGAGGTCGGAGCCGGCCTTTGACGCCGAGTAGGGAGAACTCGGTGCTAACGGACTGGATTCGGTGAAGGATCCGGTGTCGATCGAGCCGTAGACCTCGTCTGTGGACACGTGCACGAACTTCTGGATCTCGGATCGGCCTGCGACATCGCAGAGGACGTTGGTTCCGTCGCAGTTCGTGCGCACGAAAGCATCGGGGGCGACGATCGAACGGTCGACGTGGCTCTCGGCGGCGAAGTGGACGACGGCATCGTGTCCAGGCATGAGCGAGGCGACGAGTTCCCGGTCGCAGATGTCGCCGTGGACGAACCGGAGGCGGGGATCGGCTTCGAGATCGACGAGGTTGGCCCGGTTGCCGGCGTAGGTCAGGGCGTCAAGGATCGTCACCTGGTCGTCGCTGGTCGTCAGAACGTGCCTCGCGAAGTTGCTGCCGATGAATCCGGCGCCTCCGGTGACGAGCAGGCGCATCAGGGCATCCGTGGGCGGAGGGCCTCCGCCAGGTCGACACGTCGCGGGTTGGCCCGGTCCCGCTCGGACAGGATCGGGTCGGTGATACCCCAGTCGGCTCCGATGTCGGGATCGTCCCAGGCCACTCCCAACTCGTCCGCGGGGTCGTAGTAGCCGTCGACGAGGTAGGTGATGGTCATGTCGGTGAGAGCGGCGAAACCGTGGGCGACGCCCCGCGGGATGTGGATGCCGCGGTGGTCGTGGGTGCCGTCGTTCCGGGCACCGAGGTCGAGCATGAGGGTGGCGCCGTCGGTCGGGCTGTCGCTCCTCAGGTCGTGGACGACGACGCGGGCACGACCTACCGGGACGTACCAGTAGTCGGTCTGGTGGAGGTGGTAGTGGAGGCCGACGAGGCAGCCGGCGGTGCGGTCGGCACGGTTTGCCTGGATCATCGAACTGGCGCCGTCGTCGAGCCATTCTTGGCGGAAGGTCTCGACGAACAGGCCCCGTTCGTCTTCGTGGACCGCCGGTTCGACGATTACAAGCCCGTCGATGTCGGCTGATCGCTCGATCTCGGCCATGGTCAAGCGATCTCGATCATGCTGTGGTCGCCCACCATGAGTCGCTGGCGGTCGTCGTCCGCACGGCGCACGATCTCGGCATGGCGCCCGACCAGGGAATCGGTGATCGATACCGGGCCGTTCACGGTGACGTCGGGGAGCAGCACGGAGTGGTCGATTCTGACTTCGTTGAGGTGGCAGCGGTCGCCAATGGATGCGTACGGTCCGACGACCGAGTCTTCAACCACGGCGTCGGCGCCGATGACCGCTGGGCCGATGATCGTCGATCGCGAGACCGTTGCTCCTTCGGCCAGTCGCACCGACCCTTCGATGGTCGAGTGATTGTCGACCTCACCGGCGAGTTCCGGAGT
>Ga0315329_10000264_pt1 | contig 20517 bp, 19 predicted proteins | sample M150032315metaG_FD_203459 | JGI IMG/M metagenome (GOLD analysis project Ga0315329, IMG submission 203459) | Ammonia-oxidizing marine archaeal communities from Monterey Bay, California, United States - M1 500m 32315 | ecosystem: Environmental > Aquatic > Marine > Coastal | place: USA: California...
CTCGTTGAGCGCCTTGTCCTTGCGGCCGGCCGACGTGGTGACCAGGCAGATGTCGTAGGACTCCTCGGACGTCCACGCCTCAGTCGTGGTCGTAGCCGGTGCCGTGGTGGTAGGCGCCTCGGTGGGCGCAGGTGCGGCGGTGGTCTCCGGAGCCGAGGTGGTGGTGGGGACCATGAAGACGGTGGCCTCGTTCCAGGTGCCGCCGTCCACCATGTGGGTGGCGGCCTGAGCCCACTGGTCGGCTGTCAGGTCCGGCCAACGGTTACGCGCCTCGAAGTACATGTCGGCGTACTTCGGGCCGTCACCTTCTTCCGAGTAGATGATGCCCCCCTCGGAGCTTGTGGTGGGGAGTTCCGCCTCGAGTTGAGAGCGGAGATCCTCGGATCCGCCGCATGCCGAGCAGAGGAGCACCGCCGCGCCGAACGCGGCCGAGATGAGAACGACAGATCGCATGGCTCTGAGAATACCGATCGGTGGATCGGATCAGTTGTCAGTCGGTGCTGTCGCCGGGGGCGATGACCAGCACGGTTCCGGTGCTGACCGATACCCCGGCCACCGAACCGGTCATGCGGTTCGAGAGGCCCAGGCCTAGGCCGGGTTCCAGTCGGGCGTCGTCCAGCGGCCAGGCCAGTCCGGTCGTCGTGACGCCGTCCGCCGGACCACCGATGGCCAGCAGGCTGACCAGGTCGTCAGCGCTGCCGTCGACACGGACTTGGTCTCGGACCACCCAGGCCCGCGCCCCGTCGATCCGGATGCCGATCCGGAGGGCCGCCCAGCGTGCGCCGGCCAGGACCAGCAGGTTGCCCAGAGCGTGGTCGGGCCGGCCCCCCACGGTGACCACCACGGTCACCGAAGCCATCCCGGCATCGATCGCAGCGGCCAGGGCCAACTCCAGGTCGGTCTCGTCCTTGTCTACCGGATGACGCTGGACGTCCCGGGCAGCGTCCTCGGCGCCGGCGCTCGCCGAGTCCAGATCGCCGACCAGCAGGTCGACAGCCAGCCCGAGTCGACCGGCGTTGTCGATGCCCTCGTCGGCCGCGATGATGAGGTTGGCATCGGGAAGTGGTCCGAGCCTCCGGGGGAGCGGCCCGCCGGTGAGGATCAGCGCGTGTCGACCCGTGTCGCCGCGAACCCTGCCTGTGCCGGCCGGCCGGCCGGTACTCACGAGCCCGTTCCGTCCACCCGGACCGTCCAGCGGCCCGCCTCACACGTGAGCGATAGGTCGAGGCCGTAGCAGTCCGAAAGCGCCCGGTCCGTCAGGACATCGATCAGCGGACCGGTGGCAGTCACCCGGCCGTTCTCCATGAGCAGGCCGTGGGTGAACCCCGGTGGGATCTCCTCCACGTGGTGGGTCACCTGGACCATGGGCGGCACGGTCGGGTCCGTAGCCAGATCGGCCAGGGTGGCCACCAGTTCCTCCCGACCACCGAGGTCCAGCCCGGCAGTCGGCTCGTCCAACAGGAGGAGGTCGGGCTCGATCATCAACGTCCGGGCCAGTAGCACCCGCTGTCGTTCGCCCGACGACAGCGTTCCGAAACGGTGGTCGGTCCGGTGCCCGCAACCGATCCTCTTCAACAGGTCGTGGGCTCGCTCGCGGTCCTCGTCGGTGTACTCGTGCCACCACGGCTCTAGGGCGCCGTGACGGGCGGTCATGACCACGTCGGCCGTCGGGAGGTCGGGCCGGAAGGCGTCGGCCAGAGCTGCCGAGGCGTAACCGATCCGCTTGCGCAGCGGCCGCACGTCGGTCCGCCCCAGTGTCTGGCCCAGCACCCGGACCGTCCCGGTGGTGGGATGCAGTTTGAGGGCGGCGACGCGCAGCAGGGTGCTCTTGCCCGACCCGTTGGGTCCCAGCACCACCCAGTGCTCGCCCCGCCGGACCAACCAGTCGACGTTGGCCAGCAGGCTGGTTCCGTCGGTTTGGCGGCTCACGCCAGCCAGCTCGAGGATGGCATCCGCGGCTGGCTCCGACACGTCGGTGACCCTACGTCGCCCCGACACGACGGGTGCCTGACGGCCCAGAGCTCAGACCAGCGACCGGATGAGGAGGATCACGGCGAAGGAACCCGACATGGCATAGACCGCGGGAGCCAGCCACCCGTGATCCAGGACGCGCCGTAGGCGGCCGCTGAGCAGTATGCCGACCAGCACGGCTGGCACCAGAGCGAGCGCCAGGAGGAGGTCAGTGGTACCGAACTCGCCGGCCAGGGCCAACACGACCAACGAGATGGTCGTCCCCACGAAGAAGAAGGCGTTGAGGGTGGCCCGCAGTTCCGGTCCCGACGAACCATCCAGCACCAGGGCGATGGGTGGTCCGCCGACGGCCACTGAGGTGCCCATGAAGCCGCTCAGGCCGCCGGCCCCCATGAGCGTCCACGGGGTGCGACGGGCGTGTACGCCGGAGACCTTCAGTCCCACGCCGATTAGTAGCAGGGTGCCGAACAGCAGACCGAGTCGGTCCTCGGAGACAGCGGTGAGCGCCCAGGCGCCGAGAAGTACGCCGGGGACTCGCCCGACGAGCGCCCATCGGAGGCCGGTCCGATCGATGGCTCCGTGCTCGCGCCAGGCGAACATGGCGGAGAGCAGCGGGTTGGCCATCAGCACCGGCCCCGGCACAAACCCCGGAGCGACCAGGGCGAGGATGGGCACGGCGAACAGACCGGCGCCGAAGCCCAGCACGCCCTGGATGGTGCAGCCGACAGTGAAGACCAGCAGGCCGACGATGAACTCGATCGTGCTCACCGGGGGGGCGCTCCGCCGCCGGATCGGCCGGTCGAGGCATGCCGCTGCCAAGTCTCGACCATTGCCGCATACTGCCCGCCGAGGGTCAGCAGTTCGGCATGGGTTCCGTGCTCGACGATCCGTCCGTCGTCGACTACGGCCACCCTGTCGGCCCGCATGGCGGTGGCCAGACGGTGGGCGATGAGGATGGCGGTCCGACCTTCCAGCACCTGGTCCAGTGCCCGTTCGATGACCGATTCGGACTGGAGGTCGAGGTTGGAGGTGGCCTCGTCGAGCACCAGCACCCGGGGGCGGGCCAGGAAGGCTCGGGCCAGAGCCACCAGTTGGCGTTCACCGGCCGACAGCGACGCCCCCCGTTCGTGGATGGGCGTGTCGACCCCGTCGGGCATCCGGTCCAGCAGGGAACCCAGGCCGACGGCTCGGCAGGCGTCGACCACCTCGTCATGGGGGGCGTCGGGACGGGCGAACGACACGTTGTCGGCGATCGTCCCGTTGAACAGGAACGGTTCCTGGGGCACCACGCCCAGTTGCCGACGCAGGGAGGTGATACCGACGTCACGGAGATCGTGACCATCGATGGTGATGTGACCGAACGTCGGATCATGGAACCGGGTCACCAACTTGGCGATGGTGGACTTCCCGGCGCCGGTCGGGCCGACCACGGCCAGCACCTCGCCCGGCTCCAGGACCAGGTCCACGTCGCGTAGCACCAGGTGGTCGGCGTCATACCCGAAGGTCACGGCGTCGAACCGGATCCGACCTTCGATGGGGGGGAGGTCCACGGCATCGGTCCGCTCGACCACCGTGGGTTCGGTACCCAGGAGCTCCCGCAGCTTCAGGACCGCCGCGCTCCCCTGCTGGTACTGGTTGTAGAGCTGGACGAGGGTCTGGACCGGAGCGAAGAACGAGGTCAGGAACAGGAGGAAGGCCGTCAGCTCACCGATCGTGACCTCACCCCGCAGCGCCATGCGTCCGCCGACGAGGAGTACCACGGCCTGGGCCACGATTCCGATGGACTCGGTGCCCGGCCCGAACAGCGCCTGGGCCCGCCCCATGTAGAGGTTGGCGTCTAGATGGGCGTCGATGATGCGCTGGTGGCGTTCCACGTCGTGGTCCCGGCGACCGAACGCCGTGATGACCCGGATGCCGGCCAGGCTCTCGGCCAGGTTGGACAGGACGTCGGCGATGCGGTCCCGCACCCGCAGGTAGCCGATGTGGGACACCCGGCGGAACCACAGGGTGAGGATCACGTTGATCGGGATCACGGTGAGCAGGCAGACGAGCGCCAGGCTGGGGTGGAGCACCAGCAAGTAGGTGGTGATGACGATGAGGGTCATGCCCTGGACGACGAAGCTGACCAGGCCTTCCTGGAGCAGCGTGGTCAGGGCCTCGATGTCGCTGGTCATCCGGGTCATCAGCACGCCCGACTTTTCGCCGGTGAAGAAGTCCAGCGACTGGCGCTGGAAGTGGCTGAACACCCGTACCCGTAGTTCGTAGACCAGCTTCTCGCCGAGCCGTCCGGTGAACCTGGTCCGCAGGGAAGAAGCGCCTGTCGAGAGGACGACGGCACCCAGGTAGGCCAGAGCCACGGTCACCAGTACGCCGGTGTCACCGGCCAGAACGCCGTGGTCGATGCCCACCTGGGTGAGTAACGGCCCCACGTGCAGCAGACCGGTCTCGACGACGACCAGGAGGAGGGCGACCACCAGGCCGCCTGCGTGGGGGATCAGGAAGGTCCGCAGTCCGAAGGGTCGACGGTCCCAGCGGGAGTGCGAGAAGGACACCTCGGGATCGGGGTGGTCCGGCTCGTGGCGCAGGACGTCTTCGATGCGGGTCCGGAGTTCGTCGGGTACCTCGGCGAAGGGCAGGCCGGCCTGCGCATTGGCCTGGACCGACGATGGTCCGGCGAAGAAACCGTGGCCGCCCATCAGTCAGCGTCCCTTCCGACGTCCGGGACCCCTTCGGCGCCGACGGCATCGGGCTGGGTGAGGATGGCGGCGTAGCGGGGTTCGGTGGCCAACAGTTCGGCGTGCGTGCCGTCGGCCACCACCCGTCCGCCCTCCATGAGGACCACCCGGTCGGCCAGGCTGATGGTGGAAAGCCGGTGGGCGATCACGATGGTGGTGCGGTCGGCCATGAGGTCGACCAGCCCCCGGTGGATCGCCTCTTCGGTCCGCACGTCAATGGCGCTGGTTGCGTCGTCGAGGATGAGGATCCGGGGGTCGGTCAGCACGGTGCGGGCCAGTGCGATGCGTTGGCGTTGGCCGCCCGAGAGCGTGTAGCCGCGCTCGCCGACCACCTCGTCGTAGCCGTCGCCTAGTTCGGCGATGAACCCGTCGGCTCGGGCGATGCGGGCCGCGGCATCCACGTCGGAGCGGGGGGCGTCGGGGCGACCGAAGGCCACGTTGTCGTGCAGGTTCTCGGAGAACAGGAAGGACTCGTCGGGCACCTGGCTGACCGTGCGGCGAAGGCCGGCCAGTGTCCGGTCGCGGACGTCCACGCCGTCGACCAGCACGGCTCCGGACGTCACGTCGTAGAAGCGAGGCAGGAGGCGGGCCACCGTCGACTTCCCGCAACCGGTCCGACCGACGATGGCCACTGTCTCGCCCGGTTCGACGATCAGGTCGAATCCGTCCAGCACGGGAGGTCCCGATCTTTCGGAAGTCAAACTGCCGGCGGTGGGGTAGCCGAAGGTCACGTCGCGGAATTCGATCCGCCCCAGCTCGGGAGCGTCGGACGCTGGCTCCCGGGCCCCGGGGCGGTCCACGATGGCCGGCTCCTCGTCGAGGATCTCGTAGATCCGCATCGAAGAGGCGGCGGCCCGCTGGGCCTGGAGGAGGACGAAGCCGAACATCCGGAACGGAATGGCGATCATCGTCACGTAACCGCTGAAAGCCAGCAGTGAGCCCACCCCGACCTGTTCGTCGATGGCCAGGTGGCCGCCGTAGAGGAGCACGAGGGCCATGCCGAGGCGGGGCAGGGCCTCGATCACCGGGTTGAACCGGGCCCTCGCCTCGATGAGGGCGGTGGCCGACCAGCGGAGGCGGTCGGCCACCCGAGCCAGCAGAGCGATCTGGTCGAACTCGGCGGCGAACGACTTGACCACTCGGGTGCCGTTGACGTTCTCGTCGACGACCATGGCCACCTCGGCCATGCGGCCCTGGGTGACCCACGAGAGGGGGAAGACCCGGTCGCGCAGCTTCTGGCCGAGTACGAAGACGAACGGCATGGTCGACACGGTGACCAGCGCCAACGGCACGTGGATGCTGAGCATGAATCCGAAGGCCATGAGGAAGCTGACCGCCGAGAGTCCGGCCAGTGGCCCGAAGGCCAGCAGCAGCTGGATGGAGCGGATGTCGGAGTTGGCCCGTGAGATGACCTCGCCGGCCGCCACCCGGTCGTAGAAGGAGAACGAGAGCCGGGTCAGGTGCTGGTAGATGGCGGCCCGGAGGTCGGTCTCGATCCGGCACGCCGTCCCGAACAGTAGATAGCGGTAGGTGAAGCGGAGCCCGAACGACGCGGTGGCCATGACCACCAGCAGCACGACGTGGCGTTCCAGGTCGGCCAGGGCGGACGCACCGTCGAGTCCGTCAAGGCCGCGGAGTCCGCCGAGGGAGCGGTCCACGGCGCGCCGCAGGACCATGGGAACCGACATCTGGAGGGCCAGGCCGCTGAGGCCGCTGGCCAGCACCACGGCGAAGGTGGCTCGTCGCGCCGCGATGACCGGGAGCAGTCGTCGGAACCAGCCCTTGGAGGTGTCGGGGTCTATCCGGGGGGTGGTCGACGGGGCGCCTACCGGGTCAGCCAGCCGGGTCAAGTGGTGCCAGCGGCCCGGGCCGCCCGGATGGCGTCACCGAACCGACTTAGGTTCACGATGAGCGGGGTGGGGTCACCGGCGTTGACGTGCGCTCCGAGGCGCATGAGCCGGTCGGCCACGGCCTGGTCGGCGACCTCGAGGATCTGGCGGCCGGATCCGGTGAGGTGGTGGACGACCCGGCGCCCGTCGTCGGGATCACGGTGTCGTTCCACGTAGCCCCGCTCGGTCAGGCCGTCCATCAGCGCGGTGATCGACGGTCGGGTGACCGACAGCCGTTCAGCGAGGTCCGAGGGGGCGGCACCGCCCTCGTCGAGGAAGACCAGCACCCGGTACTGGGAGAGGCTGAGCTTGTGATCGGTCAGGGGAATGGTGATCTGGCGGGCCAGCTTGGCCGCAGCACGGGCCGCGGCGACCTCCCGGGTGATGGCCTCGTCATCGGGGGGCAGCGTCACGATAGTTAGGGTATCGAACCATCTCTGGCGGCTCGCATCGGAGACCGTCGGTAACCTCCGCCCAGATGTCCACGCCCACCGGTCTGATGGTGATTGCCGCGTTGCTGGCGATCAACGCCTTCTTCGTGGCGGCCGAGTTCAGCCTGGTGGCCGTAGACCCAGCCCGGATCACTGCCGCCGCCGAGGCTGGCGACCCGGGCGCCCGGCGGGTCCGGGGCCTCCTGCGGCGCCTGACCGCACACCTCTCGGGGGCCCAGTTCGGGATCACCCTGTCGGCCCTGCTACTGGGTTTCGTGGCCGAGCCCACGGTGGCTCGGATCCTGACCGGCGACTCCCACCCCACGGGGCCGTCGGTGGTCGTGGCCATCATCATGGCCACCACCCTGCACCTCGTGGTGGGCGAGCAGGTTCCCAAGTACCTGGCGTTGGCCGCGCCCGAGCGCCTTGCCCGACGACTGGCCCCGGCGGTGGCGGTGATCGGCGTGGTCGGTCGGCCGGTGGTGGCCGTACTGGACGGCGCGGCGAACGCCGTGGTGCGTCGCTTCGGGGTGTCGCCGCGGGCGGAGCTGGATCCGTCACACACGCTCGACGAGATTGGCGACCTCATCCGCACCTCGTCGGACGCGACGCTCGACCCCGACGACGTGGAGCTCCTCAGCCGCTCCATCCGGCTGGCCGACAAGGTGGCGGCCGACGTCCTCGTGCCCCGACTCGACGTCCACGTGCTCACTGTCGATTCCACGGGTTCGGATCTCCTGGGGGCCACGGCGCGTACCCGGTGCTCCCGGTTCCCCGTGGTCGACGGCGACCTCGACCACGTGGTGGGCGTGGTCCACGTGAAGGCACTGTTGGCCGTGGGCCGCGGCGAGCGCGACGCCGTTTCCGTGGTCGACCTCATGATTCCGCCGCTGGCGGTTCCCGAGACCCGCACGCTGGACGGACTGATGGAGGATCTCCGTCGGGCCCGCTGCGCCATGGCCGTGGTGGTCGACGAGCACGGGGGTACGGCCGGGGTGGTGACCGAGGAGGACGTGCTGGAGGAGTTGGTCGGCGAGATCGACGATGAGTTCGACCAGCCGGCCCCCCGGACACGGGTGGATGCTCCGGGACGAACCGTCGTCTCGGGGAGCCTCGGGCCCGACGACGTGTACGAGGCCACCAGGTTCGTCCTGCCCGACGGCCCCTACGAGACGTTGGCGGGATTCGTGCTCCACCGGTTAGGACGGATTCCCGAGCCCACCGCGATGGTCGACCATGAGGGCTGGCGGATCGAGGTACTGGGCGTGGACGGACGCCGGATCGTGACCCTGTTGGTGGTGGAACCTCCCGATGGACCGTCGACCACGGCGCCCGGAGGACCCGACGGGCCGGGCCGATGACCGCGCTGGCGCTGTGCAGCGTGCTGGTCTTGGTGGGGATCAACGCCCTGTTCGTGGCGACCGAGTTCGCCCTGGTGACCGCCCGCCCGGCGGCGCTGATCGATGCGGCAGCGGACGGTTCACGGACCGCCGCCCGGGCCCTACGGGCCCGTCGTGATCTCCGCCTGCAGATGTCGGGTGCCCAGTTGGGTATCACGGTCAGCAGCATCGCCCTCGGGGTCCTGGCCGAACCGGCGATCGGTGGATCGATCGCCGACCTGCTCGCGGCACTCGGACTCCCGGACGGAGCGGTCGACACGGTCGCGTGGACGGCGGCCATCGGCCTGGCGGCGGTGTTCCAGATGCTGTTCGGCGAGTTGGTGCCCAAGAACCTGGCCATCGCTGCACCCGAGCGGACGCTCCGATGGACGGTCAGCCTCCACGGGGCGTTCGTGTCCGTGGTGAGACCGGCCGTGGTGGTGCTCGACCAGGTGTCGGCGCTGCTGGTTCGGCCGTTCGGGCTGACGGCCGTCGACGAGGTGCACCGGGCGGTCGGGGCGCCGGAACTGGCGTCGATGCTGGACGCCTCGCGGCGCGAGGGGTTGATCGACGGCTTCGAGCACGACCTGTTGTCGGGAGCCCTCGACCTGGGCCGCCGGACCGTGTCGTCGGTGATGGTGCCGAGGTCCGATGTGGTCACGGTCGACCGGTGGGCGCCGGTGCACGAGGTGGAACGCGTGCTGGCCCTTTCCGGACACAGTCGGCTCCCTCTGACCGGGCCGGACGGCGACCTCACCGGGCTGGTCCACGCCCGGTCGGTCCTCCGTCTCCCGGCCGGGGCGGCCGACGACACGTTGACCACCGAGGAGGTCCGGACGATGGTCGTGCTTCCGGCGGACCTGCCGATGGACGAGGCCCTCCACGTGCTGCGACGGGAGCAGGCGCGGCTGGCCGCGGTGATAGGAGCGGATGGCTGGATCGGGATCGTGTCGCTCGAGGACCTGCTGGAGGAACTGGTCGGCGACATCCGTGACGAGACCGATGCCGATGATGCGTCGGGCGCCGATTCCAACACATGGCGCGCGTGATCGGCCACGGTTGGCGGTCACGGGTCCATTCGGGGATGGTGGGCCACCGGTAGGATTCCGGGGTGCATCGCCGCCTCGGCGTGGCCGTCGCGCTAGTCGCCCTGGTCACCGCCCTCCTTCCGACCGCCGCTCAAGCCGCGTCCGACGCCGGAGGGTCGGGTGACGCCTCTGGTTCGGTGGTGTTCACCAGCGATCCGTCCCAGGACCTGGTGATCGACCGGGCCACCGGCCTGATGCCCCTGATCTCGGCGGCGTCGGACGTACTGCCGCTGGTATCGGACGGCATCGCCACGGCCGGCCGTCGGCTGAGGGGCATGGTCGACATGCTGGTCAGGGCCCGTTTGCGACACCGTTCGGCGGTCCGGGCACTGGCTGCTGCCAACAGGTTGGTCGCCGACAACGTCCGTGACGCGGCGAAGCTCCAGTCCGGCTACGACGACGCCCTCGACGGCATCTCCCGTACCCAGCGGGCCCGCCTAGAGCGCGACGCCAAGGGCCGCCGGAACCGCTCGTCGGTGGTCCGCCAGGCCACCTCGGCGGACTGGGTCTGCCCGATCGGCGATCGGACCAAGTTCCGCGACTCGTGGGGTGAGCGGCGTTCGGGTAACCGTCGACACGACGGGGTCGACCTGGTGGGTCTCCGGAACGTGCCGATCCTGGCTCCGGTGGACGGCGTGATCACCCACCGCTGGGACACCATCGGTGGCTGGTCGTTCGACCTGGTGAACGAGGACGGCGACTTCTACTTCGGGACCCACATGGCGGGGTTCGGCAGGTCCGGCGAGGTCCGGGCCGGAGACGTCATCGGATGGATGGGCGACAGCGGGAACGCCAAGGGCGTGCACCTCCACTTCGAATACCACCCGGGTGGCCGGGGCAACTCGGTGAACCCGTATCCGATCGTGGATGCCCGGTGCACCGACCGGGCTCCCATGGGGACGTCGCTCTACGATTGAGCCCCGCGGGCCGCGGGACGTTCAGGCGCCGATGGCGTGGTACCCACCGTCGACGTGGATCATCGAACCGGTGGTGGCCGGGAACCAGTCCGAGAGCAGCGCCACACAGGCCCGGGCGACCGGTTCGGTGTCGTTGACGTTCCAGCCCAGCGGGGCCCGCGTCTCCCACGCATCCTCGAACTCGGCGAACCCGGGAATGCTCTTGGCGGCAATGGTGCGGATGGGGCCGGCGGCCACCATGTTCACCCGCACACCGTCGGGTCCGAGGCTGCGGGCCAGATAGCGCGACGCCGACTCCAGAGCCGCCTTGGCCACCCCCATCCAGTTGTAGGCCGGCCAGGCGAACCGGGCGTCGAAGTCGAGGCCGACGATCGACCCGCCACTGGTCATCAGCGGGGCGACCACCTCGGCAACCGTCTTGAGCGAGTAGGCGGAGATCTCCATGGCCACGGAGACGTCGGACCACTGGGCGGCCATGAAGTCCTCGCCGAGGCACACCTCGGGGGCGAAACCGATGGCGTGCAGGGCGCCGTCCACCCGGCCCCACTTGTCGGCCAGGTGCCCACGGAGGGCCGCTGTCTGCTCGGTCGACGTCACGTCGAACTCCAGGACCTCGGCCTCGACGGGCAGCTTGCGGGCCGTCCGCTCGGTGAGGCGAAGGCCCCGACCGGCACCGGTCAGGACGATCTCGGCGCCCTGTTCCTGGGCTAGACGGGCCACGGCGAAGGCCAGCGAGGCATCGGTGAGCACGCCGGTGATCAGCAGCTTCTTGTCATCCAGGATGCCCACGGGGGATCCGCCCTTCTTTGTCGGGGAAGCGGTTCGGAGCGTACCGGACGGTCCCGGTAGCCTCGCCGGATGGAGATCGGACTGCTCGAATCGGCGGGCCCCGCCGGTCGTGCCCTGGTCGCGCGCCTGGCCGACACCGGACATGACGCGGTGATCGGCTCACGGTCCAAGTACCGGGCCATGGAGGTGTGCGACACCATCCTCGAGAAGTGGCCCGAACGATCGCTCTCGATCCGGTCGTCGGACAACGCGGGTGCGGCGGATGCCGAGGTAGTGGTCATCGCCACCCCGTGGGACGCCGCGGCGGCCACCGCGCGCTCGGTGGCCGACCACCTGCACCGCAAGGTGGTGATCTGCATGTCCAACGCCATTGCGCAGGTGGCAGGCGAGTTCCAGCCGCTGGTGCCACCTCGTGGATCGGTGTCGGCCAGCGTCCAGGCCGAGGTGACCGACGCGCACGTGGCCGCCGCCCTGCACCACGTGCCGGCCACTGAACTGGGAAATCTCGACCACGAGGTGGCCAGCGACGTGCTGGTCTGCTCGGACCATCCGAGGGCCACCGAGACGGTGTCGGAGATCGTCTCCGGGATGCCGGGTGCCCGACCGTTGGATGCCGGCGGGCTGTCCAACGCCACGGCCATCGAGGCCTTCAGTGCCGTGTTGCTGCAGCTCAACAATCGATACCAGACTCGGGTGGCCGTCCGCCTCACCGGCATTGACGACTGAGACCGAAACGTGCCCGACCTCACCATCACCCTTCCCGACGGTTCGTCGCGCTCCCTGCCCGAGGGTGCGACGGGTGCCGACCTGGCCGCCGTCATCGGACCCGGCCTGGCCAAGGCGGCGCTCAGCGTCAACGTCGACGGGGAGGGGCGTGACCTGGACCGGCCGCTGGCTGACGGCGAGTCGATCGCCATCGTGACCGCCGACAGCGACGAGGGCCTCCACACGCTGCGACACTCCACGGCCCACGTGCTGGCCCAGGCGGTCCTGGACCTCTGGCCGGGTGCCACCCACGCCATTGGCCCGCCGATTGAGCACGGCTTCTACTACGACTTCGAACTGCCGGGCGGCGTCGCGTTCACCGCGGACGACCTGGAGGCCATCGACGCCCGGATGCGGGGGATTATCGACGCCGACCAGGCCTTCGAGCGGTACGAGGCCGGTGCCGCCGAGGCCCTCGACCTGTTCGCCGATCACCGCTACAAGCGCGAGATCATCGAGAAGGTCGCGGCCGGTGCCGCCGATGCCGAGATGGCCGGCGAGGCGTCCACTGACGGGACGGTCACCTACTACCGCAACGGTGAGGGCTTCATCGACCTGTGCACCGGCCCCCACGTGCCGTCCACCGGTCGACTCGGCCACTTCGCGCTGCAGAAGGTGGCCGGCGCGTACTGGCGGGGCGACGAGAAGCAGCCCATGCTGCAGCGCATCTACGGCACGGCGTGGGCTGACAAGAAGGCTCTCAAGGGCCACCTGCACCGCCTCGCCGAGGCCGAGAAGCGTGACCACCGCCGTCTGGCCGCCGAACTGGACCTGGTGTCGTGGCCCGACGCCCTGGGGCCCGGCCTGGCGGTGTGGCATCCCAAGGGAGCGATGGTCCGGAAGATCATCGAGGACTACAGCCGGGCCCGGCATGAGGCTGGTGGCTACGACTTCGTCTTCAGCCCGCACATCGCCAAGTCGGTGCTGTGGGAGACCAGCGGACACCTCGACTTCTACGCCGACGGCATGTACCCGCCCATGGAACTGGACGGGGCCAGCTACTACCCGAAGCCAATGAACTGCCCGTTCCACGTGGCCGTCTACCAGAGCAGCCAACGTAGCTACCGGGACCTGCCCCGCCGCTTCTTCGAGCTGGGCGCCGTGTACCGCTACGAGCTCTCGGGCGCCATCCATGGCCTGTTACGGAGCCGGGGCTTCACCCAGGACGACAGCCATATATTCTGTACGCCTGATCAGATCCCAGGTGAGCTGGCCTCGCTGCTGGATTTCACCCTCAGCGTGCTCCGTGCCTTCGGGTTCGAGGACTTTCAGGCCAAGCTCTCGACTCGGCCCGACGAGAAGGCGGTGGGTGACAACGCCCTGTGGGACATGGCCACCGACGGTCTCCGTCAGGCGCTCGAGTCGGCGGGTCTCGACTACGTGGTCGAGGAGGGCGGTGGGGCGTTCTACGGTCCGAAGATCGACGTGGACGTCACCGACGCCATCGGGCGACCGTGGCAGCTGTCGACCATCCAACTGGACTTCAACCTTCCGGAGCGGTTCGAGTTGGAGTACGTGGGGGCTGACGGTGGGCGCCACCGGCCGGTGATGATCCACCGGGCGCTCATGGGCTCGATCGAGCGGTTCTTCGGCGTGCTTCTGGAGCACTACGCAGGGGCATTCCCGCTCTGGTTGGCTCCCGAGCAGGTGCGGGTACTCCCGGTGTCCGACGAGCATCAGGCCTATGCCGAGTTGGTGCGGGACCGTCTGGTGGCTGCGGGACGGCGGGCCACCGTGGATCAGGCCGACGAGCCGCTGGGCAAGCGGGTGCGGGCCGGCAAGGTCGAGAAGGTCCCGCACGTGCTGGTGGTGGGCGATGACGATGCGGCCCACGGCACGGTGGGTGACAACGCCCGGGGTGCCGGCGCCCCGGAGCGGGACCTGGCGCTCGACGTGTTCCTGGATCGGCTGGCCGACGCCGTCGAGTCCGGTGCGCTGGTGGCCGGTCCGGCGGGGGAGTCCACGCCCTGACCGGGTTGGAACGCCTCTGGGCCGGTTGGCGACACGCCTACGTGTCGGGGCTGGACGAGGGCATCGACGTGGGCGCGCCCGGCGCGCCCCCTGACGACGGTGACGGGCGGACCCTCTTCGAGGTGCTGGCCGACGGCGGCCACCCCGACGACCAGACCCACGTCGTGCACCGCGGGGCCACGTGCTTCGCGGTGATGAACGCCTACCCGTACACCACCGGACACCTGATGGTGCTGCCTCGTCGGGCCGTGGCCGACCTGTCGGGCCTGACCGATGACGAACACGACGAACTCTGGGCGACGGTCCGTGACGCGGTGGTCGCGGTGAACACGGCGTTCGAACCCGGAGGGGTGAACATCGGCGTGAACCTGGGGCGGGCCGCGGGGGCGGGGATCCCCGGGCACCTGCACGTCCACGTGGTGCCCCGGTGGTCGGGTGACACCAACTTCACCACCACGGTGGCCAACGTCAGGGTGCTCCCCGAGGCGCTCGGCGAGTCGTGGCGACGCCTCCGGGAAGCCTGGCCGGCGTGATCAGAGCCGCTCCGGTTCCCGAACCTGGGCAGTGACGACCACCGGACCGCGCTGGCCGGTGATGGTGGGTCTCGTGCTGCTGGTCACTGTCGCGGCCTGCGGTGATGATTCGGCCGAGGCGCCAACCATCGGATTCGAGCCGGCGCCGCTGGTCTGGGGGGCCTGTGGAGACCAGGAGTGCGCCACCCTCGTGGTTCCGATGAACCATGCGGATCCGAGCGGGCCGACCATCGAGATCGCCGTCGCCCGGATCCCGGCGGCCGTCGAGCCGCGGATCGGGGTGCTGGTTCTGAATCCCGGCGGTCCGGGCGGGTCCGGCATCGAATTGTTGGAGTGGATGGGCCCCTACCTGACCGACCCGGAGCTGCTGGGGCGGTTCGATCTGGTGGGCTTTGACCCGCGAGGTGTGGGCGGGAGCACGTCAGTGTCCTGCGTGGACGATTTCGACGACGAAATCACGGTGCTGGGGCCCGACGACAGTCTCGAGTTGGTGGTCGTCGAGGCCGAAGAGTTCGTCGCCGGCTGCATGGAGCGAAGTGGCGACCTGGCCCACCACGTGGGGACCAACGCCGTGGCCCGTGACGTGGATCTGATGCGTCGGGCCATGGGGGAGGAGCGGATCTCTTACCTGGGGTACTCCTACGGCACTCGCCTGGGTGCGGTGTACGCCGCCCTGTTCGGCGATCGGGTCCGGGCCATGGTCCTGGATGGGCCCGTGGATCCGGCCGAGCAGGGGAGCCGTCCCAGCCGGATCCAGGCCGACGGGTTCGAGGCGTCATGGTCGGCCTTCGCCGCGGCGTGCGACGCCGAGCCAGCCTGTCCGTTGATCGTCCTGGGGGGCTCCGAGCAGGCCTTCGCCGTGGCGGTTGCCCGGGTCGTCAAGGCTCCGATTGCCGCCGGGGACCGGCAGGTGACCCACGGTGAGTTCTATCTGGGCGTGGCTGCTGCGCTTTACTCGCCGGACACCTGGCCGGCACTGGGCGCCGGCCTCGCCGAGGTGCTGGAGCTGGGATCGGCCACCGTGCTCCAGGAACTCGGCGACATGCTGCTGGGACGTCGGGAAGACGGATCGTACGACGGCTCGATGGACGCCATGTTCCTGGTGGATTGTGCTGACGATCCGGAGCGTCCGCCCCCGGGAGAGGTCTTCGAGGCCTCGGTGGCCATGGCCGACACCCTGGCCCACTTCGGGCCGGCGTTCGCGGGCTCTATCGGGTGCCATCCGCTGCCGGATGCGGTGGATCCCCTCCACGTGGGTCCCGCAGACCTGGAGGTTCCGGCACTGGTGGTGTACCTCGAGGGGGATCCGGCGACGCCGCCGGCCTGGGCCAGTGCCCTGGCCGAGGTGATGGGGGACGCGGTGGTGGTCTCGTCGAACGCCGAGGGTCACGGTGCCTACCTGACCAACTCGTGGTGTCTGACCGAGCCGATCACCCGGTACCTGGTCGATCTTGAGGTTCCGGTCGACGGATGGTCGTGTATCGAGCCCGGTTGAGCAGGCCCCGGGCGGTTCTCGAGCGGCCCCTGAGCGACAGGTGCGCCGCACCTCCTAGAATCGGGAATGATTCTCAGAGATGGCGGTCCGCAGCGGGCTGCGGTCGACCCGTGGAGGCACCCCACCTTGGAATTCCTGACCGATCCCGGCTCGTGGTGGATCCAGCCGTTCACCGACGATCCCGCCATGCAGCGGGCGTTGGCCGCCGCCCTGCTGACCGTGGTGGTCACGTCGGTGGTCGGGACCTGGGTGGTGCTCCGGGGTAGCACCTACATCGGCGAGGCCCTCGGTCACGGCGTGTTGCCCGGGGTGGCCGTGGCGGTCGTCGTGGGGGGTGACCCAACGTTCGGTGCGTTGGTGGCCGCCGTGCTGCTGGTGCTCGGGGTGGGTGTGGTCCAGCGGCGGTCGCCGCTACCCGGCGAATCGGCCATCGGCCTGGTGCTGGTCGGCATGTTGGCGCTCACCGTGGTGATCGCCGCGGCATCCGACTCCTTCGACGCGCACGATCTCGATGCGCTGCTCTTCGGTTCACTGCTCGACACCACGGGGGGTGACCTGGTGCGTCAGGCGGTCCTGGTGGTGGTGACGGTGGGGGTCGTCCTGGTCTTCCACCGAGCGCTGCTCGTCCTGACCTTCGACGAGACCCAGGCCGAACTCCTCGGACTGCGGCCCCGGCTCACCGAGACGGTCTTCCTGATGCTGGTGGCCGTCACGGTCACCGCGTCGTTCGAGGCGGTGGGCGGCCTCCTGGTCTTCGGCTTCCTGGTCGCCCCGCCGGCCACCGCGGCCCTGATGGTCCGTCGGGTGCCGGCCGTCATGGCCACCTCGATAGGCATCGGGACCGGCGCCGTGGTGCTGGGAGCGCTTCTGAGCCACCATCTCCTCGGCGAGTCGTCTGGCCAGGAAGGGGTGGTCGACGCTCTGGTGCCCGGCACGCCCGAGGGCATGGCCATGGCGGCGGTCATGGCACTGGTGACCGTGGGCGCCTTCCTGGTGGTGCTGGTGGCCCAGGGTCGGCCGGCCGATTCGTCAAGTCGCTGACGCTCAGACGGCCAGGGTGCCGGCCTGGTCGGCGGTGAGGTGACCGGCGGCGTGCATCCACCGGATCGTGTCGGCCAACGTCTCGGCGATGGGTCGGGACGGGAAACCGAAGGCGTCGGCCGCGCTTCGTTGGTCGACCGACTGCAGTCCACCGGCCCGGGCATTGCTCACGGTGAGGCGGGCCGTCTCGCCGGTCAGGGGCATCTGGTTGCCGGTGGTCCGGCCGACGAGGTCACAGACCATGCCGCCCAGGGTGATGGCCCACAACGGGCATCCCATGATGCGGACCCTTCGTCCGGTCATCTCAGCGGCCATCTGCAGCAGGTCGGCCATGCCGTGGACGTGACCGGCCAGCAGGTGGCGGGCCGGAGCCTCGCCCCCGGTGAGTGAGCCCACGCAGACCGCGGCCACGTCCCGGACGTCGACGAAGCCGAAGCGGATGGTCCGGGGCATGGCGGTGGTCCGCATCTGGATCCAGTCGCGCATGGTGGCCATCGAGTCGCTCAGCTCCGGGCTGGGATCCAGTGGGCCGAGGATTCCTCCCGGGCAGACGACGACCACCGGGTGGCCGGCGTCCTGATGGGCCACGGCCATCGCATCGGCGGCGATCTTGGATCCGGTGTAGGCGCCTGACTCGGGCCCCAACGGACTGTCCGGGGTGATGTTGATCAGCGAGGCGGCGTACACCCCCATCGACGACACGTGGACGATCCTCTCGAGGCCCCGATCGACGGCTTCGCCCAGGATGGTCGCCGTTGAGGTGGGGTTCACCTCCCGCATGGTCCTGGCCTGGCGGGGATCGAGGCTGAACACCGCCCCGGCGTGGATCAGGGCGTCCACGCCGGACACCGAAGCCCGGAGACGGTCAGGGTCGGTCAGGTCGGCCTCGAACACCTCCGCGTCGTCGTCGACCAGGCCGTGGAGGGCCAGGGAGGACCGGGCCTTGTCGGAGTTGCGAACCACCATCCGCACCTCGTGTCCGGCGGCCAGCGCCGTGGCCGTGCAGTGTGAGCCGACGAGCCCCGTCGCTCCCGTGATGGCCACCCGCATGGCATACCTCCTGGTCGATGCCGGCGTCGTGGTCGATGCCGGGCGCCGATCCTAGGTTCGGTTTGATCTCCGTATGGTCTGTCAACATGTCGCGGTGACACGCCTCCCGTGGGTTCCCCTGGTCGCGGTGTTCCTGCTGGCGGTCGCCGCGGCGAGCGGGGTGATGGCCACCAGTGCCGCGGTGTTCCTGCTGGTGCTGGCCGTCTTCACGGGGGCCATGGCCCTTCTGGCCGACCGCTACCGGAAGCGCTGACCGCCGGGAGGCGGGCCTGAGCGGGTCGGCTCCCTCTGTTACCGTCCGGCGGTCGTCCAGCAACCAGGGGAGCAACCGATGCCGCACAGCGTCCGGGCCGTGGTGGCCCGAGCCAAGGGAGAGCCGGTCACCATGGAGACCATCGAGGTGCCCGATCCCGGACCCGGCGAGGTTCTGGTGGCCGTGAAGGCCTGTGGGGTCTGCCACACGGACCTCCACTATCGGGAGGGCGCCATCAACGATGAGTTCCCGTTCCTGTTGGGCCACGAGGCGGCGGGAATCGTCGAAGAAGTCGGGCCTGACGTGACCGAGGTGGCCGTCGGAGACTTTGTGGTCCTGAACTGGCGGGCCGTCTGCGGTCAGTGTCGGTCGTGTCGACGGGGACGCCCGTGGTACTGCTTCGCCACCCACAACGCCACCCAGAAGATGACGCTGGACGGCCAGGAACTCTCACCGGCACTGGGCATCGGCGCGTTCGCCGAGAAGACCCTGGTGGCGGCCGGCCAGGCCACAAAGGTCGACCCGGCGGCCCCGGCCGAGGTGGCCGGCCTCATCGGCTGTGGTGTCATGGCGGGCCTCGGAGCGGCCATGAACACCGGCAACGTGGGCCGTGGGGATTCGGTGGCCGTGTTTGGTTGTGGCGGCGTTGGTGACGCGGCGATCGCCGGAGCCCGCCTGGCCGGCGCCCACACCATCGTGGCCGTCGACCTCGACGACCGGAAGTTGGAGATGGCCAGGGAGTTCGGCGCCACCCACACGGTCAACTCGTCCAACGAGGATCCGGTGGAGGCCATACGGGCCGTCACCGACGGCCACGGCGTCGACGTGGCTATCGAGGCGATCGGCCTGCCGGTCACCTACCAGCAGGCGTTCAATGCGCGGGACCTGGCCGGCACGGTGGTTCTCGTCGGAGTACCCAACCCGGAGGCCACCCTGGAGCTCCCGATGATCGAGGTGTTCGGTCGCGGCGGGTCGCTGAAGTCGTCGTGGTACGGCGACTGCCTCCCCAGCCGGGACTTCCCGATGCTCATCGACCTGTACCTCCAGGGGCGCCTGGACCTGGACAGGTTCGTGTCCGAGACCATTGCCCTGGATGAGGTCGAGGAGGCCTTCCACAAGATGGAACGCGGTGAGGTGCTGCGTTCGGTCGTGGTGCTCTGACCCGGCGATGGGTCTTCGTATCGATCATGTGGTGACCAGCGGGATCTTCTCGCTGGACGGCGAGGACTTCGAGGTCGACAACAACATCTGGCTGATCGGCGACGACCACGAGGTGGTGGTGATCGACGCCGCCCACGACCATCGACCCATCGTCGAGGCGGTGGGTGGTCGTCGGGTAGGGGGCGTGTTGTGCACCCACGGCCACAACGACCACATCAACGCGGCGGTCGAACTGGCCGAGACGACCGACGCCCCGATCTGGTTGCACCCCGACGACGGGATGCTGTGGGACGTCGTCCATCCCGATCGCCGCATAGACGATCCGCTGCGGGACGGCCTGACCATCGGCGTGGGTGGGGACGAGCTGACGATCCTGCACACGCCGGGCCATTCGCCGGGCGGCTGTTGCATCCACGTGCCCACGCTCGGCGTGGTGTTCTCCGGCGACACACTGTTCAACGGGGGTCCGGGATCCACCGGACGGTCGTTCTCGGACCTGGGCATCCTCGTGGAGAGCATCCGGTCACGGTTGTTCGTGCTGGATCGGACGACCGTCGTGCACACCGGTCACGGTGACTCGACGTCGATCGGCGCCGAGGAAGACCGGTTGGATGTCGCCGACGGCTGAGTACCGACGGCGTTCTCTCAGGCGATGACTGGAACGTTGGCCAACGCCTCGGTCATCGCCTCCTCGGGAAATTCATAGTCCACCAACTCGCCGGCCAGGTACTTCTCGTACGCGGCCATGTCCATGTGGCCGTGACCACACAACGCGGTGAGAATGACCTTCTCTTCGCCGGTCTCCTTGCAACGCACCGCCTCGCGGATGGCCGCAGCGATGGCATGGGCGGGTTCCGGCGCAGGAACGATTCCCTCATGACGGGCGAACTGGAGTGCCGCGGCGAAGCACTCGGTCTGATGGATGGCTTCGGCCTCGACGAGACCCAACTCGTAGAGGTGCGAGACCAGGGGCGCCATGCCGTGGTAGCGGAGCCCTCCGGCGTGGATCGGATCCGGGATGAACGTGTGGCCCAGCGTGTGCATCTTGA
>Ga0315329_10000269_pt1 | contig 20268 bp, 11 predicted proteins | sample M150032315metaG_FD_203459 | JGI IMG/M metagenome (GOLD analysis project Ga0315329, IMG submission 203459) | Ammonia-oxidizing marine archaeal communities from Monterey Bay, California, United States - M1 500m 32315 | ecosystem: Environmental > Aquatic > Marine > Coastal | place: USA: California...
TTTGAATCTCTGCTTCTCTTGCATTTCGGTATGAATTGAATTCTTGGTCGGTTCGCGCTTCTAACTCTGATTCGATTTCAGATTCTAGTGAACGCGAGATATCATCAACTGCTTTGGAGAAGGTAAGATCGTATTTCTCTCGAAGACGGCCTTTACGGTCTGCGAGTTTCTCAGAATTCTTAGACTCGAGTTGCTTCTCGATTTCAATTCTAAGTTCCTCACGACGACGTGCAACAGCGAGTTCTACATCCTGGCGCATTCGCTCCTCAAGGTCTTCGGTTTCAGCAAGAAGGCGCGTTTCGAGTTCTTCCTGAATAGAGGATGCAATGTCTTCTTCGAGACGGAGGCTTCGGCGTTCATATTCTGCACGCATTCTTGCTTCACGCTGCTTGAGACGGAGTTTGAGTTGCTGTTCCAACCTTGTTCGAATACCACGGCGCAAGGATTCCTCGCGCTCTGCAAGTCGCTGGGATTGGTTTTCTTCGAGTCTATCGACCTCATTTTGTTCAAGATCGTCGAATCGGTTGACCATTTCGGCCTTGATGGTTGCTTCTAAGTCAAGGATTCTTCTCTGAAGAGCTTGATTGAATTCAATTTCCATCTTTTCTCTTTGGAAAGCAATACGTCGGCGATGTTCCTCAGAAAGTTGGCTCTCTAAGTGACCGATAACGGCAGTCCTGTGCTCCTGGAGTTTACGGTCCTGCTCAACTTCAAGGGATTCCTTCAACGCTTCAATTTCACGTGAAAGGCGTAATTCGTGCATTTCTTTGAGTCGGAGTTCTTCACGAGTTAGTGTCTCGCTTTCGAGTTGAGAAAGTTCATCTTCCATCTCCGCTCTCAAATCTGATTCAAGCGCATCAAGTGTCATATCATGTTGACGGGAAAGGTCGCTAGCCATGTTATCCTGCATTATGGAAATCCTCTCAGCAAGCGCTTCCCGACGCATTCTGCTATCTCTACGAAGGTTTGCTCTAAGCCTCTCTTCTTCCCTAAATCGGGAACTCTGCATCATAGTCTGGTCCAGAGACGGGGATGGCGTGGACGTGAACTGGGCGCGTAGCGTGGATAGATCGAGTTGTGACTCATCTGCAGCCTTCCGACGAAGGCCTCCACCTGTTGTTGACTTGCTTTCGCTAACGCTCATAGGATCCCCATCCAATATCTGATGCCTTTCTCATGATAGATAAGGAGTGCGTTGCTTGAATAGCCGCGCGTGGCGATTTATACGACTAATGAGACTCGCCATTACTATTCGTCAGTAAGAGTTTTTTCAAGTTCAACGAAACGAGGTCCGCCGAGGATATATGCAAGTACGAAAAGGAATGAAATTGAGAATAAAAACATCGTGAAGAATGTTCCCGAGAGATCTTCACCTGCATCACTTCTTTCTGTAAGAGTCATTGCATGTATTACTGCAAAAAGGAGTGCTGTAAATTGTAATACTGACAAACGCATCGTAATACCGCTCTTCAGTTTCGACATCGGCCTATCAGAAATCATCATTGCTCCGCTGAAAAACATAATTGGTAGGATGATGAAGTCCAAGAATGGTTTCTCTCCTTCCCCCCAACACCAGGAACAATCCCATTCGGTAAGAGTAGGTCCAAATCCAGAAGAAGGTTGGAGCCAAATCAACGCAGCTGCTGAAATAATTAGCATTGCACTTGCTGGTGAAGAAAGGCCATGGAAATACGAAACATCTCCACCTTCTTCATATTGAAATCTTGCAAGTCGGAGCATTCCACATGCGATCACCCAGCAACAAGCAATTGCTAGAGAAATAGTCCAAAGCGGTGTGGCCTCTCCCATGCGGCCAAACATTGCAAAAATCATCAATGCAGGGGCGACGCAAAATGAAATGCAGTCAGACATGATGTCAAGGGAGCCTCCTAGTAACCTTCTTTTTGACCAGCGACGAGCGATTGGTCCATCGATGACATCTCCAAAGGCTGAAAGGAGTATGCAAAGCATTGCGGTCCAAATGTAATCCGTCATTAAACCGCCATTGTAGTAGGGCTCTTGCATATCTTCGACTGCGAGAAGAATAAACACTATTGCAAGAACACCGAAGAGTCCATTGGCAATGGTAATGTAATCAGCAATACCCATCATTCGCCATGTGGTTTTCATTGAGATTCCTCAGAAATTGATTTTGAATTCGGTATCGCAGGCAGGACAAGTAATCTCGCGCTCCCCTGGTCTAGTATTCATACGCAACTTCCTTTCACAAGAAGGACATGAAATTTCGATTTTCGGGCGGTTAGCCCTCAATTCGAAATGAGTATCGCAAGATGCGCATTGCAGGTTTGCAGGACGGCGGTCTACGCCAGCAATGAGTACCTTGGAACAATTCGGACATCCCACTTTTTCTTCACGCCACTTTCTCTTGGTAACCGGGTGGTCGATTTTTACTTCAGCGCCGCACATAGTGCATTTGAGTTCACCAAGACTAGGAGGTAACAAATTATCGCAACGAGGGCAAGAAAGTGAGGGGGGTGAGACCCTCGATTCGACACTCAATTCGTCCGACATATGACGCCCATCCCATCATCATTCTTGACCGGTTGCATCAAGAGTTCCTTCGACCCTTGAGATCGAGACTCTCCAACGCTACACCGTCGAGTTCTAAATTTTGGCCGGTCATCGATCCTAATTCCCTAATCAATCGCTTTGCAGTAGCCTGAACCCTTGGATTAGAAAGGTCGATTCGTGCAATGGTATCATCTTCGGAAATACTTGAACCATCTGAGGGTAGTGGAACTCTGTCCATCACACACCACCAGCGTGTTCGTCCTTGGTCGCGGTGATTCATGACCAAGCCAAGCGATTCCAGCTTGCGAAGATGATGATATAGGTTGTAGCGATCAACGCTAACTAGATTCTGTAATTGGACCGTAGTGTATTCATCTGCCTCAAGCAAAGCAACGTACAGAGCCCTGCGCGTTGGGTGCATGAGAGCGGTGCTCACAGGGTCGGCATGTAGTCGTGCCATTGGTCCACCAAATGGGGCTTATGCGCCATGGGGCTTGAAGGTAGCGACTGCTTACCTACCTCAATCTCTATTGAATAAAGCGCCAAAAGACGACATGGTTTCAGTGTATAACCCTTGAATTATTTCCCAAATCATTGGCAAAGTTTCACCTGAACCGGACAACCTCGCTCCATTGATGATTACACCAATTACACTGACCTCGTGGACGAGTACCATTAAGGCAAGATTGTTACTAATGTCGGTGAGAACTATGTATACCAAAACGAGGGTTATCGCCACTGAATACGCAAGATTCTGAATCAATACTCTACTCGTTTTCCGTGCTTGGACTAGTGCATCGGCTATGAGACCGGTTTGGTTTCCAGGAATCAAAACATCGGCTGCATCTAGATTGGTTGATTCACCAGTACCGATTGCAACCCCAATATCTGCTGCTGCCATTGCTGCAGCATCGTTGAACCCATCACCAACCATCATTGTCACATGAGTCTTAGAGCGACCCTTTACCCAAGCAACTTTGTCTTCTGGAGTCATTTCTCCATGAGCTGCATTTGTTGGAATCCCAATGGACTTTGCGAGAGCATCGACCGCACCTTGATTATCGCCACTGAGCATTTCTACATTGATGCCTTGAGAATGTAGACGCTTGATCAAATCTTCAGCGCCTGCTCTTAGATCATCATGGATGAATGTGAACAAAGCCACTGGCTTGTCATCCTTCAGAAGTAAAGAAGCGCCATGACCTTCTTTTCTTGCGCTCGCCAAAGCATTGCTTAGGGCCCCGCTCATCATTTCTTCTTCTGCTCTTACCATAGAAACTGAAGCACCTGATACCTTGCCATGTACTCCCTTTTCACCATCGGTAATCGACGATACAGAAGTAACCTCTATTCCTTCTTCCTCAGCCAAAGCCATCACGGCCTGAGCATAAGGGTGGTTGGATGAAACCTCTATTCCGGCCGCGAGTGCAATTACTGCCTCACGACGTCGTCCTCGTGCAAGTACGACTTCACCAATTCGAGGTTTTCCACTTGTTAAGGTCCCAGTCTTGTCCAATAACGCCAGATTGACTTTGGATAATGTTTCGAGAACATCGCCCCCTCTAGCAATTATTCCTTGCCGCGATGCTTTCGCAAGAGTGGCTGCGTGTGGAACGGGAGTAGCGAGGAGAAGAGCGCAAGGACAAGCGACTACCCACAATAGGAAAATTAGCTTAATGTCAGCTCCAGGTATGGTGAAATAGGCTACCATTGCACCTATGAGAACCAATGGCACCCATACGGATGTAAAGTTCTCAAGGACACCTTGAACCCTTGTTGGCTGTTCTCTAAAGGAATGAACTGCTTCAATTAATCCCGAAAGTCTAGTATCTTCGCCACTAGCTTCAACCTTCATCACAACTGGCCCGCGTGCTAGGGTTAGGCCTGCTTGAATTGCATCGCCAGCGCTGACGTCGACTGGGACGCTTTCGCCGGTTAGAGGTGCTCGATTTATTGAGCCTGTACCAGTAATAATTACTCCATCTGCTGGAATCAATTCTCCTGACCTTACTTCGATATAATCTCCTTTCATTATCAAATCAACCGGCACTTCTTCAAAAGCAGGGCCGGAATTTGTCGAAACCGGAGCCATCTGAAGTTTGGTTTCTTTCGATATCGAGAGTATTTTTGACTTGGGTGCTGGTACTCTACGAGCCATTCGGGGGAGTCGGTCAAGCCCTCCTTGCATTGCTTCGCGTGATTTTGTTAATGCATCACCTTCCATGTGTTCAGTCCATGAAACGAGTATTACTACCATCAATGCTTCATCCCAATATTGGAGATATGATGCGCCTAATACAGCAAGGGTAGTTAGAACTTGGAAGCCAAACTGTCTATTCTTCAAACTGGCAACCGCTTGCATGAACATTCGGGAGCCACCAGCAATAACTCCAATAATTCCAATTATTACTTCGGCCATCATGCTTTCAATTCCAATTATTGCGAATGAAATTAAAATGACAAACATAACAAATGCTACACCAGAGCCGATTAATCGCCACTGAGATGAAGAGATTCGAGTTGATTTGGTCTCACTCAATTGATATGTGGAGCCGATAACAGATTTCAGAGAATCTTCCTGAGCCTGTCGCAATTTTGAATCCATATCAGGAATGACTTGGAGTAGAATTCTTCCATCCTTGTCTATTTCACAATCAAGAATTCCAGGTTGTCGACGGAAAAGGCGTGGCAAACCTTTCGTGGAAATGTTATGGCGATTTGCGATTGCTTCCGCCTTTACTCCTCTGATCTCCATATGCGGTAAGTCGGGTGCATTACCAAGGCTCTTCAGTATGGTAGATACCTCTGCAACATTACCCTTATCGAAATTGACTTGGACATTGACTAAACCGTCTGTAGCACTTACTTTGACTTCTCCAACTTGGTCTAAGCGATTGAGAGCTTTCATCGCTTTACTTGCACAATCTGGGCAATCCATGTCCAGAAGAGGCCAACAGATATTGTGGACTCCGCCGTAATCGCCGAAAACTTCCATGTCCACTGGTTCAGCCTCGATTGGAACGACTTTAGTGGCTTCTTTTTTCACAACCTTGGGCTGTGACTTGACTTTCGGCTTCCACCTGCTTTTGGTTACAACAGGTTCAGCCTCTTCGTCTTCCAGAGAGAGGAAGACATCGTCAGAATCCTCGCTCGACACATTATGTGGCGGTCATCCATCGGTCATGAAGGCTCGTATCGCAAGCGTATTGAACACGCCGCAGGTCGGGTGGCCCATGCAATGGTTACCAGAGGGATGGGTGCCGCTTGCAATCGCCGTAGATATCGATGGCACAATCACTGATAGTGAGAAACGAATCCACACTGGTGCTGTACATTCATTACGCAGGCTCGAAGAGGCGGGCATTCCTATTATTCTCTGTACGGGAAATACCCGTGCAATCACTTACGGACTGTGGAGATTCCTTGCATTAAGTGGGCCTATTGTCTGTGAAAATGGTGGAGTAATATGGCACCCCAGTTGGGAGGAGGCAATTGTTCGTGCAGATGGAGAAAGAGCGCGTCGTGCTGCCTTTGAAATGGCAGACGATTTTGGAATCGACGCAACTGGTATCACCACAAATGCCTGGAGAGAATCGGAATGGTGCTTATTTCCACATGAGGATCTCACCAAAATAAAAAGTTGGATTTCCGCATCAAAATACAGTGACCTTTCAGTAGTACGAACCGGCTTTGCGATTCATCTAATGGAGCCTCAACTCTCCAAAGGCGAGGGATTGAAAGTTGCTCTATCGCACATGGGAATAAGTCCTAACGATGTACTTGCAATTGGTGATGCACCCAATGACATCCCGATGTTTGAACTCGTTGGCCACTCCATTGCTGTCGGAGGTTGTTTTGATTCATTGGCAGAAATAGCCGATGTTGTATCACCCCATATGCATGGAGCTACATTTGAACCACTTGTAGACTCGATACTAAAGCGATATTGAGAATTGGTGCCGGAGGTAGGATTTGAACCTACGAAGCATTTCGCAGCGCATCTTGAGTGCGCCCCCTTTGACCACTCGGGTACTCCGGCTATGACCAACGGGCTATGCCCATTAGACATCATTCTTCCTCAAACGGATTTTCAATTTTCGAGTAGTGTTTTCTATTTGCAATTAGCAATACCATGCCGGCAATGAATACACTCAAGAATGCTAAGCCAAGCAATTTTCCTTCATTTGAGCCAGCATTTTCTTCCCTCACTACCGCATCGGCAATAGGTACTGGAGCATGCTCGCCGTCTAGCGAAATAACTAGACCAAGGTCGCCCTTTTTCCATACTTCGACCGCGAAGTTGAATCCCTTTGATTCACCTTGAGCAAGGTTCACCTCATATTCACCAAGTAATCGCCCTTCACCATCTGTGAGGCTAAGATAGGAGGTTCCACCAAGAACTCCATCGTTTTGAACCAAAACTGCGATTTCGACAATGTCTCCAACTTCAGGTCGATATGGTTCAGTTACGATATCTGCTAGTACGGGCTCATATGCAATCCAGCGAATATACGGTTGAATCGGCTCAGTATTGCTAGTGCCGTGACCAGACAAACTCCGTCCTGACGAGTCAGTTGCTGAGAACCAAAATAGTAGACCGTCGTTCTCCTGTAATTCGATACCTATTGGCGCTATGTCAAGTGTTGCTCCACACATTGTGGTCTTTGAATCATAATAGATCACATTGACAGTAGCTGACCCTCCAGCATCTTCTAGAACCCCGCCATTTCTGATGTACTCCCAATATATTGTGACTGGTGAGCCATCTAACCCCTCTTGGTCGTGGACTGTGATTTCTATTGGTACCTCATGCAATTCATCAGAATCAATACTAACAAGCATTCCAGGCGATACCGACAATGTTGGAGAGTTGTTGTCGATAACTACTGTGACTACATCGCCTGTGCGCTCATGCCCATCAATTCCATGTAATCTCACTTCAATTCGGACTTGAGAACCGAATCTCACTTGATCGAAAATAACGCGGATTTCAGAAGTTCCATCAGAATTCATGCCTTCACGTATTTCTTCATGGTCATCGCCAATTAAATCCATTTCAATCTCTGTTGAGAAAGGAAGATTGTGCGCCGGGATATCAGTACCAGCATGTGTTACCAATAATTGGAAATCAACCATATCTTGACCGTGAATATACAGGATTCCGTCCAATAATTTACCCTTGGGGCTGTTCACATCATCTGCACCATCTATTGACAATTTTACTCCTGAATGTAAATCCCATTCAAGTGGAGAAATAGCGCTGTATCCCGCTCCAAGCGGGGCGTTTTCATCCCATAATTTGAGCATCGGGACAAATGGTCCTGAGCCGATGTCATCCTCTAAGTCCCAATTTAATTCAAAGAGGACTTTCACATCCCAGATAGAGAATAATGGTCTTTGAGTAGCTTCAACCCGTGGTAGTGTGATGAAACAATTTGAGTCTCCAATCACTTCTCCACTCCAAGGCATCCATTCGATTTCGCAATTTTCATCAGTACCATCAAGAGAGAATCTCAACGCATCAATCGATTCGAGACCATTCTCATCACTAAGAGTGAAATTGAATGTATGAAGGGTTCCAGGATATAGGAAACCACCGATACTGTCCATCCCAAGACTTTCGCCATCTATCCAAGTCGCATGTCTATTCTGATATTGGATCGTAGCAAGCGGAGCGTTTGAATTACCTGCGTTTTCAATCGGATTTCCTGCCAAATCATAGCCAAGGAAAAATACTCTAACATCACCTTCTGTCATACCCGAAATTGGAATACTAGATTCTTCGATTAAAGGGAGGTCGACTATGGCGCTGGTTGCACCAATCGGAGTTGCAAATGGAATGATTTCCCACTCGCGGTTGCTCCTTGAAATAATCATATTCATCGAAGATGGTAGGCCATTATCATCAGAAAGCGTGAGGCGTAATGGCAGGTCTTGACCAGGGTACCAAACGTGCCCATCTGCAGGTTGAGGACCGCCAGGGGCTGCAACTTCGAGGGAGATTACCTCGCTGGCAGCATTATCCAGAATGAATTCGGCATTCTGGTACTCTGCTGTCACATCGATTGCACTATCTGCATCGAGTGTCCCTACTCGAGTAAGAACGGGTCTAAGTGTCATATTGAGACCACTATCTGTATTCGATGGAGTCACAATATCAAGATTGAAAATTCCATTTTCATCAATTTGTGTAGCATGTGTCGAGATTGTGACATTGCCCGCAAATAATTCGATATTGACTTCGACATCATCGATATTTGGATGGATATTTGCTAGTCCAGAAAACCTAACCTCTCCACTAACATGTAGAGTTTCATTGGCCCTAACCTTCAGCGGCCAAGATGGGTCGGTTGCATCAGATAACATTCTGAAACCATCACTAACCTCGAATGCTACTGCTTCAAGGTCATTGGTCACTGCTGCATTCAGCCCTGAACCTGTAATGCCATGAGCTGGCCCTAGAATTACTCCTAACTCATTCTCGGCCTGTACTAACCAATGGAGGCGAGGGAGATCGTCGAATAGCCAATGGCTGGTTATTGACCAAGTCATATTCACTCCATCCCATGTTGAATTGCTTGAATCAATCGAGGCATAAGCCGCACCTTGTTTCTGAATGAAACGTCCTCCTGTGTCAAGCAAATCGACTTCAATCTCAATTAGAGAGTCGCTAATTTGAGTGGTAGGGGATAGGAATAAGCTAACCTTCTCTACTGCAGGTTGTCCTTCTAGGACAACGTGATTGGAAGTAGCGTTTACAGTGCGCCCAGGATATATTGTATCGCTTGGCAAAGTGAGCCAATTATCGACAAAGGCTGGTTCATAATCGATAGTACCGTTGAAAGTAACCCCGCCACGTTGGGCTGAAATAGTGACATTGTATTCGCTTATTCCGTTATTTCTGGGAATTATCATCGAAGTGAGAATGGATTCATTAATTGTAAATTCATGTGGAACTGAAGATGCTATTCTAATTCCAATGAGTTTGAAATCCATAACTGGATTCATTGGATCAGTCAATGTTCTATTGACGGTGTAGATTGAAAGCCAACCCTCATCGGAGTACTCCAACCTTTCCCATTGCGCGCCCCAGCAACTCATATTGCCATCTACTGTAACAAGGAAACATCCATCTCTATCATCATACCATTCAAGCGAACGATTCAGATTCACATCAGTACTCATTGCAATACTTAATTCGATGGTATTAGAGAAAGTAGTCTCGAATCCCCTATTGTCGAAAGGAGTGTAATTCACGCCATCGATTCGCGCTGAATGCAATTCAGTCATGTGTTTCCATGTACCATTCCACTGCCATTCTGGCTGGCCATCTGAGTCGAAATCTATCGCAGGGTCAATTGGGGCCCTAAGCGAAATAGGTTCGACCTTGACTACTGAATCTATTACTTCCGAGGCATTGAAAATCAATGAAAGGTAATTGTTGATAGAAATCGCATCGGAGGGGTTCATTTCGATAATTGTGTCCGAGCACGGTGCGGTGTAAGCATAACCTTGGGGTTGTGCCTGGCCTTGAATTGAGATTTCAAATTGAGGCATTCCCATTATTCCAATTGTCGCATTTCCATCACAACTGATTTTCACTGCATTGAAGGGGCGCCATAAACCAATATTCATTCCAGCCGCCTGATAGCTTGAGCCAGCATTTTGGAATCCATCACTCCCTCTTCTCTCTAAATCGTCGGCAATGCTCCAATCGAGATCTGAATCAAAAGTGATGTACTCCGTCATACCATGATGGAGAATTTTCAATCTTGGAGTAACTTCCTCATCTGAAGTCCACATATTTACGCGGAATTGTAATTGTGAATGTTCCCATGCCCCTATGTGAAGGTCCAATGGAATCGATTGATTTTCAAATCCTGGAACAACAATGCCTGCGGCATCTAATACATCTACTGACAAACCAGTCCCGTTAGGACTCAATGTGACTCCAGTAAGCCGTCCCCATCCGACTTCATCAACATCGATTAGTGGACTCACCCAAGTACCATTTGCAATGAAACGGTCGATTTCAATACCCGCGTCATCGATGTACCATCCAGCGTCATTGACATATGAATCCGAGAAGAATGAAAATCTGATTCTAACGTCATTGCCTGATAGATATGAGATGTCTCCACTCTTGATGTCGAAAATTTGTGCGCTGTTATTATTTCCACAACCATTTGACACGGTTGAGCCATCGAAGATACCGTGATTGTAGAATGGGCTCATCGTGTTGACATTGCTTTGGCGTTCATAGAATCCTGTGATGTTGTCGCCATAATACTGCCAAGTGATTCCATCGTCAATAGAAGTGTAAATCGCTCCGCCATCCCATTCTGCTTCTGTACAAATCCAATGGTGGAATGTTAGGCGAGCCGTAGAATTTACTGGAATAGTGTATGCAGGGCTCACAAGGTGAGTGAATGTATTGTGAGCATATCTACCATCGAGATTTATTCCCACTCCCTTAGAACCGGAAGGCCAAGTTGTAGAATTAGGGCCGATATTGTTGCTATTATCGATGACTCCAACTTCCCAAGGGGTATTGCCACGATCATGATCGATGCGCCATCCGAATGGCATTTCCTGATTTATCTCAAATGACTCGCTGGTAGACCACGGCCCATTATGCCCCTCCCAATCGATATACTGCCATTCATTGACACTAGTATTTGCAATGAAAAGTGAGTGGTTTGCGTTTGAAGTTAAGTTATCCAACAGAACTTTTGTTGGAGATGTTGTTGCGGTTGCAGATATGACTGAAATATCGTCAATCATTATTCCCTCCCATCCATCGATAGCGCTACCGCCATTATTGCGAACTTGGTCTGTAGTAACTCTGAATTTCAAGAGTGCTGTAGATGCATTTTGATGGACTGCAGTCTGGGCGGGCAGAGGGTGATGTACCTCTCTCCAGCCATAGGATTGCTCGGTGTAATGATTACCTCCAATTGTAAAGCCTAGGCCCGGAACACCAGGAAGGGGAGATGAGATTGTCCATGTGGCACCATCATCCATCGATATCATCACTACCATATTGTCAGCATAATCCGCTTCGATGTCCCAATTGGAATGATATGATAATTCGAGAGGGTCGGTTAATCCAGAAAGGTCAACAGGCATAATGAGAGAGCCATCTGCCATTGGAGAATACCCTCCAGATGCATTTCCGTGAAACCATGCTCGAAGCGGTTCGCCATCATTGGCTAATTTGAAATCATCCACAAAGAAGCCTTGATCTGGACCGCTGAGACCTGTTGTTGTAGAAAAGCGCACAGTGATGCCGGAAGCATTTACCGACAACGTGTCAAGTGTGAATGACTCCTCAACCCAATTTTCATCCTGTCCACTCCAATTTTCAATCTCGACCCAATTTGCTCCGTGGTCAAAAGAGACTTCAACAAAACTCAAATCATCGATTCCAAGAGAATACCATCTCGAGAAGGTGAGGGTGAAATTATTCACAACAGCTGGTACATCCCATGTTTGAGAACGAAGCGTTCCAGATGAATTTGCAGGAATCGGGATTTTCGGGCCGGCGTGGAAATTACCATCCGCTGATGAATTAGGACCATTGGTAGCATTTACCGCTTCAATAGGCCACCAGGTTTCATTCCCTTGAAGTGCCCAATCTGAGAATTGTAATACGCTTGTTTCGAAATCAGTCATGGTCCCATAAGTGGATTGGGCTTGCAAGATAAGATTGCCATCAAATCCCATAGAAGAAGTACCCGCAGTTGTACCAATATTGAATCCTCCAGGTGAATCATGAGCCCAATATGAGCCATTATCTTCTGCCTCTACCCAAACAGGAGCGACTTCAAATTTAGAATCAGTAATAGTCGCATTCGTTGGAACTGGGAATCCGTCGTAAGTAGAATCAGATGGCTCAAGCCCCGCATCTTCTGGCGTTATTTCTGGCCCTTCCCATGTAGATGAATCGGCCGATGCCCAAGGTGTGAGCATCAATAGAATCACGAAGAGGATGGCCTTCTTCACTGGGTTCACCGCTGGTGAACCCAAGGCCTGAGGGTTTGAATCCTCGCATCCATTGTTCTGAATTCCTCGATGAAGGGTTGATAGATGGGCTCCCACACCAAAGATGACATGGCCGAGCGGAGTATGTTGGATGACGCTCAAGCCCGAGAGGTCGAAGAGCAATTATTTGCTACACTGCGCCAACAGACCAACCGTCATTTGCCAGTAACATTACCGCGCCAAGATTTCTGGAATAAGGTCGCACAACTACTCGATACCATCGAGATGCAGATCCATGAGGTGTATCGTAGCCGAGGTCCTGACCTCAAACTTCAGAATTTGACAAAGCGTCAGGCAAACATCAGACGCACCGCGTCGGATTTGGCTCGAAAGAGATTGGTTGCTGTGCTACAATACGCTGCGAGTTCTTCTCTTCGAACCGAGGGAGGGGTTGCAGGTTCAGTTCAGGAAATTGCTTCTCTTGATTGGTCAAGAAATGACCCTGCAGAGCGCGAATTTCATTCTAATATGATCGCTCAACTTGAAAAATTCAAACAAACCGTTAACTGGTCAGCAATGCAACATGGCCTGAATTCTGAAGGAATGACAGAAGCAGCACCAATGGCCCCTGGCACCACACAACTCGATTCTTTTGTTGAAGAGCCGGGTGGCCTGACAGGACAAGGTCCTCCAGATATTGCTCTAGAGGATAAGCCAGAAGATATCAAAGAAGAGATGGATGAAGAAGAAGTCCTAGCCCAGAATGAGGCCTATCCAGAACTAGAAGGTTTGAGCCCTGCTCCTGAAACTAAACCACTCCCTGTTGCTAATACTGATGATGTACATGCAGCCGCTATGGAACTTGCACCTTCCAAGAAGAAAGATGAAGTTGATTTCGCCGCATGGGCTGAAGCAGAAGCTGCAGAAACCTCTCCTGAACCTATCGAGGAAGATATTGATGAAACTGGTACGATGTTACGTATACGGGTCCTACAAACTGTAGATGAACCTGTCATCACAATGGATGGTGAACTTGCGCTTGAAGCAGGAGATGTCCATTTCCTCGAAGAGAATATGGCGAACTATCTCGTCGATGCTGGAGTTGCTGAAATCGCCGAACTCTGAGAATTGAGTAAACTAACTAGCGCCAAAAGGCAATCTAGTAAACTTAGGGCTCAGTTGACAGTGCGCATCGAAAGTTCGATGCTCACAGTGTCAGGGATCGGGATACGAGCAACATTCCTTAGAGCGCTCTCGTCCTTACCGGAAGTAATGTCCATCTCTAGAAGACGCTTGTGAATACGCATCTCCCAGTGGTCGTATGTCTCACTGCCTTCACCATCTGGGGCCTTGCGGCATGGTACCACAAGACGACGGGTAGGTAGTGGGATTGGACCTCGTAATGTGATGCCACCATTATCACAGATTGTCTTAATCTGAGATGCGACTGCATCGATATCACGATGGTTCTCTCCGGTTAACTTGATGATGGTCACTGCTGCCATGACGTCCACCTCTCTCCTTTTTGGATCTTAATCCTGTTTGGACTCAAGCCTTCTTCTCGATCTTGATACAAACGCCAGCTGCGACGGTCTTACCCATGTCACGGATAGCGAAGCGAGATAATTCAGGGAACTTGTCCATGGACTCGATTGCCATTGGCTTTGTAGGCTGGAAGCGGATCAGACATGCATCACCGGTCTTCAGGAAACTAGGGTTAGCTTCCTTGCCGTTCTTGTTTGTCTTCTCTAGAAGTTCCATGAATTTCACAGCGACCTGAGCGGTGTGTGCGTGGAATACCGGAGTGTATCCGATGGATACAGCCTTTGGAATGTCCATAAGTTGAATCTGTCCGACGAAGTGCTCGTCGTGGCGGACAAAGTTAGGTGCGCTGTCGGAATATCCAGCAACGTCACCACGGCGGATCTCGTCTGCGGCTAGGCCACGAACGTTGAATCCGACGTTGTCGCCAGGTTCAGCCTTAGGCACCATTGTGTGGTGCATCTCGATGGACTTGACTTCAGCGGACTTCTGGGACGGGTTGAAAACAACAACCTTTCCAACATTTAGAGTTCCGGTCTCAATCTTTCCAACTGGGACTGTTCCGATTCCGGAGATCTTGTAGACATCCTGAATTGGTAGGCGAAGTGGCTTGTCAACAGGCTTGTTTGGCATCTGTGCTGAATCGATAGCCTCGAAGAGTGTTGGACCACTGTACCATGAACACTTGTCAGACTTGTTGAAGACGTTGTCTCCAATAAGGCTGGAAGCAGGAATCATTGGGACACGGTCTAGTTGGCCGCCGAATCCAGCCATCTTTAGGAGGCCAGTAACTTCAGCAACTGCGGACTTGTACTTGTCCTCGGACCAATCGACACCAGAGATGTCCATCTTGTTGACGTGCACGATAAGCTCAGCGACTCCAAGCACCTTAGCAAGGAATGCGTGTTCTTTGGTCTGAGCGTTTACACCATCGTTTGCAGCACATAGCAGAACTGCTGTGTCTGCTTGGCTTGCACCGGTGATCATGTTCTTTACGAAGTCACGGTGACCTGGAGCATCGATGATAGTCCAGTAGTACTTCGGAGTAAAGAATTCCTTGTGTGCGACATCGATTGTGATACCGCGCTCGCGCTCTTCCTTCAGACCGTCCATGACGTAAGCGAGACCGAATCCGGCCTTACCCGCCTCAGCGGCTAACTTTTCGTTCTTCTCGATAACGTGTTCTTCGATATGACCGCTGTCCAAAAGTAGACGACCGACTGTGGTCGACTTACCATGGTCAACGTGTCCAATAAACACAATATTGCGGTGTGGCTTTGACTTGTCTTCCCATTGAGATGCCATGATGCTCTCTCCTATGCAACCCGCCGACTTTACACCCCTATTTGAAGACCGCGACGCGTTAACACTTATTCCAATAGCATGGAGTGGTTCTCACTTGGGCCGCAGTACATCACTTGTAGGTGAGCTTAATGGTTAAACTTTCAACAAGCAAGTCATTTACCTTCTCATTGCGCAATGTAATTGTCCAATCGCCGTCTTGGAAGGTGGAATCACTAAATTGGTATGATGAAAGTTGAAGCCAAACGCAATCTGTGTCATCTGCACAATCGCCTGCTGTTCGCTGCTCCAAAGGTGTAGCACTGGTGTTTTGTGCTTCTTCATCGGTTTCATTATATCCATAGAGATCTAATTTAGCACGGCAATTATTTCCTTCGCCGAGAACTACATCAGTACAGTCATCATCGATTTCGGGGTATACCAGTTCACCACGTGCGCTTCGAATAGTATTACCGTTATCCTGATCGTTTACAACTGTGAACTGGAAATCCATGTCGACTGCATTGTTTGAGGTGTTTCCTGCAATTTCAAAATCATTCCAACGTCCAGCATAATTGATGTAAACTGTGACATCGTCATAATCAGTATTTCCTGCACCATTAGTTACAGTAAGTCTGATTTTATATTCCCCAGGAGACAAATCCTTCCATTCTGCGGTCTCACCGGAAAGGTCAGCATCGTTCTTGAAATCACCATCACCATCACCATCGGTTTGCAAATCTAGGTCCCAAGACCATTCAGCGATGTAATCATCACTTGAACCTGGAGAGGATTCTGAAGCATCGAGCATTACATTGGTAGTAGCTTCTATTCTCTTATTGGAAAGTTCTCGGTCCATTTCACAGATATAAATTAGGTAATAATTTCCACTCGATGCGTCTTCCCCATCGCAATCTTCGCCACCTTCAGGTGTAGCACCTGTATTGGCAACGGGATCATCGGGGTCAGCATCAACTACCGTTATTGTACGAGTTTGAGAATCAGATGTAGTAGAGTCTGAAACTGTAAGTGTAACGTCGTATTCTCCCGGGCTAGTATAGGACCAATCGACCTTTCTGCCAGTTTCATCTATCGAACCGTCGCTAGTAAAATCCCACTTGTATGTTAGAGCGCCATTAGAAGGCAGTGAAGAACTGGCGTCAAATGTAACTGTGTGGTGAGTAATAATATTGCCACTGGGGTCAATAATAAACACGGCCTCGACCGAAGAAGAATCGCTTGAATCATCGCCAGTTAAGCACCCAGATAAGGTGCTGGCGAGGAATAATAACGCCATCAGATAGTGCTTCATCAACTTAGTCGAAGACGGCATCTCAATTCAACCCTTGCGGCGGTTGTACCCCCTATCAGAAGGAGAATAACGATGTTTGGCGGTTTCCGGAGAGCAATTCTTTGCCGGTCCAACCAAAGGCTTCTGTCAACCTACCTAAGGCGGTTGCTAGTCGGTCTGCGTAATATTGGCCATCATAATTGGAAACTGGGTCTTCCTCTAACCAAGGCTCTATTTCCATTGGGCGGTTTCGGGCATTGGTAACTATGAATCCAATCTTCATACCCGGCGTAAATGGCAAGCCTTTCTCAATCAATTTGCGTGCTGCCCTAACCTGAACCATACTATCGGGATTAGCATAATCCTTTGAGAAATCCCAAACGTTGCGGGTTTTGTCGAATTTACCTTTACAGGATTTGCTCATTATCAATTGACGGATTGGTACTTTGCCCGCTTTTGCTTCAGCTATCATTTCAATTGCTAACTGCACTGCAGATTCCGAATCATCAGAAAGTACATGGCGGAACATCTCTTTCATTCCGTCTGTTAAGAATCGGAAAGAATCGGTTCGCTGAGTCTCATATCCGCGCACTAGCATCTCTTCACTTGGCCAAACAACTTGGCCAACATAACGCTTCTTCGCACCATGACTGAAGAATACTGAAAGGCCTTTCTCGAATTCTAATTCTGCAGAATCCTCGCTGAAACGTTCGGCTGTGGAGTGCCCGAATTTGATCATCGTCTCCTTTGGGTCCTTTACACCTTCAACCGGAGTTTTTACGAAAATTGAATCGGTATCCGAGTACACAACTTTGTGTCCTTCCTGGTCCAACTTGTTGATGATTGTCTTGATGTTATGACGCGCCCATGCGGTAATCGATGAGCCCAAATCACGATGAGTGAAGCGATAAAATCCACTTGCAAATACGCCATAGAATGAATTCATCAGGATTTTTACCGCATATTGCATTTGGTCGTGAAAGGACTTCAATGCATCATCCTCAGCATTTTTTAGTCCAGCTTTGTGTTCATCTCTCTGAGCCATCAAACCCTCAAGTAGGTGCGGAACCATTCCTTTCCGAACTGATTCATTACGGAATTTCGCACCTGTAGGTGAAACATAGACCTCTTCATCATCTCCGGGTTGCTCAGTGCTACCCGGATCTATGCGAGTAGTGAAACAGATGTTCTTGCCTATCATAATTGAAGGGTACATGGATTTGAAATCGAGAATGGCAATCCATGGATGTAGTCCTGCTTCCACATCGTGAACATAGCCTCCAGTAATCTGGCCTTCTTTACGGTCAGCAGATCCTGTCAAAGGTACGGCAATGCCAACTCTATCCGCATGGCGTATTACGAGGGAATCGATTAGTTGACTAGTACTTCCATTTGCACTGGTATCAAGTGAAACTTTTGCAACTGCTGCAACAGCCTCTTTTCTCCTAAATGCCTGAATTTTCTTCATTATATCCAATGGTAATTCGGCATCTCGAAGACAATATTCGAGAACGACATCTGGCCGTGCTGCCCATTCTTCATCCATCTTTGAAGCATCGACATCCATCTTTTGCATGTCTTCATCGTCGGGAAATAATAACCGTGAAACAAATTTCAGAGTTTCACGCTGTGGCCTCAATACTTGCCGAGCTTGCCACCATGTATCCATTACACAACGCCCAGCGAGGTTCCAAGCACGAGCGGTGCCTCTTTTGGGAAATAGAGAGTCTCGATTCCTCTTCCCTTCGGATTCTTTTAGGGCAACTCGGCCCCAACCCATCAATGACATTCGTGCCGACTTATTGCGGCCTGCAATGAGATTGGCACGGTCTGCAATACGTGGTAAATCGAAATTATCGATATTGTATCCTGTGATGATATCAGCATCACAAGCGCGCACCAAATCTGTCAACTCACGTAATATCACATCCTCTGGACCTGTGAAAGTGTGGTGCGTACGCTCTCCACTCCCCATGTCTTCGATTACCGCAGCGCCACAAAGAATTGTGTCGTGGGCGATGCTAGTCTCAAGATCGAAGGAGAATACTGTGAAGGGAACTGGGAAGGGCTCGCTATGCTGTACATCATCCATTGTCAAATCAACAATGACATCAACCGGTTCATCTCCTACACCAATTTCACCATCGATTGATACATGCATGGCTAAATCGCCATCGAGGAAAAAGCGATTCACAAATGGGATGTCTCCCGATAGTACTGTCCATTTCATCCCTAAATCCTGACGAAGGCGAGGTACTACGAAGGGTTGGCTGACAAAGATACGCCACACTGGCTTATCTCCCAAATCGGTTAATTTGGTCTCTGGCCCCTCTATTCGAATAATCTCCTCTTTCTCAAGGAGTGAATCAATTTCCACGCTTCTTGACGAATCCCAACGACCATGAGGAGTAATCTCAACCCAAGGCTCTATGCCGTGAATTCGCATCAATATGGATTCGCCATTTCTAGCGCGCGCCCATAGTTGAATCACTGTTGAATCATCTTGTGATACATATCGACCAGTGATAATGCCGACATCACCAGACCAACGCATAACCCATGGTGGAGGTCACCACTCCAATAAGATGGCGAATAATTACATTCATCGTAATCGCGCACAATCATTGAATACAGGTGGGCTCTGGTCTAAACTCATGAGCGATGCACCGGTCGATTGGGACAGCCTTACTTTCTCAATGACTGAGACCGATCATATGTACATCTCCAAGACCGCAATCGATGAACCATGGGGCCCCGGCCACATGCGCCCATATGGAAATATCTCGATTTCGCCAGCTGCTGGAGTCATCAATTATGGCCAAGGACTCTTCGAAGGAATGAAAGCATATCGAACTGCAAAAAACCGTGTTGTTCTTTTCCGTCCTGAAGAGAATGCTCGCAGAATGCAAAGAGGTGCTGACCGACTCAAGATGCCACCGGTACCCGAATCAATTTTCATCGATGCTATCGAACAAGTAGTACAGACAAATGCTCGCTGGATTCCCCCTATGGGCAGAGGTGCTCTCTATGTTCGACCACTGCTCAATGGTAGTGGCGCAGTCCTCGGGGTTGCACCTGCTCCAGAATACACATTCATGGTATACTCAACACCAGTAGGGCCCTACTTCAAAGGTGGAATGACTTGTATTGACCTGCTGATTAGTGATACATATCACCGTGCTGCACCGGGAGGTTCTGGTGGAGTGAAAGCAATCGGAAATTATGCTCCGGGAATGATGCCGTCGAAGTTAGCTAAAGCAGATGGTTATTCAGAAGTCATCTATCTCGATGCTGAAGAACACACCTACATCGAAGAAGTTGGAGCAGCCAATTTCTTCTGCTACCGTGATGGTATTCTCTACACTCCAGAATTAACTGGAACAATTCTACCCGGAATTACACGTGATTCGATAATCGAGCTTGCAAGGCAAATGGGTATCGAAGTAGTCGAGGAAAAGGTAGCGGCAGAATTTGCAATGGGAGCAGATGAAGCATTTTGCTGTGGAACTGCCGCAGTGATTAGCCCGATTGGATCGATTACCCTCGGTGAAAATACTGCAACATATGGTAACGAGCCGGGAGAATTGACCCAAACGCTCTACGACAAACTCACCAATATTCAAAACGAAATCGATGAG
>Ga0315329_10000271_pt1 | contig 20223 bp, 21 predicted proteins | sample M150032315metaG_FD_203459 | JGI IMG/M metagenome (GOLD analysis project Ga0315329, IMG submission 203459) | Ammonia-oxidizing marine archaeal communities from Monterey Bay, California, United States - M1 500m 32315 | ecosystem: Environmental > Aquatic > Marine > Coastal | place: USA: California...
CAGAACATCTTCGACTTCGTCTTGAGTTGAACGTGGGTCTCGAGCCCGATGACCGTCTCGTATTCCATCAGAGCACCGCCCTTTCCGTGTGCCACGGCGTGGCTTGTTCGTAGGCGTTGGCGATCTGCAGCAACCGGCTTTCACCGAAAGGCTTACCAAGCAACTGCAGGCCGATTGGCAGCTTCGGCTCACTGGTGAATCCGCACGGCAGGCTGATTCCGCATGTGCCGGCCAAGTTACAGGAGATCGTAAAAACATCGGACAAATACATTTGCAGCGGGTCGTCCATTTTTTCGCCGGCCTTGAACGCCGGAGCTGGCACGGTCGGGGTGATGAGCGCATCGACCGTTTCGAACGCCTGCTCGAAGTCGTGCTTGATGAGCGTGCGCACCTTTTGTGCCCGCAAGTAAAAGGCGTCGTAATAGCCGCTGCTCAGCACGTAGGTACCGAGGATGATGCGCCGCTTGACCTCCTCGCCGAAACCCTGGCCGCGGGTGTTGCAGTAGAGTGAAAAAAGATCATCACCATCGACGCGATCGCCGTAGCGGATGCCGTCGAACCGCGCAAGGTTCGCGCTGGCCTCGGCGGTGGCCACGATGTAGTAGGTCGCCACGCCGTACTCGGTGTGCGGCATGCTGACCTCGTGAATCTCCGCGCCGAGCGCCTCGCACTGCTTCACTGCGGCATCAAATGCCGCGCGCACCTCGGGGTCGATACCATCGATGAGAAATTCCCTCGGCAAACCCAGCTTGGTTCCCTTCAGGTCGCCGCCAAGTTCGGCGACGTAGTCCGGCACTTCTGTCGGGACGCTGGTCGAGTCGTGCGGATCGTGACCGGCGATCGCGCCGAGCAGTGTCGCCGAGTCGCGTACGTCCCGCGTCAATGGGCCGACCTGGTCGAGTGACGAGGCGAACGCCACTACGCCGTAGCGGGACACACGCCCGTACGTCGGCTTGAGCCCGACACAGCCACACAACGCCGCCGGTTGGCGGATCGAACCACCTGTGTCTGTGCCGATGCTGCCGAAACATTCCTGCGCCGCGACCGCTGCCGCACTACCGCCGCTCGAGCCACCCGGCACGCGCTCCAAGTCCCAGGGGTTGTTAGTGCGCCCAAACGCCGAGTTTTCAGTCGAGCTGCCCATGGCGAATTCGTCCATGTTCAGGCGGCCGAACAACACAGCGCCGGCGTCGCGAAGTTTACGTACGACCGTGCCGTCATACGGCGAGCGGAAGTCGCCGAGGATTCTCGACGAGCAGTTGGCCGGTTGGCCTTTGGCACAAAAAAGGTCTTTCAACGAAACCGGCACACCGAGAAGCGGTTGGCCGGCATGAGTGGCGCCCTTGGCCAGGGCAACGTCGGCGGCGTCCGCTTGGCCAAGCGCGTTATCGCGGTCGATGCTCATGAAGGCATTGACTTGGTCATCAACGGCGTCGATGCGATCGATGCAGGCCTGCATCGCCTCGCGGGAGCTGACTTCCTTGGCGGCGAGCTTGGCCGTGAGGCCGGAGAGGGTGAGTTCGTGCAACATCACTCGACAATCTTTGGCACAACGAACAGGCCGTTGACCTGCTTGGGAGCATTGGCCAGGGCGTCTTGCTGCGGAATCGATGGCTGCACCTCGTCGGCGCGAAAGACATTAGCCAACGGCACTGCGTGGGCCATCGGCTCAACGCCGGTGACGTCAAGTTCCTCGAGTTTTTTCACGTAGCCGAGGATGTCTCCGAGTTGAGCGCCGAGCCGGGCCTCCTCCTCCGGCGACAAGGCAATCCGTGCCAGGTTGGCAACGTACTTGATATCAAAATCGTTGTCGGCCATGGGAAGGGTCGGGGTTATTCCTCCTCAAAGTTGCGGTTCACAAGCTGCGCCAGTTCGTTGACAGCCTTGGCGGCGTCGCTCCCCACGGCGGTAACAGTGAGCGTGGTGCCGGGGCCGGCGGCCAGCATCATCAGGCCCATGATGCTTTTACCGTTGATCTCTTCGCCTTCTTTCACAACGAGAATCTCACTCTTGAACCGGGTCGCCATCTTGACAAACATCGACGCCGGGCGAGCGTGGAGGCCCAGTTGGTTCTGCACAACCATCTCCCTGCTGGCCGTTGTATTGTTGTTTCCCCTCGTGCTCATCCTGCAAAAAAGCGGCGCATTCTGGCTTGAAAAGCGTTGTTTGGCCAACTTTTTTGAGTTTTAGGCCCGTAATGGGATTTTCTGAATTGACGCGGGCCCGTTCTTGGGCAGCATTGACGCCCATGCAAGGAGCCGTGTCCGGCCTCAGCCTACACGGGGTTTGCTCACTCCAAAATCGATTATGACTCGCTACCTAAAATATGCGAAAACTGTAGCCATAACGGCTGCGGTTCTGACCCTGCCCAGCTCGGCTGTTACCCAGGAAGCAACGGAGATACTTGAAAAAGTTGCCCCCGCAGACACGCCGAGCAAGACGGTGCAGATAAATGTGATCGGTACTCTCGAGTTGCAGGCAGGAATGTACGGCGGCGAGATGATCGCCGAGAAAATGCCGGTGGCCGGGGTGCATGCCTCGACCATTGAGGAGATCGAGGGCGGCATCGTGACCGCCTGGTTTGGCGGTGCGGATGAAGGCGCGTACGACGTGGTCATTTGGATGTCGCGCAACGAAGGCAGCGGCTGGTCTGCGCCCAAGCGGGCCGCCGATGGTGTCGACGCAGCCAGGCGCATCCAGTATCCCTGCTGGAATCCGGTTCTGTTCAAGCAGTCCAACGGCACCCTGCTGCTATTTTACAAGGTCGGCCCTAACCCGAGGAAATGGTGGGGGATGCTGAAAAAATCAAAGGACGACGGGTTGACCTGGGAGAAACCGATCCGCCTGCCGGAGGGCTATGTCGGCCCGGTGAAGAACAAGCCCATCGAACTGGCCAACGGCACTCTACTCTGCGGCTCGAGTCTTGAGGACGCCGGCTGGCGCGTGCAGATGGAGCGTTACGTGCAGAACCGTTACTGGAGCAAAAGCAAACCGCTGAACTCCCCTCTCGACTACGCCGCCATACAACCCACCCTGCTCGCCTACCCGGACGGGTCGATCCAGGCGCTTTGCCGCACCAAGTCCGGCCGACTCACAGAGTGCTGGTCGAGCGACAGCGGCAAGATATGGACCCGGATGATGCGCACCCAGTTGCCCAATCCCAACGCCGGGATAGACGGCATCGTGCTGGCCGACGGCCGCGCACTGCTCGTGTACAACCACACCCGAGGTGGCCGCTCGCCACTGAACGTCTCCGTCTCTACAAATGGTAAGACGTGGGAAGCCGCCCTCGTGCTGGAAAACCAACCGGGCGAATACTCCTACCCGGCAGTCATCCAGACCAGCGACGGCAACGTCCACGTGACCTACACTCACAACCGCACAAACATTAAGCACGTTGTCATCGACCCAGCCAAGCTGAACACACAGCCGATCGTCGAGGGCCAGTGGCCGCAATAAACACGCGCTTAGCCAAGAGCTTGGCTTAAATTGCCCGTTACGGCTGTGCAGGCACTTCCATCCTGAATTCCGGGATGCGAGTGATCAGGCTGCGACCGTTCTCATCCACGCCGATGTAGCTGCCAGTCGCCACTGCCCACTCGCCGCCGAACAGGTGAAAACTGTGGTAGTCGAACGACTCGCCCGGCGCCAACTCGGGGAACATCCCCACGACGCCATCGCCCTCGACCACGGTCTTGTTGCCGTCCGCCTCGTTGACCACCCACTTTCGGCCCTTGATGGTAACAGCGATGTCAGAGTCGTTCTGGATGGTAATGAAGTAGGCGAAGCAGTGCGGCCGATCCTCAGGCGTGGCCATGTCCGGCTGGTACACCACCCGGTCCACGACCACGTTCAACCCCGTCAGTTCAACCATCTGCACTGGAATATTCCCGCCGGTTAATGCGGCGCGGCACCGGCCACCCGCAGTTTCAACTCGATTTCGTCGGACACCTTCTCCTCCTTTTTGCCGGCGTTGATTCCGTAGTCCGACCGCTTGATTTTGAAGTCGGAGCGTAACACGAGCAAATCTCCCGGCACGCGGTTGCGCTTAATCAACTGCCCCTTTAGGTAAGTCAACCGAACCGGCACGTTCACTTTCTTGGTGACACCCTTGACTGTCAGTTTGCCGGCAATCATCGCGGTAGTGGTCGTCCCACTGGTCTTGACCTTGTTCATTTTCTCAACGACAAACTCGATTGTCGGAAACTTGGACACATGCATCCACTCTTCGTCAATCATGTGCTCTTTCATCACCGGGTTGTCCACGTGCAACGATGAGGTCGCCAGCACGATTTTGCCGGTAGTTGCCGTCGGCCTGGCTGGATCAAATGCCACCGTGCCACTGACCCCGGTGGCGGTACCGTTGATCGACTCCAGAGGGGCGTCCAGCAGGAACACCACATTGTTCACTTTCTTCGGATCCTTGAAATCAAACTTGATCGTATCCGCATTCAAAACACCCGGGGCAACCGCCAAGGCCAATGCCCACGCCAACTTGATCTTGTGTAATCGTTTCATAATTGAGTCGATGATGTCTCGGCACCGGGTTGTTTATCCAGTCGGGCTGGATTGCGGAAGGCAAGGGACAGGCCAAGCAGTCCGCCGCTCACCGCCAAGGTCGCACCAAACAATTCCACCCCAAGCACATATTTGTTTTCCGTCACGGGGTACTCCAGACCGGTTACCTCATCAATCTCGGTCCGTGTCTCGGTGGATTTCGACCAGCCCATGTGCAATCCGCCCACCAGCCAAAGAATCAGGCCGGAACAGCCGATCATAAACGCAGCCAATCGCAAAGCCAAACGCACGCGGCAAGACGCTACTGCAAGCCCCCCTGACAGGCAAACCAACATCTCGAGCGTTCGGGGTTTTCTCTGTGCCGCCAACCCGGTATGCTCACCGAATGCGTTTCATCGCAACTCGATTCACAACACCCACCCGCCTTGGCCAAGCGCTTTGCTTGGCCATCGTCGCGCTGCTTGTGCTTGGCCAGGCGGTAAACGCCGAGCCGATGTTCAGGAATGTCGTCCTTATTTTGAGCGACGACCACCGGTACGACTTCCTCGGGTTCCACCCGGACGGCCCAGAGTTTCTTGAAACGCCAAACCTCGACCGTATGGCCAGCCAGGGTGCGCACCTGGCCAACACCTTCGTCACCACGTCGCTCTGCTCCCCCAGCCGCGCCACCATTCTCACCGGCCAGTATATGCATCGACACAAGGTCGTCGATAACCAACGAGCGGTTCCGCAAGGCACCCGGTTTTTTCCCGAATATCTTAAGGCCTCCGGCATCAAAACGGCCTATGTTGGCAAGTGGCATATGGGTCACGACGACGACTCGCCGCGCAAGGGATTTGACCACTGGGCGAGCTTCAAGGGTCAGGGCACTTATTATAATCCCCAGTTCAACATCAACGGCAAGCGGCAGAAATTCGAGGGCTACAATGCCGATGTCACCGCCAATCTCGCGCTCGATTATCTGAAGAGCGTTGGCGAGAAACGGTTCTTTCTGCAGATCGGTTTCAAGGCAGTACACTACCCATTCCAGCCGGCCAAGCGGCACCACGGACGCTACGACAAGTTTGATGTGCCGCGCCCGCAAACGATGTCTCTGACAGAGCGCAATTACGAGACGCAGCCCAACTGGGTGCGCGAACGCCGCTACGGCATTCACGGCATCGACCACATGGAGACCGGCCCGCTCGACGCTGACCCAGTGCCTTCCCTGCCCGCGCTGTATCGGCGCTTCGCCGAGACAGTTCACGGGCTCGACGAGAATGTCGGCCGCATCCTCGATTACCTCGACGAGTCCGGCCTAGCGAGGAACACGCTCGTTCTCTACCTCGGCGACAACGGCTTCGCTCTTGGCGAACACGGCTTCTATGATAAACGCGATGCGTTTGAGGAATCGATTCGGATCCCGATGCTCGCCTACGCGCCGGGCCACATTCAACCCGGCACGACAGTCAGCCAGATGGCACTCAACCTCGACGTGGCGCAGACCATTTTGCAGGGCATGGACGTCGCGCAACCGAGCGGCACTCCGAAGATGTCCGGCCGCTCACTGTTACCACTGCTCCTTGGCCAAGAGATAGCAGACTGGCGTGATCATTTTCTCTACGAGTACCATTGGGAGTGGAACTTTCCCGCCACGCCAACCACGCTGGCCATCCGTTCCGAGCGCTACAAATATGTCTATTATCACGGGATTTGGGACAAAAACAGCCTTTACGACCTCGAGAGCGATCCGTACGAACGGCACAATCTCATCCGCGTTCCGGCCTTTGCAGAGCGTGCCTCAAAAATGAAAAATCAACTGTTCGCCGAGCTGGCCGAGGCCGGCGGCTTGACCATGCCGATCCGACCACCCAAGGGCGTCCAGTTCTACGATCGCAAGCTCCGGCGTTGACCCGCCGCTTGGCTTTCATAAACTGCCCGAGCCGATTAGAGCCATGAGCAAGCATTCCAAGACCAAGGTTTACCCGCCCACCGCCGAGGCATCGGCCAACGCACACATTTCCTCTCTCGAACAGTACCAGGAGTTGTACGATCGCTCGATCAACGACCCCGAGGGGTTCTGGACGGAACAGGCCGAGAGGCTACATTGGATTGAGAAATGGCATACGTTGTCTGAATCGGATTACAACAAGGCGGAGATCCACTGGTTCATCGGTGGCAAACTCAACGCCTGCTACAACTGCGTTGACCGACACGTTGACGACGGTCACGGCGATGATACGGCGCTCATTTGGGAGGGCAATGACCCTAACGAAAGCCGGACCTACACGTACTCCCAGCTTCAGGCTGAGGTACAGAAGGCGGCCAACGCCCTGAAGGATCTCGGCGTAACCAGGGGCGACCGCGTGTGCATTTACATGCAGATGATCCCCGAGTTGACGATTGCCATGCTAGCCTGTGCGCGTATCGGCGCGGTGCACTCGATTGTGTTTGGTGCGTTCAGCGCCGACAGCCTTGTCACCCGCATCAACGACTCCGAGTGCAAGGCGATCATCACTCAGGACACCGGCGTGCGCGGCACCAAGCTCGACATCCCGATGAAAGCCAATACCGACAAGGCTGTCAAAAGTACACCGTCGATCGAAAAGATTCTTGTCGTCAAGCGCACCGGCTCCAACGTTGCAATGAGCGATGGTCGCGATGTCTGGTGGCACGATGCCCTCGAGGCAGCCAACCCTATTTGCCCTGCCGAGGCGATGGATGCCGAGGATCCGCTCTTCATCCTGTACACCTCAGGTAGCACCGGCAAGCCAAAGGGCGTGCTGCACTCCACGGGTGGTTATCTCGTGTATGTGGCAACGACGCATCATTACACTTTTGATTATCACCCCGGCGACGTGTACTGGTGCACAGCTGACATCGGCTGGGTAACCGGCCACTCGTACATCGTCTACGGGCCAATGGCCAATCGCGCCATCACGATGATGTATGAGGGCGTGCCGAACTACCCGGACTTTGGCCGGTTCTGGCAGATCGTGGCCAAGCACAGGGTCAACATTTTCTATACCGCACCGACCGCCCTACGAGCGCTGATGAAGGAAGGCGACACTTGGCCAAGCGCACACGACCTCTCCAGCCTGCGACTGCTGGGTACCGTGGGCGAACCGATCAAGGAGCCGGAATGGAACTGGTACAACTCAATCATCGGCAGGGAGCTCTGCCCCATTGTGGATACATGGTGGCAGACCGAGACCGGCGGAATCCTCATCACCCCGCTACCAGGTGCCACGCCGACCAAACCAGGGTCCGCCACCCTGCCTTTTTTCGGCGTGAAACCGGCGCTCGTCGATGACGAAGGCAACGTGATCGAGGGCAACAACGTTTCCGGCAACCTTTGCATACTCGAGACTTGGCCCGGTCAAATGCGCACCGTGTACGGCGACAAACAACGCTTCTTCGATACCTACTTTGCAAGGTTCCCCGGTAAATATTTCAGCGGCGACGGCTGCCGCCGAGACGAAGACGGCTACTACTGGATCACCGGCCGTGTCGATGACGTCATCATCGTGAGCGGACACAACCTCGGCACTGCCGAAATTGAGGGCGCAATCGGCGGCCACCCGGCCGTCGCCGAGGCCGCTGTCGTCGGCTACGAGCACGACATCAAGGGCAACGCCATTTACGCCTATGTCACACTCAAAACCGGCGAGGATATCACTGACACGATGACTGCGGAGATCGTGAAACAGGTTCGCGCCGACATTGGCCCGCATGCCTCGCCCGAGAAAATCCAATTTACCCCCGGCCTACCCAAGACGCGCAGCGGAAAAATAATGCGTCGTATCCTCCGCAAGATCGCCGAAGGCGACACCGAAAACCTCGGCGACACCAGTACACTGGCTGATCCCACCGTGGTCGAGTCGCTCGTTGCCGGCAGAGTCGAATAACCTAGCGCTTGGCCAAGCGACCGTATTGTCATGTGGAAAACTTGGCATAAATTATTCTGTTTGATCGCGGTTCCATTTTTAGGTCTCGCGGCATTTTTATTGCAACTCGGTGGATTCGGGTCGCTCACCGAGATGCGCAACCTGGAGCGCACACCGCGCAGTCAGGTTATTTCGATCATCACCGGCGAAGTCAATCTGTCCGGCACTTCGCAAGCCAAGGGACAGACCATTGACGCGCCTTACACCGGCAAACCTTGTATCTACTTTTATTATCAAAAGGAACGCAAAGAAGAATACACCGACTCAGATGGCGACCGGCAAACCCGCTGGGTGAGTGTTGAGGAGTACGATCGGCAGGTATCGGAATTCCTTCTCGCCGACTCCAGCGGCAAAGCTACGGTGGACACCGACAACGCTGACTTCAGTGTCCCATCAGAAACATATTATCGGGGCGACTACCGCTATACCGAGGCCCGGTTTGAGCCGGGTCAGGAGACCTTCATTTTTGGCTATGCCAGACAGACCGCCGACAGCTACATGGTTGGCTTCACCTCGAAGGGGGATTATACGCCGATCGTGTCGACCTACGGCGAGGCAGTTGAACGCTCCGACATGGCCTCGGGCGGTATCTGGATGTTTTCGCTGGCACTGGTGGCTCTTTCCTTTGGCATCATGTTCACCTGCTGGATGGTCGGCGTGCACAAACTGCTTGTGTTCCTGACCGTCGTCTCGCTGTTTCAGAGTGGCGGATTGGTTTTACTAGGGCTTCGGATGATGCAAATCGACCTCGGGGCCTCGCACTCGCGGGTTCTCCGGCAGAGCGACCGCGCAAAGACGGAAGTCGATCGGCTACTTGGCGAAGCGGGCACTGGCTGGTCAGGCAACTGGGACGACCCAGAGGTGTTCAACGAACAATTGGATAAGCGCTTGACCGGGAAAAAGTTTGACCGTTTGCAGGGCATCTACGGCAACACAGCAGCCAATATCGCGCGGTTCAACGAGGTGCGAAGCCGTTTTCCCGAACGCCATCTCGCACCGATCTTTGGTGTCAAGGGCATTCCCGGTATGGCCTTGGCCAAGTCGTTCGCCCCGCAGTCCGCAGAGCAACTGGCCATCCAATCCGTCAGCGTCAACTTTCTGCATCTGCTATTCATGATCGGTGGTGGTGGAGCGTTCGCCGCACTCGGTTCGTTCATCGGTTTCCGCAAAATCAAGGAGAAGCGCTACATCGAGAACATTCCCACATCACTCTCCACCGGTTTAGCCTACGGACCGGCGGAAATTCAAGGGACAGTCGAGAAAAAGTCGAAACACTTGATTGGCCCGCTCAGTAAAAAAGAGGTCGTTCAATATCACTATGTTGTGAAGGAAAAACGCGGCTCCGGCAAAAAAGCCAAATGGGTGACCATTATCAATACAACCGAGTTGACGGATTTCTATTGTCGCGACAGCGAAGGCATCGTCCCGGTGGATTTGACTGATGCCGAGATTCACACATGCCACCACCTCTCGCAACACTCCGGCCGACGGCGTTACAGTGAAACCAGTATCCGCATCGGTGATCCGTTGTATGTCCTCGGCACGGCAGTCATCGACGAGAGCACCGGCGACCGACTGATGATCTCAAAGGGCAACAACAAATTTCCGCTCATCACTACAAACTACACCGAGTCAGAACTCATGGGTCGCAAAAGCCGACGAGGGCTAGGTTGGCTGAACCTTGGCTTAAATGGGTTCGTACTTGTCGGGTTCGGATTGTTCGGCGCAGCCGCCTCGTACGCCGCCACGGATTTCCTTTTCGCCTCGATGATCGCCCCATTGTTCCTTGCAGGATGCTTCATCGTTCTGATGTACAATGACCTGATTTTTGTCCGTAACCGCGTCCAGCGTGCCTGGTCGAATATCGGTGTCTCGCTCAAAAAAAGGGCCAATCTAATCCCCAACCTTGTGAAGATCGCCAAGGAATATTTGAAGCACGAAAAGGAACTACACACCCAATTGAGCAAACTCCGTAAATCCGCCCGAAGCGCGGCGGAATTTGACCCAGCTGCTGCCGGACTATTCATCTCGCAAGAAGTGGCCGTGATGCAGAAGTTCTTCGGGCTTGAGGAAAAATACCCCGATCTCAAGGGCAACCAGATGATGGCGCAGCTCCACAAAAAACTAGTCCTACTCGAGAACGAAGTCGCACTCATGCGGTCGGGTTACAATGACAGCGTCGAACGTCACAACACTCGTATTGCCCAAATTCCCGAGTTGTTTTTGGCCAATCTTTTTAAGTTCAAAAACGCAGAATTGTTTCATGCTGAAATTGAGGTGGTCGAAAGCATCCAGCGCCCAGCCAACGCCAAGTCCTCGAAAAATCTGCCACCCATCATTGAGGACAATGAGAGCGAACAGGATCTCCCGCCGTTGATTCAACACTCGAAGCAGGAGGGCGACTCGCTCGTCATGTACTGCGACAACTGCACCCAGAAACTAGAGGTGCCCAACGAACTGATCGGCAAGGAAATCGAGTGCCCGGTTTGTCACCATAAGGAAACCGTCCCCGCCGAGAGCGAGCCGGCGCCCAACGGACAAGACCCACCGAACCCCTGACCCGCTTGTCCAAGCGCATCCGACATGATCCCTGGGCCTACAATACCGGTTTACGATCCCCAATCCCCTATGAAGCACTCTGCGCCTCTCGGTGTCCTCTACATTTAATTCCCCGACAGCAGCTTGCGGATGGCCTGCATCAGTACTGACTCTACCTCGGGGGCTACATTTGAAGAGCGCGGCTCGGTCTCGTAGCCGCCTTCCGAATAAGCCCGCTCGGTGCCGATGTAGAATGTCCCGTAGTCGCCGTAGGCCGCCATCGCCACGTTGAGCTTGGGGCGCATCTGCTTGGCTGCCAACTGGTATTCTACAAACAACTCACCTGGCATGTGCAGCACGCGCAAGTCACCGATGGAGAGCTGTGCCAGGTCAAGTTTCCTACCTTCCTGGCAACGCTTTAAAAAAGCCAGGCGCTCTGCGGCCGGCACAGCGACCGGTGGTACTGATCCCTTCGCTACATCGGCCAAAAGCTTGGCTTCATCCAAATGTTTGGCCACCGGCAATGCGACTTGTTCCACCTTCCAGCCAACATCACCCGGCTGGACAGCGAACTTGTTCATCCCATTCCAAGCCCGTTTCATCCCGTCGGCCATACGCAGCGCCAACTCGATGCGGTTCGTGCGTGCCCCGTCGTTGTATTTACCTGCCCCAACGTTACCACCCGCGCCGTTGAAGTGAACGTGTAAGGCCTCCGGCACCGATTGTTGGCGCATGAATCGCGCGATGCCGGGAAAGTCCGGGCTGGGGATGCCCACTCGATAATAACTCTGCGGATGACAGGCGTAGTAACTCAGCACGGCCAGCGGTGTATCACCATTCCAGAAGCTCAGCATCGACAGCTCAGGATCGATCACTCCCTCTGGTTCGGCACGGAGTTCCGGATCCTTGCAGGAGGTATAGCGCACTGCCCTTACCTTGCCATCCGACCCGAAAATGCGGCGGTTGGAAGCGATGCGTTTGACCTCCGCAGTGCCCCAACCACAGTGGCTTACCGGCTTGGCCCTGGCCAGAGAGGCCTTCACTGCTGCTGCGGCCCTGGTCAGGGTTTGCCGACAGAAATCTCCGTCCAGACGGCCAAGGTGTTTGGCCTTGGCCTCCTTAAGCAGGCGCTCCGCAAGAAAATCACAGACCGGCGCATCGTGCTGGTGCAGCGTGTGCACGGCCACGCGCTCGGGTGTCGTGCCGGCGGCCTTGGCCAAGTGCTCGCGAAAAACATCATGCGCCTCGTTGGCGATGCCAAGCCAGTCAACGGCACAGAGCACGATTGGTTTCGCTTGGCCAAGCAGCACCACGCCACGGCAACGCAATGTCATGGCATCGACTCGGATCACCGGGTCGTAGGCCATCATGTAACCAAGCGGCGGGGTGGCATCGACATCAAAGGTGGCCACGCGCAACGATTGATTCGTCGCTCCGAACACCCCGAACGCACCCGAAAATAAAACCGCCATGGCACACCGAACGGGATTTGGAGTGCTCATGGATCGTCGATGCGTTACTTGTGCTTGGCCGCCGTGGCCCCGTTGCGGACCAGCACACCGGCGATACCCTTTCGGTGCGCCCGGTCTTCGTCACTGGACTCGGGATCGACTTTCAGTACGATATCCAGTGCGGTCAACCCGTCGGCACGCTTGGCATTGATGTCAACGCCCCTAGCCAGAAGCAGTTCTACAACCGCCTTGTGACCTGACGCGACGGCACAGTGCAGAGGCGTCGGCTTAAGCGGATCATTCGCGTCCGGCTCGTCCAAATTCTCCCGACTGTCGATGTGCCCGCGCACTGCCTCAAGGTCGCCGGCGCGTGCCGCATCCCAAATCGAAATCGCGGGTGGAGGAGGTAGCTCCGGTGGGATGATCTCGGCCACCGGCTTGACAATTACCGACTCGGCGACCAACGCCTCAGCATTCGGCGGCTCCGGTGCCGTCTCCCGGGCGCAACCGACCACAGTGAACGCAATCATTAAGCTGAGTATTTTTTTCATCACTGAAGGGACAAGCGTAGTCAACCGCCAAAAACTTGCCAACTGAAATCAAGTAAAACAACACAACCCGAACAGTGACAGGCAACGCTGGCCAAGGGGCTAGCAAAACGGAAAACCTTGTCGGGGCTCGAGCGGAAATCTATACTGTCCGCCGCTTTTTATGAGTAAAGAACCCCTTCGTGTTGCGGTGACCGGTGCAGCCGGTCAGATCGGTTATGCCCTATTGTTCCGGATCGCCTCAGGCCAAATGTTCGGGCCGGATCAGCCCGTGATTCTTCACCTAATCGAAATCGAGCCGGCGCTACCGGCCCTCGAGGGTGTTTGCATGGAATTGGACGACTGCGCCTTTCCGCTGCTCAAGGGCACGGTGCCCACCGCCGACCTTGATGCCGGGTTCAACGGTGTCAACTGGGCACTACTCGTCGGCAGCGTGCCCCGCAAGCAGGGCATGGAACGCGGTGATCTGCTCGGCATCAACGGCAAGATTTTCACCGGCCAAGGCCAGGCGATCCAAAACAACGCTGCCAGCGATGCCCGCACGCTCGTCATTGGCAACCCGTGCAACACCAACTGCCTGATCGCCATGAATAACGCGCCGGACGTACCGAACGACCGGTGGTTCGCCATGACGCGCCTCGACGAAAACCGCGCCAAAACGCAGCTCGCACAAAAGGCTGGTGTCGACGTGACGGCAGTGACAAACATGGCCATCTGGGGCAACCACTCGGCCACACAGTATCCGGACTTCACCAACGCCAAGATCAACGGCCTAGCCGCCGCGGAGGCGGTCAACGATCAGGAGTGGCTCGAAGGCGATTTTATCAAGACAGTGCAGCAGCGCGGCGCGGCGATCATCAAGGCCCGCGGCGCCTCAAGCGCGGCCAGCGCGGCAAACGCCGTGGTGGACTCGATCGACTCCATCACCAACCCCACAGCCGGTGGAGATTTCCACAGTGTCTGCCTTTGCTCCGATGGAAGCTACGGTGTGGACGAAGGATTGATTTCCTCCTTCCCGGTTCGCAACGTCGCCGGCCAGTTTGACATTGTGCAGGGTGTACAACTCGATGCCTTCAGCCAAGGCAAACTAGACGCCACCGTGAACGAGCTGAAGGAGGAGCGCGAGATGGTCAAGGACCTCCTGCCCAGCTGATTCATGCCTTATACGCCGGAAGCGCCGCTTGGATCGTACATTGACCACACCAATCTGCGCCCCAACGCCACAGCCGGGGATATTGAGAGACTCTGCGCTGAAGCCATTGAGCATCAGTTGTTTGCCGTTTGCCTTAACGGCTGCTGGGTGCAGCATGCGTGGAATCATTTGGCGGACACCGATGTGTCAATCGCCACCGTGGTCGGCTTTCCACTTGGCGCAAACGATTCGGACTCAAAGCGTTACGAAACAGAGGCCGCAATCGACAACGGCGCCCACGAGATCGACATCGTGATGAACCTGGGCCGGTTCATTGGTGGTGATCACCGCTACATTATCCGTGAAATCCGAGATGTCATCGAGGCCGCCGACGACCGACGGGTGAAAGTCATCATCGAGACCTGCTATTTCAACGACGAACAGATCGCTACGGCCTGTAAGCTGGCGGTCGAAGCCGAAGCACATTTCGTTAAGACCTGTACCGGCTTTAGCGCTGGCGGTGCGACGCTCGAGCATGTCCAACTCATGCGGGAGACCGTAGGCCAACGGGCCGGCGTCAAGGCATCCGGCGGGATTCGCGACCGTGAAACAGCGCTCGAAATGATCGGGGCCGGGGCAACGCGCATTGGGACTTCCTACGGCGTGACAATTGTCGGTGTTTGATTGTTGAGGTTATCCACCCAATGCACACAGCAAACTCCCTTGCCTTTCACCGGATATTCACCGTAAAATCGCTGGTGTGAATAAAAAAAGAACGTTGTGAATACATTTCATTTGGAATGGCCCAGTTCATGAGCTATTTTCGGTGAGTCGGGTTTACTGGACACGTGAGGAGAATCGTTTACACCTTTGTTTCCGCCTGCAGCCGTTTGTTTTCCACCCGGCGGCCGCCGCTATCCACTTCACGGCTGATGGGCATGTATTTGAGCCAAGCCAACAGCAAAACGATTTACACGCCCAAGTTCCAGGAGACACGCACCCGCCGCAACGGCAAATACGGACACGTCCGATCCCGCTGACCCTGTCTACTTGGACAGTCGGCTGGCCCATTTCACCCACTCCCGAAGTCCCAAACCAAGTTTGCGCCCGCAGCCTGTCGTAAGATCGCCGCAGCCCTCCACGTGGCCATCGGCCATCACCAGGTTGTGCCGCCTGTATCGTCGCCGGTGCCCCCGTGCCGCGTAATCACTGGCTTAAAGTTGCCCAGGCTTCAGGTGCCAACTGCGGTTGGCCCAGTCGCCACCGAACTTGGCATTCCCCGCCGACGGACAAAGAAACACCTTCCAGCTTTCAACAAACCGCGTAAGCGCCGTCACCCAGATCCGGTCCGGCGATGATTCAGGCTCGGCAAAATTCGTAGCGCTCGGCATGGCGCCCTCGCGCTCGTCGGCGTGCATCGTTACGCTCAGGCTGATCTGCCGCATGTTCGATCCGCACTTGATCGACTTCGACAAGGCCTTCAAGGCCTGCAACAGCATCCTGGTGGGAAGCGCGATGACGGCGATGACCACCAGCAGTTCAATCAGCGTAAAAGCTCGGACACATCGCTTCTTCATCGATTGGCCAAGCGCAACGATCGCACGCTAATGTCGGTTGCCATTTCCGAGTCAATCACCGCCAGCGGCTCTCGCAACCGGCGCGACACCTCGCGAGTCGCCGGCAACGGTTCGTTGCTCAGTACCAGCACTCGGTTGTAATAGCTCTCGAACAAGACCTGCACTCCAAACTCAAACGGCGCGCGGACTTCGGCCGTCATCCTGGCCCACGTCCGGTCATCCGCTGGCAACAGGTTAAAAACAGCGACGCCATCCGGCTTGAGTTTCGACTGGATCAATGGCGGCAATGTATTGATCGAGATATCCGGCTTGAACACGTCGCCATTCCGACCGATGGAAAGATCCTCAAGCAACAGATCGAATTTCCCTCGCTGCGACCGCAGCCACTTGACGGCATCCGCTTGCGTGTACCTCACATCACCCTGCCAAGCGCTGCTCATCTCACAAAAAAGTTCATAACCGGAACGATCGAGATCCACGCCGCTGAGCCGATGCCCCCCACCCATGGCGCGCAGTGGAGCAATCAGGCCGCCGGCGGCAAACCCAAGAATACCTGCGCGATCGCCTGGGGAAAAAATATGAATCGCCGCAGCCAGCACATCAAACACACTGTCGGTCGCGCCCGGTTTCGCCAGCACCTCGCTGAGCACAGAACCGTTTTGCAGGAGACGCGCACCGCGGCGGGTACGCTCCACCTCCGGTTCAGCCCCTCCCATGCGCCTGAAACCAGCTAGCAGCGCGGCTATTGCCTGGGTACACCCTTTTCGTCCCATTCTTGCTTAGCGATCGTCTTGCCGCCCTGCCAGGTGGCCTCTGATTGTTTTTGGCCGTTGGGATGCCAGCGCGTGTCGACACCGTTTAACTGTCCGTTGATGTAGGTTTGCTCCGACCACTTGCTGCCATCCTCACGCCAAATTATCCATTCACCATCGGCCCTGCCATCGACGTATTGACCGGTACGGAACCGGTTGCCGTTCTCGTGGTAAAAGGTCCAGATACCCTGTTGTTTGCCGTCGACGAATTGCCCCTCGACTGACTTTGTACCGTTGTCATGGTGATCGACAAACTGCCCCTCGAACGGTGAACCCTCGGCGAGGTACTGACCGTTTTCCCTCGTCAAATTGCCTTCGCCCTCAATTTTACCAGGAATGAGAGACTCCTGCGAAGTCGCAGCTCCGTTACGCTGCGCGTTGGCAGCGGGAACCGGCTTGGGATTTGGCTTCGTAACAGGCTCGACCCCGGGTTGGGTTTCTTTGGGGGGATGCCCGAGTGTTAGTTTTCCGGGTTGCGCATCCTCGCCTCTGGACAGGTCAACCTTCGTTACAGGCGTAACCGTGACATTGTCTGGCATGGCTGCCTTTTCCGATTTCGTCGAAGCCTGTTCCGCCGGGGGCGCATCTCCGCCGCTGCAACCCATCAGCACCATCGCCACCGTCAAAAAAAACACGTAACCCTTCATGGGCAAGAGCAAACCACAGGCCCAGCCCACTGACAAAACCATTTGTTGCCAAGACGATGGTTTGACCGTAGTTTCCACTCTCTTGGCTGTGGCGGAAAACCAGCCCAGGCGCAACAGCGCCACCAAAAACCGCATGACACCGTTCACATCACTGGCCGAAGCATGCAGCGCAATCAGCACGTTCATTAGGTGTTGCGCCGACGAGCCGCGCGCGGATGGGTTCAATGAACTCGCGCTTGTCCTCTTCGCTTTTCAATTCGAGCACAACACCCCCTACGCTAATTTTTGCCGCACGGAAAACCAGACGCCGGAAACGCTCGCCGACTGGCGCAACATACCAGCCGTGCCGACTCGCGCCTTCAAGTCGCTCGACCTGACCGTGCTGCCGGAAGCCGATCGCGGGACGGTGTTCCGTTCGAGCGGCACCACTCAAGCCAATCGCAGCAGTCACTTTCACAGTCACGATAGTCTGGCCGTGTATCACACCTCGCTTTGGTCCTGGTTTGCCGAGCACCTCATTGACAAATCGACGAAACGATTGCTGTTTTTATTTCCCGAGATTGCCCAGGCGGCGGAGTCGTCGCTGGCTTATATGATGGACGAAGTGGCCAAGCGCTTGGGCAGACTCGAACACTGCTTCGCCGCCGACGCCCAATGGCGAATCGACACCCAAACGGCGGTGAATTTCTTACACGATTGCGTCACGCAAAACGAACCAGTCACGATTCTCGGCACCGCGTTCTCATTTGTGCATCTGCTGGATCATCTGGATAGCCTCGCGATCGAGTTTCAACTGCCAAGCGGCTCAGCGGCGATGGAGACCGGCGGCTACAAGGGCCGCTCACGCGAAGTTCAGAAGCCAGAACTGCACCAGGCCATCACCAACAGGCTTGGCATCGCAGGCGGGCGCATCATTTGCGAATACGGCATGTGCGAATTGAGTTCGCAGGCGTATGACTGCAAACTTGGCCAAGCGAATACGGCTCCCCGCAAGTTCCGGTTTCCACCATGGGCGCGTGCGCGAATTGTCTCACCGGAGACGATGGGAGAGGTTGAGATTGGTCAAGCAGGCCTTCTTCAAATTGTCGACCTGGCCAATGTCAACTCGGTGCTGAGCCTACAGACGGAGGACCTGGCTAGGCGCCACGCCGACGGCTTCGAACTGCTGGGTCGGGTTGAATTGACTGAGTCCCGCGGCTGTTCACTGATGAATTTGAATCATGCCTGAGCCATCACTGGACTATTTTTTAGCCGACAAACAAGGCGCGGAGTTAACCGGCACGCTGATCACCGAGGCGTGCCAGACGCTCCGCCACAACCGTGACGGCTACCTCGCCCTGGTCGGCAACGAGTCTATCATCGCCAAGCTAACCGAAGTGGCCAACCTGTGGCGCTCACCCGATTACGAGCTACGTCGACAGGCGCTCACCGCCAGTCCGGAGGAGACCGGTTTCCCGCGCGAAGTGCTTGCCGCCGGGCTCGACGCCTGTTTCGCCGACTGGACGCAGGAAAATTTTTTCATGCTGCTAACGCAGGAGTTCGGCGACCCGACCCGTCTGCAGTCTTTCGCCAACCAGCCAAACCGGACGTACTCAATGGTTCACGGGCCGCAACTGATCGCACACATCGCTCCGGGTAATTTGCCGGTGCCGATTTTCCAGTCTATCGCGTTTGGGTTGTTGCTGCGATCAGCGCAGTTCGTCAAGTGCGCCACCGGAAAATCGCTGTTGCCGCGTTTATTCGGGCACTCGCTGCACTACGTCGAACCAGGCCTGGCGTCGTCGCTAGAAATCGCGGAATGGGATGGCGGCAATGAATCCTTCGAGTCGTCGTTGTTCACCGAGGCCGACTGTGTGGTCGCCAGCGGCAACGACAATTCGATCAACTCCATTCGCCAAAGACTGCCCTTGACCAAACGCCTGCTCGGCTACGGGCATCGCATCAGTTTTGGTTATGTGGAAAAACAGGCCAACGAGATAATGGGCACGCAGGCGATCATTTCACGAGCCGCCGACGATGTCGTCGCGTGGAACCAGCGCGGCTGCCTGTCACCGCACGTGATTTACGTTGAGCAATTCGGCACACTAAAGCCGGAACGCTTCGCCGAAATGCTCGCCGAGGAACTTGAGGCGCGAAACGAAGCGATGCCGCGTGGCCCGATCCCAACAAAAGAGGCAGCAGCCATCTCGACGGCCCGGCGCTTTTACAAAATCCGCGAGGCCAATAATGCCGGGGCAATGCTTTGGGAGAGCGCGGACACGACCGACTGGACGGTGGTGTACGAGGATGAAAAACAGTTTCAAAGATCGCCGCTCAACCGTTTCATCTTCATCAAGCCGATCGAACACATTGAGGAGGCGCTGCACGTGCTGGAGCCGATCCGTGAGTCCGTATCCACCATCGGACTGGCCGCCAGCGAGGCGCGGATGCGGGAGTTGGCGCTACCCCTGGCCAAGTGGGGCGTGCCGCGAATTTGTGCGATCGGCCAAATGCAGCGGCCGCCACTGGCCTGGCGGCACGATGGCCGGCCGCCGCTTGGCGAACTGATTCACTGGACCGACCTCGAGACCGCGTGACCGAATCATGGAACTCAGGAAAACATTTCAATTCGAAGCCGCCCATTTGCTGCCGCACTTGCCGGAGAAGCACAAATGCCGGCGACTGCACGGCCACAGCTTCATGACGGAGATCATCATCGAGGGCGACTGCGACCCAAAGCTGGGCTGGGTGCTCGATTACGCCGACATCACGACGGCATTCAAGCCGCTCTGGAAGCAGCTTGATCATCATTATCTCAACGAAATCGAGGGCCTCGAAAACCCCACCAGTGAGAATGTGGCCCTTTGGATTTGGGAAAGACTAAAGCCGAATCTGCCCCTATTAACCGCTGTGGAAGTGGCCGAGACCTGTACCGCCCGTTGCGTTTACCGGGGACTGTGAGCGCTTGAGCAAGCCGTGGTTTCCGAAAAAACCGTTGCGCAGAAAACCGGTTTTCACTAAGGTTTCCAACCCGTCTAGGGGGGGGCGCATTGGTCTTGATGGATGAAAACACTTTACAGCTTAAAGGATATTGA
>Ga0315329_10000273_pt1 | contig 20210 bp, 18 predicted proteins | sample M150032315metaG_FD_203459 | JGI IMG/M metagenome (GOLD analysis project Ga0315329, IMG submission 203459) | Ammonia-oxidizing marine archaeal communities from Monterey Bay, California, United States - M1 500m 32315 | ecosystem: Environmental > Aquatic > Marine > Coastal | place: USA: California...
GGCGGTCATCTGGCCGTACATCATGAGGCCCTCGGCCTCGAGGCGGCGGAACTCGGACCAGTTGGCCCAGTCGGGGACGAGGTTGGAGTTGGCGATGAGCACTCGGGGGGCCCATTCGTGCGTGCGGAACACACCCACCGGCTTGCCGGACTGGATCAGCAAGGTCTCGTCGCCGGCGAGGGTGGTGAGGGTGTTCAGAATGGCCCGGTAGGCACCCCAGGAGCGGGCGGCCCGACCAGTCCCGCCGTAGACGACGAGGTCGTCGGGGTTCTCAGCCACCTCGGGGTCCAGGTTGTTCTGGAGCATCCGGAAGGCGGCTTCCTGGGGCCAACCGCGACATGTCAGGTCGGTGCCCCGCGGGGCGGCGATGTCCCTGACCGGGGTCTCGTCATGGGTGGTCATCGGGTCCTCCGGGGGAGCGGGTCCGAGGGTCGGGGCGCAGGTCGGATCATCGCACCGCTTGCAGTCTGCTCGTGTTGCACCTAGATTGTCAACTCATGGAAGGGAATGTCAGCCAATGACAAGTAAGGCGATGAAGGCCACGACACTGCTCGACGAGATAGCGACCTGGCCAACCGACGGGGCCGACGCCGTTCCCCGTTCGGTGGGTCGGGTACTGGATGCCCTGGAGACCGTGCTGGCCGAGCGGTCGTGCAACCTGGCCACCGTGGCCCGGGCCACCGGGCTCACACCGACCACCGCGCTGCGTCACCTGCGGGCGCTGGAGGCCCGCGGCTACCTGGTACGCGACGGCGACGGCGACTTCTCCGCCGGACCGAGGATCCTCCGCATCGCCGCCTCGCTGAACGGTGACGGGCCGCTCGATCGCCTGGTGGCCGCGGCCCAGCCCCATCTGGATCAGCTGGCCATCGAGACCGGTGAGTCGGCCTACCTTGCCGTGGGTGACGGCATGGTCGCCACCTACGTGGCCGCCGCCGAGAGCGCCCGGATGATCCGACACGTGGGATGGGTGGGTCAGGACGTCCCGGTCCGAGGCTCCGCGGTGGGCGAGGCGCTGGCCGATCCGGGGGTGGTCCACACCCGGACCGGGGCCGTGGAACCCGACGTCACCGCCGTGTCGATCGGGCTGTGGCCCGAAGCGGGTCTGACGGCAGCGCTGTCGGTCATCGGCCCGTCCGGTCGACTGGTCGGTGACGAGTTGCTCCAGATCGAGACCGCTGTCGCCCGAGCGGCTCGAAATCTCGTTCACGGGCTGGGAGACGGCCCCCGGGGTGACCCGGGGGACCGGTATTACACCGGGGAGGACCCGCGATGACTGATCAGACGACCACGGTCCACCTCGACGGACCGGGCCTGACCATTGACGAGGTGGTGGCCGTGGCCCGTCACGGCGCCCACGTCGAGCTCACGCCGGAGGCCATCGATCGCATGGCCGCGACTCGCGCCGTCGTCGAGCGCCTGGCCGAGGGCGATCCCGTCTACGGGATCTCCACGGGCTTCGGAGCTCTGGCCACCGTCTCCATCCCGCCGGATCGTCGCCAGGCCCTCCAGGCGGCACTGGTCCGATCGCACGCCGCGGGCATGGGTGACCCGGTCGAGGACGAGGCGGTCCGGGCCATGGTCCTGCTCCGGGCCCGCACCCTGGCCCTCGGTGCCAGCGGTGCCCGTCCCGTGGTGGCCGAGGCCATGGTCGACCTGCTCAACGCCGGGATCTCCCCGGTGGTTCCCGAGTACGGGTCTCTGGGCGCGAGTGGCGACCTAGCCCCGTTGGCCCACGGTGCCCTCGCGCTCATGGGCGAGGGAGAGGTCCACCACGGTGGACGCCGTCGCTCGTCCGCCGACGCGCTGGCCGACGCCGGCCTCGAGCCGATCACGTTGGCCGCCAAGGAGGGGCTGGCCGTCACCAACGGCACCGACGCCACACTGGGGATGCTCTGCCTGGCCATCGATGACGCCGGTCGGCTGCTGGCCCAGGCCGACATGACCACCGCCCTGACCGTCGAGGGCCTGTTGGCCACCGACCGGCCGTTCGCCGAGGACCTGCAGGCCCTGCGACCCCAGCCCGGCCAGGCGGTGAGCGCGGCCAACCTGCGGACCATGCTCGCCGGGTCGCCCATCGTGGCCAGCCACCGGACCGACGATCCCCGGGTCCAGGACGCCTACTCCATCCGCTGTACGCCGGCCGTCCACGGGGCGGTACGCGACACGCTGGACCACGCCCGGCGGGTGGCCGTCCACGAGCTGGCCTCGGCCATTGACAATCCGGTGGTGACGGCCGACGGCCGGGTGGAGTCGTGCGGGAACTTCCACGGGGCGCCGTTGGGATTCGCGGCGGATTTCCTGGCCATCGCCCTGGCCGAGGTGGGGGCCATCGCCGAACGTCGCATGGATCGCCTGTTGGATCGCACCCGGAGCCACGGCCTGCCCCCGTTCCTGGCCGACGAGGCGGGTGTGGACAGTGGCCTGATGATCGGCCACTACACGGCGGCCGCCATGGCGTCGGAGAACAAGCGCCTGGCTGTGCCGGCCTCGGTGGATTCGCTGCCCACGTCGGGGATGCAGGAGGACCACGTGTCGATGGCCTGGGGGGCGGTTCGAAAACTCCGTCGCCTGGTCGACAACGTGCGGCGCATCCTGGCTGTGGAGTACGTCGCGGCGGCCCGGGCCGTGGACCTCCGAGCCCCGCTGCGACCCGGCGCGGCCACCGGCACGGTCATCGACCTGCTGCGCGCCCGGGTGGCCGGCCCCGGTCCCGACCGTTACCTGTCGCCCGACCTGGCCGAGGCCGAGGCGTTGTTGGCGTCGGACGCTCCGGCCGAGGCACTCCGGGCCGTCGGCGTGGAGCTGGCATGAGGCCGTCGTACCCTGCGATCGGCGGGTCACCCATCGATGGTTTGAGGCATCCTCTGGATGACCCCGACCACCGCGAGCGGTGCCGTGCCGCGTTGGACGTCGACGGTGCGCTGGTCCTCAGTGGCTTCTTCACCGAGGAGGCCGTGGCCCGGGTGGTGGCCGACTTGGCGCCCCGGGAGGGCGAGGCGTTCTACGCCGCGTCGACCCACAACGTGTATCTGACTCCGCCCGACCACGGGCTGGCCCCCGACCATCCGTTCAACCGGCAGGTGGCGTCGTCTAAGGGGCTCATCGCCGACGACCAGGTGCCGGCCGACTCCCCTCTACGGACCGTCTACGACGACCCGGCCTTCCGGGACTTCCTGTGCGCCTTACTGGGTATCGACGCCGTCCACCCGTACGCCGACGACCTGTCGTCGATCAACGTCCACTTCGCCTCGGAAGGACGCGAACTGGGTTGGCACTTCGACAACTCGTCGTTCGCCGTGACCATGCTGCTCCAGGCCCCCGAGGGCGGGGGCGCCTTCGAGTACGTGGCCGGCGTGCGAAACGCCGATGCGGGTGAGATGGCCTACGACACAGTGGGGGCGGTGCTCGACGGCGACCACCCCGCCGAGACGCTCGTCTTCGGCCCCGGCGACCTGGTCCTGTTCCGGGGGCGAAACGCCATGCACCGGGTGACACCGACGGTGGGCGCGGTTACCCGCCTTCTGGTGGTCTTCGCCTTCAACGACCGGCCCGGCGTGGCCCTCTCGGACTCGGCCCTGCAGACCTTCTACGGCCGCACCGCCTATTCGGGGGTCACGTAGGCGGCAGTCAGGCCACCGTCGACCGAGAAGTCGGTGCCGGTCACGTACGACGACTCGTCCGACGCCAGGAACAGGGCGGCCGCCGCGATCTCTGACGCCTCGCCGAATCGCCCCATGGGCACGTGCACCAGACGGCGCTGGCGCTTCTCCTCGGTGTCGAGATACGACATCAGCAACTCGGTGCGCAACGGGCCCGGGCACAGGGCGTTGACCCGGATGTTCTCCCGGGCGTGGATCACCGCCAGCTCCCGGGTCATGGCCAGGACACCGCCCTTTGACGCCGTGTAGGCCAACTGCGGCGTGGCCGCACCCACCAGGGCCACGAAGCTGGCCGTGTTGATGATTGACCCACCGCCGGCCCGTCGCAGTGCCGGGATGCCGTGGCGGCACCCGAACCACACGCCCTTCAGGTTGACGTCCATGGTCAGGTCCCAGACGGCCTCCTCGGTGGACTGGGCGTCACCGTCGTCGGCCAGCATGATCCCGGCGTTGTTGAACACCACGTCCAGGCGCCCGAAGGCCTCCTCGGCGTCACCGATCGCCGCAGCCACCGAGGCCTCGACGGCCACGTCGGCGGTCAGCCCGATGGCGTTGCCGCCTGCCGCCGTGATTTCGGCCACCACATCGGCCGCGCCGTCGACGTCGCGGTCGACCACTGCCACGCCCGCTCCCTCTGCGGCGAACAGCAGGGCCGTCTCGCGGCCGATGCCTGCTGCCGCGCCGGTGATGAAGGACGCCTTGCCGGCGAGTCGTCCTGAGGTGGTTTCCATGCGGCGAGCATCGCACAACCCGTGTCGTGCTCTGGCAGGCTGAGAGCGAGGCAGCGATGGAGAGTGGGTCGAGCTGCTCGTCGAGCGGGTGTGGGAGATGCGATGACCACGACGGTGACGGTGACCGGGACGGGGACACCGATCCCCACGCCCGACCGGGCGGGACCGGGTGTGCTGGTGGCTTACGAGTCCGCGGGCGTCGACCCCGTCCGTATCCAGGTCGACGCTGGCCGGGGCACGGTGATGCGACTGCTGGGGGTCGGCACCAGCCCGGGCGGTCTCGACGCCGTCCTGCTGACCCACCACCACTCCGACCACCTCGTCGGGTTGGACGACGTGTTGCTGACCCGGTGGGTCATGGACCGCGATCAGGACCTGCCACCGCTGCCGGTGGTGGCACCGATCGGCCCGTGCATCCGATTCGTGGACGGCCTGACCGGCCGGTGGTCCGAGGACCTCGAGGTGCGTCAGGCCCACACCGGCCGCCGACAGGGCCCCCAGGTCGATGCCGTGCCCTTCGACTACCCACCGGCGCCCACCGAGGTGTGGCGGTCCGGTGACGTCCGGGTGGTTGCCGGTCAGGTCCGTCACGAACCGGTGCATCCGGCCGTGGGCTACCGGTTCGAGACCCCGGACGGCGTGGTGGTGGTCTCGGGCGACACGCTGGTGTGCGACGAGATGGCCGACCTGGCCGCCGGAGCCGACGTGCTGATCTACGAGGCCATGCGATTCTCCGAGATCCGGCCGTTGCCCGAGCACCGGCGGTTCATCCTCGACTACCACGCTGACACCGTCGAGATCGGTCGTCAGGCCCGGGGCCTCGCCGTGCCGACCCTGGTGCTCACCCACCTCATCCCCGCCCCGATGTCGGAGGACGACGAGGCTCTGTTCGTCGACGACGTCCGCAGCGGTGGCTACGAGGGCGAGGTCGTGGTGGCCCGGGACCTCACTTCGGTCGTCCTGGGCTGACCCCTCGGCGGGCCAGCCGGGTACGGCTCGGTCAGTCGTCGTGCAGGACGAACCGGATCCGCTTGAAGCCCCTGCCCTTGGATTCGGTCTTGACCACCTCGAGGCGGCCCACCTGACCGGTGGACGACACGTGGGTCCCGCCGTCGGCCTGCTTGTCCAGCCCGACGATGTCCACCACCCGGATCTCGGTCACCGAGTCGGGCACCAGGTTCACCTTGGTGCGGATGAGCTCGCGGTCCAGTACGGCATCGCCCCGGTCGATGAACGACACCTCGATGGGACGGTCGGCGGCGATTTCGGCGTTGCACAGCGCCTCGACCTCGGCGCCGAAGCCCTCGGGGAGTTGGTCCACCTCGAAGTCCATGCGGCCCGAGAGGGCGTCCATGCTGCCGCCGGTCACCACCCGCTTCCAGTGCTTCCACATCACCCCGCAGAGCACGTGCATGGCGGTGTGGGTACGCATCATCCGGCGTCGTCGGTCGTCGTCCACCTCGCCGGTCACCGGAGTGCCGACCGCGGGAACCGGTCCGGCCACTGTGTGCAGGAGGCGTCCGTCGACGGTGCGCACGTCGGTCACGGTGGCCGCCCCGGTGGCCCACACCAGATGGCCGGTGTCATGGGGCTGGCCACCGCTGGTGGCGTAGAAGGCGGTGCGGTCCAGCTCGACCCGGTCGTCGTCGACGGCCACCACCGCGGCCCCGAAGGACCGCAGGTCGGCGTCGCGCAGGTACAGGCGGTCGGTCACGGCCCCGTACCGTCGTCGTCGGTGGGCGTGCCACCGGTCCTGTCGCCGGATCGGGCCACGTCGATGCGGAGTTCCCCGGCGATGACCGTCCACGCCAGGGTGGTCAGCCCCTCCCCGTCTGGCGGCCAGGTGGTCGTCGGGTCACAGCCGTCAACGAAGGCGCCGCCGCCGGACGGGCCACCGTCGCCGTCCCACTGGACCAGGCACCGATAGCTGCCGGGGACCCGGGCCGACACGGTCACCCATGTGGTCGCCGGATCGGCCCCGAGGTGGTTGACCCAGATCGGCAGGTCATGACCCACCAGATCAGGGAAGGGGACGGGCCCGTTCTCGGCGATCTCGTCGGCCAGGTGGGCGGCGTTGATCCCCCGAAAGTCGGGGTCGCCCAACTGCACGTCGATGGCGTCGGACGATCCGGCCAGTTGGAGCACCAGCACCAGGGCGCCCACGGCGCCGGCCAGACCCACGGCGGTCACGGCCAGTGCCCGCTTCACGTTGAGCCTGAGTCCACGGGCCACGGTCATGGGTGCTGCTCCCGGCTCTCTCTGGGTGGGCGGTTTCTGGGGGGACGGTCTGCCGGCTACTGGCGGGCACCCGAAATGGGATGGACGTCACACCTCTCCGGAGAGAGGCCGATCAGGGTCCGAGCCTAGGATCGACCGGTCGATGCCGGTGGACGCACGCCGGCCGAAATCGTCGGGAGGCGATCGGGTGGATCTGTTTGAGTACCAGGGCAAGCAGTTCTTCGCCCGCTACGGCATGCCGATCTCCGACGGCGAGATCGCCTTCACCACCGACGAGGCGGTGGCCGCCGCCGAACGCCTCGGCACCCCGGTCATGGTCAAGGCCCAGGTCCACACCGGTGGACGGGGTAAGGCCGGCGGCGTCAAGTTCGCTGCCACCATCGACGACGTGCGTACCCACGCCACGGCGATCCTGGGGCTGGACATCAGCGGTCACGTGGTGGGCCGGGTGTGGATCGAGAAGGCGTCCGATATCGCCGAGGAGTACTACGCCTCGTTCACCCTGGACCGGTCGGCCAAGAAGCACCTGGGCATGTTGTCGGCCGAGGGCGGCGTGGAGATCGAGACGGTGGCCGAGGAGAACCCCGACGCCATCGCCAAGATGTGGATCGACCCCGTGGACGGGCTCGACGAGGCCACGGCCCGCGACTGGGTGGCCGCCGCCGCGCTGCCCGACGCTGCCGTGGAGGGCACGGTGGCCATCCTCCAGCAGCTGTATACGGCCTACGTCGAAGGTGACGCCGACCTGGTCGAGATCAACCCGTTGATCCTCACCCCGGAGGGTCGGGTTCACGTGCTGGACGCCAAGGTCACGCTGGACGGCAACTCCACGTTCCGTCACGAGGACTACGCGGCCTATGAGGAGACCCAGACCCGTGATGAGCGCGAGACGGCGGCCCACGCCCGGGGTCTCCAGTACGTCGGGCTGGACGGTTCGGTGGGCGTGATCGCCAACGGTGCCGGCCTGGCCATGTCCACGGTCGACGTGGTCAACCAGGTCGGGGGCAGCCCGGCAAACTTCCTGGACATCGGTGGCGGCGCCAATGCGGACGTCATGGCCGGGGCACTGGAGGTCATCAACAACGACCCGGCGGTGCGGTCCATCTTCATCAACATCTTCGGTGGCATCACCCGGGGCGAGGAGGTGGCCAACGGCATCGTGGGCGCCCTCGAGCGGGTCGACATCGACGCTCCGATCGTCATCCGCCTCGACGGCACCAACGCCGATGAGGGCCGGGCCATACTCGAACCGCACCTGTCCGACAGCCTGCAGATGGCTCCGACCATGCTGGAGGCGGCCCGTCGGGCCGTGGAGTTGGCGGGCGGGCCGTCCGCGGGCGGGCAGTCAGCGGGCAGCGATGAGGGGAGCGTCCGATGAGCATCTTCGTCGACGCCGACACGAAGGTCGTCTACCAGGGCCTAACCGGCAGCCAGGGCCGTTACTACGGCTTGCTGAACCGCGACTACGGCACCCAGGTGGTGGCCGGCACCAATCCCCGCAAGGCCGGCACCGACGTGGACGGCATCCCCGTGTACGCGGCGGTAGCCGAGGCGGTTGCCGAGACCGGGGCGACGGCCTCGTGCATATTCATTCCGGCCCCCGGCGTGCGCGATGCCGTGCTGGAGGCCGCCGAGGGCGGCGTGGAGTTCATCGTGGCCATCACCGAGGGCGTGCCGACCCACGACGAGGCCGAGTTCTACAACCGGTTGAAGCGCGACCACCCCGGCGTCCAGATGCTGGGTCCGAACTGCCCGGGGATCATCTCGCCCGGACAGGCCAACATCGGCATCACCGCCGGCCACATCGCCCTGCCCGGCGGACCGGTGGGCATCGTGAGCCGGTCGGGCACGCTCACCTATCAGGCGCTGTACGAGCTCAAGGAGAAGGGCATCGGCTGCACCACGTGCGTGGGCATCGGTGGCGATCCCGTTCCGGGCACGTCGTTCATCGACTGCCTCCGGGCCTTCGAGGCCGATCCCGAGACGAAGGCCGTGATGATGATCGGTGAGATCGGAGGGTCTGCCGAGGAGGAGGCCGCCAAGTTCATCGCCGAGCACATGACCAAGCCGGTGTCGGCCTACGTGGCCGGCGTGACGGCGCCCGCGGGCAAGAAGATGGGCCACGCCGGGGCCATCGTCTCCGGTGGGCGGGGCACGGCGGCCGCCAAGATGGATGCCCTGCGCGACGCCGGGGTCCGGGTGGGCCTGAACCCGACCGAGGCCGGCGAGCACATGGCCGACATCGTTTCTGAAATGGGTCGCTGAACCGGTCGCCGAGTCGGACTGACCGGAATCCGTCCGACGGGCCGCTGGTACGGTCGCCGCCATGTCGTTGGCGGTGCTGGTCTCGGGTACCGGCTCGATCCTGGATGCCATGGTCGATGCCGGACTACCCGTCGCCCTGGTGGTCTCGGACCGCCCGTGCACCGCGGTGGCCCGGGCCGCCGGCCACGACATCGAGGTGGTGGTGGTGCGTCGCCGGTCGTTCGGAAACGACTTCGACCGCGACGGTTACTCAGCCATGCTGGCCGACAGGCTGATCGAGCGCGGCATGACGCTGGTGGCCATGGCCGGCTTCGGCACCATCCTGGGCCAGTCCTTCCACGACCGGTTCGCCGGACGGGTGCTCAACACCCACCCGACCCTGCTGCCCGCCTTCCCCGGATGGCACGGCGTGCGTGACGCTCTGGCCGCCGGAGTCGACACCACGGGCTGCACGGTGCACCTGGCCACCCTCGAGGTCGACGCCGGTCCGATCCTCGCCCAGGAGGAGGTGGCCGTTCGTCCCGACGACGACGAGGCCTCGTTGCACGAACGCATCAAGGTGGTCGAACGCCGCCTGTACGTCGACACTCTCCGTGCCGTTCTGAGCGGCGAGATCCCACTCGAATTCCACTCCGAAGGAGCCACCCCGTGAGTCCCGTCACGATTCCGACGCCCCGCCGTGCCCTGCTGTCGGTCTACGACAAGGCGGGCATCGTCGGCCTGGCCCGTGGCCTGGTGGATCTGGGTTGGGATTTGGTGTCCAGCGGTGGGACGGTGTTGTTGCTGGCCGGCGAGGGGATCCCGGTGGTCGAGGTGGCCGAGATCACCAAGGCTCCGGAGATGCTGGGTGGCCGGGTCAAGACTCTCCACCCGATGGTCCACGGCGGGATTCTGGCCGACCGGTCGAACCCGGACCACGTGCACGACCTGCGGGAACGGGGCATCACGCCTATCGACCTGGTGGTGGGCAACCTCTACCCGTTCTCGTCGGACCCCGGTATCGAACTGATCGACGTCGGTGGGCCGACCATGGTGCGGGCCGCGGCCAAGAACCACGCCCACGTCGGCGTGGTCGTGGATCCGGCCGACTACGACGACCTGCTGGCCGAACTCCGTGCCGACGGGTGGCTGTCGGACGCCACCCGTCACCGGCTGGCCCGGGCGGCCTTCGCCCACACCGCGGCCTATGACGCGGCGATCGTCCAGTGGTTCGACGCCGACGCCTCCTCGGACTCGGCCGACGATCCGCTGAAGCCTTCGATGCACCTGGCGTTGGAGCGCGTCCAGGACCTCCGGTACGGCGAGAACCCCCACCAGGTGGGGGCCCGATACCGCACCGTCGGGTCGTCGGGATGGTGGGACACCGTGGTGGTCCACGGCGGCAAGGCCATGTCGTACCTGAACCTGTTTGACACCGAGGCGGCATGGCGGCTCGTGCACGCCCTGGGTGACCCCGGCGCGCCGGGGGGATCCGACGAGCCGACGGCGGTGGTCATCAAGCACGCCAACCCGTGCGGTGCGGCCATCGGTGGTGACATCGCCGAGGCCTACGTGGCGGCCCACGAGTGCGATCCGGTCTCGGCGTTCGGGGGCATCGTGGCCGTCAACCGGCCGGTGACCATGGCCATGGCCGAGTCGCTGTCGACGGTGTTCACCGAGGTGGTGGTGGCGCCAGCATTCGAGCCCGATGCGTTGGCCCATCTCCAGCAGAAGGCCAACCTACGGATCCTCGAGGCCGAGGCGCCCACGTGGCCGGAACTCGATGTGCGGGGCATCGACGGGGGCCTGCTCGTCCAGACCGCCGATCGACTCATCGCCGATCCGTCACGGTGGCGGGTGGTCACCGAACGAGAGCCCACGGCCGATGAGTGGGCCGACCTGGTCTTCGCCTGGCGGGTGGCCGCCAGAGTTAACTCCAACACCATCGTGCTGGCCAGGGACCGCCGGGCCGTGGGTATCGGGGCCGGACAGCAGAACCGTCGCGACGCCGGTCGGATCGCCGCGGACAAGGCGGCCGGTCGGGCCGTGGGTGGGGCGTGTGCCAGCGATGCGTTCTTCCCGTTCCGCGATGGCTTGGATGCAGCCGCCGAGGCGGGGGCCACCGCGGTGGTCCAGCCGGGAGGTTCGATGCGCGACGACGAAGTGATCGCCGCGGCCGATGCACAGGGCATGGCCATGGTGTTCACCGGGGAACGACACTTTCGTCACTGACCGGCGCCACTGAGCGGTGTTCCCTTCCGAGCGGGCCGGTGAACGGTCCGGTTGGGCGCGGATAGCGTCCCCTCCCATGAGCGCACAACTCCTCGCAGGACGACCGGTCGCCGAGGCCGTTCTTGATGACGTCCGCATCCGGGTCGACGCCCTGAAGGCCGCCGGGGTCACCCCGGGCCTGGGCACGATCCTCGTCGGTGACGACGGTGCGAGTGCTGGCTACGTCCGCAAGAAGCACGAGACCTGTGAGGCGGTGGGCATGGTGTCCCATCATCTGCAGGTGGCGGCCGGAGATCCCCCGGCGGCCCTCGACGAGGCGGTGGCCAGCTTCAACGAGGACCCGGCGGTCCACGGCTACATCATCCAGCACCCGGTGGCCGACGGTTTCGACTTCAACGCCGCCCTGTCGGCCATGGACCCGGCCAAGGACGCCGACGGCCTGCACCCCACCAACCTGGGTCGCCTCGTCCTCCAGGAGGACGGCCCCGTACCGTGCACCCCGGCCGGCATCCAGGCCCTGTTCGTCCACTACGACATCGACGTCAGCGGGAAGCACGTGGTGGTCATCGGTCGTGGCCCGACGCTGGGTCGTCCACTGTCGCTGCTGCTGACCACCAAGGCGCCAGGGGCCAACGCCGCGGTGACCGTGGTGCACTCGGCGGTTCCCGATCTGGCCGACCTGACCCGCGAGGCCGACATCGTGGTGGCCGCTCTCGGCGTGCCGTCGTTCGTCCAGCCCGACATGGTGAAGCCGGGTGCGGTCGTGGTGAGTGGCGGCATCTCCTGGGAGGGTAAGAAGTTGCTGGCCGACGTGGACGAGTCGGTCGGCGAGGTCGCCTCGTGGATCACCCCCCGACTGGGTGGAGTGGGTCCGACAACGGTGGCCATGCTCCTTCGCAACACCGTCGAGGCCGCCGAGCGCGCCTGAGGTGGATCCGTCCGGGCGGAGACCGGAACCGGTACCACGGCCATCCCACTTGGTAGGAAAGGGTCCTCATCGGACACCGGATCCCGGGACGGACGTGACGTCCTCGTGACACTCGCCGTCTGACGGTCGTGTCCCGGCCTGTCGGTCCTCACGGTCCACGACGTGGCCACCCTCAGCTTCGAGTACTTCCCCCCGGCGACCGCTGAGGCCCGACAGGGTGCACTGCGCACCGTGGCCCGTCTGGCCGGCCACCGCCCCGACTTCGTCTCCGACACCTACGGGGCGGGAGGCAGCGATCGCCACCGCACCCGCCAGATGGTGTTCGACACCGTCTCCTGGCACACCGCATCGAGGCACCGGTGTCCGGTCATGCCGCATCTCACCGGGATCGGCCACACCCGGGCCGAGGTGGCCGCCCTGCTGGCCGACTACGTGGCCGTCGGCGTGCGCCGCATCCTGGTGCTGGCCGGCGACCCCCGACCCGGGGAGTTAGACGTGGGCGACGGCGACTTCCGCTACGCCACCGACCTCCTGGCCTTCGTCCGCGAGGAGGGCCATCGTCTCGGCGTGGACTTCACGATCGCCGTGGCGGCCTTCCCCGAGGTCCATCCCCGGTCACCGGACCAGGCCACCGACCGTCGCTTCCTGGCCGAGAAGCTGTCGATGGCCGACGTGGGCATCACCCAGTTCATTTTTGACGACGCCCACCATCGTCGGATGGTCGATGAGGTGGCCGACCTGGGCTGCGACACCCCGGTCCTGCACGGGGTGATCCCGGTGACCAACCCGGCCAGCGTCCGTCGCTTCGCCGACATGAACGGCACGGAGGTACCCGCAGAACTCTGGAACCGACTGAAGGCCGCCGATGGCGCCGAGAGGCTCAGGATCGCCTGCGACGAGGCCGCGGCACTGGTCGACCGCCTGCTCAACGACGGTGCGGCGGGCATCCACCTGTACACGCTGAACGTGCCGGAGGCCGTCGAGGGCGTGCTGACCAGGCTCGGCCTGGGTCGGTTCGGGACCGTCCGGGACGCTGCCTGATCCACTTCGGGACCCGCCGCCCGACCAGCACCCGCTGGGCCTGCCTGAGTCTGGAATCGGTAGGGTCGGAGCCATGGCAGACAAGATCACCATGGGCGCGGACGGTGACCTGCAGGTCCCGGTCGACCCGATCATCCCGTTCATCGAGGGCGACGGCACCGGCGTTGACATCTGGCCGGCCGCTCGGCTGGTGCTGGATACCGCGGCGGCGAAGTATGGCCACACCGTGGAGTGGCGAGAGGTCCTGGCCGGCGAGAAGGCTTACAACGAGACCGGTGAGTGGCTCCCCCATGAGACCGTCGACGTTTTTACCGAGTACCTGATCGGCATCAAGGGTCCGCTCACCACCCCCATCGGCGGTGGGTTCCGCAGTCTCAACGTGGCCCTGCGCCAGATCCTGGACCTGTACGTCTGCCTGCGCCCGGTGCGCTGGTTCGAGGGCGTGCCGTCACCGGTGAAGCACCCCGAGCTGGTCGACATGGTCATCTTCCGCGAGAACACCGAGGACATCTACGCCGGGCTGGAGGTTGAGGCCATGACGCCCGATGCCCTCAAGTTGCGCCAGTTGCTGGAGGACGCCTTTGGTTGGCGGATCCGCGAAGACTCCGGCATCGGCATCAAGCCGATCTCCAAGACGGGATCGCAGCGGCTCCAGCGGGCCGCCCTGCGGTACGCGGTGGACCGTGGGCTCCCCCGGGTGCACTGGGTGCACAAGGGCAACATCATGAAGTTCACCGAGGGTGCCTTCCAGAAGTGGGGCTACGAGCTCGTCCGCGAGGAGTTCTCCGACGTGGCTGTCGGGTGGGACGACTGCGGGGGCGATCCGGGTGACCGGATCCTCGTGCAGGACACCATCGCCGACATCGCCCTCCAGCAGGTTCTGACTCGCCCGGCCGAGTTCGACGTGATCGCCACCATGAACCTCAACGGCGACTACCTGTCCGACGCCCTGGCCGCCCAGGTCGGGGGCATCGGCATCGCCCCGGGTGGCAACGCCAACTACGTCACCGGGCACGGGATCTTCGAGGCCACCCACGGCACGGCGCCCAAGTACGCCGGACAGGACAAGGTCAACCCGTCGTCGGTGCTGCTGTCGGGCGTGCTCATGTTCGAACACATCGGTTGGCAGGAGGCCGCGGACGACATCGTGCGGGCCGTGGAGTCGACGGTGATCGACAAGGTGGTGACCTACGACTTCGCCCGCCTGATGGACGGGGCCACCGAGGTGAAGTGCTCCGAGTTCGCCTCAGCCGTCGCCGACCGACTCTGAACACCCGTTCCGAGAGTCGGGTCCCTGGAATCGGGGTCGGACACACCGTGCCGGAGAGCGTCATACGCCGCGGCGGGCGACTGGTCCGGAGGTCCCTGCGCCTGCATCCGTGGGCCCATCTGGCCGGGATCATGGGGGCCAACGTGTTCGCCCTGGCCGTGGTGGGCTTCACCGTGGTGATCGGCCGGATCACCGACGAGGTCATCGTGCCCGGGCTGGATGGAAGCGGGGTTCCCCGGAGTTCGTTGGTCACCGCGGTGGCCGTGGTGATAGTGGTCGGGGTGGTCCGGGCGGTCTCGATCATGGTCCGCCGGTGGTTCAACATGTTGGCCACGGTGAGCACCCAGCGCACGTGGCGTCGGGCGGTCACCGACCGGTTCCTGGACGTGCCCCTGTCCTTCCACCAGAGCCGGCCGGCCGGCCAACTGCTGGCCCACGCCGACGCCGACGTGGAGGTGGCCACGTCGATGCTCAAGCCCCTGGCCTTCTCGCTGTCGGTAGTCGTGATGGCCGTGGCGGCCCTGGTCAGCCTGCTCATGGTCCACGTGTTCTTCGCCCTGGTGGCCGTGGTGATGTTCCCCACGCTGACCCTGCTGAACCGTCGGTTCACCCGGAAGGTGGAGGCGCCAGCCGCCGCCGGGCAGGAGGCCGTGGGCGTGCTGTCTGGCATCGCCCACGAGAGCCTCGACGGTGTCATGGTCGTCAAGACGCTTGGTCGGGAAGGTGCCGAGGTGGACCGGTTCGCCGAGGCGGCGCGCGACCTCCGGAGCCACCGTCTGACGGTCGGCGGCCTCCGGTCCAGCTACGCGCCGCTGTACTACTCGTTACCCCAGCTGGGGATCATCGTCCTGCTGCTGGTGGGCGTGTGGTTGGTCGACGGCGGTTCGGTGACCATTGGTGACGTAGTCCGGGCCATGTCGTTGTTCAGCATCCTGACCCTGCCCATGGAGATCCTGGGGTACCTGTTCCAGGAGATGCCCCGGTCTGTGGTGGCCATGGACCGGATCGACGGGGTCCTGGCCGAGCAGGTCGAACCCCGACCCGTGGCTCCACTCGATTCTGTGTCCGTGGCAGCGCGCCCGGTAGTGGTCGAATTCGACGCCGTGGGCTTCGCCCATGCCGACGGCCTCGACGTGCTCACCGATCTCGATCTGCGGTTGGAGCCCGGTGAGTCGGTGGCCCTGGTCGGGGCCACCGGATCGGGCAAGAGCACAGCGGTGGCGCTGCTGGCCGGACTCGTGCCACCCACCACCGGCGAGGTCCGCGTCGGTGGGGAGACGACGCTGACGTTAGGTCCCGAGGGAGTGGCCGCCTCGGTGGCCACCGTCCTCCAGGAGACGTTCCTGTTCGCCGACACGGTGCGGTCCAACCTGTTGCTGGGGCGCGACGTGGGTGACGACGAGTTGGCCGCCGCCCTGGACGCCGCGGTGGCCACCGACTTCGTGGCCGGCCTGCCCGAGGGCCTGGAAACGGTGGTCGGAGAGCGGGGGGTGACCCTGTCCGGAGGCCAGCGCCAGCGCCTGGCCATCGCCCGGGCCCTGCTGCGTTGCCCCGCCGTGCTGGTTCTGGATGACGCCACGTCGGCCATCGACCCGGTGGTCGAGGCGGGGATCCTGGCCGCCCTGCGCCGACCCGTCGGCCTCACCGACGCGGGGTCCGGTCCATCCTCGGGGGCACTGCCGACCCTGCTAGTGGTGGCTCACCGGCTGGCCACCATCCGGCTGGCCGACCGGGTGCTGTTCCTAGACGGCGGCCGGATCGCGGCTTCGGGAACCCATGAGGAGCTTCTCGAGGTCGAGGCTTATGCCGCCCTGGCCCGGGCCTACGAACTGGCGGCCGGCCCGTCATTGACCGGCGCGTGGCCAGCCGATCGAGAGACGGGAGACAGGCCGTGAGCGACGCCGATCCCCGCCGGATCGAGGGCATCAGCGCCCTGTCGGTGCTGCGACGCGGCATGGCGGCCTCCCCCGAGTTGCGAGTGGGCCTTCCCCAGACCGTCGTCATGGCCATGTCGGTGGCCGGCGGCAAGCTGCTCATCCCCCTGCTCATCCAGGCCGTGATTGACCTCTCGATCACCACCGAAGGGGTTCGCATGGGTCGGGTGGTCGTCCTGTGCGGGGGGGCCATGGTGCTGGTGGTGGCCAGTATCCAACTTGGGAAGATCACCTACTTCCGTCTCGTCCGGACCGCCGAGAACGTCCTGCTCGGCCTACGGGTCCGCACGTTCGAGCACCTGCATCGGCTGAGCCTCGCCGAGCACACGGCGTCGAGGAAGGGCGTGCTCACCGCCCGGGTGACCAGCGACGTCGAGACCCTCACCCAGTTCGCCCAGTGGGGAGCCATCGCCTGGATCATCGACTCGGTCCAGATCGTGACCGTTCTCATCATCATGGTCGTCTACTCGTGGCAGTTGACCGTGGTGGTCCTGGTGCTCCACCTGCCGTTGGTGCCCATCCTGCGATGGATGCAGTCCCGCCAGCTGTCGGCCTACGAGGAGTTGCGAACCCGGGTGTCGGACACCCTCGCCGTGGTGTCCGAATCGGTCCACGGTGTCGAGGTGGTTCGGGCCTACGGCCACCGCGAGCCCATGCGGCGTCGGGTTCGGGCGGCCATCGACGAGCAGTTCGACCAGCAGATGGTGGCCGCCCGGTACTTCTCGTTGATCCTGCCGTTGAGCGACGTGTTCGGGGTGACGGCCATTGCCGCGGTGATCGGCGCCGGCGTGTGGTGGGGTGACGCGTGGAGCGTGAGTTCTGGCCAGTTGGTGGCCTTCATCTTCCTGTGCAACCTGCTGGTGGCCCCGATCAGCGAGTTGGGCGAGGTGCTCGACCAGACCCAGACCGCGCTGGCTGGATGGTGGAAGATCCTCGACGTGCTGGACACCGAGGTCGACCTGGTCGACCCGGTCACGCCGGTACTTCTGCCCACCGGGGCGTTGGCCCTGCGGGTCGAGGCGGCCGAGTTCCGCTACCGGACGGGCGGCCCGGTTCTCCACGGGATCGACGTGGACATCGCAGCCGGAACGTCGGTGGCCGTGGTCGGCGAGACGGGCTCGGGAAAGACCACGTTCGCCCGTTTGTTGACGCGCCTGGCCGACCCCACCGGGGGTCGGGTGTTGGTCGGTGGGGTGGACCTCCGCGATGCGTCACCGGACGACCGTCGTCGCTCCATCCGGATGGTGCCCCAGGACGGCTTCCTGTTCGACACGTCCGTCGCCACCAACATCGGCTACGGACGGGTGGGTGCCACCGACGCCGACGTGGCCGACGCAGTGGACGCCCTCGGGTTGACGGCCTGGGTGGCCGGTCTGGTAGGCGGAATCCACACCCGGGTTGGTGAGCGGGGCGAGGGGCTCTCGGTGGGCGAGCGCCAACTGGTGGCCCTGGCCCGGGCGCAGCTGGCCGATCCCGGCCTGCTGGTGCTCGACGAGGCCACCTCGGCCGTCGATCCCGAGACCGAGACCGCCCTGGAGCGGGCCCTCGAGCGCCTGGCCGCCGGGCGGACCACGGTCAGCGTGGCCCATCGACTGTCGACCGCCGAGCGTTCGGACCTGGTCCTGGTGTTCGACGACGGACGGATCGCCGAGTCCGGGTCTCACGCCGAGCTGGTGGATAGGGGCGGCATCTACGCCGGGTTGTACGCCTCGTGGCTGGGTGGCACCCGGCACCTGACCTGATGGTGGCACCGCTCGGTCCGATCGATCCGGTGGCGGGTCGAGAGGCCGCCGAGTGGGACGAGGTGGTGGCCGGTCTCTCCGAGGTCACCGCCTGGCCTCCGGCCGGGCCGATCGTCGTCGTGGCCCCCCACCCTGACGACGAGCTGTTGGCCGCCGGGGCCACGCTGGCCGCGGCGTCCGATGCCGGCATCGAGATCCGGGTGGTGGCGGCCACCGACGGCGAGATGTCCCACCCGCACCTGTCCGATGCCGGACGACGCGGGTTGGTGGCGCGACGTCTGGCCGAGACCTCGACGGCCTACGCCGCGGCGGGGATCGAGGTCACCCGGACGAGGTTGTCGCTGCCCGACTTCGGCGCCGATGCCGATCCTGACGGTTGGGGCGCCGCCCTTGTCGCAGGCTTGGCACCACTGCTGGACGGTGCCGCCGTCTGCCTGGCCCCGTGGGATCACGACGGCCATCCCGACCACGATGCGTGCGGACGGGTGGCGGCCACCGTTGCTGCCGAGGCCGGAGTCCCGCTGGTCTCGTTCCCGGTGTGGTCGTGGAACTGGGACGATCCCGGTGATCCGAGGATCCCGTTCCACCGGGCGGCCCGGTTCGACCTGGATCTGGACCTGGACGGAGACCCGGCAGCCGACCTGCTGCACAGGAAGCGGGCCGGTATCGCCGCCTACGCCAGCCAGGTCCGACCCGAGGACGGCAATCGTCCGGTACTCCCGCCCGAGTTCCTGGCCCACTTCACCCGCCTCGCCGAGGTGTTCCTGCTCCCGCCCGGATGGCCTTCCCACCACCCGGACAGCTAGCCGGACCTCCACCCGGACCTCCACCCGGACAGCCAGCCGGGCTGAGTCGCGTGTCACCCGGCCGCGGTGGGGACTGCCCGGGGACCGATCGGTATCCTCGGACTCGGTACCCCTGCGGGGACGAGCGTCCCCGGCAGGTCCGGGCACCTTGCCCGGCATCTTCCTCAGAAACAGGAGCCCACCGTGAGCGCCACCCCCGTTCGAGTCGCCGTCACCGGCGCCGCCGGTCAGATCGGCTACAGCCTCGTCTTCCGAATCGCCAGCGGTGACCTGCTGGGTCCCGACCAGCCGATCATCCTGCAGATGCTGGAGATCCCGCCCGCCATGGGGGCGCTGGACGGTGTGGCCATGGAACTGGACGACTGCGCCTTCCCGCTGCTGACCGACATGGTGCTGAGCGACGATCCGGGCACCGCCTTCGAGGGTGCCGACGTGGCCCTGCTGGTCGGTTCCCGACCCCGGAGTGCGGGTATGGAACGCCAGGACCTCCTGGAGGCCAACGGGGCTATCTTCACCGTGCAGGGCCGGGCGCTGAACGACCACGCGTCCGACGACCTGAGGGTTCTGGTGGTCGGCAACCCGGCCAACACCAACTGCCTCATCGCCATGAACAGCGCCCCGGACGTTCCCGACGAGCGTTTCACGGCCATGATGCGTCTCGACCACAACCGGGCCATTACCCAGGTGGCCCAGAAGGCCGGCGTCCTGGTGACCGACGTGTCCCGGATGACCATCTGGGGCAACCACTCGGCCACCCAGTACCCGGACCTGTTCCACTGTGAGGTCCGGGGTGAGTCCGCGGCGGTCGCCATCGACGACCAGGCGTGGCTGGAGGGGGAGTTCATCCCCACCGTGCAGCAGCGTGGTGCGGCCATCATCGAGGCCCGGGGCGCGTCCAGCGCCGCGTCAGCGGCCAACGCGGCCATCGACCACGTGCGCGACTGGGCGCTGGGCACCGGCGAGGGTGACTGGGTGAGCATGGGCGTGCCGTCCGACGGGAGCTACGGCGTGCCCGACGGCCTGCTCTGTGGCCTGCCCGCCACCTGTGCCGACGGCCGGTGGTCGGTCGTGCAGGGTCTGGAGATCGACGGGTTCTCCCGGGCTCGGATGGACGCTTCGGTGGCCGAACTGGAGTTCGAGCGCGAGATGGTCCGGGGTCTCGGCCTGATCTAGGTCGAACCCGGGGCCGGCCTATTCAGCCGATCCGCTTCAGCAACTGGCGAACAGGTCGCCGAGGTCGTCGAGCACGTGGCCGGCAGCGACCAGCGTGCGAGGGTCGCCGTGCAGGATCAGGTCGCCGTCGATCACCGCTCGGAGCGGGTCTAGCGACCCGTCGGCCATGGCGAGCGCGGTGGCCCGTCCGGCGTGGAACGACACGTCGG